>Ga0137373_10008282_pt1 | contig 11006 bp, 13 predicted proteins | sample SagtaG_5_FD_104912 | JGI IMG/M metagenome (GOLD analysis project Ga0137373, IMG submission 104912) | Vadose zone soil microbial communities from Sagehorn Ranch, Mendocino, California, USA - Sage1_R_80_16 metaG | ecosystem: Environmental > Terrestrial > Soil > Vadose zone | place: USA...
AGACCGGGAGTCCGGCGAGGCGCACGACTACTTCGGCAACGGAGGCGTCTTCTGATGAGCGCGACATACGAACAGACGCTGGTATCGCTTCGCGCGGTGGACCCGGCATACCCGGTCCCCGGGATCGCTGACGTCCTCGCGGCACCGGAGAACAGGCACCTGCTCGAGTATGTCGCCGAAGATCCTTTCGGGGCGCACGTCTTCCCTGGCAGCATTCCCGGCTACCCGCCTGAGTACTTCCTTACCGATCTGGACGCGCAACTCGTCGGCTCCGGGCCGATCCACTTGTGGGCCTACATCCCGACCTGCCGTTACCGCTGCCGCTTCTGCCAATATCCGGTGGTGCTTGCCGTCGGGCAACCCAGCATGGTCGGCGGCAAAGCCGCCGCGTGGGCCGACCTCAACGTGGCGGAGGCGCGACTGTGGCTGGCCCGGGTGCCCAACCTCGCCGCGGCGCCAGTAGGTGAGTTCAACGTGTTCGGCGGCACGCCGTCGCTGCTGCCGCCGGAGGCCATCGCCAAGCTGCTTGGCTTTTATCGGCGGAACTTCAACTTCACCGAGGACACCACGATCAGGTTCGAGGGCGACCCGACCACGCTGACCCCCGAACTGCTGAGCTGCCTCGCTGCGGAGGGCTGCACGAAGGTGTCGTGCGGGGTCCAGTCGTTCGACGACGAGGTGCTTGCGCTTTCCGGCCGCCCGCACACGGCGCAGGACTGTCTTGAGTTCATCCGCAACGCCCAGAAGATCGGCTTCGACTGGGTCAGCGTCGACCTGATATTCGGCCTGCTGGACCAGACCGTCGCCAGCGTCGAGCAGGACCTGCGACATGTGCTCGAAACTGGCCTGACCGCGGTGGTGTGCGCGAAACTCCACCTCAAGTCCTACGCCGACACCCGCACCGCCGTCGCAGGGCAAAAGCCCGCCGCGTGGCAGATCCCGGCTTACCGGGACCGGCTGGCGCGCAGCGGCCATCACTGGCCGACGCTGGGCGAGCAGTATCAAATGCGCGACGTTCTCGTCGGCGGCCTGGTCGAGCGCGGATACGTCGAGCATCCGACCATGTACTTCGCCCAACGTGACCAAGGGCAAGGGCCGGAGAAATGGAAGGCCATCATGGTCGACCAAGATAAGCAAGAGGCCGAGGTCGCTATCGGCCTCGGCGGAAGCTCTAGCTGCCGGACCTCGGAAGCCATCACCACGGTCAGCCCGGACGGCTACATCCGCGCGGTCACCTCTGGAGTGATCCCACTGGCCTCGGGAACTCGCTTCGACCAGCACAGCCGCGAAGCCAGAGCGATCAAAATGGGGTTGTCCACCTGCCAGCCTCTTTCCGAGCGACTGCACCAGCAGCGCTTTCCCGGCCGCTCACTGTTCGCCGACCCCTGGCGCACCAAATTCGAGAACCTTGCGGACCGCGGCCTCGCCGCCCTCGACCCCGCCGCCGACCAGGTCTGTCTCACCGAAGCAGGCTGTCAACTAGTCGAAGCGATAATCAACACCGAGCTGTGACGCCAACGGTGGCCAGCGAAGCAAAGATGCCATATGCCGCGGGAGCGCCAGCTTCGTTCGCAGCAGCGCGTGGAGAACAGGAGGCTGGGAAACCGGCCGTTTCGGCCCGCGCCAACACGCGACGAGATCCCTACCCGAGATCGTTTGAGCGAGGCGAACAGACCTTGCTCCGTAAACTGGCCCACGTGATCAGGGCTGTGGTGTTCGATGTGGGCGAGTGCCTGCTGAATGAGACCAGGGAATACGCAACGTGGGCGGACTGGCTAGGGGTGCCTCGTCACACTTTTTCTGCAATGTTTGGCGCGGTCATCGCGCGTGGCCTGGATTGGCGTGAGACATTCCAGGTTTTCCGCCCCGGGTTCGACCTGGGCGAGGAGCGTGATCGACGTGCCGCGGCTGGGCGGCCGGAGTGGTTTGACGACGATGATCTTTATCCAGATGTGCGCCCCGCTCTGAGCAGGTTGCGTGCCGAGGGCATGTGGGTGGGTATCGCGGGTAACCAAACAGTGCGCGCTGGTGGGATTCTCCGATCGTTGGACTTGCCGTCGGACATGATCGCCGCGTCAGATGACTGGGGGGTGTCCAAACCCGATCCTGCGTTCTTCCGCTGCGTGGCGGAGGCTGTGCCATGCGAACCCGGCGAGACCCTATACGTGGGCGACCGGCTCGACAACGACATTCGCCCTGCCAGCGTTGCAGGCTTGAAGACGGCACTTATCCGGCGCGGCCCCTGGGGGATTATCCAGCAGAACGATCCGGAGGCCGATCGGGTTCCCACAATACGCATTGACTCGCTGACTGAACTCCCCATGCGGATCGCCACGATCAACGCTGGAGCGCGCTGAGCCTCGTTCCCCATGAGCACACGCGGTAGCGACTGACGCAGACCTACCGATCCCGCCGAACTCTGCCGCATTGAGCACGGTGCTCGTCTACGAGGCCGCAAGCGCCACATCCGTGCCTTTTGAGAGTCTGATTGTTAATGTTCTCCTGTGCCACCCTTGACTTGCTCACGCCGGCGGCCCGCGTGTCCCAACCACCAGGTGTCGCGTCATGGAAGCTAACTCGATTCACTACGGAACAATAGTAGGCAGCGCTGCAGCTTTAATTAGTGCTGTGGCGTCGGTTGCGCTGGTCCTAATAGCTCTTCTTTTCCGTGGAGAGGTGCGTGCCGCCAGGCGCCGCCCGAATCTTCGTTTGCTCTTCGACCCAGCAAGTACGACTGACTCTATCATAATTACCATCAATTCGCGAGAAGAATGTTGGTTTCGATTCCGCGCTCGTAACGAGGTAGGCCGGGAAGTTGCCGCTGGCGTCCAGCTACTGCTGCTAGAAGCGCGCAGAGAGGACGCGGCGCACACCACGCGGTTCCCATGCGCCCATTTCAGGCAACCGACCTAGAAGCAGTTCGCGTAGAGATACCAGCGGGCGTTGATCGCCCGTTTGACATTTTCCATCTCGAGCGGGATTCCTCGCCTAGCGCTGAGCGGCCCACCGTGCCAGGACTTGTGCTCGCCTTGACACCGCAATCAAGGGTTCGTAGAGATCATTTAGCGCCTGGCCGGTACTGTCTTACCCTAGCCCTGATCGCGGACAATTGCGACGCTACCTATTGGCAGGCTGACCTGCTTTTCAAGAAACAGTGGCTTTTGGAAGGTAGCATAAATGATTCGGTAGAGGTGTCAGCCCCAGTTAGAGTAGACAGACGCTGAGATAGACCAAGATCTACGCATCAGCGATTGTGACCAAAAGATCGGCAGGCACGGGCGATCAAGATGTCGTGATCTGCGACAGAGAACCAGCGGAGCCAGCTGGGAAAGGTGGCCGCCTCGAAGGCCAGCACGCCGGCCAGGTCGGCGCTGGCCGCCCGGGTCATCGTGACCCCTGCGCGCGCGGCGCGCTCCCAGGCACCGGGTGGCGGGCGGTAGCGCGCCAGGTCCGTCACCAGGACGAGGGTGTCATGGCTGTCCCGCCAGCCGCGGGAGGCGAAGAACTGCACCGCGCCAGGCAGATCCAGGGGCACGCCGGGCCAGTATAAGAACCGGCTCCGCTGGCTGGGGTCACGCCGGTGGCGCCGCCCACCCGTACCTGCTCCAGGGCCGCCGCCAGCAGGCTTGTGCCTATCCCGTGCCGCTGATAGGCAGGATCGACCAGGATCAGCGGGATACTCCCGGCCACATCCACAGCCGCAAAACCCACCGGATCGTGGATCCGGCCTCGGCCACCAGGCCCTCGCCGCGCCGCGGTATACCGGCTGGCAGTAGCGGCCACGATGGCGGCAACGCCGCGCGCCAGAGCCTTTCCACCCACGCCCGGTCAGCGCCTGCCGCCAATGGCCGTATCCGCCACCGCACACGGCCATCATCCCCCCGCACCTTGGGGCGCACCGAACGCCCAGTTCGGGACGCGGTAGAGGCTGCCATGCTGAGTGTCGAGCCGCCGAGCATATCGGCGGCAGTGCGCGCGAGCGTCTGCGATAGCGGGCCGGTGCCTGGAGGTTGTGGTATCGCCCTCCCGGAGCGGAAATCTCACAAGCGGGCGCTCGCTGGTGTCCCCGACGTACCTGATCGCGGCAGATGCGGATGCCTGGCACTCACGCCGACCGTGCAGTCGTCCGCAATGATGGTCTCGTGGACGAGCAGATCACGCCGATCCTTCGCACCGATGATGCCGAAACTGCCCTGGCCTGGTATGCGCGGCTGGGCTTCGCCAAGGAATGGGAGCACCGCTTCGAACTGGGTTCCCGCTGTTCGTGTCGATCTCGCGTGGGCCCATGCGGATCTTCCTGTCGGAGCACAAGGGCGATGCCCGCCCCGACACGCTGGTCTATCTGAGCGTCCACGACATCGATGCGGTGGCCACCGAGTTCGGTCTGACCGTGCAACAAGCTCCCTGGGGGCCCGAGGTCGAGCTGCGTGACCCGGACGGCAACCGGCTGCGGATCGGTCCGGCATAGAGCTGAACGCCCGGCTTGTGACGCGCGTTGGAAGGGACGGTCGGATCAGCGAACCTCCGCTGCGCATCCCTGGCACAGGCAGGCCCCGCTTTCGCGCGACATGCGGCAGATGCGGATGCCGTCCCGGGTTCTGGCGGTGGCTCCTAGGCTCACGTTGTGGCCCAGCTGATCGTGATCAACGGCCCGCCCGGGTGTGGTAAGTCCACGCTGGCGCGCCGCTACGCCGATGAGCACTCGCTGACGCTGAACCTGGACATCGACCGGCTGCGCAGCTCGATTGGCCAATGGCGCGATGATCCGCGTACGGCGGGCCCGCTCGCCCGTGCGGTCGCCCCTGCCGCCGCGCGGGTGCACCTGGCCGCCGGTCACGACGTGGTGATCCCCCAGTTCCTGGGCCGGGCCGACTTCCTTGAGCAACTGGAGGACCTCGCGCGCGATGCCGGCGTCACTTTCTGTGAAATCATCCTGCTCGACAGCGAAGAGAATGCGCTGCGACGCTTTGCCGAAAGAGGCCGCCAGGCAGACGGTCAAGCGCGGGACGCGCACGAGACCGCGGACCACCGCGGCGGCGCGGATGAGCTGTCGGCGATGTATGACCGCCTGATCTCCCTCGTCGCCGCCCCACCGGCGCAATGGTCATACCCACCCGCAATGGCCAGGCGGAACAGGTCTACCAGGACGTTCTGAGCGCCCTGTCCTAGGCTCCGGCCCGCTCGGCACCCAGCCTGCGGCCAACCGGAGCGGCTCGCGATCGGCGGCGTGGCCGGGAAGCGGCAAATGAGCGCGTTCGCCGCTCGGTTATTTGTCGTGCGCAGAGTTGCGCGCCGGCCACCCGCTTACCAAGCTGCCCCTGACGCTGATCTGGCTGCGCCGTAAGCCGGAACCGGTCAGCTCCTCGGCACGCGACCGCCGAAAAAGACTTGGGTCTCGACGAGTTGGCCATTCCGCACCGTGGTGAACTCGGTGTTGCGGTAACGTTCGCCGGTCTTCAGCTCGTACTCGTACAAGATGAAGACGCCGTCCTCATCTGCGCTGACGAGTTCCAGGACCTCCTGGGAGATGAAACGGTCCGCGGTGGGGAAGCAGCGCTCGAGGAACTGTGCCTTGCTGATGTGATCATCTTGCGGGCTAGTAAAGACGAAATCCTCCGCGAGGAGCCGCTCAGCCACTTCCCTGTCTTGCGCGATGTATGCGTCGAACGAAGCGCGGACGATGTCCGTACTCGACATGAGGTCTCCCTGTCTTCACTGTCGGCCACGGCCGTCCCTGGGCACGCTAGCCAAGCCCATCGCCGGCCGGCAAGGCTGCAGCGATGCACGTCCGCACTCGTGGTCCGTCCGCCAGCGATAACGCCCGCGGTGCGGCAGATCAGTGCGCAACGGCGCCGACGGCCGGAACGACTTCAGGAACATGCAGCGGCTAGCTACAACGGAGACCGTAGGCGTCAGCGCTGCAGGACGTCGGCGACCTTCTGCTCGCCTTCGCCGGCCAGTCGCCGCCGACGCGCCGCGATCGACCCAGCCCCGGCGCGGCGTCGTGCCCTCGCGCCTTGGGGGAGTGTGGCACGGTTGTGAAAGTCGAGCGAGCGGGCTGGCGTGCTTTTGCCGTGGTGGGGCCGAGAGCCGGGTCCACCCCCCGCGAGAGTGCATTCCGAACAGGCCACCTGCGCAGCTTCCTCGACGATCGCGCCGACGCCACAACACGCGCGTCGGTGGGACGCCGCGGCTTACTATCCCGACGGTAGGACCGACGAGGAACTGTAGCGGCAAGCTTGCAACGACCCTGACTCTTACGCAGCACGAACAGTTCCTGGTTGCTACTCGGGATCTGAGCGCCGTTGGCGAGGATAGTGACGGCACCGTTTGAGGTGCTTCGCAAGAACCGCCATGCTGGCCTTCCACAACGCGGTGGCCCGCTACAGCGCGATCGCGGCAGACCGTGCAGGCAACCTCGCGGCGCATCTCGCCCGCGCGGCCACCCGCGGAAGGCATGGACCTGGTACGCGCGCTCTCCTCCGCGGCGTGCCGCGCCGTGGTCTAGGAGGTTCGGCGTACCGCCTGCCTCGGGCGTCGCCGCGGCGTTCGCCGAACTCGCTGCCGTATGGCGTGGTCGGCGACCAGGTCGCCGGCGGCCTCGCGCTTCCGGCGAGGCGACGACGTTGGTCTTGGAAGTCTTTCGTCGATATCCGGCCGTAGAACGCGAACCGCAACCAATTCGCGGAAGCGTTCATCTGCCGACGTGAACGACTTTGCCCGCGTGCCTCTTGCCAGGAGCGCAGGCGTGGAGCAACGTGAGCGACGAGGTGACGCCGCAGGACAACGCCAGCAGTCCGAGGGGGTTGAGGGACCATGTTCCACGCCGCAAACCTTCCCATTATCGGCGAATTCGCCGACTCGACGTTGCTGGCCGAGCTCGCTGCGGAGGCGGAGCACGCGGGTTGGGACGGGGTGTTCGTCTGGGATACCTTGCTGTTCAATGTCGACGCCATGCCGCCAGTGCTCGACCCGTGGGCCATGCTTGCCGTGATAGCGACATCAACGACCCACGTGAAAATCGGGCCCATGATCGCGCAACTGGCACGTCGTCGGCCGTGGGAGGTGGCGCGTCAAGTCGTCACGCTCGACCACCTGTCGCATGGCCGATTCATCCTCGGGGCCGGCCTCGGCTACGCGGGCGAGGCGGACTTTGGGAATTTCGGGCTGCCATCGGACGCACGAGTGCGAGCGGACCTGTTGGACGAGAGTTTGGATGTGATTGCCGGACTGTGCTCCGGCGAACTATTCGCATATCGGGGTCGCCACTACACGATCAAGGAGACGGTCTTCCGACCCTCTCCGGTCCAGAGCCATATTCCAGTCTGGATCGGCGGCTATTGGCCCAACAAGAGGCCGATGCGGCGCGCCGCCCGCTGGCATGGAGCGTTCCCAGCACCACAGGTCGTCCCGACCGCCGACGGCTTCGCCGCGATGCCGTTCCCGCCCGAGGAGGTTTCTCGCGTCCGTAGTTATGTCGAACAACACCGGTCGAGCGAGACACCGTTCGATCTCGTGATCAGCCACGCGTTACCACTCGACGACCCTGCGGCAGCCGCCGACGAGGTGCAACGGTATGGGCAAGCCGGGGTGACATGGATCGTCCGTGACTGGCTGCCCTGGGAGAGCGGGCCCGACGAGGTGCGAGCTCAGCTGCGACGTGGGCCGCTGGGAGTTGCGTGAGAAGACTCTGACACCGCCGCCGCGCATTGCCGTGTCGCCCCAGCACGGAAGGGGCGTCCGGTGTCCATGAGCACCCGCCTGCGGCCCGCGCGCTTGCGGTGGCCGCCTGCTCCAGTGGCGACAGGCCCTAGTCGGTTCCCCAGGGCGCAGCCGCCCCAGGTTGCAGCCCATATCGGCGGATCCAGTGCCGCCGCTTAAGACTTCCGTCACGTTCGGTGACAAAGTTGACGGCATTGGCCAGCGGCGGCGGGCGGATCCCGGTGGCTGCCGGAAAGGGCCGCCCGGCGGGGCTCGTTGGAACCGGCGTGGTGGATCGCCCGGGCCGGCGGCGGGGTCAGCGGTGGGCAGCGCCCGGTTGGGCGCGGCGTTCTGCTTCGCCCGGATGCTGGCGAACGAGGCGCGGTCCGCCGTTTCCCAGGCGGGCGCGACCCGGCCGACCCACCATTGCCCGGCTTGCCGAAGTCGGTACCAAGCTCACCGGAGTAGGTGAGGGTGGTCGTGCCGCCGTGCTCGGTGAGGGCGAACTGTTCGGCGACGTGCGGCACCGGGCGGCGAACGAGCCGGAAACTAACCCGGTGCGGCCGGTCGAACGTGATCGTCTCAAGCGTGGTGGCGGTGAGCCGGCCGCCGTGTTTCGGGCTGCTACGAAGAGCCTTACCCGGCTGACCTGGCAAGTCGCCGGGATCCTTGCGGTCGGCCTGCTATTGATCGCCGGCGGGGTCTTTGTGCCGGGGGTCGCTTGGCAAGTTACCCTCATCGCGCTTGGCGTTCTCGTCGGCTCGCCGCTCGCGATCTTGGTCGTTAGCCGCAGGATCGCGTTTCGCGCCGACCGGGAAGGCCTCACGTTCGGCCCGCATCCGGTGCTGTACGCGCCGGGAATGCGCTTCTCCTGGGTGTCCGTCCCCTGGAAAGATGTCAAGGAGATCAGACTTGACAAGGAGCCGGTCAGGGGCGAGGGCTCGGGGGGAAAGTTCATCCGAACCGTTCCTCGCCACCGGGGCAAAGCAGCAGCCGAGCAATCTCTATGGCTGGCCTACTGCCGCCTGGACCTTGAGCGCCTTGCAGCTGCCACCGCCGCCCACGCCCCGCGCGTTGCCATAGGCGACACCCGTAACATCGATGCCGATCCGGATGCTGAGTCTCGCAGCCGATGGGGCTTCCTAAAGTGACAGCGCACACAAGCTAATGACCGTCCCTGGCCCTCGATCAACCGGACGGACCGGCAAAGCCTTTTTCCGCATCCCATGCACTCGTAGTAACAGCTTGGTCGGGGCCGAGTCTCCGCTAGCCAGTTGTCAAGGCGCCATCCCGAGAGGATGATCATCAGAAGCGCAGGGTTGCAGTTCGCTGCCGTTCGTCCGGGTATCCCTCTGGTGTCGTTGTCCAGTGCGGCAAGAATGGTCTCAGCAGCGCAGCGAGCTGCGCGGCGCGATCACCGCGGGCCCCAGCCGACCGCGGCCCTTTGCCCGGCAGCCCATGTAGCGCGTCAATGCTGTAATCATGTAAGTGAGTCGGCTTGAGGAGTGCGCGGGCATGGCAAAGACGGTCCTGCTTCTTGGCGTGAGGGCAGACCTGCTGGAGGCCGTGACGCGGGAGCTTCAGACGCCGGGTATCGAGTTTCTGGGCGGCACCGGTGTATCGGATGCGGAGTCGGCGTTCCGCCAGGCCGACATCGACCATGTGATCATTGGCGGGGGCCTGGACTTGGAGGCCCGGGCCGCAATGGTCCGGGCGGTCTTCCAGTCCAGCGATCGGGCCACCGCGCACATGAAAGACCAGATATCAGGGCCGGAGGGGTTCCTCCCGTTTGTGAGGGCCGTGCTTGCCGGGCTCGGCGGCTATGAGCCTCGCGAATCGCCCAACGCGATCCTGCGGGCGGGGCGCCCGGGCTCAGGCGCTGGATAACCGCGTGTCCGCTGGCGGGGCCTCACAGGTTCGCATCCAGCCGTTCTCGGTGGCCGTGGATGCGGCGGTGATCGGTGACATGCGGGCACGGATCCGTGGCACTCGGCTGCCGGCGGCGGCGCCCGGTAAGCGGTGGGCGCAGGGCACCGACCGGGACTGGTTGGAAGGGCTGCTTGGCTACTGGGCCGACGGGTTCGACTGGCGGGCTGCCGAGCGGGAGCTGAACCGTTTCGCCCACTACCGGGCGCAGATCGGCGACGCCACGGTTCATTTCGTGCACGAGCGGGCCCGCCACGGTGGGGGGATCCCGCTGGTCCTGGGCCATGGCTGGCCGAGCTGCTTCACCGAGCTGCTGCCCCTGGTCCCGCTGCTCACCGACCCCGGCCGGCACGGGATCGATGGGCCGGCCTTCGACGTGGTCATTCCCTCGCTGCCCGGGTACGGGTTCTCCTCGCGGCCCGCCGCCGGCAGGGTCACCTACCGGTCTGTCGCTACGCTGTGGCACCGGTTGATGCGTAGCCTCGGCTACGACCGGTACGGCGCGGGCGGCGGTGACTTCGGTGCCGGGATCGCCACATTCATGGCCCTGGTCGATCCCGGGCCGCTGATCGGGCTGCACCTGACCAACCTGGAACTCACCCCCTACACCGGGCCCGGCTCCCGCGCGCTCTCCCCGCCTGAGCAGGAATATCTGGGGCAGGCCCGGCTGTGGGGCCAGGCCGAGCACGGTTACTACGCGATCCAGTCCACCAAGCCGCAAACCCTCGGGTATGCGCTGAACGACTCCCCGGCCGGGCTGGCCGCCTGGATCCTGGAGAAGTGGCGATCCTGGAGCGACTGCCGCGGCGACCTCGAATCGCGCTTCTCCCGGGATTTCCTGCTCACCGTAGTCACCTTGTATTGGGTCACCGGCACCATCACCTCCTCGATGCGCGACTACTACGACAACCGCCGCTGGCAGGGCGAGCCGCAGCTCGGCCCCGGCGACTTCGCCCGGGTGCCGACCGCCGTGGCAGTCTTCCCCCACATGCTCATCCCCGAAGGCCAGCCGCCCCGGGAATGGGCCGAACGCCTGTATGACATCCGCCACTGGGCCGTAATGCCCTCCGGCGGCCACTTCGCCCCAGCCGAGGAACCCGAACTCCTCGCCCGCGACATCGCCGCGTTCTTCGCCACCGTGGACCGGTAACAGCAGCAACCGCCGATGAGCCAAGCCAGCTCGCCGACGCAGAACATCCAAATCAGCGCCCAGCATGAATGCCGCTATCGCCACCACCGAGCGGCGCTGGATTACTACTTACGACTTGGTGCGCGATAGCAGGATGCCCGGCGTAACGGGGTGATCTTGGCGTGTCGGTCCCGGAATGACGGACGGCCGCGCAAGATCATGAAGATGTGTCGTCACCATGGGCCCGCGC
>Ga0137373_10008283_pt1 | contig 11005 bp, 20 predicted proteins | sample SagtaG_5_FD_104912 | JGI IMG/M metagenome (GOLD analysis project Ga0137373, IMG submission 104912) | Vadose zone soil microbial communities from Sagehorn Ranch, Mendocino, California, USA - Sage1_R_80_16 metaG | ecosystem: Environmental > Terrestrial > Soil > Vadose zone | place: USA...
CGAGTCTGGCGGCCACGAGTGGGGTGCACGCTGCGCGCGACGTGCTCAAGCTGCTGATGGTCGGTGCCGACGTGACGATGATGGCCTCGGCCCTCATGCGCTATGGCATCGAGCATATCGTCACGGTGCAGGACGATCTGCGCGGCTGGCTCGAACAGCACGAGTACGCCTCAGTGCGTCAGCTGAAAGGCTGCTTGAGCCAGCAGTCGGTGACGTTTCCGTCCGCGCTGGAACGGGCGCACTACGTCCGAGCGGTCAGCGCCACCTGAGGATGACCGATCTTCAACAACGTCCTGGTTCCACTCGACGGCACGCCTATGAGCGAGGCCGCGCTGGCGTACGCCATGGCGATGCACGATCGCGCTGGTTCCGATCGGTTGCTCCACGGCAGCGTGGCGGAAGAAGTGATCCATCGCTCGCCTGTACCGGTGACGCTGATACGCGCGGCCGAAGGGCTGCGCCCCGCGGAGGGCTTTCATCGCGAACAACCAGCGATGCGTGGCAGCGTCGCCGGCGCGGTGGTCCATCCAAGCACGTGTCCGGGCGTGCTTGTCTCACCGGCTTGGGAAAGGAGACCAGCGGCATGCGCACCATCCTGCGACAAGGTGTTCTGCCCACCAACCGAACGCGCGCGCCAGGTGCAGGAGCTTATCGCGGCCGCTGACGCTTCGGCGCCAACACATCGCTGAGCGCCGCGTACACGCTGCCCTCGCACGAGGTGATGAAAATCGAACGGCTGCTCGAGGACGACCTGCGGGCCATGATCGACGACGGTCTCGTCCGCGCTCACAGCGGGCTTGGGTTAAATCCGGATCACCCCTTCATGCGAGGCACTGCCCAGAATCCGGATGTGTACTTCCAGGCGCGCGAGGCGAGCAATCCCTACTACCTGAATTGCCCCGCCATCGTAACCTCGACCACGTGCGGCGCTGTAAGGCAGCCGTGGGGATCCCGATCATCGGCAGCCTGAATGGTGTCTCGATTGGCGGTTGGGTCAAGTACGCCCGCCTGATCGAGGAAGCTGGAGCCGATGTGCTGGAGCTGAACGTCTACTTCGTGCCGACCGATCGACGTCTGGCCGGCGCCCACGTTGACGAGGCGACTGTGGAGCTGGTCCGCGAGGTGCGCAACTGCGTGCGCATCCCGCTGGCGGTGAAGCTGCGCCCGTTCTACAGCAACGTCGCCGCGCTGGCGCATCAGCTTGTGGAGGTGGCGTGCATGGACTGGTGCTGTTCAACCGCTTCAACCAGCCAGACATCGGCCTCGACACGCTCGACGTCTCCGCGCCGCTGCCCATGGAGACGATGACGCGCTCCGCGTCCGCGGCGCCCACGTAGTCGACAAGTGATACTGACGACCGACAATCGCGGCGAAGCGGTCCATCGTTTCCTGCGGTGGCGTTGGCGATCAGTGCTCGATCGCCAAACAGCTGCGACAACAGCTTCAGGGAACTGGCTCCACTTCGCCGGCACCGACAGAACGTGGACGGCGCCCCCTCCAGGTCGTGTTCGTGGTACACCTTCTCGCGGATGACCGCGTGCGGGCACACCCGCACGCATTTGCTGCACTGGATGCATACCGCGGGGTCCCGGGACTTCTTCATGAACAAACTGCCGGAGGAGGTTGACCGCGCACTGATCAATCTGAGTCAGGTCAAGGACTCGCAGCTGTTGCAGCCTCTGTTCGAGTTCTCGGGTGCGTGCGCAGGTTGTGGTGAGACTCCGTATTTGAGCCGGGCACCGTCAGCTGTCTGTTCTACGGCATCGGCTCCGATGGTACGGTCGGCGCCAACAAGAACTCGATCAAGATCATTGGCGAGGACTGCACCAAGTCCGCCTTCCGATTGACGGACGGTTCAAGCGCGGCATCAGGAACCTCGAGAACCGATGCTGGCGTACGTCGCCATCTGCTGCGCGATCCCACCCCCAGAGGTAGTCGCCAGGCGCTGAAAAACCACCCGCTGGGGTGTGGAAAGCTTCACTCTAACGGACCATACTGCAGTCGTTCAGAGAAAGCGATGAGGAGGTGAACCACTGAGCCAAACAATGACTCGATTCGGCGAAACGCGCGCCGGCCAGGTGGGTCCCCCGCCGCCGAGCGGTCAGCTAAACGGGTTCGCCGGGCTGCACCGACCTAGATCAAACACGTCGGTTGCCGAGGCAACAAAGTCAGGCGGGAACTCGCGAACATCGACGCTCGCGGTGGTGAGCGACGGACATGGCAAATAACAATGATGGGACGTGCCACGGGAGTCGGGAGAAACCTCCCGCGGCACGTCTTTTTTTGTCGTCAGCTAGTTGCGGACTTCGGCGCCTGAAAACCCAGCAGCGTCATCTCGCCAGTGCCGGTGTTGCGCACCCGCAGATTCTCATTGCCGCTGTACCACGCCAGGTCGCATTACCGTGAACGAGAACTTGCCGGTGTCCGCGTCCAACTCACGTGAGCCCTCGGCGACATAACAACATCAAGTCCGAGTCGCCGTGCCGATGCGGCGGCAGCGGCTCAGCTGCCACTATGTGGCCGTAGCGAGCGCCTCGCGGCGCGACTTGTTCGAGGTGGAGGCGCAGGTCTTGGAGCAGAAGCGGCTCAGTTTCCCGAACCCGCACCGCGGCGGTCGTATGCTGCGAGAGGACAGCAACAAGTCCGTCCCGCACCCCGCTGCGGCGCACCACCCGGCCGACATCGTCGGTGATATCGACGAACTCGATGGCAGCGTGAGTTGCAAGTTTCAGGCAGACAACGCTAGATACCGCCGACTGCGGGTGCGATCACGCGGTTCCTCGGGCGACTGCCGTGGACGGGCCGTTGGCGTATGACGCTAAGAGCTGCCTGGTCCAGGCGAGTCCCACGGCAGCACCCCCGAGGATGAGTAGTGTGCCGAGGCTTCGTGCGAGCCGAGACGCCGGAAATGGCGGGCGTGTGTCCAGCGCTGTCCACGCCCGGGCGGCCACCGTCCAGCTCAACACGATGAGGACCAGCAGGATCAGGAAGAAGCGCTCGTTGTTGCCGTCGTAGCGGATGTAGTCAGGTCCGAGCGCGGACGCAATCGCGTAGTACAGCGTTGCCAGCCCGACACCGAGCGCCAGCGGCGCCGCAAGGCGAGCTGTCCGGCGCCAGAGCCAGGCCGCTGCCAGCGCGATTGGTACTACAAGGGCCAGTGCTGCGCCGTCCGCTCCATAAGTCTGGTTCAGGCCGATTGCGCTCACGCGCCACTGAATTACATTCAGGCCAAGCGGTCCCAGTAGCACGTTGAGCGCCAGTAGTGTTGCCAGGGCCAGTAGTGCAAACGGCATCAGCTGGCCAGCTCTCGCGGACGAACGAAGCGATAGCCGCGGCCGCGCTCGGTCTCGATGAACTCCGGCCCGCCGCGACGCCTGAGCTTCGACCGCAGACGACTCACGAACACCTTCAAGTACTCGGGACCGGCTTCGTAGTCGCCACCCCATACTCGGTTTACAAGAGCCTGGTGAGGCAGCAGATGACCCACATTGCAGACGAGGTGGTACAGCAGCTTGTACTCGATGGGTGTCAGTTTCACCGGCTCGCCGCCAACGGTCACTTCCTGGTTTTGGAAATGGATTGCCAGGTCGCCAGCTTGAAAATCTGGCAATGCCTGCACCGGTGGTGGCAGCTCGGCGCGACGTATGGCTGCTTTGATGCGCGCCATCAGCGCCAGGTGACTGAACGGCTTGGATACGTAGTCGTCCGCGCCGAGCTCGAGTCCGCGGACCTGGTCGATCGTCGGCGCGCGCGGTGAGCATAATGACCGGCACGTCCGAGACCTGGCGGATGGCCTTGAGCACTTCAAAGCCGTTCATCCGCGGCATCGTCACATCGAGCAGGACGATGTCGGGTTCTTCGCTGAAGAAGAGTTCGAGACCCGCCTCGCCATCTGACGCGGTGAGCACGTACGCATCCTCCCACTGGAGTTGCGCGCCGACCTGGAGTGCATCGCGCAAGTGCGGATCATCATCCACGACAAGGAGCTTCATGTCTTTACCTCGACTGGCTGTGCCATTGCGATAAGTTGACCTATCTGTCTCAAACGTGCGGTTGGGCTGCTGGCGGCGACATGAACGTGCGGGGCGTCAAGCCGGATGGCGCGCAGCGTGCCCGCGTCGGGTACTTCATTCGGCGCCAACGCGAGCAGCATCGGTACGTCGGGATGGGTTTGTGCCGAGTCAACCGCCAGGTTGTAGCGCCGGCTTTGGCCGTCCAGAGCAGTGAGCTGCGGATCATAGATCATCAGGTCCGCGCCTTCGGTGAGCGGGCAATAGCCCTTGTCGCAGCGGATGCAGCGCTCTTTTGGCGGCCACGGGCCTGGACATTCGATCACGCGGTAGCCGGCCTGGCGGAGCTCAGCCGTCAGCTGCTCGGCGAAAGTGACATCGCGATGTGCGATCAGGATGGTGCGCATGGCTCCCTCCTTTTGCTACTCAGTGTCGCCGCAATGGACTGCTGCCACCATGCCCGCAGGGGTGGTCCGTGCCAACCCCAGCGGGTGGGACTCCGCGACAGTAGCCTCCAGCGGCAGCGCCAGACGGTCCTGAATCAGCGTGTAGAGATGCCCCATCGGCTGGAATACTGGCCATAGGATGAGCACGCTGCCGGTGAGGCGAAAGGCAACGGCATACACGAGTCCGACCACGAAGAGGGCCCGCATTCATCGGTGTTCATCCCGTAGCCAACATTCCGTTACCACCCGCTGGGGTGGCTGCAAGACCACCCGCGGGGTGTCGCTGGAAAGGACATGCTGTGGAACACTGTGAATCAGGAAGCTGCCGACGAGCCTCTCCTCAACCCCGAGTTATCGGCCAGATTCTGTCGCCGATCAGTTCCTCGGGGCGGACACAAGTCCCGCGGGAGCTGCAGGAGCCCAGTCGACGAGCACCGAGGCCTAGCTTAATTCCGCCAGCAGCGCAACCACTAAGTCGCGCTGCCACGCCACGCAATCGGATTCTGCCAACCGTGCTGGCTCCACCCACGCGTGTTCAGTGTGCTCCCAGTTGAGCACGATCTCGCAGCTGGGCTCGCCGTCAAACAGGAAGGGATGCACAAGGAAGCGCTTGCCGCTCACACTACTCGTCAGCGGCACGGGCGCAAGAGTGCGAACCAGCCGCATGTCTGCCGAGCGCACCCCGAGCTCCTCATCAAGTTCCTGGCGCGCTTGCGCCAGTGGCGCTACTCCAGGCTCGACGTAGCCGGTTACGACGCTCCACAACCCGCGGCTCGTGGCGACGCGATCACCTCGTCGCGCGATGCAAATGCGACCGCTTCGCCGCAGCACGACGAGAACGATCTCAGTGCAGCCTGGCACGCGGCGTCAAGTATAAGCAGATCGAACCCGCCGCCGCCCCTGCGGACGAGCCGGTTCTGGAGTTCCGAAACGTTGCGTTTACCCGACGCAACCAGGGCAGTCAACCAACGTTCGCATGGTTCTGCTCGGTTGCAGGCTCCTCTCTTCGGTGCTATACGTCGTGCTCGCCTCCGTGCCCTACGAGGGCTATAGCCCGGTGTCGCAGAACGTCAGCGAGCTGCTTGCCGTGGGCGCCGTGCCGCTGCTGGAGGCGAACTTGCCCGCGCCGTGGATGGGGCTCAAAGAGCGCATCAACAATCTACGCCTACATGCTGTCGATTGCGGCGCTGGCCATCTTGCTTTGGCCCCGCGGCATCACACGGGCAACCAGATGAGCGCCCTTTCGGGTTTGCACGCGCTACTTCGCTGTTACTGAGGAATACGTGTGTCGCAACGTTCTTGATGAATCGTGTGCTCGAGGAGAAGTGTATATGCAGACACTCGACAACAAAGTCCAGGAGTTCCTGGCTCAAAAGCGCATCGCGGTGGCTGGCGTATCGCACGACAACAGTCGCCATCCCGTCGGAAACCTGATCTTCCACCGCCTCAAGACCACTGGACACGAAGTCTTTCCGATCAATCCGCATATGGAAACGTTCGAGGACGAGCGCTGCTATCCAGACGTGGAATCGATTCCGGGTGGTGTCGACGGCGTCGTGGTCATCACCAGGCCTGACGCTGCCGAACAGATCGTGCGCGAGTGCGGCAACGCTGGCGTCTCGCGCGTCTGGATGCATCAGTCATTCGGCGCCGGGGCAACGAGCGTGTCACCCGCGGCGGTGGAGTACTGCCGTGAGCACGGCATCAGTGTCATCGCTGGTGCCTGCCCAATGATGTACGGCCCTGGCGCCGACTTCGGGCACACCTGCATGCGGTGGATTCTGGGCATTACCGGTCAGCTACCCAAGTGAGGAACGGGCTGTGAACAGCACAACAACGCTAGACAGGCCTCTGGCTGCTGAGTCGGCGTTCGCAGGGGTGCTCGGCCAGAGCTTCATGGAGCTGACCACCTGGAGGTGAGCCCGACCCCATGAGCTCAGTTGCCCCGGCAAGGCCAACGCAGTGCGTGTCGCTCCTCGCCACGAGTACTCGGAAGGCGCTGGCAGCGTCCGGATTCATGATGCTCGGCTTCGTGATCCTGCACCTTGCTGGCAACTTCCTGGCGTTCGCCGGGAGCACCACGTTCAACGCGTACGCGCGCTCCATACGCGAGCTGGGTGCGCCGGTGTTCGGAGAAGGCGCCTTACTGGTCGCCGTGCGCGTGGCGCTGGCCACGACGCTGGCGGTGCATGTCGTGGCGCACCTGGTTCTTCAGCGGCAACCAAGCCAGGCTCCGGCCGCTACGCGCTCTGTGCGCGTGCCACCGTGGTTCGCGACGCTGCCACTCTCAGTCCTGCAAGCGACTGGTGGTGTGATTGCGCTGTTCCTGGTGCTGCACCTAGCGCAGCTCACGATCGGCGCGGCGCATCCCGCATTTATTCGCGAGGACCCGTATCAGAACATGATCGTAGCGCTACGGTTCTGGCCTGTGGCGATCGCGTATGTGCTTGCAGCCGCGGCGGTCGGAGTCCACCTGCTGGCCGGCACCTGGACAGGCATGGCCTCGCTCGGCCTGGTCGGTCCGCGAACCGAACGGCTGGTAGGCATCGTCGCACGCTCGGTCGCACTCGTGGTGGCCGTGGGTATGAGCGCCGTTCCCGTGGCCGCGGTTTTGGGCGTACTGAAATGAGCTCGGCGGCTGCGAGGCTCCGCGCGGCAGCGAAGACCACCGTTTGCCTGCTCAAGGTCTTCCCAATGTTGCCGTCGCGGCCGCTCAACTGGGTGACGCCGCAACCGGTGGTTGAGCGGCTGCGCTATCGAACTTCACACGGCGATGCCGAGGGTGACCTGTACCGGCCGTGCAATGTTGGCCCGCATCCAGGGGTCGTGGTCTGTCTTGGGGTCGTGCCGTTTGGAGTCGATCACCCCCAGGTACCCCGACTTGGCGAAGCGCTGGCGCGTTCGGGATTTGCCGCGTTGCTCTACTGGTCGCCAGCGATGCGCGACTTCCGCCTTGACCCAGCCGATGTCGACGACATCGCCGCGGCCTATGAGGCACTGCTTGCGCGTGCGGACATTGACGGCTCGAGGAGTGGCTTGCTCGGCACGTGTGTTGGGGGCGCCTTCGCTCTCATGGGTGCAGCAAGCCCGAGGATTCGCGACCGTGTGAGCTTTGTCTCGGCCTACGCGCCATATGCGTCGATGTGGACACTGACGCGTGATATCGCCAGCGCGTCACGGTCGCGGGACGGCACCCGCGAGCCCTGGGAGGTTGACCCGCTCTCTCGCAAGGTCTATGAGCACTCGATTACCGCTCTGCTTGCACCTGGCGAGGCGCAGGCTTTGCTCAGTGCGCTGACTCCGGAACAGGCGGAGCGAGCATTGCGAAATCTGCCGGCAGGCCTGCAGGCTCGGCTCGATGCCATGTCTCCGCTGCACTATGTGCACGACCTTTACGCACCGTTGATCGTGCTGCTGCACGACCGTGACGACCCGGTGATCCCAGTCGATGAGTCTCGATGCCTGCGGAACGCGCTGGCGAAGCGTGATGGCGTGCACTACACCGAGTTCACCGTCTTCAAGCACCTCGATCCAACAAAGGGCCATCCGTCGCCGCCCGCGCTTACGCGCGAGCTGGTCCGCTTCGCGCGCGCCATCTATCCGCTATTCGAGTGTGCCACCGCGTGAGAGTACGGCCCACCTCAGCCATCGCTGAGTTGTAACCGAGTGTTAATGCTTCTCAACGTGATCGGTAACCGACCCTGAAGACAGTCGCCCGGGTGGGAGAGAGGAGCACGCACCATGTGGAAGTTCATACGTCACCTGTTCGAGATGTGCGTTGCGATGTGCGTCGGCATCGCCGTTCTGGGAGTCGCCTACGGATGGATCGCAGGTCTCTTCGGGGTTGCGAACCCGTACATGCGCTATCCCGAACTCAGCGCGCTCGTTCTGGCCTTCAACATGACGGCGCCCATGGTGGGCTGGATGCGGTTCCGTGGCATGGCGTGGAGTCCCATCGCCGAGATGTCCGGGGTGATGATTGTTGAGGCCATAGTCATTCTGGGCCTGTACTGGACCGGCGTCGTTCCTAATCTCGCCGTGGGTAATGTCTCCACGCTGTGGCAGTGGCAACACGGGCTGATGATGCCTGCAATGCTGGTGCCGATGCTGCTGCGCCTGGACTTCTACAGCGCCGGAATGCACCACCAGGCGCATCCGGCCTGACCAAAGAACGAACCGGAGTCCGCGATGCACACGTTTTGTTTTGTCCGCGAGCCGACACCCGGCCAGGTCCAGGACCTCAAAGGGTTCGCTCGAGGCAAGTGGGCGCGACCAGCGCGCGACAGCCGCAGGCGAACAGCACCTGCACGCCTGTGGCTGTGACTTCATGCGGGTCTTGCACGTAGCACGGCTGACCGTGCCAATGCTCCTCGTCCTGGCCGCGGTATACCAGAGTCGGAGGTGATACGCGCGGACAGGTTTCCTCGCCAACGGCTAGTTTTGGCCGGTCGGATTCGTAAAGCGACTCCAATTGCAACCTGACGTTTACGCTCGTTCAGGTTGTGCGCGAGCCAAAGGGTTGATCCTACGAGCTGCAAGGAGGACCACGCGATGCAGGTCCAGGAACAGCCGACGGTCGATTCGCTGAGCGCAAAAGGCGGGCAGTTCATCGACACCATCAAGAACCTGATCCACGAAGGCAACGTGCGCAAGATCACGATCAAACAGGACGACCATACGATCGCCGAGTTCCCGTTGACGTTTGGCGTTATCGGCGCCGCGATGGCCCCGGCGCTCGCCGCGATCGGTGCAATTACTGCGCTCGTGACCGATTGCACCATCGAGGTGGAGCGAGGTGGCGACCACGACTGAACAAGCCTGACCTTATGCCTTCCACCGCCAGTCTCGAATGTGGGGCGGATCATCCCCCCAGCGCTCGGTGTACTGGCGGTACTCGATCAGGCGTTCCCTGAACATGTGCTTGGCGTAGGCTCCGATTCTGGTCAGCTCAGGAACGCGGTCGATCACGTCGATGGCTAGATGAAAGCGGTCGAGGTCGTTGCGGACCACCATGTCGAAAAGGCGTGGTGGTTGCGTGCATGTTGCCGTGGTTTTCGCGCCGGTATGTCAAGCGATGAATCAGCCACGTACCCGTGGTACGCAAAAACAACGGGGCGGTCGCGCGTGAACAGCGAGTCGAAGCCGCGGTCGGACAGGCCATGCGGATGTTCCTCATTATGGCTGCAGTCGCATCAGGTCGGATTTTCAGGTCAGGGAACTCGGAACGAGCAAATCCACAGCGGCCAGCGTCGGAATGTCGCCAGCGCAGGCCATGACTACATCGGGTTCAACACCGCGGTCGTTGGAAGCCCACCCCCAGATACCGATGCCCGCCATGCAGTGCTTGATCGCTGCGTCCATGTCGAGGTACTGCAGTGCTGGCTGCTTCCCCGCGACCGCGATGTTGACGTAGTCACGGCTGCGCAAGCAGTGGTCCATGACCGACAGTAACGTGTTCGCATCATTCGACACCGCATTTCACAGGTCGATTCCCGAGCATGCGGCCGTATACCCGCTGCCGTACGAGTGGACCGCGCGTTGGGATCTGCGCCGCTTCGGGTTCCATGGCCTCACTGTCCAGTACACCGTCACCCGGGCGACCGAATTACTGCACCGCATGCCGCGCCGTTTGGTGGTATGCCACCTGGGCGCAGGTTGCTCCGTCACGGCCGTACTCGACGGTCAGCGGACACGAGCATGGGCCTCACCCCCCTGGAAGGTCTGATGATGGCGCGCCGATCGGGCTCCGTCGACCCCGGACTGCTCCTCCATCTCCTGCGGAACTGTGGCATGAGCGTCGCAGACCTGGACCATGGCCTCAATGTGCAAGCTGTGCTGCTGGGCGTGTCAGGCTATCGGCCGACATGCGCGATGTCCTGACCGCGGCCGAAGCAGGCCACCAGCGCGCCAAGCTCGCCGTTGACATGTTCATGCAACGACTCGTCGCCACGATCGGCGCCTCGGTAGCTACTCTTGGCGGAATCGACGCGCTTGTGTTCACCGGGGGCATCGGCGAGCACAGCGCCGAGATCCGTGCACGCGCGGTCGTGTCACTGGCGCACGTTGGCGGGCAACTGGATAGTGCGGCTAACGACTCCGCAACTGAAAGGCCCCCAGGTTTGTCGCCAGGGGGCCAATTGGAACATCAAATCCTGGTCAGGTCGTGGCAGGCACTGCCTTGGGCGTGGGCACCGCGCGAGATGGCTTTGACTGCCTCCATGGCGTGCCCAGGATGGGCAGCAGGTAGCGGTCGAGGCCGATGTAGCCGGCGTTCTTCCATGCCAGGATCAGCAGCACGCCGAGGATTGCCAGCACGGGATTCGTGCTCGTGGTGCCGGCCAGCAGGAAGGCCACGTTCATCAGCAGGCCGCCCGCGGCGGCCAGGCCGACGAAGGCGCCCAGGATCAGGCCGATGCCAACAGCCAACTCACCAAAGACAATGACGTAGCTGAACCAGCCGGCGCTACCACCGTCGATCAGGAACTGCAGGAAATTGCGGTACCAGTCGAAGGTGATCAGCGGCCTGCCTGGCGCATCGGGGATCGCCAC
>Ga0137373_10008285_pt1 | contig 11003 bp, 5 predicted proteins | sample SagtaG_5_FD_104912 | JGI IMG/M metagenome (GOLD analysis project Ga0137373, IMG submission 104912) | Vadose zone soil microbial communities from Sagehorn Ranch, Mendocino, California, USA - Sage1_R_80_16 metaG | ecosystem: Environmental > Terrestrial > Soil > Vadose zone | place: USA: California...
CGCGCCTGCAGCGACGCGCGGGCGCTGGCCGCGATCTGCGCGCGGCTCTCGGCCCGGGACGTCTGGGCCTTCTTCCGCCGCTGGGAGCGGATCCTGCCCAACCCGTTCAGCAGCGAGGACCGCGAGCGCGGCTACCGCTACCAGCTCGCCGTCCGCCAGCTCGAGCTCTCCGACACGCGCGTCTTCGACCGGCCGCAGGCGGGCCGCGACTGGTTCGAGCAGACGATCCGCGACCAGCTCACGCTCGGCCGCCCCGAGCAGGTGGCGATCGTCTTCGCCCGCAGGGTGATCAGCACAACGCCCGGTCGCTTCCAGACGCGCGTCCTTCACCGCGGCGATCAGGCCGCGCTCCAGGTCGACTACAAGCACTCGAAGGTCAAGCAGTACTTCAAAGAGGGCCGGGCGCTGCGCACGGAGACCACCGTCAACGACAGCTACGACTTCGGCGTCGGCCGGCTGCTCACCGAGGCGAACTGGCAGGCGCTGCGCCAGGTCGGCCACGACGTCAACGAGCGGCTGCTCGACGCCCAGCTCGCCGCCTGCGCCTGCGCGCCCGACGCGAGCACGCTGGAGCGCGTCGTCCTACCCAGCCGCGACCAACAAGGGCAGCCCGCTCCCGCGCTTCGCTTCGGCGACCCGCGCGTGCAGGCGCTGCTCGCCTCGCTCTGCTGCTTCTCGCACCTGCTCGACGGCGTCAGCAACGCAAGCCTGCGCACGCTCGTCGCCACCCGCCTGCCCGGCTACACGCCGCGCCAGATCACCTACGACCTGCGCCGTCTCCGCCGCAACGGCTTCCTCGTCCGCATCGAACGCTCCAACCGCTACCGCTTGACCGCGGAAGGCCGACGGCTCGCCGTCTTCTTCACCAAGACCTACGCCCGCGTCCTCACACCCTCACTCACCGAGCTCGATCCCGCCCTCCCCGCCGAGATCACCGCCCGCTCACCGCTCGCCCGCTCCTGGCGCAGCTACGAGCACGCCCTCAACGCCTGCATCCGCGACGCCGCCCTCGCCACCTGAAAACATGACCGGACCATGAACTTTTCACCGACCAAGCGCAGCTAGGCCGCCTCTTCATGGACGACGGGACGTGGCCTGAGCGTTCGCGGCAGATGTCGCAGGAAGGAATGTTCCCAACCGGCACTAAGACCTAGGTTCCTTCGCCCAGAAGAGGAGGTGAATATGCGCGAAATACGACGCGTGTCGCCATCGATGATCGTCGCGTGCGTCGCCCTGACCGTCGCTCTTGGAGGGACGGGGTACGCGACCATCTTGACGGTCATCCCGCGAGAAAGCGTCGGGACAAGGCAACTGAAGGACGACTCCGTGGTCACGTCGAAGGTCCGGGACTTCAGCCTCCGCGCCTGGGATTTCAAGCGCGGATCGCTGCCGAGAGGACCGGCCGGACCGGTCGGTCCGGTGGGCCCGCAGGGTCCTCCGGGCGTGGTCGGTGACGTGACGATGCACGAGGATTCCGTCTCGGTGCCTGGGAACATCGCGAACGGGCTCTTCAAGTCGCGGGCCGTTCAAGTCCTCTGTCCGTCCGGCGAAAAAGTCATCGCCGGCGGCACGCGTTGGTCGAGCGACACGGATGCCGAACAGCTCATCACCGTCTACAGCCGACCGTTGATCATCAACGGGAAGGTTGTCGGGTGGCGTGCAAGGGGTGGTTCGGACCTTGCCGGCGACCGAATCTTCAACGTTCAGGTCCTCTGTTCGAAGTAGGTCGGGATTCGCGGGGGAGCGTTCGTTCCCCCGCGAATCGTTTCTCCACCAGTGCGGGCAAACACGCCGCACCCGTCGATCAGCCGCACTGTGCCGTTGAACAGGCCGACGCGCCGAACAACCTTGAGGGGCCGCCACGATTCGTGTCGGCTCTCTCCAAGTGCAGGCCGGGAGGATCGGCGGCGTGGTCTTCTCCTTTTCTATCTCGCTTTCGGGTGTGGGGTGCCAATACCCGGGTTAAGCCTGGAAGTCAGCTTCTACGAGTACAGCGCGCTGGCACTGCTGGCCGGGGAGCCAGCGAAACACATGCGACGACTGCCGACGCCCTCGGGCCGACGGGAGCCGGCTCGTCGGACTGCTCGACGGGCGACGGATGATCGAGCGTCCCCACGATCTCTGTGGGGCGTAAAAGCCGGTTCCCCCTGCTAGTCCACGCGTTTCAGTGAAGGGCCGAATGATCCACCCCACACGCACCTTCATGCACCGACGCGATCCAGGATCGACGCGAGGACGATCGCCGAGTCGAAATGCGTCTCGGCGATTCGCCTCGCGGCCCGACAATGTTCGAGATAGGCGTCATCGACCTCCTGGAGCGCGGCACTCGCCTCCTCGACCGTCTCGAACGTCAGCAATCCCGTCCCTGTTGGGAGGTGTTCCTCGAGCCCTGTCGACTGGATGACGGCGGGCTTGCCGGATGCCAGGTAACAGGCGGTGCGGTCGCTGAACCAGCCGCTCCGCGACTTGACATATCCGCTCTTGGCGACGCTGAGCTCGGCCCGCGAGAACTGGATGAACTCCCGGTAGCTTTCCAGGTCGCCCGCGTAGAGATAGGGGTCGCGAACGATCCACTCGTTCCAATGCAGCAGGCCTAGGTCCTCGTAATCGTGCTGGAACATGCAGAGCGCGACCTCGATCGGCCGCCCCGTTCGCTTCGGCACGTCGAGAAAGCGAAGGAACTCCTCCCGCTTGCCCCCGTACCGCTCACTTTCGAAGTCCGCGTACTGCGAGCCGTGCCAGTCTCCGATCGTCGAGAGACGCTCACAGGACGCGTCGATGTGCGCCGGCCAGAGGTCGAGGACGACCGGCGGCAAGATCGGCTCCCACGCGATCCCGAGGGTGGGGATCCTGAACTCCGGGCGGCCCACGTTCTGGCCGACTGTGAAGAAGAACTGGTACTGGTCCAGGCCCAGGTCGAGCTGATGGGCCCAGATTTGCGTGAAGCCTGGATCGAGATCGACATACGCGCGGCGCTCGATCCGCAGCAGGGGCGAGCTCGACGGCAGCGGCCCCGCGAGGTTGAGGAGCACGTCCGCTTCGCCCACGAGCTCGTCGAGGGCGGCCTCAGTCTTACCGAAGGCCGTTGCCTCCCCCTCGTAGAGGATGCAGTAGCGGTCCTCGAACCCGAACGCCTGGGCCATCTCGTGGAAGCGCTCACGCACGTAGTCGACGCTGTGGCAATCCTCGTGCGGCCGGGCCCGACCGTCCTGTGCCGGTAGCCGAGGATCGAGCTTCGGCTGGTGATCGACCCAGAAGCACTCCACGCCGAGCCGCGCAAATCCGACCACGTACTGGAGGAAGGCCCACGTGTTGCCGGCGACCTCGGGCAGGCCGCTCACACCACGGCTTGCTACGACTACGAGCATGCTTCGTCGAGCGGGAGGATCGGCGTCAGCTGCTCGAACCAGCGCCCGACCTCTTCCAGCGCATCGAATGCCCAGTCGGCGTTGTCCTCCCACGCCGCCAGCGCAGGCCAGATGACGCGATTCGCAATCCGCCCGAGCTCCGCCGTTTCGAACGTGAGGTTCAGCTCCGCCGCCGAGGGCAGACGCCAGCCCGCGCGACCGACCTCCTCTTCGTACAGACGGAGGATCCGCGTGCGGTCAGGGACGGGGAAGCGTGAAAGAAAGGTCGAGAGGTCGTAGGAGACTGGCCCGACCGCCGCGTGATCCCAGTCGATGAGCCGCGCCCACGTCTTTCCCTCACTCGAGCCGATCATCACGTTCATCGGCCAGAGGTCGCCGTGGAGCAGCGTCTCGGGGCCGCCCGACCGTGTGAGCGCCTCGGCGCGCGCCTCCTGCTCGTCGAGCAGGTCGGCCAGGCGCGCGAGTAGCCGCCCGCACAGCGACGAGCGCTCGACACCGAGCCGCCGCCGTCCGCGCGCACCCACCGACTCGAGCGACGCGCTCGCGTCGCGGACGCTCGCCACGTAGAAGGAGATCCCGAGGTCACCCCCCCAGAGGCGAACCTCCGGAAGCAGCGCGTGTCCCGCGAACCGGGTGTGGATCCGGGCGATCGCAACGACAGCGAGCGCGACCGTGCCGAAGTCAGGCCGTGCCGCGTCGAGCCCACGGGCCCCGAGGTCCTGGTAGAGGTGCCACACCGACGAGGCATCACGCTCGGCCGCGACGGCGAGCAGCCGCGGAGCCGAGTCGCCCACGCCGACCGCGGGAAGCCAGCGCCGAGCGACGAGTTCGTTCCGGCGCCCGATATCCGGGTCGAGGCGTTTGCCCACGAACGAGCGAGTCGTCCCGTTCATCGTGCAGCAAAGGCGGTAGACGCGCGAATTCACCCTCTGCTCGCGCACTGCAACACTTGCAGGAGCGCCGACCATCTGTCGCACGAGCCCCTCGAGCGCGGGGAGCGCGGAATCGGGCGGCGAGCTCGAGAACTGCTTCATGCAAGCATCCGGGCAATCTCTTCGGCGGTGACGACGACCTTCGCCGCAGTCTCCGCTGGATGCGGCCACTGGCGCAAGTGCCCAAGGGAGTTGATCGTCTTGTGGAGACGGAAGCAGTCGACCTCGTACCGAAGCTCGCCCCTGTCACGCAGTGAGACGCCGGAACTCTCCGCCTCACGCTCGTAGGCATCGAACAGCTCATCGAGCCGAGGCGGCCGGAACCCGTCGCAGAGGAAGGCGAGATCGTACGTCGAGCGACCGAACGCGGCGAGCTCCCAGTCCGTGGGACAGATCCGTGTGGGCTCGGACGACCGGTCGACGAGCACGTTCTGGGGCCGATACGAGCCGTGAACGAGCGTGTCCGAGTCGCGGGTCAGCACCGCAAGGACTGGGTCGTAGCCGTCCAGCACGGTCGCGAGGCGCTGAGCGAGCGCTTCCGAGAGGCCGGACACCGCTCCGAGAGCACGCTCGGCTGCCCGGATGAAGAAATCGGCGTCGTGGTGCACGAGGAATCCGGACGCTTGTAGCCGGTCGCGTTGACCGCTGAAGTGCCCGTGCAGGCGCCCGAGCCAGGCGGCAGCCGCGGGCCAGTACTCGTAGGTGCAGTCGCGGAGCAGCTCGCCCTCCACGAACTCGATCATGAGCCAGAAGCGCGACGCGACATCGTCCCGGCGGGCTCCGTAGAACAGGGCGGTTCCGAGATCCTGCTCGAGGAGCTCCTCGTAGACACATAGCTCCCGCTCACGCCTCTCCGCGGCCGCATCCTTCGGGAGCTTCGACCGGCCGTAATCCTTCAGGAAGACCTCGATCGTGTCGCCGGTCGCGAGCTCGACGGTCACGATCTCGACCGCATACGAGGTCGATCCCGAAAACTCGCGTCGGCGGATCGCCGCGACGGGTGCCCCGCTCCCGCCCACCCGCGCGAGGCCCAGCTCGACACTCTGCCGCAATGCCTCGTCACCTCCGGTGCCCGCCTGGGTGCTGTTCAGGTGCAACACGTTCATCGCGACCTAAGCTGCGGCGGCGAGCCCCTCGCCCCACTCCCGCAGCGGCCGCTCGTAGCAGCAAAGCGACGCGGTCGCTCTCTCGGGCCACGGGTGGCAGAGGTGCCTGCTCGCCCAGTCCACGGAGGCAAGAAGGCGGAACCCCGTTCCCACGAGCAACAGCTCCCGGAGCTCGTCCTCGCCGACGCCGCGCGCGTACTCGGACGTCGTAGCGCGGTAGCAGGAGAAGTCCTCGCGCGTCGCCTTGCGCCCGAATTCGTAGACGTCCGCCGCTGGGACGCCGAAGCCCGAGCATTCCCAGTCGAAGGCGACGATCGCGGGACCGGGATCGTCGCGCCGGAGCCGCAGGTTCCTGGCGACGAGATCGCCGTGGACGAGCGTCCGGGGCAGGCTTGCGCAGATCGCTTCGATGCCGCTCCAGCTCGACTCAATTAGCTCGCAGGTCGAGAGGAGCGCTCGCAGCGTGATCTTGCCGCCCGCATCGAGGGCCGGGTTGTCGAAGCCGTCGAGGATCGTCGTGCGCGCGGCGCGCAGGTGCTCGAGGTAGTGAGCCGGCCCTCGCTCCGGCAGCGAAGACGCGAGGTCCAGCTCGGCGGCGGCGCCGTGCAACGTGCCGAGCCACCGGGCAACGAGGGGTCCGTGTTCGGCGAGCGAGCACGAGTCTTCCCCTGCGTCTTCGATGAACAGCCATGCGAACCGCTCGTCCTCATCGGGGACGAAGCCGAAGTAACTCAGGGCGGTTGTAGGCAGCCGGGGGAGGACGCTCTCGTAAATCGCTCGCTCGACGGCGAGCGTCTCGTTGGGGGCGCGCTTCGCGATGATGCTCGTCCCGGCGTTCCCCAGCGCCAACCGGTAGATCTCGCATTTCTTCTTCGCCCGCAGGCGATCGACCCGATCGATGCGGTCGCGCGGTGTCGCGATCGTCTGCCAAGCCCTCACGACGGGGTGGTGAACTGGATCGCACGGGACAGGGACGTGCTTCTTCCGATGCCGTCGAGCCGGCGCGCCGGCGGGCAGCGTCCCTGCCGTGGCGGCTTCTCGCGGCGCCTGGCGGGCCGCACTGGCTTCGGGCGGCGTCATCCCGACGACGCGGCCGTGCTCGAGCTGGAGCCGGGCATCGCAGACATCGAGCGTGCTCATGCGGTGCGCGATCATGAACGCGGTGCGCCCACGCATGAGTCGCTCCATGGCGCCGAGGATCTCGGCCTCGGTGCGTGCGTCGACGGAGCTCGTCGGCTCGTCGAGGATCAGGATCGGCGCATCCTTCAGGAACGCTCGCGCGAGCGCGATGCGCTGGCGCTCGCCGCCCGAGAGGCGCACTCCGCGCTCCCCCACCGGGGTGGCGTAGCCGTCCGGCAGTGCACGGATGAAGTCGTCCGCGCTTGCGGCCTTTGCGGCCGCAACCACGTCGGCGAACTCGGCACCCGGCCGCGCGTAGGCGATGTTCTCGGCGATGCTCGTCGAGAACAGCACCGGCTCTTGGAGCACGATCGCAAACTGGCTGCGGAGATCGGTCAGCCTGTACCGGCCAAGATCGACGCCGTCCAGGAGAATCTGGCCGCTGCTCGGGTCGTAGAAACGCGTCAGGAGGCTCACGAGCGTCGTCTTGCCGGCTCCGGTCGTCCCGGCGATCCCGAGTCGCGTGCCGGGTGGGATCGCGAACGAGACGTCGTCGAGCACACCGTGGCCGGACTCGTAGGCGAACGAGACGTTCCGGAAGCTGACGGCACCGGCCGCGCGCACGAGCGGGAGCGCGTCAGGGGGATCGACGAAGTCCGGCGCTTCGTCGAGAATCGAGTAGACGCGCTCCGCGCTCGCGAGCGAGGACTGGAGGGATCCCACCTTCTTGCTCGCCGTCTTGAGCGGATCGTAGAGCTGCTGGAGGTAGCCCATCACGAGGACGAGCTCGCCGAGCGTCATCGCGCCTGCGAGCACGTGGCGGGTTCCGAGAAAGAGAACCGTCCCCATCCCAAAGCCGATCGTCGCGCCGACGACGATTCCGAAGCGCCCTTCCACGAACGAGAGGCTGATCTTGGCGCGCACGCTTGCGGCGGAGCGGTCCGCAAAGCGATCGCGCGCGTGGTCCTCGCGTCCGAACGCCTTCACGACTCGAAGCGCTTCCAGCGACTCCTGGACGACGGACAGAGCCGAGCTCTCGAGCCTCTTCGCGTCGTGCCACTGAGCGCGAAGACGCTTCCGGTAGAGCCTCATCGCGAAGAACAGGACCGGGGTGACGGCGAGCGAGACGAGGGCAAGCTGCCAGTCGATTCTCGCAGTGACGTAGATCATTCCGGCAACTGTCACGGTCGCGGTGAAGAACGGAATCAGGCCGGAGACGGCGATGCTCTGGATAGCAGTGGCGTCGTACTGAATCCGGTACGTGGAGTCTGCCGTTCCCCTCGAGTCGTGATACGCGAGCGAGAGGCGCTCGGCGTGGCGGAACAGGCGGCTGCGGAACTGGAGGAGCAGCCTCTCGCCGGCGACGGTGGCCATGAGTAGCCTGCCGAACTCCTGCAGCTGCTTGAGGAGAGAGATCAGCACGAACAGCCCCGCCGCGACCAGCAAGACACCCGTCTGCGACTGCCTCGCCGAGGCGGGAACGAAGAAGGCGATGAAGCCGGGAAGCGGATGCGAGCCGACAACGCTGTCGACGGCGATCTTGAGCGGAAGCGGCGTCAGCAGCGCGAACACGCTCGAGAGCAAACTGAGTCCGAAGAGTCCGCCGATGTGTCGCCAGTAGGGTCTGGCCTCGCGCAGCAGCCGCCGGTACAGCTCAGGTCCCGTATACATGCGGCGGTCGGCGCCGGCGTGATCCCCGACGATGGGCGTCTGCGCCGGCTCTCTGTCGTCCCGTTTGTTGACGATGACGAAGCGGTCGGTGAGCCTGATCACCTCGTCGGCTGGCTGCTCGTGCCCGGGGAGGGCCGCGAACAGGCTGGCGTTGGCCCGCACCGACTCATATTCCTGCGCCGTCAGCCGGAGCACGCCGGTGCAGGTCTCGTCCTCGCACTCGCAGCAGAAGTCGTACTCGCCGACGGGCCGGTTGCCCTCCAGTTCGCGGATCCGTTCGTTGATCGCGCGGAACAGCCGAGGACCACCCCCCGACGGTTGGTCGTCCCCAGGCCTGCCCCGCTCAGCGCGCGCCTGGATTCCCGTCTCGATGCCAGCACGCGGGCGGGGCTCGACTTCCGCACTCATGCCGGCTCCTTGGCGCCGAGGAAACCGCGGATGCCGAGCATACGGAGCTCACCACGGTCAGGACGCACCGGTCGCAATCTCAACCAACCCGGACGTGAAGAAGGGTAGTCGGCCAAAGGTTTCGAGCCGTCCTATATCGCCTGGTACGAGGCGGCGGGCAGAGCCGTCGTGACCAGTGCTCGCTGAAGGAGCGCCTCCATCGTCACGCCGGCGGCCGCCGCGCACTGGCGGATGGTCTGGGCGACGACGCCGAGGCAGCCGACCGCGAGGATGATCGCCGCTGTATGCGCCCCATCCACGGCCGCGGCGGCGGCGAGAGCTGCGAGAAGAAGCGCGGCCAATCCCGCGAGAGGCGACAAGCGAGGCCACAAGCGGATCCGGACGACCTGCGTTCGCCCGGCGTTTTCCTCCACCGACATCAGCAGGCGGACGGTCCCGAGACTTCCTTGTCCGATCTCGAGGTCCCAGCGGTCGAACGTGCCGCTGCGCTGGACGGCGACGCCTTGTGCTCGGATCGTCGTCTCGATCGCCGCAAGCCGATCGCCCGTCGCCGCCCACCGGTCGGTCCAAGTCATCAGGCTCCGAGGCCACGGAATCGTCGCCTCCACTTGCCGATGCCGCCAGGGGGTAAGTCCGCCCGCGATGCGGCCGGCGAGCCGCGCTGCCGGCCCGAGCAGGTGCAGGAGCGCGGTCAGCGTTTGGAGCCGCAGCCGGAGGATCGACGAACGAGGCGCCATGGCGAATGTCGCACGTGCGCCGGCGAGCGTTGCATTGGCCAGGAGGGCGGCGACCGCGAGCGCCAGCATCGGCGCGGCGACGAGCAGCGGCGGCCAGGCCGCACCGAGGCCGGAGAGCGCGGCCAGCGCGGCGATCACCAGATACCACTCCGGCGACCGGGCGAGCGCGTCGAGCGCTCGCGGCGGCGGCGTGTACAACCGCTGAAACAAGCCGCTGCCCCAGGTTCCGTAGGCGATCCGCGCCCGCTGCAAGTGCCCGTGGTCGCGGCGAGGGTCGCTTGCGTAGACGCGGCCGCGCCAGGTGAGGTGGCCGGCGCCGTTGTACTTCTCGGGCCACTTGCGCTCGAGGAGCGCCTCAGCGCTCCCGTATCCGAATTGCTGCCGGAGGTAGCGGCGGACGGAGTCGCGCCGATGGTGGAAGACGATCGCGGCCGCGTTGAAGCCGAGCGTCCAGCCGTGCGCTTGGAGGCGCCAGCAGACATCGACGTCGTCGCCGGCAGTCCGGAACTGCGGATCGAAGCCGCCGATTGCCTCGAGCCGGTCGCGGCGGAAGGCCATGTTGCAGCCCGGGATGTGCTCGGCGATGCGATCGTCGAGCAGCACGTGCGTCGGCAGTCCGGGCGCCTGGTCGACGCACTGGGCGACAAGCGGGCTGGAAACAGGCGCGATGTTTGGCCCGCCGACGCCGGCGTGCTCCGTCGTCGACAGCGTCGCCGCGATGTGCGTCAACCAGTGTGGGAGGGGGCGTGCGTCGTCGTCGAGGTAAGCGACGATCTCGCCGGTCGAAGCCTGCAGGCCAAGGTTGCGCGCGTCGCTCAGGCCGCTCCCCCCCGAGCTGATCACGCGGAACGGGAATGCGCTCGCGATCGCTGTTGTCGCGTCGGTCGAGCCGTCGTCGACGACCAGCACCTCGAAGTCGGGGTAGTCGAGCTCGAGCAGGCCGGAGAGGCAGTCCCGAAGAGTCTTGGCCCCGTTCCGCGTACAGACCACGACTGAGGCCCGCGGCCACGACCGCCCGGCGGCGAACGGCGTCTCGACGAACGCGGCGCGCACGGCTGCGAGCGCCGGCTTCGCGCTCCGATCGCGCTGCGTCAGGCCAAACCCCCAATCCTCGACGTCCTCGCCGCCGCGGTGCCACTCATCGGTCCAGCTGTAGACGAACGCGCCGGCGCAACCACCGGCGAATGCCGTTCGCACCTGTTTCGCGACCGACGCGGCCTGCACGTCCTCGCCGTTGCGGACGCTGTCGAGACCGAGCTCCGTCATGACGAGCGGACGCTCGCCGGCGATGTTCTGCAACCGCGCCATGTACGCGCCGAGGGCCTCCGTGTCCTCGAGGTAGACGTTGAACGCAATGAGATCGAGGAACGGAAGCTGCAGGTACTCCGTCGAGGGGTAGTTCGCATACGTCACGAGGGCCGCAGGATCCTCGCGGCGGACGACACGGACCAGCCGCGCGAGCAGGCGCTCGACGCGCCGGCGCCCGAACCAGCGCACGACAGGGGCGGGGATCTCGTTGCCGAGCACATAGCAGAGAACCGCGGGATGGCCGGCGCAGACGGCCGTGTTCCCGCGGACAGCCTCTTCGATGCGGCGGCTGCCGCGCACGTCGTTGAGGTGGCCAATCCAGCGCTCGGCGGCGAGCCCGACCAGGACCCGGAG
>Ga0137373_10008287_pt1 | contig 11001 bp, 10 predicted proteins | sample SagtaG_5_FD_104912 | JGI IMG/M metagenome (GOLD analysis project Ga0137373, IMG submission 104912) | Vadose zone soil microbial communities from Sagehorn Ranch, Mendocino, California, USA - Sage1_R_80_16 metaG | ecosystem: Environmental > Terrestrial > Soil > Vadose zone | place: USA...
ACCCTTGATGACATTCCCGAGACTTGCCTGCATCCCGCCCTGGGCCGCGGAGGAATGCGAGCGTTTGGGCGGCACCAGCGAAAGAATGATCACGTCATGACCGCGTTTTTTGGCGCCGATGCCGATGCGCAAACCCGCCAGCCCGCCACCAATCACAAGAACGTCCGTGTAGAGAATTTTCATGATTCTCCTCCGTTCAAGGTTCCAGGTTCAACGTTCAAGGTTGGGGAACGGGACATTGAACCTTGAACTTTGAACTCCTGATCTAGTGTTGCCCGCCCGGCGCGGCCCAAGCCGGCACGTAGCGCTCGCCGAGCCGATCGCGCCGCTCGTGCCCGATCTTCATGTACGCCGCCAGGGTGAGCAGTCCGAGCGTCAGGAAAAATATCGTGATGCCCCACTTGAGTCGTTTGAGCATCGTGCGCGTCCGCTTTGGATCTTCGCCCTCGAACCAGCCCCACTTGACCGCCAGCCGGTAGAGACCTACGCCGCCGTGCAGCTCGACGGCGAACAACAGCACCAGATACAGCGGCCACCAACGGCCGCTCCAGACTCGCTCCGCCGATTCAAAGGGTCCGATATCGCCCGGGTGCACGAGCATCTGATAGAGATGAACGGAACCCAGGAAGAAGAGCGCAAAACCGGTCCACGCCTGAACCCACCAGAGCGTTGTGTCCTCATGGCGGAGTATTTTTCGGTGGCCGACGAAGCTGCTGTATTCGTTCCAATTCGCCGGAAACTTCCGCATGGCGAGCAAGCCATGGAGAACGAACATGAGCGAAACCAGCGCGACCACGAACGAGACAATGGCCGGATACGCTTTGCCAAAGATAAATTGCCCCTCGAACATTTTGGTGACCCACCACATCGCATCGTTGCTGATCAGGATCGTCGACACGAACGCCATGTGTCCCCACATGAAAAGACCGAGGAACAATCCGCTCGCGCTCTGAACCAAGTCCAGCCTTGCCGGCCAGTGACTTTTTCGCGTCCTTTGATCCAATCCAACTCCGGCAATGACATCGGCTTCGCTCTTCATTGTCCTGCTCCTAACCTATGTTTGGCTGTAGACGATGCGCGCGACTCAAACAATTGCACGTGGAATTTATTATCGAGGAATTGAGATGAAGTATATTGGACCTTGGTCCAATGTGGCCGGGATGTTTTATCCTGTGACGCTTGCATGGGTGATGACCTCTTTAATCGAGGTCCCCCCTTGACTAACAGCCGGGCTGGAACCGCTGGCTTGCAACTGCTCTATCCGTCGCGCCGCGGTCGTTATCGCCGATCAGCTTCTCGAACGCTCGCGCGGTGTCACAGGCTTAACCGCCGGTCACGTTGCCACGAAAAGCAACCAAGGCGTTCCCAGCACCAGGAAAGCGAGTAGGCAAAATCCCGTGGTTAGTAGCCCGAGCCGGTACAGCTCGCCCTGCGTCAGGTAGTTACTGCCGACGAAGATGATATTCTGGCTGCCACCCTGTGGAGTGATGGTCGAGAAGTAGCTGCTTGCGAACAGCAGCGCAAAGGCCATCAGCGACGCGGGGACGCCGGTGCGCACGGCGACGTCGAGGAACACGCCGAACAGCGCCAGAACCTGCGCCGCCTGGCTCACGAACATGTAATGCATCAGCACGTAGAGCACCATCAAAACGACGTAGGCGACCGGCCAGGCGATGCCCTCGAGCATCGCGGTAAGCTTCCCGCCGACGTATCCCATGAAACCGAGCTCATTGAGCTGGCCGCTCAACGCGAAAAGCACTGCGAGCCAGAGAAAGGTAACCAGGGTGCTGCCTTGCAGGTTGAGGTCCTCAAGCGTCAGGACGTTGGTCGCGAGGAGCACGCCGAGGCCGGCGAACGCTACCGCAGTGAGGCTTAGCTTGAGGCTGTCCGCCATGATCCATCCCGTCACCATGACCGCAAAAGTGATCGCGACGATCCACTCGTCGCGCGAGAGCCGTCCCATACTCTGTAGCTCCTTACGCGCCAGCGCGGGAGCATGGGGCGTGTCGGTAAGCCCTGGTGGAAAGAGCCGGGAAAGAACCAGAGGGAGCAGAACAATGGTGGCCAGCGCCGGCACCGACGAAGCCAGCAACCACGTGCCGAAGGCAATCTTCACGCCGGATTGCGCCGCAAGCGATACGCCGATCGGGTTGGCGGAGGTGGCCGTGAGCCATAGAGCCGACGAGACGCTCAGGCTCGCCAGGCCGCAGAACATGAGATAACCGCCCATGCGGCGCCTCTCTGCATTTTCCGGCGTGGAGCCGGCGCTCTGGGCGAGAGAAAGAATGATCGGGTAGAGCACGCCGGCGCGCGCCGTATTACTTGGAAATGCCGGCGCGATCAGCGCGTCTGTGAGAAAGATGCTGTAACCCAGCCCGAGCGTGGACCTCCCGAAGGCGCTCACCACAAGCAGACTGATGCGCCGTCCGAGTCCGGACTTCACCACCGCATGCGCCACCAGAAAGGCTACTACGACCAGCAGCACGCTCGAGTTCGCGAAACCGGCGAAGGCCTTGGCCGGGTCTACGGTGTCAGTCAGCACCACGGCGCCTACGGCGAGCAGCGAGGCTGTTAGAAGCGGAAATGCATTCACGACGACCGAAAAGATTGCTGCTGCAAAAACCGCAAAAAGGTGCCAGGCCTCACGGGTCAGGCCGGCCGGGATTGGCGCGAACCAGATGCCGAGTGCCAAGGTGAAGGAGAGGGCTTGTTTCCCCAGCTTGCGAAAGCTCGCAGCGGCTGCATTCATCCCGCGCGTGCTCCTGCAGAAGCCGTATCGGCCTGACCCAACCGCGCGCGGCCCTTGAAGTCGACGACCCGCCCACTCACTGCGCCGTCTTCTGCGTCGACCACGTACTGCCACTGGAATGTGTAATCGCCGGTCACGCCGGCGTAACGCCCTGTGCCGCCGACGAACGTGCCCACGATGCGGTTACCGCTTCCGACCGCCTCGCCCTTCAACTCGCTGTAAACCATGTCGCCGCGCTCATCGGTCCAGACGCAGCGGCCCTGCATGCCTGCGCGGCTGTCAGAGAAGCCGATCGCCTGCGCCCTGAACCCGACCGCTGGCCGCTGCGCCCCGGTAAGGAGCACCGACCCTGTCAGTTCGAAAATGGCCGCGCGATCATCCGGACCCAGGCGGAGCGTCCGGCGCGTGCCTGCTGCGGTCCACGTGCCCTCGAACGCGTGCCACTCGTCGGCGAGAGGAGTCTGCGCCGTGCCACCCGGCTGGCCGCACGCCGCCGTCAGCAGGAAAACAACGATCATTGGCCATCGCCGGCGGGGCGTTAGTAAGTGCCGCGATCGAGAAATCATTTTCTCTTCTTTCGAACGGGATCCACAGATCTCAGCCGTACGCTCCTGTGAAGGCTTCCCTCATGCGATCCATTATCTACCCGTCGGCTGAGCCGGCGGCGAAGAATTGCCCTTATCCGTTCCGTCGTTGATCAGCTTCTCGAACGCTTGGGCGATGGCGAGCGCCTGATCGGCCCGCACGCCCGAACCGGGGAGCGCGGCCATGCGACGGATCGTGGCCAGGCGCTCCGGCTGGGTCTTGAGGACCATCAGGTTGAGCGTCTCCTCGCCGTGGCAGCGCGCGCAGCGAGCCACCAGCAGGGAAGCGGTGATGCGTTCGAATTCACCGGGTGGGATATTGGCGCCCGGGTGGCTTTGCATGCGCTCGACTGTTCGCTGGACCTCTGAGGGCTCCATCGACACGGTCACCCCGAGACGCCGGGTGCTGTGACACTCCACGCAGTTCTGCGTGATGATCTGACGAATCCGCAACGGACGCAGCATGGCGACATCGTGCTTGCGCGCCAGATCCGGAGGCAAGCTCGCGACTCGCTTCTGAAGCTCGCGCACCTGCGCAATAATCGCGATAGTGAGGATGAGATTAACGAGCGCCACCAGCACGACGATGACGCGAAAAGCGGGGAACCGCGGCGGTCGTTCCGTAGTCATTTCAGGAGGCTCCTTCCGCGTGCAATACGCCGGCCGGTCGATCTGCATGACGCGGCCCTGTCTCCGGCGCCGGCAGCTCTTCGTGGATCGGCAGGATGCGCGCCAGCCAGCCGAACGCAAACAGAGCCGCCGCAGTAATGCCGAGCGTGATCGTGACTTCTCCCAACGAAGGGACGTAGGTTTCCCAGTGGCGCACGCGCAGGCCGATCACGGCGACGTTCAGCCGGTGGAGTAATACGCCGGCAATGACCAGGGCGCACGCCGTAGCAAGTCCGCGCCGGCTCTCACGCACTTCCGGCATTAGCAGCAGAACAAAGGGAAGCACCAGCCCGAAACCGATCTCGACCCAGAAGGAAACGGCGAACCATGAATTGATGAACATGGCATCAGCGGCGCCACGATAAAAAAGATCGCCCATCTGAAAAGCAAGGAAGAGCCCGACGAGCCAGGCCTCGATGCGCGCGAGACCGGCCAGCAGATTCATGCGCGGAGCGAAGCCGAGCCAACGGGCTGCGGCAAGGTGTTCGAGGATCGCCATCGCCGGACCGGCCATCATCGCGGAAAACAGATAGAGCAACGGCAGATTATCCGACCACCATAGGGCGTTGATCTTATGGGGAATCAGCGTCATCAGTGTTCCGAGGGACGACTGGTGGAGGTGTGATAGCGTGACACCGAAAAGCATGATCGGAATGTAAATCGCGCGCACGATGCGAAACGTGCGATCCCAGCCGGCCTGCTCGAGCGGCACCTGCGAAAATTCCAAGGCGAGTACAGTGAGATAAAGAAACGCGCACCAGCCGACTTCAAACAGTGCGGAGGTCGGTGCCCAGGAGACGAGGACCATCCAGACCATCCACGGCCGGCCAAGCTCCACCATGAGCATGGTGATCGCGCCGGCATAGCAGAGAAAAGCCATGAGCACGGCGGGGCGCAGGAACGAGTGGTAGCGGTGTACACCCAAGATCTCGACTAACGCCGTGATCGTGAAGCCGACGCCGCCGATGGCGATCATCGTCATGATGCCGTAGCCGACCCACCAGCCCCACGGATAGGCGTTGTTTAGGTTGGCGATCGTGCCGATGCCGGTCGCGAATCGCACAAAGGCAACGACGGCGGCTGCCGCCATAATCGCCAGCAGCGATTTATCCCACCAGGTAAGCCGGATTCGCCAGTTCATGTGTGCTCTCCGTCGTGCCCTTGGCGGCGCATGCGCCGGCGCACGATCCAGTTCAGCGCGCCAAACAATGCATACAAGACAGCAAATACCGGTGCCGTCGCACGCAACCATCGGTGCGTCAGGTCCGGCATCGGCGTTTTCGGCAGGCCGGTAATGTAGCCGATCTGTCCGAAGGGCACCGACGAAAGATGCAGCACGCTGGTGCCGCCGACCTCGTCGAGCCCGTAGATTTCGGGAATGTAAGTTCCCGGCGCCGCCGCGATGCGCCGCTTCGCTTCCGTAACCATGTCCTCGCGATCGCCAAAACTGATGGCGCCTGTGGGGCAGACGGTCGCGCAGGCCGGGTCCATGCCGACTTCCAGACGGTCTGCGCAAAAGGTGCACTTGTGAATCTTCGGCGCGAAGCTCTCGTAATCGTATTTCGGAATGATGAAGGGACATGCCTGCATGCATGCACGGCAGCCGATGCAGCGCGATTCATCGAACACCACAGGGCCGAGTTCGGTTTTGAACATCGCTGTGGTCGGACACGCCGAGGCGCAGGCCGGCTGCTCGCAGTGCATGCAGAGCTGGCGTCCGAATACCCAATCGGGCTTTTCGCCGGTAACGACCTCGTTGAAGGTAATCAGCGTATAATTGTTGGCGTCGAGATCGCGCGGGTTCTGATAGCCTTCGCCGGCGAAGAAATCTGTCTTGTCCTCGGGCCGGTCGTTCCACGACTTGCAGGCGACCATGCAGGCCCGGCAGCCGATGCACCGGGTATTGTCCTGAATCATCGCTTTCGGTTTCACCGTCGATGGTTTTGCTGTCGATGTGCTCATGCGCGGTCCTTTCTCTTGAGGTTACAAAGAAACACTTTGGTCTCGGGAATGTGCGAGTTGGCGTCACCGACGCTGGCGGTGAGATCATTGGCGATGTCGCCCGGCACGATGCCGGCATAGCCCCAATGCCAGGGAAGGCCGATCTCATCGATCATCTGACCCTCGATAAGAAATGGTTGGAAGCGTTCGGTAACCAGAGCGTAAACTTCGATGGAGCCGCGCGCGCTGCTGACGATCACTTTGTCGCCATTCTTGATGCCTTGGCGCTTGGCCAGATCCGTGCCGATTTCAACGAAGGCATTGGGCACGAGGCCGACGAGCCACGGCATATTCCGGCTCATGGCGCCGGTCTGCCAGTGCTCGGAGACTCGGTAGGTAGTGGCGACGATCGGGAAGTCAGCCGGTTTGCCGTAACGGTCGAATTCGGTGGACTGCCACACCTGGGCGCACGGATTCGACTGAGTTTTGGAGAACGGGTTTTTAACGGGACTCTCCACCGGCTCGTAATGCTCGGGAAACGGTCCGTCGTTGACGTCCAGCGAGTAAAGCTGTCCGACGCCCGATGCCAGCATGATGAAAGGATTCATTTCGCCGGGCGGCATGCCGCCGTCGGGAACATCGCCTTCCCACACTTTCTTCTCGGCGTTCCAGCGGATCACCCACTTGCGCGGATTGAACGGCTCGCCTTTGCGATTGACCGATGCGCGGTTGTAGAGAATCCTCCGGTTCATCGGCCACGTCCACCCCCATTTCGGATGGAGTCCGATCTTGTTCGGCGCATCGGTCGCATCGCGGCGCGCGGCCAGATTGCCCTCTTCGGTGTAGCCGCCGCAGTAAATCCAGTTGCCCGACATGGTGCTGCCGTCGTCGCGCAGCTGCGCGAAGCCCGCCACCTGTTTGCCAGCGGCGAATTCCTTGCCGTCTTTTTCGTTTACGTTGACCAGGAAGCGTCCGTTCAATTCGCGCGCGACCCGATGGGGATCCGCATGATCTCCATAGTCCCAGGCGAGATGGCGAATCGGATCCGGAAACACGCCATCCTTCTCGTAGACGCGCTTCATGGCTTTAGCAAGACCGTCGACGATATCCAGGTCCGGGCGGCTATCGGCGATGGGCTTTACGGCCTGGTTGCGCCACTGCGCCCAGCGCCCGCTGTTGACGATGCTGCCTTCCTTCTCGACGCCGGAGCAGGCAGGGAGAACGAAGACCTCGGTAGGGATTTTCGCCGGATCTACGCCCGGCCGCTTCCAAAAGCCCGCGGTCTCGTGCTCGAACAAATCGGCGACCACGAGCCAATCGAGCTTGTCGATAGCCGCACGGATCAACCGCGCGTTGGCACCGCCCACCACAGGATTCTGGCCGAAGCAGAAGAGCCCCTTGATTTCGCCCGCCAGCATGGCGTGGGTGAGCGCGAGAAACGCATAGCCCTTTCCTTCGAAACCTCGCCCCAGCTTGGGCAGGTGGGAAAAGTCGAAGTCGTTCTCGCTCTTGGCGTGATCGCCCCACCACGCCTTGAGCAGGCTCACGACATACTTCGGCGTGTTCTGCAGCCAGTTGGCGCTCTGCGCATTGGCCGCCACCGGAGTGACGCGTTTCAAATAGCTCTTCAGGTCGACATCCGCTTCCACCGGCAGCTTGAGATAGCCGGGCAAGCCGTCCCAGTTCAGTCCCTGATCCGTCGAGCCCTGCACGTTGGACTCGCCGCGCATAGCGTTGACGCCGCCGCCGGCGACGCCGATATTGCCGAGCAACAATTGCAGGACGGCGTAGGAACGGATGTTCTGCGTGCCGTGGCTGTGCTGCGCCGTGCCCATGGCATAGAGCCAGGTGCCCGCGCGATCGGGAGCGTAAGTCGAGGTGTAAAGATCGCAAACCCGCAGGTAATTTTCTTTGGGTGTGCCGGTGATACGGCACACCGCGTCGGTGCTATAGCGGGAGAAGTGCTGCTTCAATAATTGAAACACACAACGTGGATGCTTGAGGGTCGGGTCGCGCCGGGGCTCTCCCTTGGCGTCGAGCGCGAACGCCCAGCGCGTGCGATCGTAGCGCTTCTCCTTGGGATCGTAGCCGGCGAAAAGACCGTCGGCGAGGCTGTAGTCGTCGCCGACGATCCACGAGGCGTTGGTGTACTCGCGCACGTACTCTTCCTGAATGCGGTTATGTTCGAGCGCATAGTTGATCATGCCACCGACGAAGGCGATGTCGGTGCCCGAGCGCAGTTTTGCGAAAACATCCGCGATTGAGCTGGTGCGATTGAAGCGCGGGTCCACGTGCAGGATATAGGTGCCCTGCTCCTTGGCGCGCGCCAGCCAGTTCATCGAGATGGGATGGTCCTCCGCCGGATTTCCACCCATGATCAGAACGACATCGGCGTTCAGCATGTCGACCCAATGATTCGTCATCGCTCCTCTACCGAATGAGGCCGCCAGACCGACGACCGTGGAGCTGTGTCAGAGCCGGGCCTGGTGTTCGAGGTACACCAGGCCGAGGGCCCTCATGAGTTTTGCGAGGGGATAGGCCTCCTCGTTGTCCAATGCGGAGCCGCCGAGACAGGCGATCGCTTCCGTGCGGTTTACCACGCGTCCGTCCACCGTGGTCTTGAAGGTTTTATCGCGCGTTTCTTTGACTCGCGCGGCGATCCGCTCGAGCGCCCAGTCCCAGCTTTTCTCTTCCCACTTCGCGCCATTGGGTTTGCGGTAGAGCACCTTCTGCAGGCGCCGCGAATTGTTCACCACTTGAATGCCCGCCGCGCCTTTGCTGCATAGCGTGCCTTCGCTGATCGGGTGGCCGGGGTCGCCCTCGATGTGGATCACCTTGCCGGCCCGGGTGGAAACCACTTGGCCGCAGCCGACGCCGCAGAAAGGACAGACTGTCGTCGTAGCAGTTGCGCCGCGCGTTTTGAGCGGCGGAATCGCCGGGGCACAGCCCGCCTGCGTCAAGGCGCCGATGGCCACCGTTCCCGTCGTGAGTCCCTTGAGGAACTGGCGTCGCGTGGGCCTCGACGGCTGGACGTTCATCGCGTCATCATCGTGTTCGCGCTTCGACCCATCGTCATTTTTCATCTTTGCCTCCGCTTTCCGAGTGCCAGGCTCAGCTTGCGAGCTTTACCGTTTTGCAGGCGGCGTTTCTATTTTTCCGTCGCGCAGCGCTATCTGACCTTTCCGCGAGAAATCCACCGACTCGCCGAGTATGCGCGCCGCCTCCTGCGGCGCGTGGAAACCGGTGGAGTTTTCCGCCTCGACGAAATCCAGATAAAACTGCGCCTTGCGCTGAAAATCCTGCGCCGCCGCAAGCTCCTTGTCAATCTTGCCCGCGCTCTTCGCTGCTTTGAGATCCTTGATCAGATCCATCAGCGCATCCATCGCCACGTTGCGCAGCTTGAAGGTGCGCTCCTGAATCGTCTCGACCCGGGCTTTTAATTCTTCCTCCGGCCACTTGTGGCAGGTCTGGCAGGCGCGGTTGATGTTGAGCACGGGGCTGCGCACGTGGTGATCGCTGATCTTGAGCGCACCTTCGCGCTTGTAGGGCATGTGACAATCAGCGCAAGTAACGCCCGACCGCGCGTGAATGCCCTGATTCCACATCTCGAACTCCGGATGCTGCGCTTTGAGCACCGGCGCGCCAGTGTCGGCGTGCGTCCAGTCTTTGAACTGCGCCTCGTCGTAGTAAGCTTGAATGTTCTCGACCTTGAGCCCCTTGGCCCAGGGATAGACGAGCCGCTTTTCCGGCCCCTTAAAATAATATTCGACGTGGCACTGGCCGCAGACAAAAGCGCGCATCTCCTGACGCGTCGCCTGCTTGTTGACATCATAGTTCTGAATTCCTTGGGAGGCCTTGAACGCGCGCATGCCTTCGATGAAACCGGGGCGCGTGACCCGCAGTTGCATGGTACTCGCATCGTGACAGTCGATGCAGGCCACCGGATGCGATACCAGCTTGCGCGCCTCAGTGAACGGCATTTGATTGAATTTCTCGAAGCCCGCGATGAGGTCGCCGTTGCCGGCCTTCTTGTAGGGAACGTAGACCGACCCGTGGCATTGAATGCACGTACCGGGTTGTTTGACCACCTGCTGCCGCTCGGTGAAAGTCTGATCGTCGAGCATGTAAGCATGCCCGCGCTCTTCGCGAAAATCCTTGGCAAAGGCGTAGCCGGCCCACATCGCCTTCAAACGCGGGTCTTCTTCGATCTTTGACTGGGAAATCACCGAGCGCGGATCGGCTTTCGTCGGCGTATGAGGCAGGGCCTCGCTGCCGCCGTAGCGGGTACGCACCTGATCCACCGTCCGTTTGTAGTCGTCATATTGCAGCGGAAAGTTCTTGCCCCACACCGCCGGATCTTCCATGTCGTCGGTCAACTCGACCACGCGATAAAACGGATTGCGCGCCTCCTGCTTGCGCTCGAAGATATTCATCAGCAGGGCGACGCCGACAATGGTCGCGAGCACAGCCCCGCCCACGATCAGGAAGAAAACACGGCGGCGCCGTCGAGCAGAAGCATCGTTAGGGATCGTTTCAGCCATGGGTTTCTCCCAGATTAATTCGTCTCATCACTGCAGATGTCCCACCGAGTTGTGGCAGCGCAGGCAAGCGAGCTGCGCGCCGCCCGATGCCGGGTGCGTCGCTTCGACGGCATCGACAATTTCCTGATGACAGTTCCGGCAGGCCTGCTCGGTGATCTCCCGGCTGTGCGGCTTGATTTGAATGTTGTCTTCGTAGCCGCCGGTGGTGAAGAAAAAGGAATGCCAGAAGCCATTGGAGGCCTTGGTCGCATATTTGCCGACGAAATTTGCCGGAGTGTGACAGCTATTGCAGGTCGCCACCGAGCGGTGCGACGATTTGAGCCAGCCATCGAATTGTTCACGCATGACGTGGCAGTTGGCGCAAGCCGCCGGATCGTCAGTGAGGTAGGACCAACCTTTGGCATAGGCAAAGGTATAGGCGCCGATGCCGACAGCAACACCAAGGAAGACGCCAACCAGAACGCCTGGAATCAGATTGGATTTCATCTACGTTTCTCTGACTCGAAACCCAAACCTG
>Ga0137373_10008289_pt1 | contig 10999 bp, 8 predicted proteins | sample SagtaG_5_FD_104912 | JGI IMG/M metagenome (GOLD analysis project Ga0137373, IMG submission 104912) | Vadose zone soil microbial communities from Sagehorn Ranch, Mendocino, California, USA - Sage1_R_80_16 metaG | ecosystem: Environmental > Terrestrial > Soil > Vadose zone | place: USA: California...
GCCAACTACACCGAGTTCCATCCCCGCTGGCACCGCCCCCACATGTCGGTGTTCTGGTGGGTGGGCCGCCGCTCCTATCTCGTCTTCGTCCTCCGCGAGCTGAGCAGCGTCTTCGTCGCATGGTCCGCGGTGTTCCTTCTGCTGCTGGTCCGCGCGATCAGCCAGGGCGGCGCCGAGTATCAGCGGTTCCTCAACGTGAGCAGCAACCCCTGGATGCTGGCACTGAACGTCGTCGCGCTGGCCTTCGTCGTGTTCCACGCCATCACCTGGTTCAACCTGGCCCCGCAGGCGATGGTCGTCCGGCTGCGCGGCAAACGGGTGCCGCGATCTAGGATCGCCGGCGCGCACTACGCCGGCTGGGCACTGCTGTCGGCGCTCACAGCCTGGCTGATCCTGGGGTGAGGTCATGGCCAAACGGCGAGTCGAACCCCTGCTGTGGGTGCTGTTCAGCTCCGGCGGCCTGGCCGCGGCCTTGCTGCTCCCGGTCCTGTTGCTGCTCTTCGGCCTGGTGTTTCCCGCCGGCTGGGTGTCGGCGCCCAGCCAGGCGCACCTGCTGTCGGTGGCGCGCTTCCCGCTCACCCGCATCGTCCTGCTCGGCCTGTGCGTTCTGGCCCTCTTCCACTGGGCGCACAGGTTCCGCTACACGCTCTACGACGGACTCCAGCTCAAGCACCTCAGCACACCGATCATTCTTGGCTGCTACGGCGGCGCGCTGGTGGGATCGGTCATCGCGGGCTACCTCTTGCTGCTCGGCCTGTGAGACACAGCAAACTCCTGACCATTACCTGCGTCGCCGCCGAGGACCAATACGGCCGTCTGCCCTACCAGCGATCCCGGGCGCAGCGAACTCAAGCCTCCGCGGCGGCTATCTGCCCCGCGCTCGGCGGCTGACCGCCACCTGACCGGAGGCGTGCCCGGCCGGGGTGACTCCGAGATACGGGCAGCGTGCAGACGAGTCCCAGCCGCTCGTCCGCATCCACGCACGGGTGCGCGATCCGTTCGAAGACTGGACTCGCGCGGCGAGTCGACGCCTGCGCTGCCGGCGGGCCGCCGGACTCCCCAACCGGTTACCGCAAGGCAGCCCGCTGCCCGGCGCGGCCCTGCTGTTGCCCGGGGCCGGAGGTCTTCCACCGCGCCCGGGCCTGCAGGCACGCCCGCGGTCGCCGCGGATAAGGCTGGCCGGGGTTCAGGCCGTGGTGTAGACCTTCTCGACGAACTCGGCGAGCCCCCGCTCGGGCGGCACAGCTGTCAAGCGCGCGGAATCGGCGATCCGGCGCGGCAGTTGGGCGGGGGCATCGGCGGCTGGCTGGTAGGGCGGTGACCTGGCGTGATGATCGTGGCGGTCTTACCGTGAGGTTCTCGTCAGTTGCTGGGGCCACGGCCGGCCCAGCCTCCGGGTCTCAGCCAAGCCCCGGAGGTGCCCGATGACCACCACGTCCCCGTCCACTGCTCTCGTCCCGGCCACGCCAGTGTTTACCAATACTGAGCGGCTGGCCTTAGCTGGGTTCCTCGCCGGGTACAGCGGCCTGACCCGCGCCGCGTACGAGCTGGACCTGCGCCAGTACGCGGGCCGGTGCCAGCAGCATCATCTTCGACTGTTCCAGGCACGCCGCGCCGATATTGAGCGCTTCGCCCGCCACCTGGAAGCCCGTGGTCGTGCCCGGGCCACCATCACCCGCCGGCTGTGCACCGTCGCGGGGTTCTACCGCTACGCCGTCGAGGAAGAACTCCTCGATCATTCTCCCGCCGCGCACGTCCGCCGGCCGCGGCTGGACCGCAACGAGCTCGGCGCCCTGCTGGTCGCTGCCGGGCTCGGGCCGCCCGCGGAGCATGCACTACTCTCGCTGCTGGCCCTCAACGGGCTGCGGGTCTCCGAGGCTACTGGTGCAGACATTCAGGCCCTGGGCGTGGAGCGCGGGCACCGGACCCTGGTGATCACCCGCAAGGGCGGCAAGGTCGTCACCATCCCGCTCGCCCCGCGCACCGCCCGGGCGATCGACCTGGCCATCGGCGAGCGCAGTGAAGGGCCCGTCTTGCTGGCTCCCGATGGCCGTCGGCTGGACCGGCACGGCGCCGCCCGGATCGTCCACCGGATAGCCCGCCGCGCCGGGATCGCCAAGCCCATCGGGCCACACACGCTCACGCACGGGTTCATCACCGCGGCGCTCGACGCAGGCGTGCCGCTCCGGGACGTGCAGGAAGCCGCCTCCCACGCCGACCCAGAACCACCATGCGCTACGACCGGGCCAGGATCTCGCTGGACCGGCACGCCACCTACATCGTCGCCGCCTTCATCGCCGGAGCCGCCCGGTAACAACCGGCTACCCGGCATTGTCTTGCGCCTGGCCGATCGACAGCGGCCAGGCGGAAGGCAAAGCCGACGACGTATCCCAACGGCAGTGGCCGCGACCGCGGCGAATAGCCGCGGGGCCGTTATGTGCCGCTACCGGCCACGGGATTCAGCGGTCGCGGACGCGATCGACCCGTTCGATCGTGATCAGATTACCCTCAACCACATACATGATCCGGTACGCGCCGACCCTGAGGCGGAGCATATCTCCCCAGCGGAAAGACTGCGCAGGGTAGGGATCTGCGGCCAAGGCGTCGACAGCTGCTACCACTGCCGTCATCCCGCTGGTGTCCTCCAGGAAGCGGGAAGCCGTCGTGATCGCCCTCGGCGACCACTCGATCCTCACGCGTCTTCGCCGAGCAACAGCCTGCGCGCTTGGGCGTGCGGAATGGCCCCGGGCCGTCCGGCCGTCGACCACTCCTGGTACTCCTCCAAAGCCGCCGCGGCCTCGGCGCCCTCCAGCTCCTGCGGGGATGCCATCTGCTCCAGCGCCCGCAGCCTCCGGTACTCAGCGACGGGAACCACCACGGCGGCTTCCCCGCCCAGATGGATCACCTCATGCTGGCCGGCCCCAGCAGACTGTGCGGTCATGTCCCTAACCGTAGCGGGCCCTGCCGACTATCCCAGGGCGATACCCGGCCTCCTGGACCAATCAAGAACCACAAGCGGCGGCTGCTCGGCGAGGTCGTGCTTCGCGGACGCGGTCGGCCGCCAGGCGGTGAATAAGCCCGTGCCGCTCCCCGCGCGAGCCTGACCGGGCCGCTCATGCCCGTTTGGCGTTCCCGGCCGCGCCGCACGGGCTAAAAGATCTCGTCGCGTTCCGTTACGAGTTCACCCTGTGATCGACGCTCGTGAGCGGCCGTTATGCTCGCCAGGATGCGCCGCCCCGGTGGCCACGGATGATGAGCGGAACGGGTTGCTCTGTGCTCAGCTGGCTGGCTGGCCGTGTTCGTGCTCGGTGGCGTAGGCGAGGAAGTCGTCGACCATGCGGTGGAACAGGGTGGTGAGCTGGTGCAGGTCAGACCTCACAGCGCCGCAGCCCGCCGAGCACTATCGCCGCGACCATGGCCCCACCGGATTAGCCGCCACATCACCGGGGGCTTGCAAGAACGCGAAGAAACCCGGCACCACCGACAGGCGCTGGCGCACCGTAGCGCCCGACACCCCGCACGGCTCGTGCCCGGGATCTACCGGCTGCAGCGCACCATGCTCGCTTGCGCTGGGCGGTGATGAACGCCAGCACATCGGCAGGCCGGACCTGATCCGGCGGCTTGGCCACCACCGTGAAGAACACCTTCAGGTCATACGCGGCCGCCAGCACGGTGTTCGGCCCGCACCGCCCACCCAGGAACTCCAGATACACATCGGCCAGCGGCACCCCGGCCCGGACAACCAGGCCATCGGAACGGTCACGCGAACAGACCGGACGCCAATCCCCAGCATGCACAGCAAGCTCCCATCGTCACAGATGATCCAATCCTGTCAAGATTGGCCGAAATGACACGGAAGATCACAGGCATAACATGCATGAGTGCGCGGACAGTGAGCGGGTCAGGCGGGGGTGAAGCAACGCAGATCACACCGATCGGTGCGGTCGGCGCTCTCGCCGAGCTCGATCCCGCGAGCGTCCGGAACGGCGGATACGCGTTCGTTGAAGCGGATCTCGCGTCGATTATGGCGGGTGACGGTGGAGGTCAGCTACCCATCGAGTTGGGCTGGGGCGACACGAACACCGGCTGCTCGTGCGCCCGCGCGCAGTCGCCGGTCCCAGGCGACGACGATGAGGCTGGGGTCGCCGATGGCCAGAGCGCTGGCGAGGTGGACGGCGTCCGCGCCTCTGAGGGCGCGCAAACGGGCCAGCTGGCCGGCATGCTGTTCTACGGCTGCGGTGAGCTCGACCGGCCGGGTGGCCGCCCAGTAACCATCCCAGGCGCGCTCGGCCGCGTCGAGTTCGTGTTCATCGAGGTCGTGGCTGCGGGTGGCGGCGGCAAGCGCGGCACGCACCTCGGGATAGGCCAGCCGGCTCGCGACGGCGGCGTCACATCCGTCCCACAGTTCGGCGGCAAGCTCGCTGCCTGCCTCTTGGGCGAGGAGTTTCACGAAGGCGCTGGAGTCGAAGTAGACGAGTGGCACTTGTCAGCGCCGCTGTTCGCTGACGATGTCGGCCACGGGCCGGCGAGGACGAGGACGAGTACGCCCGGCTGCTTTCGGGCGCTGGACCGCTGCGGGTCGGCCAATCACCCCTTCGGCCGCCAGGCGCTCAAGTGTGGCCGTGGTCGTCAGGCCGAGCAACCTGGCGACCGGGACGCCGCGGTCGGTGATGACGATTTCGTCACCTTCGCGTGCTCGTTCGAGCCATTCGCTGAGGTGTGCGCGGAGATCAGTGACGGCCACATCCATAGCCATATTGTACACTCTGCCTATCGCCAATTTGTACAAGTCCGGGCGCCGGGGCGCGCCTCGTCAGCGCTCGTCGGTCCGCTCGGACGGCCACCAAGGCGTTCGTTGCCCTTGGGGTCGTGGGCCAGCCGCCGCTAGTAGACGCTCAACCAACGGCACGGGAGAGCAGATTCGTTGTCGGCGACCGCGTCCCAAGCCAATCCGAGCGAGGTGCCCTCCCGGGGCGGTTGCGAGGCACCCATCTGGGCGGTTGCGAAGCGGCCAGGCGGTGCCGTGGGCCGGCGACATGCTGCCGAACGACATGCCGAGAAAGGCAAAGACCAAGCGGATCCCGAACGGCTGCGCTGTCTGTCACCTGGCATTCCCGCTCGCTCATGTCCTGCCGATGCCGCCGATCAGCCACCCTTTGCCGGGGTCGTGCCGGTCAGCTTGGTCGGGGCCGCCAGCGCGCGACGGGGACCAGGCCGGGCTCGATCATGTCCAGGCCGTCGAAGAAGGCGTCGAAGAAGGCCTGGATGCTGGCGCGAGGGCGCGAGGGCGCGGGGTGGCGGGGTTGGTTGTGGTGGCGTAGACGGCGGTCACCTCGGCGGCGTGCCATGGTCAATGTTGTGTGCGCGGGCCGCTGCCACCTTGCGGGAGGAGCCATGCCCAAGGTTGCCCGCGCTGCCGTGGTTCCTGTGCTGGGCCTGTGATGAGCTCGCTAAGGCGACGCGGTCGGGGGTGGGGAAGAACTGGGCGAGAACGTCGGCGTCGGCGTGGGCGTCGCGGCCGGTGTGGGCGTCGCGGCCGGTGTGGGCGTGGCGGTGCTCGGCGAGACAGACGGGGTGGCGGGCACGGTGGTGGTCCGCGATGGCGTCGGCGTTTTCGAGTTCTGAGCCGGGATGACCAGCTGCGGGGGATGCACTGGGTGCGGGCTCGGCGTCAGCATCAGCGCGACGGCAGCCGCAGCGACACCCAGCACGGTGACCAACCCGCCGACCGCCGCCCCGCGTACGAACGCCCGGCGCTCCCGGGTCCGCTTCCATTCCGTGGTACGCCGCTGCCGCAGGTCGGGCGGCAGCGCCGCTCGCTGCGCGGCCCAGCTGTTGAACGGCGCCGCTGCCATGCCGAGCGTTGGGAACAGCAGCAGGGCCGCGAGCAGCGGTCCGCTGAGCTCGGTGGCCCTCGTCAGCGCGGAGGCGATGCCCAGCATTCCGAGCAGTGCCAGCGACGACTCGGCCCAGTTCGCCCGCAGCGCCTCCCACCATTTTGCCTTCTCGCTGGTCTTCGGCGTGCGCAGGAACGCGGCCTTGCGGGCGAACAGGCCGAGCGCCGACGCCCGCGCCACCACCAGTGAGGTGGACTGCCAGATGAAGAACGCGCCGATCGCGTCCCGCCACGATGCGCCGGTGCCGCGGCGCAGCAGTGCGACCGCCCGCACCAGGCCAAGACCCACCAGCACCGGGACGGTGGCCACCAGGAACGCGGTGAGCTTGCGGAACAGCTCGCCACCACCAGTAGCGAGGTTGGCCGCGCCGACCAGCAGGAAGACCAGGAACACCAGGCCGAGGACGTCGCCGTACCACTGGACCGCGCCGGACAGGTACGCCCACCGCTGGCCGGTGCTGAGCCGGTTCTGCTTCGAGGGGCGGCCGGGCAGCAGCGAGCGCCAGTGCATCCGCAGGATCTGGATGCCGCCGAAACACCACCGGTAGCGCTGGCCCTTGAGCGCCTCGAAGGTCAGCGGCATGATGCCCTTGCCCCAGGACTCGCCCACGTGCCACCCAGTCCAGCCGGCCCGCAGCAGCCGCAGGGACAGCTCGGCATCCTCGGTGATGCACCACTCGTCCCAGCCGCCGAGCTGCTCGAGGGCAACCCGCCGGATCAGTCCCATCGTGCCGGCGAAGATCGCCCCGTCCCGCTCATTGCGCGACGGCTGGGAGACCGCGAAGAAGTACTGGTAGGAGTAGTACAGCCGACGGTAGTACGGCGCGTGTGACCAGCCGCGGTAATCCTGCGGGGCCTGGGTGAAGCCGACCCAGCTGTCGGCGAACAACGGCACGCAGCGGCGCAGGAACCCCGGCGCGAGCTGATAGTCGGAGTCGACGACCCCGATCACCTCGGCCCGCTGGTCGGTGAGCTCGCGCAGCGCGTAATTCAGTGCTCCCGACTTGTAACCCGGCCAGTCCTGCAGGTGTGCGAACTTGACCGTGTGCTGCTCGCACCACCGTTCGACCGGTCGCCACAGGCTCTCGTCGTCGGTGTTGTCGTCGATCAGGATGACCTCGTAGCGCGGGTAGTCGAGGCGCAGCAGCGAGCGGAGCGTGTCGATGACCATGTCCGGTGGCTCATTGTGCGCCGGGACATGCAGGCTGACGAACGGGACCTCGCCGCCGGCGGGCAGGGCCAGCACAGCGGGTGTGGCCCGCCTGCGCCAGGTCTCCGAGCCGATGGCGTCGCAAATCTCCCACAGGTATGCGCAGGCGAGGATCGCGGCGAAAACCTCGAAGAGCCACAGCAGGAGCCCGCCGGCCGTGCCCGCCGCCCCGAGATGGCTAGCGAAGGTCCAGTCGAGAACGTAGGCGAGATAGACCACGAACAGGAAGATGCTCGACGCCCAGCACAGGTGGCCGCGGGCGTTCCAGCGCCTGGTCACCGGGAGCCAGATCAGACTCGCGGTGACCAGGCCCGCCACGCCGGCGATTGTGTTGTGCTCGGTCACCCCGAGCAGCCGCATCGCCACCGCCACGATCGCCGCCAACACCGCCGTGCCCGCCAGCGCGAACACGAACCGCCGGGCAGCGGGCCATGCACCGGTCGTCCGGGCGCGCGGCTTGGAACGGACCAGCAGCGCGGCCGTGCCCAGTGGTGCCGCCATCATCCCGGCCAGCACGAGCGCAGCGAGCACGGCTCGCCTCCCCACGTCTTCTTCGCTACCGCTACCCGCAATCTAGGGGACTCACCCAGTCAAACGGGCGCACTTCGGGCGCGCGGCATGCCGCACCGCCTCACGCCCGCCTGCGCAGCACCGTCTCGCCGCGAGCACGAAGCCTGGCCACCCCGCGCCTGCCTGCCGCGTGAGTGTCTGCGGCAGCATATGGCCATGATCAACCAGGCGGTGGCCGCCCAGTAGCCATCCCAGGCACGTTCGGCCGCGTCGAGTTCGTGCTCATCAAGGTCGTGGTTGGGGGCGGCGGCAAGCGCGGCACGCACCTCGGGATATGCCAGCCGACTCGCGACGGCGGCGTCACATCCGTCCCACAGCTCGGCGTCTACGCGGGGGCGACACGGCGCGCCACCTCTGCGAGGGAAGGCCATTCGGGTGACTCCTGCACGCAGCGAGCGAACAGCCACAGGAGCACGCGATCTCGGTCGAGATCCAGAAGGTCAGCCATGCGCCAGGCAAGGCCGTGCGGGTCGGACCGCAGCCGCTCACCGCAGTTCAGCATGTGCTGGAGCGGATCATAGGCGGGGTCACCGACGTAGGGCTTGGGATCGATGACGAGCCACGGCTCTCGCGCCGCGCCCAGGACGTTGCCGGCGTGCAGGTCGGTGCAGAGCAGGACCTGGTCTGCGGCGGTTGCCGGGAGCTCGCGAAACAGCGCGATGCCCGCACGGGCCAGGCCACGATCAAGATGCGCCGCGCTGCTGCCGGCCATGTGTTCGAACCTGTCCGCCCACTGCTGGCACATGAGCTGCAGGGGCCGGAAGCGGTGATCGTGGGCGGGTTCGATCCAGAGCCGGCGGTATAGTCCGGCGATGATGGTGTCCTGGTCGGGCTCGGGACGGCGGGACAAGGGTGCGCCAGGCACGCACCGCTCAAGCAGCAGTGCGATGGCGGCATCGAAGTCGCTGGCGGCATGTAGATGAACGGCACCGTTTCCGGCCCAGGCACGTAATCCGTCGGCCTCATGGGCCGCCTCCGCGTGCCACCAAGTGATCTTGAGCACCAACCCGGCGCCTGACGCGTCGTGCACAGGTGCGACCCAAGCTGTCTGGCCACCGGGCTGGAACGGCTCACTAATCGTGAGCGACCACAGCTCCTGCGCCTCTCGGATGATCGCTGGCAGCGTCGTCGCCAGCCAGTCTTGCCGTCCCTCGCGCTCTGCCGCGTCAACGAGATTCCGGGGCAACGCCAGTCGTCCCACGGTTTCATCCTGCCGCGCGCAGAAAACCAGGCGCCGTTCAGGCGCTACAGAACATAGGGCTCAGGCTGCTGCGCCGCAGAGGTGTCGTCGTCCCTTCAGTCGCCGTCGTCCTTTACTGCACCGCCGAGTGCGGCCAGGTGGGCGCGGACGTCGCCTGCTTCGGGGACGCCGAGGTCGGTGTAGAGACCAAGGGCGTGCTGCCAATGCTGGCGGGCCCGGCCGTGCTTGCCGGTTGTGTGGTGAGCGTGGCCGAGTCCGGCGTGGGCGCGGGCCTGCTGGTAGCGGTCTCCAGTCTCGACGGTCAGGGTGAGCGCGGCGGCATGCTGGGTGCAAGCATGGCCGGGTTGTCCCGCGTCGCACAGAGTTTCACCGATGCCGTTGAGCGCCTCAGCTTCGCCGTCGCGGTTTCCTGTCTGGCGGAAGAGCGCGAGGGCCTGGTTCAGGTCGTCCGCCGCCTGCTCGTAGCGGCCCTGCCGCAGGTGAACGACGCCGAGATTGGCGACCGCGTAGGCTTCGCCGACGCGGTTTCCTGTCGCGCGGAAGAGCGCGAGGGCCTGGTTCAGGTCGTCCGCCGCCTGCTCGTAGCAGCCCTGCCGCAGGTGAACGACGCCGAGATTGGCGAAGGCGTTAGCTTGGCCGTAGCGGTGACCGGTCTCGTTGTAGAAGGCAAGGGCCTGCAGATGGTTTTCGGCGGCCTGCTCGTAGCGGCCCCACCGCCAGTAGACGAGGCCGAGATTGCTCAGCGCGTTGGCTTCGCCGACGCGGTTGCCTGTCTCGACGTAACGGGTGAGGCCCTGCCGATGGCGTTCGGCGGCCTGCTCGTAGCGGCCCTGCTGCCAGTTGACAAGGCCGAGATTGGTCAGCGTGCGGGCTTCGCCGTCACGGTCACCGGTCTCGCAGAAGAGGGACATGGCCTGCCGGTAGTGTTCGGCGGCCTGCTCGTAGCGGCCCTGTCGCCAGTGGGCGAGGCCGAGGTTGGTCAGGGCGTGGGCTTCGGCGGCCCGGTCACCGGTCTGGCGGGCGGCGTTCCCGGCCTCGGTGTGGATGCTCAGGGCGTCGGGGAAATGACCGCTGATGTCGAGGTAGCGGAACAAAGTGGTGGCCAGCCGGGTGGTGTGGCGAGGCCAGCCGTGGGCGGCGGTGTGCGCGCAGGCGGCGACAAGGTTCGCTCGCTCAGCATCTAGCCAGGCCATAGCGGCGGCCGGGTCGGCCGCCGACGGAGTGGGCGAGCGGGGTGGAAAGATGCGGGAACGTTGACGCCGTTCGGCAGGTCTCAGAGCCTCCGTGGCGACCGCCGCGGCGGCCAGATAGTAGTCAAATAGGCTGGTCAGTGCCGTCCGTCGATCAGACTCGGAGTCCAAGGTTGTGGTGAGGTCGGTGGCGTAGGCGCGAAGTAGGTCGTGCATGCCGAACCGGCCGGGGCCTGTGAGGTGTACGAGGTGCGCACGGGCGAGGGTGTCGAATAAGCGCCTGGCCTGGTCCAGGCTGGTGTTGGTGAGGGCAGCGCCGGCGTAGGGGTCCAGGTCGGCACCTGGGTGCAGGCCAGCTAGCCGGAAGGCTCGGGCCGCGTCGGCAGGCAGGTATTTGTAGGACCAGGAGAATACGGCCCGGACATCGGCGCGGGGGTCGCCGCCGGCGCCGAGCCGTTCCAGCCGCCGGCGCTGGTCGGCCAGCTCGCGAACCAGATCGGCAAGCGGCGTGGTGGGGCGTGCGGTGGCCAGCTCGGCGGCCACCCGGAGCGCGAGCGGGAGGCGCGCGCATTGCATGGCGAGGGCGGCGGCGGCTCCCGGTTCGGCTTCGGCGCGCATGCCGATTAGCTTGTGCAACAAGGTGACAGCGTCGCCGAGAGGCAGCAGGCCGAGGTCCAGGCGGCGGCCGCCGTGCACGGCGATCAGACTTGCCAGACTGTCCCGGCTGGTCACCAGCACCACGCAGGATGGCGTTCCGGGCAGCAGCGGGCGGACTTGCTCGACGGAGGCGGCGTTGTCAAGCACCACGAGCATCCGCCGCCCGTTGATCTCGGTCCGGTACCTTGCGGCCCGGTCGTCGACGTCGAGCGGGATGTCTTGCCCGGCCACGCCGAGGGCGGCCAGGAACCGGGCCAGCGCATTGTTGGCAGGCA
>Ga0137373_10008292_pt1 | contig 10997 bp, 12 predicted proteins | sample SagtaG_5_FD_104912 | JGI IMG/M metagenome (GOLD analysis project Ga0137373, IMG submission 104912) | Vadose zone soil microbial communities from Sagehorn Ranch, Mendocino, California, USA - Sage1_R_80_16 metaG | ecosystem: Environmental > Terrestrial > Soil > Vadose zone | place: USA...
ATCCCGGCTCCTGCTTTGCGGGCTCGCTCCTCGAGCTCGCTCTGGCGTCCGACCGTATCTACATGCTCGATACCGACGCCGGCCCGCAGGTGGGACTTTCGCCGCTCAACGGGGGTATTCTGGCGAACTACGGTGGCATTTCCCGGCTCGAGGCACGCTTTGCGGGCGAGCCCGAGCGTGCTCGCGAGCTCGCACGAACGGCCGAACTGCTCGACACGCACGAGGCGCTGCGCCGAGGTCTCGTTACCTTCGCTCCGGACGACATCGATTGGGACGACGAGATTCGCATGGCGATCGAGGAACGCACGAGCCTTTCGCCCGACGCGCTCACCGGCCTCGAACAAAACTTGCGTTTCGGCGGCCGCGAAACGATGGAATGCAAGATCTTCGGCCGTCTGTCCGCTTGGCAGAACTGGATTTTCCAGCGGCCCAATGCAGTCGGGCCGAGCGGCGCTCTGACGCGCTACGGTAAACCCGAGCGACCCGAGTTCGACTTCGAAAGAACGTGAGAAGCACGATGTCCGACGTCATCAACGACGAGAGGATCCCCAACAACGTCAACCTCGCGAGCGACAAGAAGCTCCAGCGGGCGCTGATGCAGTGGCAGCCCAAGTTTCTCGGTTGGTGGCGCGAGATGGGGCCCCAGGGCTTTCAGGAACACGACGTTTTTTTGCGCACGGCCATCTCCGTCGACCACGAGGGCTGGGCCCACTTCGACTACGTGAAGATGCCCGACTATCGCTGGGGCATTTTTCTCGCCGACCCGGTTGCGGGCCGTACGATCGGCTTCGGCGACCACCTGGGTCAGCCGGTTTGGACCGAGGTCCCCGGCGAACACCGCAATACGTTGCGACGCCTCATCGTGACGCAGGGCGACACCGAACCTGCGAGTGTCGAGCAGCAGCGTGCCCTCGGCCAGTCCTGTCCGAGCCTCTACGATTTGCGCAACCTCTTCCAGATCAACGTGGAGGAAGGCCGGCATCTGTGGGCCATGGCCTACCTCCTGCACTCGCACTTCGGCCGTGACGGGCGTGAGGAGGCGGACGCACTTCTCGCGCGCCGCAGCGGCGACGCCGATCGGCCGCGCATCCTCGGCGCTTTCAACGAACCGTGCACCGATTGGCTCTCCTTTTTCATGTTCACGTTCTTCACCGACCGCGACGGCAAGTTCCAATTGTTGGCGCTCGCCGAGAGCGGATTCGATCCCCTTTCCCGCACCACGCGTTTCATGCTCACCGAAGAAGCGCATCATATGTTCGTCGGCGAAACGGGCATTACGCGCATCGTGCGCCGCACGGCCGAGCTGATGAAACAGAACGAGAGCGAAGACGTGCGCCCGCTCGGCGGCATCGACCTGCCCACGATGCAAAAGTATCTGAACCTCTGGTACTCCGTTTCGCTCGACCTCTTCGGGGGTGAGGTTTCATCCAACGCCGCCTCTTTTTTCGCCGATGGTCTCAAGGGGCGCGCCAAAGAAGACACCTTCTCCGACCATCGCGCGCTCGAGGGAACGTATGCCATCGAGATGCCCGAGGACGGCAAGTTCGTCAGGCAGGACGTCGCCTTGCGAAATGCCATGAACGAGGTGTTGCGCGACGCCTACGTTCAGGATTGCCAGCGGGGGGTCGACAAATGGAACGAAGTACTCAGGTCCGCCGGCATCGGCTACCGCCTACGGCTGCCGAGCCGGCGCTTCCATCGCCGTATCGGCACGTATGCCGACATCTTCACCGATCCGGAAGGCAACCTCATTTCGCGCGAGGCGTTCGAGCGACAACGGGACCTGTGGCTCCCTTCGGCCGACGATCAGAACTACGTGAAGAGCTTGATGGCCAAGCCCATCTTCGCGCCGAACGAGATGGCGAATTGGATCAGCCCCCCTGCCCACGGAATCAAGGGGCGGCCCGTCGATTTCGAATACGTTCGCCGCGGCGAGGTTTGATTATTGCGCGGTGCTCGCCGCCACCGGGTCGCGCGATTCGCGGTAGCGCCGATAATAGGTGAGGACTTTGACGACGTAATCTTCCGTCTCGTCGTACGGCGGAATGCCGCCGTGTCGGACGACGGCATGCTCGCCCGCGTTGTAGCCCGCGATGGTGAGCTCGAGGTCGCCATTGAACATGTTGGCGAGAACGCGCAGATAGCGCACGCCTCCCAGGATGTTCTCGCGCGGGTCGAGGACGTCGCGCACTTGCATGCGCTGCGCAGTTTCGGGCATCAGCTGCATCAGCCCTTGCGCGCCCATCCGCGAGACCGCGCGCGGATCGTAGTCGCTTTCGACCTTGATCACCGCCCGCACCAGCTCTTCGGGAATTTGATAGAGGGAAGCGGCTTCGCGAATCACGTCGCCGTAGCGCGTGAACCGCTCGGCCGACGCGTCGCTGGATGAGGGGGACGGGCGGCGCTTGGCGACCCGCGATCGCATGTAGAGGTGGTAGCCTGCGTCGTCACCTCGGGGAGCGTCGGTGAAGCTCAGCCTATCGTCGGTCTCCGTGTAGTAGATGTCGGCGGAGGACAGCGCGGGCAAAAGGCCGAAGCCCAGAGCCACGACAACCCAACCGTGATTTCTACGCATCGTGCAGCTCCACCTGATAGCGTAGCACGCCTCGGGCCACCTTGTTTTACGGTCGGCACGTACCGAGGGCTACGTGTAAGATTTTAGCCTCCACACGCGGGGCAGACAAATTTTGGGTACTCGGCGCGGGCCTTCGGCCCCGCCTGCGAATTTCTCATGTACCTCTCTTGGCACAAGGTTTTGGTCGCGGGCGCGGCGCTCCTTTTCAGCGGTTTTCTCTTATGGAAGTACCGACCCACGTTGCCGTTGCCGCGGCTCGCTCTGCGGCGGGCTCCAAAGACGAAAGCCGCCGCGCTGGGCGACGAAATCCGGACGGCGCGGGAGAAAGTACGGGGCGCGACAACGCCGCGGGAGCGCGCCTATGCCCTGCTCGCCGCCGCCGAAGCCGCGGCGCGCGCCGATGACGGCGTCACCTCGGCGCTTGGGCTCTATCTGCGCGCGATGCGAGCCGATCCGACACTCTGCGAGCCGCTCTCGGGCTTGACGGCGCTGCTGCGCAAAGAGCGTCCCGAGTTGCTCGAGACCGTTCTCTGGCGGCGGCTGTCGCACCTTTCCTGGAAAGGCGACACGGCGCCCGCCGCCAAATGCGCAGCCGAAGCCCTGGCGTCCCTTTATCGCCGCGAGCTCCGCGACAGAGAGCGCGCCCGAGCCTTGCAAAAGCTGGTCTCGCTTCTCGCGTGAACGACTTTCTCGCGCAACAGAGGTGTTAGCCCGGGGCCCAGAAGGTGTGGGGCAAAGCGTGGCGATGGGAGAGGGCGAGCAGGTCCATCAAAAGGGCGACCGTGATGTGCACCAAGAAGCCGGCGTAGATGCTTTTCGTGCGCATCGAGAGGCTGCCGAGGACGACTCCGGCGACGATGGCGCCGTTCGCTTCGAGGTAAGGCTTACCGAAATGAATCATGCAGTACGGAACGCACATCGAAAAAATGGCCCCCGAGCCGAGCGAGGGGCGCAGGGCGCCCAACCAGAGCCCCCGAAAAAAGAGCTCGAGGCCGAAGAACTGTGTGAAATACATCCCTTCCCAGAGCAGAAGGTCGAAGTAGCTCCGTGAGGCGCTCTTGTAAAAAGGATAGTACGTTCCGAAATCGGGCTGCCGAGAAACGAGCCACAGCGCCGGCAGCACGAAGAGAAGACACACGCCGTAAATCCACGCGTGCTGCACGAAGCCGCGCAGCCGTAGCCCCATGTCGAGCAGCTTGTCTTGCGGGAAGATGAATTTGTAAGCGGGGAACGGCAAGATCACGTAACCGGCAAAGCGGGTGAACGCCCACCAGGCATAGCCGTAGAGCTCGTCGTATTTGGCGAGATTGATGCGGGCATGATGTTGGGCCGCCTCCTGCATCACGAGCCAAGGGCGGATCACCTGCTCGTAGGTGGCGCGGCCGCCGTAGTACTCCTGCAGGGTCAAGATGATGGCTGCCATGACGAAGAGCACGGCGGGGCGCAAGTCGTAGCCGCCCGATCCGAGAACGGCACCGCGGTAGCGTTGCGCCTCGACGTCGAGCTCACGCCACGTCGAGCGGAAAAACCACCAAATGAGGGGCGCCAGCGCAACGATGATCGGAACCGGCAAGAACGGGCGCAGGTAGGTCGGATTCAGCACCGACGTCCAAAAGCCGGTGGGCGCGGCCTCGCCCTCGGCCGGCGGAGGCGGAAAAAGGGAGGGGCGGAGCAAGAACACGAAGGAGAGCACCTGGCTCACGCGCTGGAGGACTCGATGCCGTGGTCGAGCCTGGCCAAACTCTCTTCCTTGCCGAGCACGGCAAGCACTTCGTAGAGACCCGGGCTGACCGTGCGACCGGTGAGGGCGACGCGCGCCGGCTGAGCGACGTCTTTGATGGCGAGGTTCTTGGAGGCGAGCCATCCCGATATCGCCGCTTCGAGGGTCGCTTCTTCCCAGGGGCTCACGGAAACGAGAAGTGCCTTGAGCTCGGCCAACCGAAGCGCGCTCGCCGGCGTGAGAAACTTCTTCTGCGCCTTTTCGTCGAAGATCGGCTTGCGAAAGAAGTAGTGCATGGCTTCGGCCGCCTCCCGCAGCGTTCGCGCTCGTTCGCGAACCGTGGGGATCGCCCGCAAGAGCTTCGTTTCGTCGGGATCCGATATTCCGATGGCTTCGAGAAACGGCCGAACCATGTTGGCGTAACGGCGAACCGGCGTGAGGTCGGGGCGCTTGAGGTGCTCGAAAGCGACATCGGCGAATTTCTTCGGATCGAACTTGCCGTCGGACTTGCCCACCTGGGCAAAATCGAACTTTTGGATGAGGTCGTTGCGCGAAAAGATCTCCTGGTCGCCAAAAGACCAACCGAAGCGCACGAGGTAATTGAGAACACCCATCGGTGGGTACCCGAGTGCCCGATACTCGGCGACACTGACCGCCCCGTGCCGTTTGGACAACTTTTCGCCGCTCGGCGCGAGCATCATGGGCAGGTGCGCGAATTGGGGTGGGGCGTAGTCGAGCGCCTCGTAAAGCAGGATTTGAGGCGGCGTATTGACCATGTGGTCGCGCCCGCGCGACACCAGGGTGATGCCCATCGTCACGTCGTCCACCACGTCACCGAAGTTGTAGAGCGGGACGCCGTCGGAGCGGATCATCACGAAATCCTGCTGCGCCGAGTTCGGCGTGGTGACTTTTCCGAAGACGATGTCTTCATAGGTGACGGTCCCACTCTCGGGAGCACGAAAGCGGACGACGAACGACTTGTCGGGATGGTCTTCGCGTTCACGGCATGTGCCGGGGTACCTCCACATGGCCTTGGGGTCGCGCGCCTTGACGGCGGCCCGCTGTGCGTCGAGCTCCTCTTTGGTGCAGTAGCAGCGATAGGCGCGGCGGCGTGCGATGAGACGCTCGGCGAACTCGCGGTAGATCGCGAGCCTTTGCATTTGGAAGTACGGCCCGCTCGGTCCGCCGACCTCGGGGCCCTCGTCCCAATCGAGCTCGAGCCAGCGAAGAGCGTCGACGATGACCTTGCGGCTCTCGTCCGTGCTCCGTTCTTGATCGGTGTCCTCGATGCGCAGGACGAACGTGCCGCCGTGCTTTCTTGCCCAGAGCCAGTTGAAAAGCGCCGTGCGCACGCCACCGATGTGCAGATAGCCGGTCGGCGACGGTGCAAACCGAACGCGGGGCGCCGCACGGCCCGCCGAAGAAGGGGACGGCGAGGAGCTCGAGGTGCCACCGAACAACATGACCGAAGAAGACGCCATGGGTCCGGTCGGCGTTTAGCAGAGGGGCTTGCCTCTGGCTAGAATAACGGTTTCGCGCGAGGGCGGTCCCGGGGGATAGCGGTCTCCGGTCGAGTTGCCGGCTCGTTTTTGGGTCGCCGATGGGCTTGCCCCTACGGCCTTGGCTCTGCTAAAGCTGCGCCCCCGACCCTCGGGTCGTCTGCGCCAACCTTCGGAGCCGTCCATGAGCAAGTCTCCCGCCGTCATCGTGAAGGAACAGTTTGGTGACAAGGCCAAGCTCGTTGCCGCGCTGGGGCCTCTCACCCACGATGATCTGTGGGTCAAGCGTGTGAACGACACCAAAGGGCTCGCGCGCGTCTCGAATGCCAAGCTGCTCAAGCTCTTCAACGTGCTTTCCGCCGTCAAGGAAAAGTTCGGCAACCGTTCGAAGCTCATCGACGCCATTTGTGAGATCGAGAAGAGAGTCAAGGACGAAGGCTACAAGAGTCGTTTGCAGGCCTACGCCGTCCCGCGCCTTTACGACCTTTATCGCTCGGCCGCGCGTCGCGTCGGCATCGCCGTGGAACCGCTCGTGAAGCCCGCGCCGCGAGCGGCCGCGAAGCCCGCCTCGGCCGGCGAGGCACCGAAGGCGAAGCCTTCGCCGGTGAAGAAAGCGAGCGCCAAGGCGTCCGCCGGAAAGGCAACCAAAAAGCAGGCAGCCAAAAAACCGGCAAAGAAGGGGGCAACCAAGGGCAAGGCGGCGAAGCCCAAAAAAAGAAGCCGCTAGCGCAATCGCGCGCGGTGCTCGCCGATGACAGCTGACAAGCCGAGTCCATGATGGAGAAAAGGAAAAAGCCCCCCGTTCCCGTCGGTGAATCGGGCTTTCCCGCGGTCCACGACCTGCTCGTTCCCAAGGCAGTTTGGTTCACCAACGGCGTAGGCGTTCACAAGGACCGGCTGTCTTCGTTCGAGCTCGCCTTGCGCGATGCCGACGTCGAAATCGCTAACCTAGTGACCGTTTCGTCGATCTTCCCGCCCCATTGCCGTGAAATCAGCCGCAAGGAGGGGGTGAAGTTGATCCGGCCCGGGCAAATCGTTCATTGCGTGATGGCTCGGCAAGACACCAACGAGCCGAATCGCCTGATTTGCGCAGCGATCGGGCTCGCGCGACCGAGCAACCCGGAAATGTACGGGTATCTCTCGGAACATCACAGCTACGGCGAGACGGGCAGACGAGCGGGTGACTACGCCGAAGACCTGGCCGCCACCATGCTGGCGACGACGCTCGGGATCGAGTTCGATCCCGAGAAGGCATACGACGAGCGCAAAGAGGTCTACCGCATGTCGCGGCAAATCGTGCGGACTCGTTCGGTCGTTCAGTCAGCCGAGGGCAACAAAAACGGCAAGTGGACGACCGTCGTCGCTCTGGGCGTGTTCATCTTCTGACGTGAAAAGAGCCTATTCTGGCGCGCCGCAAGTGCCAAGCTAAACTAGCGGGACGATGACGCGCGATGAAGCCGTCGCCATTCTGCGCAGCCCCGAAGGCCGCGACGAAACGAGACGTGTCTACCAGCTGCGCCGCGCCTTCGAGCTCGTCCTGCAGACCATCTATGCGGGCGACCATTCCCGCTCCGAAGCCGAACAACTGGTCGACGGCTTGGCTGGGCTGGCGGAAGAGTACTTCCCGGGCAGCGCCGAGACCTTTTCCATCATCTACGGTCGGCGCCTCGGGCGCGTCATCACCGAGGTGTACGGCGCCGACTAGGACTTTTTCTCAACCGAGGCTCTTCTCTTTCAAATAGCTGCGCAAGAAGACGGCCATCTTGTCGTAGCTCGCCCGGGTGTCCTCGATCGTTTTTTGCTCGATGAGCTTGCCGATCATCATGACCTTCACGTCGACCGAGAACTCGACGATTCGGCGAATGCGCTTTTCGTCGAGGCGCTCGGTGTACATCTCGCCCGAGATGTGGGTTTTGTCGGGCATCGTGCTGGGCGTTATCCGAAACCGGTATCGGTTCTGTTTGCGGTCGAGCCGGCCTTCTTCGGTGTAGCTGAACCGGTCCCCCAGCACTTTTTTGATGGCGCCGGGCATGTTCTCCACCAGGGGTTGGACGACGACCTTTCGCTCCAGCGTTTCATCGGTGACCTTCTGATCGGCAACGCGCCAGGACGGAAACCTGAGCGTGTCGAAGTAGAGTCGTCGGCTGAACTCCTCGTCGAAGAAGGACACCTGCCAAAAGGTCGCCTCGGTGCAGTCGAAGTCGTGCTGGATTCGCGTGGTCGCCATGAGTGCCGGCCTCCCCTGCTATTGGAGATACTTGATATAGACGTAAAGATCGTTTTCCGGCCAGTAGAAGTCTCGAATGCGCGCGATCTCCCCATACCCGCTGCGCTCGTAAAAGGCGCGGGCCGCCGCATAGGCGGCGAGGCCGGCTGTCTCGACGCGGATCAACCGCGCTCCCGCGCTTCGCAGCGCAGCTTCGACCGAAGCGAGGAGCTCGCGTCCGATGCCGGTCCGGCGGGCCTTCTTGTCGACGACGAGCCAGTAAAGGTCATAGCAGCCTTCGGTCATGGGCGTTGCCCCGAAGCAGGCGTACCCGAGCACGCGGTCGCCTTCTTCCCACAAGATGAAGCGATAGTCGTCGGCCGAAGGTTCGGACAGGGCGCAGTCGACGAGCTCGAGAGCGATGGCGACGTCGGCCGATGTGAACTCCGTCGTGGCGGCGAGCAGGTTAGCGAGCTTCGACCGATGATGCGGTGCGAGCTTCGCGAGCACTGCCGACGTCCTTCCTGCGCCGCAGCGCATAGCGGACCAACAGCCGCGTGAGAGCGGGATAATCGATGCCGACCGACTGCGCTGCCCGCGCGTAGCCTGCGTCGGGCGAGAGGTCGCAATTGGGGTTCACGTCGATGACGTAGGGAATACCGGCAGGGCTCAAGCGGATGTCGATCCGACCATAGTCGCGCACACCGACGGCTCGCCACGCCTCGGTCGCGGCGCGGCGCAGGCGCGCCGCCACGGCGGGGGGCAGTTCGGGGTGCATCACGGGTTGCGTCCCCAGGTCCTCGACGGAGCCAGGCTGCCACTTCGCGTCATAAGAGACGATGCGCGGCTGTTCCTCGGGCAAGTCGGAAAAGTCGATCTCCTGAAGCGGCAGAACGCGCGCTTGGGGGTAGCCGAGCAGCGCTACGTTGAATTCGCGTCCTTCGACGTACTGCTCGACGAGACAAGGCGCTTTGAAAAGATTGATAAGCTCGGAAACCCGCTCGCGCAGCGTAGGCTCGTCGTGGACGACCGAACGCCCCCAGATGCCGGCCGACCCATCTTCGCGCGCGGGCTTCACGATGAGCGGGAAGGGGAGATCGCACGGCGCGTCCGGTCGTTCGAAGAGCGCCCCCTGCGGTGTGGGCACCCCCGCGGCGAGTAGGCGCTGCTTTACGCGATCTTTGTAAAGGGCAGCGGAGAGAGCATCGGGCGGCGATCCCGTGTACGGAATGCCCATCAGCTCGAGCACGGTCGGCACCGCCGTTTCGAGGCGGGCGTCGCTCCCCAGCGACTCGCACATATTGAAGACACACATCGGAGATGTTGCTTCCAGACGCGTGCGCAGTTCGGCGAAGTCTCCTTCGGTGGGCATGAGCGTCGCTGTGTGCAGTCCATCACCCGAGAGGGCGGTCGCGACCTCCTCCGCGACCGCTTCGACCGTCACCCGAGACTGAAAGCTCGGGTCGGCTTCGGTTCTGGCTTCTTCGAAATCGACGTTGTAGATGATGGCAACGTCGATGACCTGCTGTCTTTTTCTCTGGAATCGCTTCGCGGCTTGCGCGTCGTCCATGAATCAGTCCTTGCTAATCACCTTCGGCAATACGTCGCCCCTATTTCGCAGATATCGCGCGGCGAATTTAAGGTCAAGAAGCTCGTGATCAAAAATTCACGTCTTGACGCTGCAGCAAAGTGGATCCGCGAGACGATCCTCATCGCGAAGAAGGATCTCGCGATCGAACGAGCGACCGGTGAGATCGTCACGACCAGTGGTTTCTTCGCCATTCTTTTGACGGTTCTCTCCTCGCTTGCGTTTCGAGGCGGCCCCGATGCTGCTTCTTTCGTGGCGCCTGGGGTGATCTGGCTTTCGGTGACCTTCGCGGCGGTGCTCGGGCTCAGTCGAACATGGACCCGCGAACGCGAAGAAGGGGCTTTGCGAGGTCTGGTGGTCGCTCCTTTGGCCAGGAGCGCCATCTTCGCGGGAAAGGCCGTCGGTGTTTTTGCCTTCGTCACCGCGATCGAGCTTCTCGTGGTCCCTGCATCCGCCGTGCTCCTCGGCTTCGAGCTCGGCCATTACGCGATAGCGCTCGCCGTGATTGCCCTGTTCGCCAATGTGGGCATCGCAGCGACGGGAACCCTCTTCGGCTCCATGACGGTCCGCACCCGGGCGCGTGACCTCGTCCTCGCTAGCGTCTTGCTTCCGCTTCTCGCCCCCACGCTCGGGAGCGCCATCGCAGCGACTCGCGAGCTCTTCGAGGGAGCATCGTTGGCCGAGCTCGGCGACTATTTGGAACTCATGCTGGTCTTCGACGTTGTCTTCTGCTCGGCGGGGCTCGGTCTCTTCGGATGGCTCATCGAGGGGTGACCGCTTCGACGAGACACTTTCGAACGTCGGATGCCACCGCTCGTGCCTGGCGTCGAATGTCTTCGAGGGAAGGTCCGGTTCCGGCCAGCTCGCCCGCGCACCAAAGCGAGTCGAGCGCACGCCCGCGGGGATCGGTCTCGGGCAGGTACCCGCCGCGTGCGGGATCGAAGACGATGCGCGCACCGGCTTGCTGAGCGAGCTCGAACGATGGCGCGCCCGTTCCTTCGACCAGCACAGCGTCCGCCTCGTGACGCCGGGAAGCTCGGCGCTCTCCAGTCTTGCGACCCCGCGAGCCGGGCTCGCGGATGGTCACTGCAGTGACCCGTCCGCGCCCCTCGGCGGCCACGATGGCTTCGGGGGGCAGGATGAACGTTTTCACGCGCTCGCCCATCCTCGCGACGAACGCTTCGGCGTAGGGGCCGGCGCCGAGCACGGCGACCTTTTGGCCGATCGCGATGCCGTGATGCGCAAGCAGTGCCGCCGCGCGAGCCGAAACGACGCCCGGTAAGTCGTTCCCGGCAAACGGGGCGACGAAGTCGTGAACCCCGGTCGCGAGAACGAGCGCCCGCGGTTGCACGAGGGTCGCTCGCTGCCCGATGAGCAGCACGTCGCGCTCATAGACCCCCGCGGCAGCC
>Ga0137373_10008304_pt1 | contig 10981 bp, 8 predicted proteins | sample SagtaG_5_FD_104912 | JGI IMG/M metagenome (GOLD analysis project Ga0137373, IMG submission 104912) | Vadose zone soil microbial communities from Sagehorn Ranch, Mendocino, California, USA - Sage1_R_80_16 metaG | ecosystem: Environmental > Terrestrial > Soil > Vadose zone | place: USA: California...
ACCGCAGCCCTCGCCGGCTGGCTCGACTGGTACAACCGACTCAGACCACACCGCTCACTCGGCCGCAAACCACCACTCAGCCGCCTCGCCGAGATGAACAACGTTGTCGGGACCAACAGCTAGGCCTCGACGGAAACCTCACCGGCTCGACGGCGCGATCCTCCTTGCGTGGTCTGCTGCCGCAATCGGCGGAATCGCGTACACCTGCCGCAACCACCTCGTTGACGAAGCGCGCGCAGCGCACCGCCACCCGATCACGCGCATGCTCGCGGGACTCGTCCTCCTCTCCGGCGCAGGCATCGCCCTCGGCGACGGCCTCCACCGAATCGTGACCGGCTTCGGCATCTCACCGAGCCTGCTCGGCAACACCGCGCTCGCCGCGACCGTCGAGATCGAAGAAGTCAGCAGGGTAGCGGTGCCGGCCAGGCACGGCCGCGGCGACATCGCGCTCGGCAACATCTTCGGAACCATCGCGCACTTCGCAGCCTTCAACGCCGGGATCATCGCGCTCGTCCGCCCGATCCACCTCGACTCAGTCAACCAACACCTACACCTGCCGGCCGCCGCAGCAAGCACCCTCGCCCTCGCCGCGTTCACGACGCGACGGCACGGCCTCAACCGCGCGAATGGAGCACTCCTACTCGCGCTCTACACCGCCTACGTCACAGCAGCGATCGTCGCGTCCATGTAACCCAAGTCGACGGCGGCATTGCAATCGCCGGCGCAACGTGGGAGACTCGCCGCGGGCCGGTAATCTCTTCGCGTCTGGCGTATTGAGCGCCGGGCAGCGTCTGGGGGGCACTTAGGTTCGCCACTCGCGAAGGGACTCGTCCATCAGTTAGGCGAACCCACGCTATGCGACCCGAGGGGGACGTGAAGATGGCAAGCAAACGAAGCTCAACCGAGCGGCCGAGGGTTCGTCCTCGCGTCGCGTTCGCGATCCTGGGTCTCGCCGCGAGCGCCCTGTTTTTCCTGATCCCGCTCGCCGGCGCCGACATCAACCAGGAGGCCTCGAACAACACGTGGGAGCTCGCGTCCGATCCTGGTCACATCGATAGCTCGGAGGCGTACGAGTCGAACGCTCACCCGGGGCCGAACTTGTGCGAGGGGATCAACGGGATCCCCTTCGGGGGCGACCCGGGCTGGGTGCGCAGGAACGGCAGCCCTGATCCGAACACGCCGTTCGTCGTCGCGGAGGGCCAGGTCTTCCCCGACAAGAACTCGAACTATCCCAACTACTCGGTCGGCAACGACGTCAATTCCGACCACGGCGGCTTCAAGACGAACCCGTTCGTCACCTCCACCGACGCGCCGTACGCGCACTACGCGCACGACGTCAACGCCTTCCTGACCGTCGACGCCGCCTACCGCAACCTGCTCTCGACGGGCGCGTTCGTGTTCGGCTCGCAGAACGAGCTGGGCAATATGGAGGTCGAGTGGGAGCACAGCGCGCTCCCGCTCTGGGCCTTCCCCGCGGCGTTCGACCGGATGAAGGTCTGGGGCTCGCACATCTTCGACTGCGGCCACGGCGACCCCGACAAGTACCGCACCGAGATCCATCCGCCGGTCGGCTGGGTGCTCTATCGCAACACCGCGAACCAAAGCGACCGCGACGCACCGCCGAACACTGCCGCAAAACGGGACGAGAACCCCTGGCACTGGTACGAGCCCACCGACCACCAGGGCATCGGAACGACGCTGCCGACGACCGCGCTCGGCAACACGCCCGTCCAGGCGACGGTGGCTGACGCCTTCTTCAGCACCTGGGGCGGCCAGCCGGTCGCGCACCTGAACGGCTGCCACGACCAGACGTTGATCCCCGACGAAACGACCGACTCCCCCTGCAACGTCCTCTTCGCCGGCGACGACGGCTACACGCAATGGGCGCAGCCGCTGCTCAACCAGGACTACGACTTCTTCGTCCCTGCGCCGCCACGGCCCGCACCCGACGCCGCGATGGTCTACGAGGTCGAGGATCACTGCGGCGACGTCCCGGCGAACCCGGGCGATCCACCGGGCGACAACGTCGAGGACGTGACCGAGGCCGAACCGGGCGACAGCGGCTACAACATCGGCGCGCCGACCTGCAACATCCCCTTCACCGTCGTCCAGGACCCGAGCGGGACGATGGACACGCACTACGGCCAGCCCGGCATCTATGTGACCGTGAAGGCGCAGAGCGGCGGCGTCTCCTACCCCTCGAACCACTACCTCGCCTTCGCGAAGCGGTTCAAGGTTGCCTGGGACGACTCACCGGCGCCTGCGGCGCGCGTCCACGCCTACCAGGTCGACGTCAATCACCTCCGCTCGTACAACGACACCGACGACTTCTGCGGCAACGCCGGCGAGTGGATCATGTCGCTGACCATCGGCGAACAGTGGTCCCACCCGGTACGCGGCCACGGGGAAGACGACCTGCCGTTCTGGGAGAACGGCGCCATCGACGACGACCGCAACTGCATCGGCCCGAACGGCGGCGGCTACCGCGAGTACGCCATCGGCGAGAGCTTCACGATCCGCGTCGTACCGGGCGAACCGATTCACGTCAAGGAGAAGTCGTGGGAGGACGACACGACTTTCATCGAGGACAACGACGTGAATGACGTCCTGCCGGTTGTCGACGACTACCGATCGCAGTCGGAGGTTCCAGGGACGTTCGAGTCCGGTTTCCCAACCGACGAGCTCAAGGGCGGCCACACGATCGGCTACTCGATTGCCGACATGACGCCGGCGTTCCCGACCGCCGGCAGTCTCTCGATCGGCACGCCGCAGTACGGCCCGAACGCCGACACCGGCGGCTCCGCCACCCGCATCTCCGGCCTGACTCAGCTCACACTCGGCGGCACCGACGGCGCCTCTGCCCAGTACCACTTCTGGGCCGACGGCACCAGCAAGCCCTCGACCTGGTCGACGGACAGCAGCGCGCCCTTCTCGTTCGGCGTCTCCGGCGTTCCCGACGGGCGCTACCAGGTCGAGGCGCGGGCGGTGACCGCCGGCGCCGTGGTTGGGCAAAGCCAGCGGGCGTTCGTCGAGCTCGACACGACCGCGCCGACCGTCACCGTGCCCGCCGACTTCGAGGTGAACGCCACGTCGCTCGCCGGCGCGATCGTGAACTACACCGCGACCGCGACCGACAACCTGCCCGGGCCGGTCAGTTTCGGCTGCGCGCCCCCGTCCGGAAGCCTCTTCCCGAACGGCACGAACGCGCCGCTGACGACCACGGTGACCTGCACCGCGACCGATGCGGTCGGCAACCAGACGGTCAAGACGTTCCACGTTACCGTCAAGTCGCCCTTCGGCTACATGCCCGACTTCGTCGTGCTCGGTACCGACTGGGCGAACGTCGGCAGCGGCGTGATCGTCAACAGCGGCAACGTCGGCGCCTTCGACGCCAGCGACGGCGTCCCGAGCACGAACGGCTTCGAAGTCGTCACTGGCCCATCCGCCGAGTTCAAAAATGGCTCTCAGCTGGCCGGTCAGAGCCTGCTGCTCACAAACGGTACGCTCGCCGGCGACGCGTTCTACGTCGACAAGATCTCCGCCGGAAACGGCGCCGTCTACACGCCCAAGATCGGCTACATCCCGCTCTTCACCGGCATGCCGACGGTGCCCGCCTTCTCAGCCGGTGGGCCGGACGTCACGCTGCAGAACGGCGAAACGCTGCTACCCGGCAGCTACGGAACGCTGACCGTGAAGAGCAACGCCGTCGTTACGCTCACCGGAGGCACCTACAGCTTCTCCGAGATCGAGGTCAAGCCCGGTGCACAGGTCTCAGTCACGGGAGCAACGACGCTGCAGGTCGTCAACCGCGTGCTGATCAGCAACGGCGCGACCTTCAGCCCCGCAAGCGGTAGCGGCGTCCTCCCCATGCAGATCGTGCTCTACGCCACCGGCACCGACGGCCCAGCGAAAAAGCCGATCAACGCGATCGACGTCGGCAGCGGCACGATCATCGGCCTCGACGCCTACGCCCCCAACGGCACGCTCTCACTCGGAAGCTCAAGTGTCGCCACCGGTGCGTTCCTCGGCCGCCGCGTCCTCGTCGGATCGAACGTGCAGCTGACCCTGAACAGCTCCTTCCTCGCACCATGATCGGAGGCCTCTAAGAATCGCCCAGCGACAACGATCCAGCGGTGATACGGCGCGCGACCTGCGAATGTCGTGCGAATGCGCTCCGCGAGTGCTCGAGAGCCGGTAGCGCTCAGCCTGCCGCAGCCCAGCGCCGGAGGACGAGCAGTTGCACGATGACGTGCGGATCCTTCGCCGGACGCACAGACACGGAGACGCCCGCCTGGCGTATCAGCGGTACGTGGCCTACACGGATGCGATCGGCAACGAGGCCGCGCGGTACCCGCTCGAGCAGAAGACCGCGCCGGAAGATAGGCGGTGGAGACCTTCGTGGTACGCGTGGTCGCCGGAGTCGCGCCGTACTCGCGCCTGTCACGCCGGCGCACAGACTGGCGCACGAGCAGGAAAAGCGCTGCAAATAGGCACTTCTGCGAAAGTCTCGAAAACCGTTTCGGGCCGTTAGGTCCGACGAGAGTTCAAATCCCTCCCCCTCCGCCTCACCGGGAAACCGCATGACTGTGCGGTTTCTCGACCCATGTGGAGTTAGTTGCGTCGGACGGCCGCAGCGAGATTTGACGACGCATCGGTGCCAAGCTGGAGAACGGCTGCGACGGTCATCTTGACCGCCCTCGCCGGCACGCGCGGGCTGTGGCGCGCGCGATGCCGGGGCGCGCCCTTCAGCGCCCCGGCATCTCCCCTGACGCGCCCGGCCCTCGCCTCACGGCGTCGCCGTCCCTGGTCGTCGGACGACGTGATCGCCGTGACCCAACAGCCGCAGGGTGCGCGCTCGGAAGGCCCCTGACCATCGGGTCGCGACCCCATTTCGAACGAGTGACTGGCACGCCGCGCTCTCCGGACGCTGATCAGGCGGTCGAAGCGGCGGTCTCGATGGCGTCGATGCGGAGACGGACTGGTCCCTTCGGAGCCTGCACGAGGGCGACGTCACCCTGCCGGCGACCGATCAGCGCGCTTCCAACGGGCGATTCGGCCGAGATGCGACCCGCGGCAGGATCGGCCTCGAACGAGCCCACGAGCTCGTATTCCGAGTTCGACCCGCTGTCGAGGTCGCGGACTCGGACGCGCTCGCCCAGCTCGACCGTGTCGTTCGCGGCATCCGGCGTCACGATTCGCGCACTCGCAAGCCGTCGCTCGAGTCGCGCGATCCTCGCTTCCAGCCGGGCCTGCTCGTCGCAAGCGGCCAGATAGTCGGCGTTCGCGGTCGGATCGGCGTCGGTCGAGCGGGCATGGCTGATGCGCTCGACGACCCCCTGCCTACCTGTCGTCTTCAGGCGGTCAAGCTCATGGCAGAGCCGGGAGAGGCCGGCCTCGGTGATCAACGTTTCGTTCATCGCTTCTCCTCCGCAACGGGGACGGGACAACGCAACCGAGAGTGCCGCTTGCCGGCGCCACGGGCCATGCGGTCGAGAACCCATTTCGCGCCGCCGTCGCGGTCGTTTCGCCGGAAAATGGGGTCTTGCGCCCATCGCGCTCGCGCACACCGGCGGCGATGCTGCGGGAGATGCGGGGGACCATCGTGTGCGGCGTCATCGATGGAGCGGAGGGCCACGCCGCCGCCCAAATCGCTTCCGCACTCGCCGCCAGGCTCCGCCTCCGACTCGTTCTCGTCCACGTCGTCCCCACCGTCGGTTCGCTCCCTGCCGCCCCACGCGAGGAGCGGCGCGAACAGGACCTCTTGGAGCGTGCTCTCGGGGCGACAGGGCTCGACGGCGATTACGAAGTCGAGACCCGCGTCGTTGCGGGAAGCCGCGTCGACGCGCTCGCCGAGGTCGCTGCCGACGAGGGGGCAGACCTGATCGTCCTCGGCTCGCGCCCCCGCGGCGCTCGGGGCCGCCAGCTGCGCTGCGCGCTCGCCGTCGAGCTGGAGGCCGCACAGGCCGTGCCTGTGCTGATCGCGCCGCCTGCCAGCCGCCGGCGCAGCAAGCGTCGCCTCGCGCTGGCCCATGCGGCCGGCGGCCGCTAGAACTGACAGACGACCAGGACGATGGACTTCTCACGGCTACCGCTGCTCTGGCGGGTGTTCGCGATCAACGCCGGGCTGCTGCTGACCGGAACGCTCGTGCTCGTGGTCGCCCGCGGCCGTACGGGTGCTTCGATCGCAGTGATCGAGACGCTGGACCTCGCCGTTGGGCTCGTCATCATGCTCGCAGCGAACCTCTTGCTGCTCCGACCGACGCTCTCGCCGATCGAGCGGCTCGTCGAGCGAATGCGGGCGGTCGATCTCCTCCGGCCGGGACAGCGGCTCGCCGAGCGTGGCGGGGTCGAGGTCATGGCGGTGGTGCAAGCGTTCAACGAGATGCTCGAGAGGCTCGAGGCCGAGCGTCGCGAGAGCGGTCGCCGGGCGCTCGCCGCACAGGAAGGGGAGCGGCTGCGGCTCGCCCGCGGCCTTCACGACGAGATCGGCCAGGTGCTGACGGGCGTCCTGCTCCAGCTCGACGCCCTCGCCGCGGCCGACTCCGACGACCGCCGACGCCGCGTCGAGGAGACCAGGCACGCGGTACGGCATGCGCTCGAGGAAGTGCGGAGGATCGCACAGGAGCTGCGCCCGATGCTCCTCGAGCACCTGGGGCTCGTGAGCGCGCTGACCGAGCTGTCGCGTAAGTTCGCCGACCAGAGCGGACTTGCGGTGGAGCGCCGGTTCGCCGCCGATCTGCCGCCGCTCCCCGACGAGACCGAACTCGCGATCTACCGCATCGCGCAGGAGAGTCTCACGAACATCGCACGGCATGCGCGCGCCGGCCACGTCCGCCTGACGCTCGAGCACGGCAGCGACAGCCTCGTCCTCCGCATCATCGACGACGGCCGAGGCATGGCCGCCGACGTGTCGGCCGACGGCCACGGCGGCCTGCGAGGCATGCGCGAGCGCGCCCTGCTCGTCGGCGGCTCGCTTGCCGTCAAGCCCGGACCGAGCGGTGGCGTCGAAGTCCGGCTCGAAGTGCCCGTCAGGGGCGCGTGATGCCGATCCCGCTGGTCACGCGCATCCTCGTCGCGGACGACCACCCGATCGTCCGTTCTGGGCTCCAGACCGTGCTCGACGCGCAGCCAGACCTCCGAGTCGTCGCGGAGGCCGACAACGGAGCCGAAGCCGTCCGGCGGGCACTCGCCGATGACATCGACCTCGCGATCCTCGACGTCTCCATGCCCAAGCGGACCGGCATCCAGGCCGCCGCCGAGCTGCACAGGCGTCGGCCCGAGCTCAAGCTGCTGATCCTGTCGATGTACGACAGCGAGCAGTTCCTCTTCGAAGCTCTCCGGGCCGGCGCCTCCGGCTACGTCCTCAAGTCGGATGCAGACCACGACATCGTCGACGCCTGCCGCCGCACCATGCGCGGGCAGTCGTTCCTCTATCCGTCGGCGATCACCGCGATCGTGCGTGACTACGTCGAGCGAGACCTGCCACAAGGCGCCCGGTTCGACATCCTCACTCCACGCGAGCTCCAGGTTCTGAAGCTGATCGCCGAAGCCCACACCTCCAAGGAGATCGCGAACGAGCTCGTGATCAGCATCAAGACCGTGGAACGGCACCGCCAGAACATCCTCGACAAGCTCGGCATGAGTGACCGCGTCGAACTCACCCGCTACGCCATCCGCCGCGGTCTGATCCAACCCTGACACTCGCCGCCCTCGGAGAGATGGGCCACGACCCGATGGCGTCGCGCGTCGCGCGACGACACCCTGTAGAAGATGAACGACCCCGCCGCCGACAGCGCGACCACGGCGCCCGCCGCTGCGGAGCGCACGTGACCGGTCTCGCCCGCGCCGTCACCTGGCTGGTGGTCGGCCCATGGCGAGCAAGGTGCGGCGGCCTTTCGGGGAGCGCCGCGCGATCCTCTGCTCTTAGGAGGTTCTCACGGCCTCCTCACTCCTATCTTAGGCGGCGTTGATTCGATCGGATCACTGAGCGCTGCAAGAGCGCTCGAGTCGACCGAAACGGAGCAGCGAATGAACGCAGCAACAGCACCTGTCGCCGCCGAGCGCCGGCTGAGAGCGGCCGCGAATCAGAGCCTGTGGGACCCCGGGATCGTGGAAGAGCTGGAAGCGACCTCGCGAGCCGTCCTTGCCGCCGACGACGCGTACGTGCGGGAGGCGATCGCGAGCATCCACTGGCAGCGGCGCGGTCTCCTTCAGAGACTGACGCGCGCCGCCGGGCCGCCGGGGCCGCGGAGCGATGAGCCGTAGATGGACGTCAGTGCCTCCGCGACCGACGCCTCTCGCTCCGCCTCCTCGAGGAGACAGCGAACGATCCGCTCGACGATCGCCTCGATGGCCTCCGAAACCGTCTCCTCTTCGTCAGGGCTGAGAACGCGCAGCCGCCCGTTCGCACGCCCGAGCTGCTCGGCCGAGACGAGGGCCGCGTGGCGGCGGAGTGCCTCGGCGTCGACGCTCATCGGACGAGCGCTGCACTCTCGAGCATCGGCGCGGGGGCCGGGGCCGCCCGCGGCTGCGGCTTCCGCCCGACGAATGTGAACCCTGAGAACATGAGCGCGATCCCGACGAGCTCGCCGAGATAGACGAAGGAGTAACTCCCGGTCCTTGAGAGGCCGGTTGCGAGCGCGACGACGAGTGCGCCTCCGCCGATCCAGACGTTCTGCCGCACCCTTTGCCGCCGCACAATCGAATAGAGCGATCCGCCGAAAAGGAAGAGCGTCCCGAACGAGTTGAGTGCAATCGCCCACAGGAACGCGTTCCCGCCGAGGGCTCCGTTGGCGGGCGGCCGGTCGCTCGCGGTCGCAGCGAGCGCGTGCGCGTCGACTGGAGCCAAGACGACCGTGACGAAGGCGGCCGCGGTGGCGACAGCGAGACCGCCGACGAGCGCATCTCGCGCCCGTCGGGACAGAAGCAGCCAGGCGGATCCAGCGCCGAGGTAGGCCACTGTCAGCACGCCGCCGGCAAGGTAGTACGTGCGGAAGAGAGCGGGGCTCCAGCCTGCGCGCTGCGCAAGCGCCTCGGTCGCCGCGGCCGCGGCGAACAGCGCGAAGCCGGCTCCCCAAAGCGCCTTCTGGCCGGCAGGGCGACGCCGGAAGGAACGGAGCAGAAGCGCGCTGAACAGAGCGGCGACAAGAGCGGCTGAGACCGGCAGGAGCGCGTCGGCGACAGCCGGGACCGAGCTGCGGGGACGGAAGCTGATCGGGGTCACCGGCGCGCCGCGCGGCACAACCGTCAGGTAGGCGAAGTCGCGTCCGCCGAACATTCCCTGGTGCGTGCCGACGAAGAGGTAGCGCCCGGCGGCGAGTGGGCTGGACGGAACCAACGTGAGCACCCGCGCCGAGCCCGCACGCAGGCCGAGCGGCACGCGCCGCCCCCGGCTCAGGTCGAAGAGGCGATACGCGTCGGGGCGGTCGACGGCGGCCGCGCGAACGACGAACGAACGTACGTCGCGCGCGTGCACTCGGAGCGCGTCTCTCGGGTACGAATCCTGCGGATCACGCCAGGCGAACAGCGCCACCGTGCCCTTTGCCGTGGTTAGGAACTGACCGGTGACGTCCTTCGTGAAGCCGGTCTGGTAGGCGTAGCGGACCGAGCCCGTGCCGATGCCGCTCACGGCTGGGACGAAGGGAAGAGACAGAAGGACGAGGAAGATCGCGCCTACCCCGATGCTAATCCGCGTGCGGTACCCCCCGCGCCGGCGGATGCGCCCGCGCGGCGGCGTCCCCTCGAAACGACGCTGCCGCCGGCGGTGCGCGCGGTAGAGGGCGGCCGCCGAGAGCAGAGCAGTCGCGGAGAGCCAGACGAACTCGAACTTCCAGCCGACGCCGCGCAGCGGGCCGGTGCCGTACGGGCTGAAGGCCGACGGGATGACCGCCCAGGCGAGCACGGGCCCGACGAGGAGCAGCATCGCCGCGACCAACGGGAAGCCGGCGAAGAGCCAACCCACGCCTGGGAAGCCCATCAGCGCCATCGGGAGCTCGTAGCCCGCGAGCGCCGCCGGGCTGCGTCTCCGGACGCGCTTCGGAACGCGACCCGCATAGACGGCCGGAGCGGCCGCCAGCGCCTGCCGGCCCGCCCTCCGCTGGCGCGCGCTCATGCCCCAGCTGGCCACGGCGTAGGCACCGAACCCCCCCAACACGGCAAGCGCCGCGGGGGCGAGCAGAAGAGCCGGCCACGGCTCGAGACCGGCAACGGCGGCCGCGAAGGTCCGGCCGCCCGCGACCTCATGTGCCTCGAGCGCCGAGAACACCATCCCCGCGGCGTAGTAGACCGCCGTCCCGGCGGCAATGCCGATGAGCGCCGTCCGAGCGAGACGAGGCCGGCTACGGGCGCCGAGTTCCACGAGCAGCGCCAGGGCGACGCCCACGAGGATCACCATCAGCCCGCCGAGCATGTTGAGCTGCGCGTGCAGGTTCACGATCACCCCGCCCGCGTCGTCGCCACGATCGAGCAGCTCGTGCACAGCCGGGAATGCCTGCACCGGCCCCTGCAGCGTCCCCACCGCCAGCGCCGCGCAGCCTGCGAAGACGAACGCTCGCGCGGATCCGCGCGCACGCCGGAGACAGCCGAGGAGGAGGGCGAGCAGCAGCCAGAAGGCCGCGAACATCGCGATGCCCGCGGCCATGATCAGGTACGGATGGAGCGGCGTCGCGTCCTCTGCCTGCTCCGGGGTGAGCCCGCGGTGGACGACGAGATGCCCCTCATGGAAGCCGAGGTAGAGCGCAGCGGCGTAGAACGCGACCGAGCCGGCGAGGAGCAGGTAGAAGCAGGTGTCCGCGGCCCTCCGCGAGGGGGGCGTGCCGCCGAGGAGCGGGACGAGGTAGAAGACCGCCCCAGCGACGAGCATCGTCAGGCCGGTGACGAGATTGACGTGGGCATGGCTGATCGGATCGATCCACTCACCGGCATGGCCGGCCCGGTGCAGCCAGGCCTCCTGCGCCGGTTGCACTTGAATCACACCTTGAAC
>Ga0137373_10008305_pt1 | contig 10980 bp, 8 predicted proteins | sample SagtaG_5_FD_104912 | JGI IMG/M metagenome (GOLD analysis project Ga0137373, IMG submission 104912) | Vadose zone soil microbial communities from Sagehorn Ranch, Mendocino, California, USA - Sage1_R_80_16 metaG | ecosystem: Environmental > Terrestrial > Soil > Vadose zone | place: USA: California...
CGCAAAACCGTGCTCTCGTCACGCTTCTCGACGAAATCGGCGCCGTCTCCTCGTATACGTCGCGCGGCGAGCCAGTCTACGCCGAGGAGCAATTGCTGCGCGCTCCCGAGGAAAGGATCTTCTTTCACGGGCGCTGGTACGAAGGGCTCTATCCGCGGGCCGGCGCCTCTACGCAAGACTTGGCGGAGCTCGAACGGTTTCATCGAGAGGTCGACCAGTGGGTTGCCTTTCGCGATGAGCGGGGACGGCGGGCTTTCACGATTCCGATGGCCCATGGCTCGAACGACGCCGCGGTCACCGCGCTCGATCGGATGTCGATGGCCGCCTGGTTGGATCGAGGCAACTTCCAGAGCGGACGCCTGCGCTGGTTCGTCGATTATGCATGTCGCGACGATTACGGCCTGCGCGCTGAAGATACGAGCACATGGGCCGGCCTTTTCTACTTCGCGTCGCGTCTCGAAAACCCGGGCGACGAACCGGCCGAGCTCCTTTCGTGGACCTCCGGCAATGGTCGTCTCGTGCAGCATCTCGCGCGCGTGGCGGGCGATCGCGTTCGAACGGGCGCGCTCGTCACCGACGTCGCCCCCGACGAAACGGGGGTGGATGTCACCGTCTACGATCCGATAGCGCAAAAGCTCCTACGCTATCGAGCCGACTACGCCATCTTTGCGGTCCCCAAATTCCTGGTGCGGTTCATGTTGCGACCGTGGCGCGATCGTCCCCCCGAGTTTGCCACCCGTTTCGATTATGGACCTTGGATGGTCGCGAACCTTCACCTCCGTTCGCGCCCCGGGTCGCGCGGCCTACCGTTCGCGTGGGACAACGTTCTCTACGATTCTCCGTCGCTCGGCTACGTCGTAGCCACGCACCAAAAGGAGATGGATCACGGGCCCACCATCTGGACCTATTACTTTCCGATGACCGATCCGGATGCTCGCCAGGGCGTGCCCTATGTCGTCCTCTTGTGGGCCTACGCTCGCGCCCGCGCGTCCGAGATGCCTGCTACCGCTGGCTCGCAGATCGTTCGGCACGGCGCTCACGCATTCGTCATGGTGCTGCTCGTGCTCGCCTTTTTCGAAGAAGGGATTTGGGATCGCCTCGTCTGGCACGATCATGCCTCGCTTTTCGGAGGCGAAGACGACGGCCTGCGGCTGGTGCCTTTGGCCGAAGCGCTGGTCGTACCGCTGCTCGCCGTGCCGCAGGCAACCCACTACGTGCTCGACGCCTTTCTCTGGCGGACAAAAGACGCAGGGCCGGCCCAAGCGAGAGCGCTTGGATTCCGGCCCTGAGTTCCCGTTGGTGGAGGGCCGTGGATTACGACGTCTCCTCGAACTCCGCGTCGATGACGCCGCCCTTCTTCTCGCCGCCCTTCTCACCCGCCGGCGGCGCTCCGCCATCGGCCGGGGGTGCGGGGCCATCGGGGCCCGCCCCGGGGCCACCCGCGCCCTGGTACATGACGGCTGCGATGCGGTGCGCCTCTTTCTCCAGCTTTTCAGACGCAGCTTTGACCGCCTCGTCGTCCTGCTTCTCGATGGCCGATCGCGCCTCTTTGATGATGCCTTCCAGCGTGGCGACGTCGCTCGCCGGGAGCTTCTCCTTGTTTTCGGGGATCGTCTTCTCGAGCGTGTAGCAGAGGTTGTCGAGCTTGTTGCGCCGCTCGATCTGCTCGCGCCGCTCCTTGTCCTCCTCCTCGTGCTCGGCGGCCTCTTTGACCATGTTCTTGATCTGGTCGTCGCTGAGACCCGAGTTGGCCGTGATCGTGATGCGCTGATCTTTGCCGGTGGCCGTGTCCTTGGCGTGCACGCTCAGAATGCCATTGGCGTCGATGTCGAAGGTGACTTCGATTTTCGGGACGCCGCGCGGCGCCGGCATGATGCCCTCGAGGTGGAAGCGACCGAGCGTGCGGTTGTAGCGCGCCTCGGTGCGCTCGCCCTGAAGAACGTGCACTTCGACCGAAGGCTGGCTGTCGGTGGCCGTCGAAAAGATCTCTTTCTTCTGCGTGGGGATGGTGGTGTTGCGCGGAATCATCACCGTCATCACACTGCCGAGCGTCTCGACGCCGAGCGAGAGGGGCGTAACGTCGAGAAGCACCATGTCTTTGACGTCGCCGGAAAGCACGCCCGCCTGGACGGCCGCGCCAACCGCCACGACCTCATCGGGGTTGACGCCCCGGTGCGGGTCTTTGCCGAAGAAGCGCTTGACGGTCTCCTGCACCAGCGGCACGCGCGTCGAGCCGCCGACTAGGACGACTTCGTCGATCTGACTCGGCTGCCGCTTGGCGTCGGACAGCGCCTTGCGCACGGGTTCCATCGCGCGTTCGACCAGTGGCGCAATCATCTGCTCGAGCTTGGCCCGCGTGAGCTGCTTCTGCAGATGTTTGGGACCGCTCGCGTCGGCCGTGAGGAAGGGCAGATTGATGGTCGTCTCCATCTTTGACGAAAGTTCGATTTTCGCCTGCTCGGCCGCATCCTTCAGCCGCTGGATGACCATCTTGTCTTTGCCGACATCGATGCCGGTCTCCTTGCGGAACTCGGCGATGAGCCAATCCATTATCAGGATGTCGATGTCGTCGCCACCGAGGTGCGTATCGCCGTTGGTCGAGATGACCTGCACGACGTTGTCGCCGACCTCGAGGATCGAGATGTCGAATGTGCCGCCACCGAAGTCGTAGACGGCGATGACCTCGTTGCTCTTCTTGTCCAGACCGTAAGCCAGGGCCGCCGCGGTGGGTTCGTTGACGATGCGCTTGACGGTCAGTCCGGCGATCTTCCCCGCGTCTTTGGTAGCCTGGCGCTGCGCGTCGTTGAAGTAGGCGGGAACGGTGATGACCGCTTCGGTGACCTTCTCACCGAGGTAGTCTTCTGCCGCTTTCTTCAGTTTTTGCAAGATCTTGGCGCCCACCTCGGGGGGCGAAACGTTCTTGCCGCGCACGGTGAACCACGCGTCGCCGTTGTTCCCCTTCACCACTTTGAAGGGGACGCGCTTCATCTCCTCCTGCACCTCTTCGAACCGCCGCCCCATGAAGCGTTTGGACGAATAGACGGTGTTTTCGGGATTGGTCACGGCTTGCCGTTTGGCGATCTGGCCGACGAGGATTTCTCCCTTGTCGTCCCAGGCAACGACGGATGGCGTCAGCCGCGAGCCCTCCTCGTTGACGATGACTTTGGCTTCCTTGCCTTCCATCACCGCGACCACGCTGTTGGTCGTTCCGAGGTCGATTCCGATGATCTTTCCCATGATGGGTTCTCCGAAGAGGGGAGGAAGCTACCTCCCCGCAAATGCTGGGGGTCTTTGCTGCGAGACGTCGCCAAGCTAACCATATGAGCTCGCGCGTCAACGGCGCCGGCATGGTTTGTGAGCCCGGGTTGCAGCGGAAGCCGGCGTGCCGGGGTTCGACAAGGATTCTGGACCCAAGGGCCCGTCCGCCTGTTGCCCTGCCCCGCTTCGCCGCTTGACTTCCAGTCCCCCCTGGGTAACGTCGCCCGGCCGCCCGAACCGGGTTGGTTGGCCGGCGGACCGCCGCGAGGTTAAGGTAGACATCGTTCAGACTTGGGGCTGTAGCTCAGTTGGGAGAGCGCTAGAATCGCACTCTAGAGGTCGAGGGTTCGACTCCCTTCAGCTCCACCGCGCAATCCTTAAGAAAATCCAAAACGGCCAAAGTCAAGCGGAGTGGCCAGCCACGGTCCCAGCCACGGTTTCGAGCGAGCTCGGCGATCATTCCGTCGCTCCATGCGTCTTGACCGTGCGTCGCTTCGACGATCCATTTGCCTCCCATCGTCGGCTGGCTTCGAGCGCAGCAGCGCCGACTGCCGGGGCGAGGTTCACGGCGTTGCGTGCTCGCGCGAGGTGATCGGGCAAGAGGTGCGAGTAGAGCTTGGTCGTCCTTGCCTCGGAATGGCCGAGCACCTTCGCTAGGAGGAAGATGTCGGGCTGCGCCTTCAAGAAGTGGGAGGCAAACGTGTGGCGGAGCGTATGCGCCGCGCATCGTCGGGCAACCACGGATGCACTTCGCCTTCTCCTCCCGACCCGGGCAGCCGTCGGCGCAGAGCTTTCTCGCGGCGAGGTCGACAACCCGCCGGAACTGCTTCTGTGGAAAAACGGCGAACCGGTCCCCCTCGTCGGTCGGGAAAAGCCATTTGATTTTCTTTGGCTCCTTCCCCGGCTGGACGACGACGGGCCTCGGCGCGAGCGCTCGCCTGAGCCAGGGCAGTAGCGCGTCCGAGATCGGCACCTCGCGTGGCTCGTTGTCCTTCGGCTGCCAGAAGTCGTTCGGCGTGATGCGGATGAAGCCGCCCTTGAAGTCGGCCCAGCTCCGCTCCGCAGCGAGCGCCTCCCCTTTCCGACAGCCGGTGTTGAGCAAGTAGACGAACATCCCGAGATAGTTCGGCGCCGTCTCGGCGGCCGCTTCGAAGAAGGCAGCAATTTGCTCGTCGTCCCAGAAGGTCACACGACCGCGCCCCGGACCGGCAACATCTCGATCGCAAACGTCGCAACCGGCACCTTGAGCCGGCGTGCGAACGAGAAGATCGCCTGAAGCACTGCGAGCTCGTTGTTGATCGCAATGGTCGAGGCCTGGCGCGATCGCTTGCGCTTGTACTCCTCTACGTGTTCCGTCGAGAACTCGGTCAGCCGCTTGCCTCCGAGCGTGTACGTACGACCCGGTGTGCCGAGGGGGGCCGTGGTCAGCGTTTCGATTTGATACCGGCGTACCTTCCATGTCGATGACCTAAGATGCATCTCCGCGTGAGGGAAAGCGACTTCGGAGACGATCTCGATTCGCCCGCTCGAGAGCGATGCCTTTCCGGAGCTTCCCCGCCGATCGGCTGAGCGGATTTCGAGGTTCAAAGCCGCCTCGAAAAAAGAGACGGTGCCGAGAGCGGTATCGCGCAAATAAAGCAGCTGCAGCGGACGCAGGCTGCCTCATCAGCCCGGGCCTGGTTGAGTTGCGCGAGAGCTGTTGCTGGGAAGTGGAAGCCCAGGCTGCGCCTGGTCGACGCCGCCTCGCCGTCTCCGATGTCTGTCACCACCGGCCAGCGAGCCGCGGACCAGGACGAGCCATTCGTCGAATGTCGGCGGAGTAAGGTGCACGCCCAGCAATGCGGACGGGCGTGGCCGTGCGTAGCTCGGACGACTCTGCCGCAACCGCCACCGGTGGGCATGCTTCTTCGCCCACGTCTTTCGCGCCCACCTCGACACCTGCCCACGATGCACTGGGGCCGATGAGCTGGCAAAAGGCCGCACTCACCCACCAGGCCATGCGCCCGTCGCGCAGATTGCCGCGTCATGCCATTAGCCCGTACTGCCGCAGACGGTCTCGAAGTGCGTTGATCTTCGCAATGAGGTCAGCGAAGTTGTTGTTTAGAGTTGCCCGGTTGAAAGAGGCGCCAACATCCACGACCGTGTCGTTTGCTGTACCAGTGGTACTGTCGGTAAGGGCACCGATATCAGGCTGTCGACCGCTGGCGAAACCTAATTCCTTGAATATCGCACTCGAGCCCGCCACGCCGCCTGTCGTGCAGATGTAGCCCCATGCCGAACCAGCCGACGGTCGAAGGATGTAGATGATGTCCCCAGCTAGGTACACACCGCTCGTTGGCAGCGCGCTTCGGTAATAAACGGACCGCATTTGACCCTCGACCTGCGAGTTAGCAGTCGTCGGATCAGATGGAAGTGCAGGAACGGTGACTGCTGTGGTGCTCCCCTTGGGGTAGGTGTACACAGCGGGTATACGTCCCCGGTGAAGAGCGGGTAACCCAAATGACCATCTACCTCCATTCGGAATGTTGTATAAAATCACACAGAATTTGAACGTGTCAAACGTAGCCGGATTCGGCGCCACAACTTCATCTATGACATCCGCCACACCGTGGACTCCACCCGCAGTGAGTACGCGATGCGCGTTGTACTTCGCCTTTAGATCAATCGCCAAATTCAATGCCGTCGCATCGTCGATCGCTGTAGGCACCGAAACTGCGTTTGTATTGTCAGCTGCTCCGTGCACGCCGCCTGCGGTCTTTACGCGGTGCGACTCGTACGCGCCGCGCAACGCATTCGCGAGCGCAATGCGGGTCGGGGTGTCGGTCGCATCTGCAGTCGAGATGATATCTGCGCTGTCAGCGATTCCGTGGACCCCATTCGCAGTCAGCACGACGTGCGAATTCTGATCTACTTTGATTTCATTAAGAAGCGCATTTGTTGACTGCGCAGGGTCAGGCGATGTGACTGCATTGGTGTTGTCGGCAGCTCCGTGGACCGCACCCGCCGTGAGCACACGGTGCGCGTTGTACTTTGCATTGAGATCGATTGCCAAGTTTAATACGCTCGCGTCGTCCGTCGCTACGGGCGCCGAAATTGCGTTTGAATTGTCGGCCGCTCCGTGCACGCCACCGGCAGTCTTCACGCGGTGCGATTCGAATGCAGTCCGCAAGGCATTCGCGAGCGCGATACGAGTGGCCGTGTCCTTTGCATCTGCTGTGGAGATGACATCTGCAGTGTCGGCCGCTCCGTGCACTGAACCTGCCGTCAGCACCACGTGCGCATTGTGATCCGCCTTGATTTCATTAAGTAGTGTATTCACGACGTGAGGCGGCATATAGACGGTGAACCAATACCGCTTATAGGCCTCGGTGAGGAACGATATTACTGGAACTGCCACGAACCGGCGGCTCGATGTGAAGTAATTATTGTTATTAAATATATAGCCGAAGTCCATAAAACCACTAAAATCCGCCTTGAACGCAATCGAAAAGCAGTAGACTCCTTCGCCAAGCGAGATGAGATCCTCCGAATCAATTCGGATCTGTGCGGCAGCCGCATTCGCTGCGAACGTGCGAAGGGTGAAGCCAGTCGAGGTGTCGTCGGGACCGTTGATAAAGCCAGAGAAGCCGCCGACTACCAAATCGTGCGCACCGGGGGTCACCGGGACATTGTAGGCATCTGGAGAAAACAAATTGTCCTGTATCGCCGCGCTGTGAACGATCTCCTCGTAGCTCCGTCGCAGATACGTCTGCTCAAAAAGATGGGAAATATCCTCCACCCCGGTCCCGACGAGCACATTGCGGTTGATCTCGGAGCTTCGTCGAATGCAAAAAAAGACGCTATTCTTCTGTCCAAACTCGATGTCGTACGGGGCGGCCTGCGTGAGCGACTGTTGAACGAGTGCCTGTTTGGGAATAGCGTCCGACACCCACATTCCGAGTGCGTTTGTTGCGTTTAGGTCGTCGCCATTCACCACACGGATACGGCGGGGCCATTTTTCGTAGACCTCGAGCCAGTTGGTTTGGGTAGCGGTCATCAAGCTGTTGACAACATCGATCCATGCGGGGATGTGATCGGCGAGATGGTAGAGAGACTGAACGTCTTCGCCTAAGCCTTGATACGTGTTCGCCATCGTGCGCTGACGAATGAAGCATGCCGCGCCATCGCCGTGGTGGCAGTTGATGATATGGATTGCTCCGTTGCCAACGAAGAAGGAGGCACGTGCCGGGAAGCCTGAGCCTTCTTCCTGTTCGATCGTGCAACCGTCTAAACTGATAAACCCGGACGAATTGATGGCACCGAGTGGGAGTGCCAAACCGGTCACGATATCCGTATCAGCGCTCGTTTCGTAGCCATGCGCCTGGTTCCAACCCATATAGCAATTCCGGAACTTAACTGCATCTCCCGAACCCCACCAAAATGTCGGGCACTGGAATCGACAGTTTTCGATGACGAGGTGCTGCTGAAATCCGCGGACATTTGCGGCACCACCCACGGTCTTGTAGCTAGCATCGTACCAGATCGCAACCTTCGTGTCAGTAAAGTTGCAGCGTACGAACGAGCAGTCCTTATCTTGGCCACCGATCGGACCTGGCGAGATTACGCCCATGCCGGTGATTGGGTGTCGAGTCGCGACTCCCATCAGTTGGATCCCGACTTTGGCGCTGATGAATTGAATGCCCTCAACTCTATTACGAGAGACGGCCACCTGTAGGATAGCCATGTTTGCAGCATCTGCCGGTTTGGCTTTGATAATCGTCTGGCTATCACCGATCAAACAAACACTAGGTGCGAGTGAAATTCCGTAGACGACTTGGTGCCCATCTGTGAGGTCCGGCCACTTGTACGTTGTCGGATTGCGGCCTACGATGTACACGCCGCTCGGCATGAACACCCAAGGTCCGGAGTAGAGCGTAGCGCCCATCGAGCCAGTTGCACTCGTCACGTTGACACGTGCCGCTACGTAATCGCATGCAGCCTGAATCGCTGCACGGTCGTCCGTCGTGCCGTCACCCTTCGCGCCGAACCACCTGACGGAGGTGTTTTGGCCGGCGATTTGCCGTTCCCACCAGCCGGTTCCGCCCGCTGGCACAATGTTTATTCCTCCGTCGTCGGCCGATTGCGGAGTACCACTTCTCCAGACGAACGTACCTCCTCCACCATCTTTGGGAGAGTTCGCTGGACTAGGGCTGTAGTAGCCTTCGAGGACGGCGACTTCGCCGTCGACACTTGACGTTTGTCCTCGCAGGTCCGCCATAGTAGCGACCCAGCGGAATTGAGTATTAGGCATGACGATACACCCCTCTCGGAGTGCAGAGGACTCCGCGACACGCGTTGCCCCGTGCACCCAAAATGTGAATAACTCGAAGTGCCCTGCGGACGCGTCTACGGACTGCCAGCAGGATCAGATACAGCGTCTTCGTTCTCGATATGTAGACGTTTGGCCCCGACGAAATGTTCCCGCCTCAACGATCCACTATTGGGCATCAGCGAATCGAAGTCGACTCAGCTGGCGAGGGCCAGTCAAAAACAGTTGCGTCGCGCCTAGCCAGCTCGCTTGCAAGTGCCGACGGATCCCCACGACAGGCGCCGTCCCAAACACCGCGAAGACCTGCGGCGTTGATACCGTCGTGATCGCAGTCCACATGCACGAGGGATTGCATTTTCGCAGCGAGGCGACAAGCTCGTAGGCATGCGTATCCCAAAGCTCATCCGCCCTGAGTGGCTCGACGATGACGGGTGGCTGCAGGTTTACGCGAGTGCCGACCGTCTGAGCAGCGCTGACACCGACGCCGCGCATCTCCAGATGGAGAGAATTCACACACCAGAATGGACCGAGAGCTGCGAACCAGACCACCCGATCGTGTGGGAGCAAATCACGTTTGCCGGCCGGCGGGTGCTCCTTGAACTGGCTTACGTGGCCGCATTTCGGCCTCCCGGAACGGAAATGATCGGACGGCTGCGTAACGCCCGCGGACGCTTTGGCGCGGCGGCGGAGCTGCGAGGCCTCGGGATGATCATGCGCTCCGGTGCGGTGCTGGAGCGCGTGCGGAAGAAGAGGAACGCCCGATTGCCAGAGTGCATCGCCCGGTTCCCGTCAGGCAGGCGCGCCGTCGTTGAAGTGAAAGCCATCCGGGAAAGCGCGTGGATGCGGGAGATGGACCGTGTGGTCCCCCATACGCACTTCATGTTCGCCAGACTCGCGGGGGAGGTGCCGGGCTTCCGAGGCCACCTGGAATGGAGCGATGCCGTTAGGAAGTTGCCGCCGGACGATGCAGCAATTCTCGTTGCGGTGCAGTTTGCGGTCGCGCGTGCAAAAACAGTCTGCCAAGTCGAGCGTGACCATTCGGTACCGGCAGCCGGGCTCGGTACGCTCCACCTGACGCCGGATGCCTCCTGCCCGTCGCTCACGATGAGCTACGGCACATATTCCCCGAGCGACGAGGCGATCTTCGAGCGGCTACGTCGGCGGACGGACGAAGCCATGAAGCAACTCGCAGTGCACCCTGAACTACCCGGGATCATTGTCCTCGACATCGACGCGTTCGGCGTCGCTCGTAACGGGCTTTCTCTGCTCGCCGAGTGGGCACGGGCGCAGCCCCAGCTAGGCGTCGTCATTGTGGTCGAACGAGAGCATTCGGCTACGGTGACCTACGGAAATGTCCTCTTCCTCCTTGGGCCTCGCGCGGACGAGGTCAATGAAGTCGAGAACGCGTTCGAGGTCTGCGACCAGAATCATATTCATTATATGGCGGTGAGCTCGCCAGAGTCGCCGTGCCCGTGTCATTTCTGGCTGTCGCGCGTCGCGTAACGGCTCAATGCCCCACTCGACGCGTCGCCAGGCAACCTAGTAACGGGCCGTCCGGGCGTGATGTTGTCAGCGACCGAAGAAGGGCCGTGCGGCAACCAACAGCTCGCCGGCCTTGGCCACCAGGCGTTTGGCGAAGTCCACTGCGATGACCGCCTCATTGGTCTGGTGCGCCTCAAGCACCCGTCGGATTGCCGCATCAAGTTCATCAACGGTCAGCTCCCGCTCCAGCGCAGGCACGCGGTGCTGCACCACGACCTGCGATCCGCGTGTAGACCACCTGACGTCGTACGAGGTCTGTACGGGGTGCGATTCGGTGTGCCTCCGGTAGTCGGCGTAGATCAGTTCGTCGTCCGTCAACGCCGACTTCAGTCGGTCAATGGCGTCGTAGAACTTGAGCGCTAGGTCGGCGACTCCTCCAAGCGTAGGTTTGTCGGTCTTTTCGTCGACCCCTGCGGCGGCCAGGTTCCGCCGGAAGGTCGTCCCATCGGACCGGATATCGTTGAGGACGCCATGTAGCCTGATCCAGAAGATCGCCTTGAACGGCCAGGCGGCATCAGGGTCGGACGACAAGGTCCCAACCACCTAGCAGAAGTTATCGATCCAGTTGAACTTCAACCGCGAGTTGGTCTCCGTCTGCTGTCGTTCGGTGGCGACGGTAAAGTACTCGTTCAACCAACGCAGCTGCTCCCGCGTGACGGGTTCGTCCACTTGCTCGGGACCACGCGTCCAGACGCCCCCCGGACCTCGCACCACTCCTCGCTTCGTCAGCGCCTGGATCATCCACGGTTCGAACCTGACATTTGACACCGGTCACCTCCGCCTCGGGCATCGGTTGTAACCCAACCTGGTCGAGTACCCAAGCCGCGCTCGTACCTCAGAGACTGCTCGAACAAACACGGTCGCTGGCTGGA
>Ga0137373_10008309_pt1 | contig 10977 bp, 5 predicted proteins | sample SagtaG_5_FD_104912 | JGI IMG/M metagenome (GOLD analysis project Ga0137373, IMG submission 104912) | Vadose zone soil microbial communities from Sagehorn Ranch, Mendocino, California, USA - Sage1_R_80_16 metaG | ecosystem: Environmental > Terrestrial > Soil > Vadose zone | place: USA: California...
AAAGGCATATTTGACTCCGTGAATAAGGAACTCTTCGAGCGCGCTCACGTTCGGACGGCTATTCAGTTCGGATCCATGTAAGAGATGAGCGGCCTGAGCACGCTTGAGCGCCCCGTGAACCTCAGAAGGACTCATGGCAAGGTCAGCGGCAATCTGTGCGAACGGAGGTCGATTCAAACCGTATCCGCAAAGCTTGAGGACAACAACGATGTCCTGGGGTTTGAGCGCCATGTGGCGATTATACATTCGCGATTCGCGAATGGCGAATGAGGTAGGGTTTACGTGGAGAGCGGTGTGATCTGCCGTTGCCTGAATTCGACTGTCACGTCCAACCAAAGGCTGGTCCCTGGATTGTGGAGGTAAGAGTCTTGCCGTTACGGACCAGGGCCATGGGAATCCGCTTTAGTGATGGTAACGCCAACAGGGTAACCGTAATCAACTCCCTCCCCAGGTTGTGGAGTTTGATCGATAACCAGTCCGGGCTGAAGTGACAGATTGTAGCGTGTCGCCAAGAGTCGAATGTTCAAGTTAGAGGCGTGGAGTTTGGTTTCGGCGTTTTCATAACTCAATCCTTTGAGTGCCGGAACCCTGGTTTGAGCTGGTCTCGACTGGCGCTCCTGTTGTACGTCCAAACGGAGCGCCAAGAGCGCGATTGCCGGCAAGATTATGTAGACAATGCAGACTAAAGTTGCAAGAACCGTGATTAGTAATTTCTTTTTGCCTCGCATGCTGAAGCCAACAAGTACGCCAAGTAAAAATCTCATTTTTGTGCTCCTTTGGATCTCTCTTATGACCCGCAGGTGATGCTGTCCGCCTTATTTGTCCTGCTTGAGTTGTCGCGGAATTTGAACAGGTGATCGCTGAACAACCGGGTGGAAAACCAAAGACGCCGTTAGGCGTTCCAGTATTGAGTCAATTCACTGACACTTTATTCACTTGCGAAAGGGGGAGAGGCACACAGGCTAGTGACGTGGTATATATGTCGCTTAGGACCGTGGGGAAAACTTTGCCGATCTTATAAGGAAAGAGGCGGTAACACGTGTATAATGGCGAAGCTCCACTATATAATAAGGACACGTGAAAGAGACCGTCCAAGCAACGTTTGGCAGACTTTTGGCAGACTACGCTTCGAGTTCAATCAAGCTATGCAGGGTAAGCGTGACTTCTCTAGTCCCCTTGTCAATGTTTATGGCGACAAGAATGATTACGCGTTATGAGAATCGAGCTGGGACGGCGTTGACACGGTAGGGGTCTGGGGTTCAAATCCCCACGCGCCTACCATTTTTATGTGCGGTCTGCTCACTGAAGGGTGCTCTACGACCTCTATGTCCGTTTAAAAATCTTGCAATGACCAGAGACTTCGATTATCCTCTCGCCCACATCGATAACGAGATTATTAGAGCCAGGTAAGAAAATCCCCTGCTGTTGTGGACACCTCACATGCTCCACGGTAACGAATGCATTTCGGTTCGTTTTCGGTTGACCGGATGGAATCGCGGGGTTCGCATTTCACTGTGAGATACGAGACGACAGTCTCAGAACTTAATAACTGCGAGTCTAAGTAGGTACTGGGAGCGTTTTTCCAGAATGGGTTGAGAAGTACTCAGGAATGGAGGTTGACTCCGTTGCCCAAGGACAGAGTAATTTCTTTGCCAATGATACGGGCCGTCGCCCTATCAACTGTCGCAGTCGTATTCTGTCTATTTCTTGCCTGGGTAATTCCAAGCGGGCCACATGCTCAGGCGATATCCACCGGGCCTTCCGATCAGGCGCAATCCACGCGACCGACCGCCCAGCAGAACGTGGTTGGAAGGGACTGCCGCCAATGTCACCAGTCCATTGTCGACTCGTTCGCTCTTGAGGTTCATGGCAAGAGCGCAAAGTTCCTAACCGATACCCGCGGCGCAAAGTGCGAAGTCTGCCACTCGAACAGCGATAAGCACGCCGAAACGAGCACGCGCACTGTGAGCCGCGGAGACGTGGGAAACCCCGCAAAGATGGCGGCGGCGCAGACAAACGAAACCTGCCTTCAGTGCCACTCTATGGATCGCAGCCATTTCAACTGGCAGGGTGGTAAGCACGACCGAAGCGACATGAGTTGCTTGTCATGCCACAGTAATCACCACGCAAAATCCACCGAGAATATGTTAGCCGGCTTTACGGTTGAGGAGACGTGTCTTCGCTGCCATAAAGAAATACGAAAGGCCCTGTTCCAGCGCTCGACCCATTTGTTCCGCACTGAGAACTGGGTGCCTACGGATCGTCGGCAGGTACTTCGCACCGAGCCGATTGGACTAAAGGTGAACTGCACCTCCTGTCATAATCCGCACGGAGGAGAGGGCCGCAAGATGCTCCTCGGACGAACGACCAACGACGTCTGTTATGAATGTCACGCTGAGAAGCGCGGGCCGCTGCTTTGGGAACATCCGCCCGTCGAGGAGAACTGCCTCACCTGTCATAACCCACATGGTTCCAACAACATTAGTCTGCTGAGTAGGCGCACCCATCAGTTGTGCCAGCAATGCCACATTCATCTATTGCCCCGACATTCGACCGTGGCCGGATTCGACGTCTTCACATTTAACCGCGGGTGTGTGAACTGTCACAGCCAAATCCACGGTTCCAATCACCCGGCCGGAAAGACATTTACTCGCTAAGGAGGCCAGGATGAGATCCGATCGAACCAGCCGACACTATTCGTTAGTAAAGGCCGCGGTCACCTCGTTGGCGATAATCGTTCTGATGGTTCTAGCCGCAGCGTCTGCCCGGAGTCAATCAAATCCAGACCCGCAAAACAAACCGGACACGAAAAAGAAGACCGCCAAAAAAGTCAGTTTGTCCGACAGCCTCAAAGGTACTTTGGAGGTGGGCGGAGACTTTCGCGACGTTGACGGAGATCGGCCGGGCAAGTTCGAGGAAAACCGAGAAGTGCCGAAGGCTTTTTTCATTCGGAAGTTTAATTTGACTTGGGCGAACGCGGATTCACCATACTCGCTTAAGTTGAAAGGACAGGAACTCGGGGAACGCGACGAGCGCTACAGCGCAGAAGCGAGGAAAGTTGGAACGTTCCGAACTCGACTCTTGTGGGATAAGCTTCCGAAATATTACTCGAACGGCCGTACCTTTCATTTGAGTGGAGGACCTGGCCTGCTGGTGGTAAACCCCGACGTTCGTGCGCGCCTGCAGGCGGTGCCGGATGCAGGCGCAGCCGCCAGCGTGTTAGGTCCGGCGTTGCCGGCGCTGGTGCGTCAGGAAATTCAGAATAATGCGACCGTGGTTTTGCGCGTACGTGCGGACCAATTCTTGTTTACGCAATTCTATCATCCGACTAAGAATTGGGAGTTTTTCTTTCGTGCGCAGCACGTCAGACTCCATGGCACGCGGCCAAAAGGCACCGGCACTTTCGCACGTGAAGGAAACGGTCCGGCGGGCGACGGGGTCTGGGAATCATTGGGTGCAGAATTGCCTGAGCCAGTCGACTATGGGACAACGAATGTCACTTTCGGCATGCAGTACTCGCGACCTAAATGGAGAGTGGGACTTGAATACAACTTCTCGAAGTTCAATGATTCAGTCCCGTCACTGACTTGGGAAAATCCGTTCCGCGTTACCGATGCCCTGGCAATTCCGCCGGCATTCGGCGTGGGGCGCAATCGTTTTGCTCGAGCTCAGCTTGCCCTGCCACCGGACAACGATTTTCAGAGCTTCAGCGTTCATGCCAGCGTGGATTTGCCGCGCATGACTCAACTGCGCGGCGAGTTGACCTGGGGAAGAGGGACCCAAAACCAGGCCTTCCTGCCCTACACTTTGAACTCAGCAATGACGACCGCCAACCTTACCACCGGCGTAATAGGACTCTTCGGATTGGCCCTGCCGCAACCGTCTTTGAACGGAGTAGTTCATACGTTGAACCAGGATTATTCTTTAGCCAGCAGGCCCTGGAAGAACATGCACTTCGTGTTTCAGTTTCGCTCGGACAAGCGAGACAACCAGACCCCGATAATTACCTTTCCAGCTTTTCCCTCTTTTGGCGATTCATCTGAGCGCACCAGTGTCGACTTGTACGGAGTGCCGCTCGAGAACTTACCAACCTCATACACCCGGCGAAACACGACTGCGACCTGGCAGTGGGATCCGCGCAAGAATTTGAGCATGGAAGTGGAATATGACTGGGAAATTTGGACTCGCACTTTCAGAGATGTGCCCAGAACGAATGAACATCGTGTGAATGGTGAAGTGGACTTTAAACTGATGAGGGGTGTAGCGCTCAAAGCGGACTATCTCTACTCTCATCGCATTCCGCGTACCTACCTGACGCAACCATTGACTTTCAATCCCACCCTCCAGGGCAATGCGCTCGGTGGCTGGGAAGTCACCATGGCACAGGCAAACGCGGGGCTCATTCGCGGAGTGCCGCTGGAGTTTAATCAACTGCGGCGGTTTGACGAGGCGGACAGAATTCGCAAGGACGGTGGTATTTCATTGGAAGTGACCCGCTCAGACAAGATCAATTACTCAGCTTCCTATCGCTATCTGCGAGACGACTACGACAAACACTTTTACGGGCTCCATTATGACGTGCTTTCCGCCCTGGAGGCTCAGGTTTCCTATTTTCCCAGAGGCACTGAGAAGGATGAGGCGGCCGTTACCAAGAGCGGTTGGAAGGACAATGCATTCCTCTATGCCAACTATTCGCGCGAGCAGGAACAGGTCGGGTATCGCGACCTGGGCCATTTAATAATCGGCGCCGTCCAGAACTCGAGGGCCTGCTGCGCGCAGTTTCCGATAGCTAATACATGGGATCGCAGCTCCAGAATTCATCTGGATATGTTTCAGTTCGGCATGAATACGGCAAGCGATGGTGAAAAGACGACGCTGGATATTTCCTATGTGATGGCTTTTGCCCGCGACAGAACGCGCACCGCAAATCCGTTCACTATCCTGCCGATTTCGCTGCGAACGGCGAACGCCGTTAATTATCCGGACGTGATCAACCGGCAGCAAGAGGTTAATATCACGCTCACTCACAAATTGCGGCAGGATGTTGATCTCGGTTTCAGCTATCGATACGAGCCATATCGCTTGAGCGACTATTACACGAATGGCCTGCAGCAATACACGGAAAAGCAGTTAGCCGACGGCAATTTGCCAGTGCCCACAGCGCGACAATTGTTTTTGGATGCTCGGTTCACAAGCTTTCATGCCAATGTAGCAACTGCCTTTCTACGCTACTCATTTTGATTGGACATTGAATCGGCCAGACTACGCATCTTCTCTGAATCGCCATTTCCATCCTCGAGCTTCTTTGGTGTAAAGAAGCTTAGACCTGTGGTCAACGGGCTATGGCCAAGAAGAGCATTAGAAAAGTCAAGAAGCTAACGGCAGAAGAGAAGCGACTTGAGCAGTCGCGACAGCGCACAAAGCATTGGAAACGTTGGGGTCCCTACCTTAGCGAGCGCGCGTGGGGGACCGTACGTGAAGACTACAGCGCGTCTGGCGCGGCGTGGGATTACTTCCCGCACGATCACGCGCGGTCGCGCGCTTACCGGTGGAACGAAGATGGACTTGCGGGCATTTGCGATCGCCACCAGATGATCTGCTTCGCGCTTGCTCTCTGGAACAACAGCGATCCAATTTTGAAAGAGCGCGCTTTTGGACTGACAGGCAGTGAAGGCAATCATGGCGAGGACGTCAAGGAGTATTACTTCTATCTCGATTCAACCCCGACGCACTCGTACATGAAATATTTGTACAAGTATCCGCAGGCTGTATTCCCTTATGCTCAGCTTGTTGAAGAAAACCATCGTCGTGACCGCAGCGTGCCCGAGTTTGATCTGATCGACACTGGCATCTTCAACGATGATCGCTACTTTGATATTTTCGTCGAGTACGCCAAGGCAGATGTCGAAGATATCCTGATAAGAATCACCGCCATCAATCGCGGGTCAGAGCAGGCGCGGTTACATCTGTTGCCCACCATTTGGTTTCGCAATCGCTGGGCCTGGGGAGACAACGACGACCCGAAGCCGGCTCTCCGCAAAGCGCAAGCGCGCACCGTGACGGCAATCGAGTTGAACCACTTCCGCGATGGCCGGCGATGGCTTTGTTGCGAAGCCGAGCCGGAGTTGCTCTTCACCGAAAATGAAACCAACAACCAGCGTCTGTTCAAGGTTCCGAATGCTTCGCCATATGTGAAGGATGGCATCAATGACTACGTCGTCCACGGCGTGCATGGCGCGGTTAATCCTGAGCATATAGGCACGAAGGCGGCGGCCAAGTATTCGCTGACCCTACAACCTGGCGAAACAACGACTATCCGTCTGCGCTTCACGAATCAGCAAGGCAAATGCTCACAAATCTTCGGTGCGAGTTTCGAGAAAGTTTTTGCCGATCGTATTCGCGAAGCAGATGAGTTCTACGAGACCGTTATTCGTAATGATCTTTCGGAGGATGCGCGCTCAGTGATGCGGCAAGCGTTGGGCGGGCTGCTTTGGTCCAAGCAGTACTATCACTACGTCGTCGAGAAGTGGCTGGACGGCGATCCAAAAACACCGTCGCCCCCGCCTGAGCGAAAGAATGGTCGCAATCATAATTGGAAACATGTTTACAACGCTGACGTCATTTCTATGCCCGATAAATGGGAGTACCCGTGGTACGCGGCCTGGGACCTCGCTTTTCCCTGCGTGCCGCTGGCGTTGGTTGATTCCGAGTTTGCTAAAGAGCAGCTCGTGCTGCTGCTCCGCGAATGGTACATGCATCCCAATGGGCAACTGCCGGCTTATGAGTGGGCGCTCGGTGATGTGAATCCGCCGGTGCATGCCTGGGCTGCGTGGCGCGTGTACAAGATCGAGAAAAAGCGGCGTGGTGTTGGCGATCGGAAATTCCTTGAACGCATCTTTCACAAGCTGATGTTGAATTTCACCTGGTGGGTGAATCGGAAAGATGCCGAAGGTAACAACATTTTCGAAGGCGGCTTTCTCGGGCTCGACAACATCGGTCTATTCGATCGCGGCCAGCCGTTGCCTGGCGGCGGTCACCTCGAGCAGTCGGACGGCACAAGCTGGATGGCGATGTATACGCTCAATCTTCTGACGATTGCATTGGAGTTGGCGCGCGAAGATTCAGCTTATGAAGACGTGGCGAGCAAGTTTTGGGAGCACTTTATCCACATTGCCGATGCAATGAACAATATCAGCAGCGAGAACATTGGGCTGTGGGATGAGCGGGACGGTTTCTATTACGACGTTTTGCATACGACGGGTGGAGATCACATTCCTTTGCGCGTGCGGTCGGCGGTCGGACTCGTACCTTTGTTCGCGGTCCAGACTGTTGAAGCGAATGTGCTCGACGCCTTTCCTGATTACAAGAAAAGACTAGACTGGTTCATTAATAATCGACCCGATCTGACCGGTGATATTTCGACGTTAAGGACGCCAGGGCAAGAAGGGCGGAAGATGGTAGGACTGGTGCGCCGGGATCGTTTGCGCTCTATCCTGCGATACATGCTGGATGAAGAGGAATTTCTTTCACCCTACGGCATCCGCGCTCTTTCGCGCATTCACAGGGACCAACCTTACAGTCTCTGCGTCAATGGAATGGAGTATTCTGTTTACTATGAGCCGGCTGAATCGACAACCGGACTCTTCGGCGGCAATTCGAACTGGCGTGGTCCGATCTGGTTTCCGATCAACTATCTCATTATCGAATCGCTCCAGAAGTTCCATTACTACTTCGGCGATGATTTCATGGTGGAATGCCCCACCGGCTCGGGGCACATGATGAATCTTTGGCAGGTTTCGGTGGAGATTTCCAGGCGCCTCTCGCATTTATTCCTGCGGGGAGCGGATGGACGGCGGCCAGTCTTTGGCGACACTGAAAGGTTTCAGACCGATCCGCACTGGCGGGACGCCGTTCCATTTCACGAGTATTTTCACGGCGATACTGGCGCTGGCCTCGGCGCCAGCCATCAAACCGGCTGGACTGGGCTCGTAGCGAAGTTGCTACAGCAAAGCGGGGAATAGCCTCGCAGCGCTGATTCTTAACTTCCGTTCTTAGCGAACATATCCGGAACCCACAGATGTTGTCGGGATGGTATAAAATAGTTCCGCAATCATTCCCCCCCGAACGGCTTCTCGGGAAGCTGCTTTCCGGCTTCGACGACAATTGACTTCATCAACGGCTCCAGCCAGGCAGGTATGCCGCGCGAAATCACACATCACGGCGCAGTTCTCGAAGCCATCAGTAAGTGTGGCCTCATCTCTGAGTTAGTTGAAAAACACGAAGATCATTTCGAGTACGAATTGGACCTGGAGATCATTGTTTATGGCCGGAACTATACCGGCAAGCAGGTTGGGCCTTACGCCCGTCTGCTCGTGTACAGTCCAGGTGAAGAGATCATTCATGAAGGTGACTGGGGAGGTAACACTTTTTACATTTTGGTTGATGGTCAACTCGACGTTTATGTTAACGATGATCAGGGAATCAAACGCAGGGTTGGCGAGATTCAGCCGCAAACCAGTTTTGGAGAGATGTCCGTCCTTGCCGGACAGCCGCGCAACGCCACGGTTATCGTGTCCGTGGGAAAAGAAGCAACGGTTCTGGAAATTCAGCGTCCTGCGTTTCGCCTCCTGCGAAAGTTTAAAACTTTTGGAAATCTGCTCGAAGAGAATTACCGCCAGCATGGTCTCGATCGCACGCTATTAGAACTGCAGGAAGCAACGCACAACTCCTTCAGCTCCGAATTGCTCGAGAGGTTTAAGCAGGCTGCACGATTCACTGTGTATCCAAAGGATCACCTCCTCTGTCAGGAGGGCGATTCGATTGACAGACTCATCTTTATTAACAGCGGTTGGGTGCGGCGGGTGCGCGGCCTGGTTGCAAACCCGATGCTCGCCGACTTGGTAATGGAGGTGGGCGGAGACGTCGGGCTGGATTTTCTCGGTGCTGGTAATTGGTTAGGGCTTGAGTGTTTCACTCGCAAAGACCAAACGACCTGGAGTTATACCGCAACAATCATGGGCCGTACGGAAGCGCTGGAAATCGCCATCTCATATTTGCGGGCCAACCCTACACTGGTCACGTTCATATCGGAGCATTTCCCGCACTTTTCACCCGCCGATGAAGATCCGCCGGAACCACCCTTAGACAAACGAAGCACCATAGCCGCAGCCAAAGAGATCGCAACCGGTATAGTCGACGGCACCAACCTGCTCGTAATGGACATGGACCTCTGCATTCGCTGCGGAAATTGCTCGATGGCATGTCACAAGGTTCATGGGCAATCGCGACTTTTGCGACATGGGATACACATTGCCCGGCCCGTCAAGCCCAACGGCCGATCCATACAACACGTCTTGTTGCCGTCAGTATGCCTTCATTGTCAGGATCCCGAATGTCTGACGGGCTGTCCGACCGGCGCGATCGCGCGTTTCGCCGAAGGGCAGATTGACATCGAGCCTAAGACTTGTATCGGATGCGGCGATTGCGCGACGCAGTGTCCGTACAACGCCATTTCAATGGTCCCGCGCAAATCACCCGTCGTCCAATCGCCGGGCCTGCTAGGCACGCTCAAGGCCTGGTTCAGCCTTGCACCTCCGACTGGGCCAAGCCCTGTTACAGAGACAGAAGATTTGTTGGCCGTCAAGTGTAATCTCTGCGAGAACACCCCGCTCAACCCGAAGGGAGCGAGAAACGCAGCGTACTCGTGTCAGGAAAACTGTCCTACCGGCGCGCTGGTGCGCGTCAATCCGCGCGAATACTTCACGGAAGCGAAGAATGCCATCGGGATCGTCTTCCAGGACCAGACGCATGCGATTGGACGCAACATCCACAAGCGAGATACTCCCGCGCTGATTGTCCATGCGCTCGGGGTGATGGCAATTATCGCTGTCGCGTCGACGGTGCTTTGGGCTGCTAGCCGCTATGGTTTGAATGGGCATCTTCGTGGTACGTGGCTGACGATGCGATGGATTACTGGATTGCTTGGCTTGGGTAGCATCGCAGGTGCAGTTACCTACTCGGGAAGAAAACAGATTTACACGCGACGAGTCGGCCCTCTGCGTTACTGGAAGTTGGTTCACGCTTACTGCGGATTACTCGCAGGCATTGTGCTCCTGATACATGGCGGTCGTGACTCCGGCGGTTTGCTGACTTCGTGCTTGATGGTCTCGTTCGATGTGACAGTCGTCGCCGGCCTTTTCGGGATCAGTTGCTACTTCATTGTGCCACGGATCATGACAAGTATTGAGGGAGATCCCCTTCTGATTGAAGACCTGCGTTCTCGCCGGCAGGAATTACGGGAGCAACTTGGTTTGATTGATACCAGCAACGAGCAGCTCCGCCACCTGATCAAAGAGAAGATCCGCAAGCGCTTCTTCTCGTTTCGTTATCTCTTACGGCAATACATTCGGCGTGAAGAGCTAACGAAGGTGCTGGCCGACGCGCGCGAAGAATTCCAGGACGATGCCGAAAGCTTAAGTGATCCCAAGGCACGCCGTTCCTTAATGGAGGCAGTCGAAGCGACCGCCACCTTGCGCCGTGTGGACTCGCTAATTTACTTGCATCAGTTGCTCAAGCTCTGGCTGGCGCCGCACGTGGTTGCAGCGTCGATCATGCTGGCGTTGATGTTGGTCCACATCACTCAGGTAACGCTTTTCACGGTACGCTGACCGTAGCTATGGTTCGCTCCTAATGAATTCATTGAACCTCAGCACCTTTATCATTGCACGCGAGGACCGCGCCTATGATCCAAAGACCATTGTTCGCGAAGGTCTGAGGATTGGCCGCCTGCCAGAATCAGATGTCTGGCTCAACCACCCGACGGTGTCGCGCCTGCATGCAGGTATCAACGAGATAGAAGGATATTTCTACCTCATCAATCTCAGCGCCTCCAGCGCTACGACATTGAATGGCCGGGCAATTCCATTCAATGAAGCCGAGGCGCTAACCACCGGAGACGAAATTCAGATCGGTCCCTTC
>Ga0137373_10008316_pt1 | contig 10974 bp, 12 predicted proteins | sample SagtaG_5_FD_104912 | JGI IMG/M metagenome (GOLD analysis project Ga0137373, IMG submission 104912) | Vadose zone soil microbial communities from Sagehorn Ranch, Mendocino, California, USA - Sage1_R_80_16 metaG | ecosystem: Environmental > Terrestrial > Soil > Vadose zone | place: USA...
CGTGACCCAGACGGGGATGCCGGCGGCGTGCAGGGCGCGCGCGATCACCCAGCCGTCCCCGCCGTTGTTGCCCGCTCCCGCCGCGACCAGCACTCCACCGGTGATCGCCGCCGGGATCTCCGCAACCAGCACCTGCACGACGGCGCGTCCCGCTGTCTCCATCAGCACGCGGCTCGGCACGCGATACTGCGTGCGCGCGGCCGAATCCCACGCCGCGGCTTCGCTCGCCGAGAGAACCGGAATCGGATTCACGGAATCAGCACCCCCGCGTACCCTACCACGCGCGCATTGTCACCGGAAACCCAACCTGAGTGGCGGTAGTCTACAACCTCCCCCTGCTTCGCGCCCAGGGCTCGCGCGGCCGCGATCACGACGGCCGCCGGTCCGCGGCCGCACATGGAGATCCGCTCGCGTTTGCAGCGGGCCAGCAGTTCCGCGCCGTCGAGTGCCGTCACAGCCTCGAGGGCACGCGCGTCCTTCTCCTCCGACACACGCGCCGGCTCGTAGTGATTGAGATCGCTCGACGCAAGCAGCAGGAGGGGCTCGCCGGTCGCTCGGACGAGACTCGCGAGCACGTCTCCGAGCAGACTCGCCGGTTCCCACGCGTCCCATGCGATCACCAGCGGCACGATGCGCACGTCCGATCGCAGCATCTGGAGGAACGGCAGCTCGACCTCGACCGCGTGCTCGGCACGATGGGCGTCGTGATCGACGTCGACCAAACCCTTGGAAATCTCGAGCAGCGCTTGTGCAGCGCCGGCATCCACCGGGACGTCGCCGAGGGGTGTGTGGAACGCGCCTTCCTCCCACAACGACACGCCGCTCTTGGCGTCCGAGATGCCCGTATGGTTGGGAGCGAGAATGATGACGAGACCGGGGATCGTTACGCGCGCGAAGACTTTTGCGGCTGTCCGGCCGGAATAAATGTAGCCCGCGTGTGGAACGATGATAGCCCGAGCAGGAACAGCGTCCGTATGAGCGTCTGCGAGCAGAGTCGCGACTACCGCGCGCAGCTCTGTGGGATCGTTCGGATAGAACCGTCCGCTGACGGCGGGCGGCCGGACGTTCACCCCGAAGAGGAGACTCCGGGCCAGCGATAGCCGGCGCCCGCCTTGAAGACTTCCGCGAACTCGTACACCCGCTCGAAGTCCTCCAGACGATCGGTGGGTTGCCGCGCCAGCAGTCCGACGTCGATCAGGATGAAGACGATTTGCCCGAAGTCTTCCGTGGTGTGAATGCCCCAGTGCGTCAGCACCGCCGACGCCAGCATGCCGAACTGTTCCAGCGCGAAGTCGCGGCAGGCCCACGCCAGCTCGACGCCGCTCAGATGGCGGCGCGCGGGGAGGCGGGTCTGCGCGAACTCCAGCGCCGCGAGCACGAACACGTAGGCGCGCTCGTTGTATTTCCCGTCGCGGCGGCGGATCTCGGCGAGGGCCGCTTCGAGAGTCGCGACGTCGCTCATCGCCGGGCTTCGCCCGGAGGCGGTGGAGCTGCCGGCGAGGCCGGCGGCGTGGGCGGTGTCGTCACCACCCGAATCCCGCCGGAACGGCGTTCCGAACGCTCTTCAGCCGGCGGCACGTCCAACAGTGCCAAGGCGAGCACGTCGTCAATCGTTTCCACGAGCTTGATATCAAGCAACTTCTGCACCTCTTCAGGCAAGTCAATAAGGTCGTTCTTGTTGCGTTCGGGAACGAGGACGGACGTCACGCCCGCGCGTGCCGCCGCGGTCAGCTTCTCTTTGAGCCCGCCAATCGGCAGCACGCGCCCGCGCAAGGTCAGCTCACCCGTCATCGCGACGTCGTGGCGCGCCGGCCGCCGGCACAGCAGCGACGCCAGCGCCGCCGCGATCGTGATGCCCGCCGAAGGCCCGTCCTTGGGGACGCCGCCCGCCGGCACGTGCAGGTGCACGTCCGACTGCGTGAACGTATCGAGCGGGATGCCAAGCGCACTGGCGCGGGCGCGCAGCAGGCTCCAGGCGGCCTGGGCCGATTCCTTCATCACGTCGCCGAGCTGGCCGGTCAAGGTGATCTGACCCTTGCCGGGCATCCGGATCGCTTCGATGAACATGATGTCGCCGCCGACGGGCGTCCACGCGAGACCCGTCGCCACGCCGATCTCCGGCGCTCGACCCGCGACTTCGCTCTGCACTTTGGGCTGACCGGCGTACTTCTCCAGGTTCTTCGACGAGATCCTCACGTTCGTCGACTTCCCCTCGACCACCTCCAGCGCGGCTTTTCGCAGGATCCCCTGGATTTCCCGCTCCAGCTGGCGGACACCGGCTTCGCGCGTGTACTCGGCGATCAGCCGGTCGAGGGCGCCATCGGCGACGTGGGCGCGTTCGGCCTCTTTGCCCTTCCCCAACCCCGTCTCTTTCAACTGCCGCGGCATGAGGTAGCGCTTGGCGATCTGCAGCTTTTCCGCGGGCGTGTACCCCACGAGCGTCAGCTGCTCCATGCGGTCGAGCAGCGGATCGGGGATCGGCACCGTGCTGTTCGCGGTCGCGATGAACATCACGCCCGACAGGTCGAACGGCACCTCGAGGTAGTGGTCCACGAACGTCGAGTTCTGGGCGGGATCGAGCACCTCGAGCAGCGCGGCCGTCGGGTCGCCCCGCACGTCGGCGCCCATCTTGTCCACCTCGTCGAGCATCAGGACGGGCGTGCGCGTCTCGCAGCGCTGCAGCGCGTGGATGATGCGGCCGGGGATCGCGCCGACGTAGGTGCGGCGGTGGCCGCGCACCTCCGCCTCGTCGCGCACGCCGCCGAGCGAGACGCGCGTGAACTTGCGGCCCAGCGCTTCGGCGATGCTCTGGCCGAGCGACGTCTTGCCGACGCCCGGCGGGCCGACGAAGCAGAGGATCGAGCCCTTCGCGTCGGGATTGAGCGTCCGGACGGCGAGATACTCGAGGATGCGCTCCTTGATCGTCTTGAGATCGTAGTGGTCGCGGTCGAGGATTTCGCGCGCCGTCTTGAGGTCGAGCCGGTCCTGCGTCACGCGGCTCCACGGCAGCGCGGCGAACACGTCGAGATAGGTGCGCGCGACCTGATACTCGGCCGATTGCGGCGACATCTGGCGCAGCCGCTTCAGCTCGCGGTCGGCGACTTTCTTGGCTTCGGCCGACAGCTGCGCCTCGTCCAGGCGCCGGCCCAGCTCCTCGAGCTCGTCGTCGCCCTCGCCTTCGCCCAGCTCCTGGCGAATGACCTGGAGCTGCTCGCGCAGCACGTATTCGCGCTGATTCTGGTCGAGCCGCGTCTTCACTTTTTCCTGGATCTGCGTCCCGACCTCGAGCACCTGGAGCTCTTGCACCAGGAAGTCCGCCAGCCGCTCGAGCCTGTGGGTCACGTCGTCGACGGCGAGCAGCTCCGCTTTCGCGGGCAGGGCGAGGTCCAGATTGGCTGCGATGAAGTCGGCCAGCTTCCCGGCCTCCGTGATGCCGGCGAGCACTTCGTGCAGCTCGGCGCCGAGGTAGGGGGCGATGTCGATGACGCGGGAGAACTGCGCGATGACGGTGCGCTTCAACGCTTCGGTGCGCGAGTCCTCGAGCAGGTTCTCGACCAGCGGCTCGGAGCCCGCCATCAGCCACTTCTCGCCCTGGGCGATGTCCTTCAACCGGGCGCGCTCGAGCCCCTGCACCATCACGCGCACCGAGCCGTCACCCAGCTTCAGCATCCGCACGATCGTGCCGAGCGTGCCGACGTCGTAGAGCTGATGCGGCAAGGTGTTCATTACGGCGCCCTCGGGCGGTTCCATCCCGCCCATCGATTTCACGACGCCGAGCAACACGCGCTTCTCGCCCTGGATGATCTCGTCGATCAGCTGAACGGCTTTGGGATCTGTGAGGGCCAACGGCAGGACAACGTGGGGATAGACGACGAGCTGGCCCAGGGGAAGGACCGGCAGTCGTTCCATTAGGTCACTCGCACCGACTGCGCGCCCGACGAGCGCGGCGGTTGCTTGGCGAGCCGGATCTCGAGAAAGCCCTGCTCATAGGTGGCGCGAATCGACGAGGGATCGACGACGACGGGCAGACGGAAGCGGCGCTCGAACGGTCCGATCTGGACTTCCATCGAGTGGTAATGCCGCTTGCCCTGCTGCCGCATCGCGGTACGCTCACCCGAAATCTTGAGGATCCCTTCGTCCAGCTCGACGCTGAAGTCCTCGGCGCGCATGCCGGCGATGTCCATGTGGACGATGAGCTCCTCGTCCGTTTCGAAGACGTCGGTGCGCGGCTTCCATTTCGGCGAGGCCACGAAGCCGACCGGGCGGCCGTGGGCGACTTCGTTGAAATAGACGTCCAGCTCGTCGGCGAGATGAACCGTCAGAGAACCCGACCCGCGGGAGGGACGATTGGGAAGACCGCTATCAGCCATGCGCGACTTAAGATAACGTGCCGCGGGGCGGCGCGCGGGGGCTCAAATCACCGACTTTCCAGCCTATGGGGGGGGGTCGGCGTCAGCCGGCTCGCCTTGATCCAGAACCAATCGTCGGGGAATCCGAGCTTCCCGTCGCCGTGGATCATCGCGGGGTAACCGTACTGGGGGTCGTACGCGACCTCGAGGACGTCCACGCGCCTCGCACTTTGCTCGACATCGTCGAACAACCCTTCGACTGTGTACAGCGACCAGGGCTCGCGCGGCGCGCCCAATGCTTTGCCCGTGGTGTCATACAACTTCACGGCCACACCGCCCCGCACTTCGAGGATCGCCGGATTCCCCGGCCATGAACAGAAGCATCCGACCGCGATCTGAATGCGGTAATCGCTGACATGCCGCGCACGCCACGATTCACGGCGTGCGGCTACCTCGCGCAGCAGCGAGTCGCGCTCGCCAGGTGTAAGCGGCCTGGTCCAACGCCTGCCAACACCCAGCACATTGTTGCCAGGCGGCAGCACCTCGCTGGGCGGCGGCGGGAGCGGGGCTGGAGGCGGGGATGGCGAGTGACGATGTGCCCCACACGCCGTGCTGAACGCCAGGAGCGCCACCACAAGCGGCACACGCAACATGGCTACCATCCCAGGCGAATGAAGTAGACAACGTAAAACACGAACCAAACGGAGGCGAGGAGGGCAACCCAGCGCGCCGCATGCTGCTCGATCGAACGCGCACACACGGCATGCGCGAGGGCGGCCAACGCAAACACCGGCGCGATGCGCACGACGCGCGCGAACACGGTCCACAGCAGTACGGCGCTCAGCGACATCCCCAGCGAGAACGCCATGCCGGCGTAGACCTTGAGCGGCACGCCTCCCACGATCAGCAGCGGCGTATAGGGCAGACCGCTCGCGCCCAGCAGCAGCCGCACGTGTTCGAGCATGCTCCACGGTATCCCCGGTACGGCGGCCAGGAAATTGACGTACGCCACACCTCCCGCCGTCAACAGGAAAATCACCGTGACCGCGACGAGCGAGCCGGCAATCGAGGCGATCCAGGCCGTGACGCCCGAGCGCAGCGAGAATAGCGTGGCGAACGTCACGTACACGTCGGGGACTATGAAGAAGAACAGCCCTTCAGCGAATCCCCATGCGAAGCCGGCCCACCCGGCCCGCCGCTCATCCCGCGCGAGCTGCGGAATCCGTTCTGCGAGCACGAAATCCAAAGTACAGCAGTACGAGAGCGACGGCTTGCACGACGTGATAGAGCGCGTTGTGGTCGAAATAGACCGGGTGGATGGCGATGCGCGCTTGTTGCAGCAGCGCCGCGAGCATGGACAGCGCCAAACCGCCCGAGATCAGCATCCAGCTTGCGTTCCCGGGGCGTGACGCCTGATACTGCGCCGCCCCGAACATCAGCAGGACCGTGGGTGCGTACAGCCGCGTGACGGTCGCGAAGGATTCATCGACGAACAAAATGATGCAGGCAAACAGCAAGCAGTAGCCCAACACGATGGCGCGACGAACCCCGGGCCCGACATCAGGGGCGAGCCGGGCGAAGAAAATTGTCAGCGCCATATCGAGCAGCGACCCGGCGACGACGGCGATCGAAAACGCGACCAGTAACCAGACGACGAATCCGGCAGCGGTCGCCGTTTTGGCGGGAAAGGCGGCATGAAACACTGCGCCCCACAGCGCGGCGCTCGCGAGTCCCAGCATTACGATTGCGCCTCGGCGCGACCACCCGCCTCCCTGGCGCCCCCCCCCCAGGCGCCAGGCGAAATACGTGCCCAGCGCAGCGAGGCCGAGATCCGTGAACACCACGTCGGGATCGGGAATCGCGATCATTGATCGCGCAGTTGTTTCGCGCGCACCGGCTGGTCAGAGATGACCCCATACGGATGGCGGGCCAGCGCGGCGCGGATGTCGGGTTCCTCATTCACGGTCCAGATGAATACCGGCCATCCCTTGGTGATGAGGCGATCGGTGACTGCGGCGGGCACCTCGTGATTGATACTGAGGAGGTCGGGCCGGATGATCTTGCGCAATGCGCGGCGGATGAATTCCTGGCGCACGATCCATGGCAGGTCCACGCGGTCTTCCGGCTTGATCTCGGCGAGCAGCTGCGGGTTCCAGTTGGTGTCCATGAAGATGAAACAGGTGCGCACCCGCGGGTCGAGATGCTTCACGCGGTACAGCACGAAGGGATTGAACGAGCTCAGCACGACGTGCTCGTAGGCGTCATTGCGACGGATGATGTCCACCGCCCGCCGCTCGATGCCGGTGGCGCCGAGGCCCGGGACCTTGAGCTCGGTCATCAGAATGCCCTCCCGCCCCCCCCCGTCCCCCCCGCCCCCCCCGCCCCCCCCGCCACGCGCCATCACCGTCCGGACGAAATCCTCGAACGTGTGCACGCTCGCGCCGTGAATCGTGGGGTTGTACTTGGGGCCGAGATCGAGCGCCAGCATTTCGGCCGTCGTCTTGTCGCGCACCCGTCCCGTCCCCGACGTCAGCCGGTCGACGCTCAAATCGTGAAAGATCACGATCTCGCTGTCCTGCGTGAGCTGGCCGTCCAGGTCCACGCCGTCCATCCCCGCCGCGAGGGCGTGCTCGACGGCATACAGACTGTTGTCGGGACCGAGATTCCCGAAGCCGCGGTGCGCGAACACCAGCGGTCGGGCCGGACGCGGCACCAGCGTGCCGTGATAGGCCGGCTCGTAGCAGGCGAGATAACCCCCGAGCAGCACGACGCCGAGCAGGATCACGCCCAGCGCTCGGCCGACGGACCGCCTAGTGACCATAGGTCTCGTAGAACCGGCTGCTGAACAGCTCGCCCGGATCGTAGAACCGCTTGCGCTCGAAGGCGCGGGTCGCGTTGGGATACGCCCGGTGCAGCTGCTCCACCGTGGGATAGAGCTGATAGGTGAGGTAATACGTGCCGCCGAAGGCGATGGCCGCGTCCACCAGCTGCCGAGTCACGTCGCGTGCGTGCGCCTGCGCGTCGGGCGCCAGGCCGACGTTGCTCATCTGGATGATGGCGAAGGCCGGGCGCTGCGGAGCATAGGCCAACACCGGCGTGGCGTTGGGTGCCACGTAGCGGACGGTCGAGCTGATCACATTCATCTTGCCGGTCAGCAGAATCTCCCGGAAGCGGTCCATGAACGGGACGAAGTTCTCGACCGGGACGTAATACTCCTGGATGATGTCGGTATTGCGGCGGGAGTGATACTGCAGCAGCTCGAGCGGCGCGAGCGGCGGCCGCATCGCGTTGTTGCGCGACACCACGCGGTGCTCCCCGGCGCCGAGCTCGATCTTTTTCTGCAGCGACCAGCGCCACCGCTTGGCCCAGTCGAAGCGCCGCGATAGCTCGAGGAAGAACCGGTCGCGCCAGACGTGCGCCTCTTCCGTCAGCGCGAACGAGGCGTCCGCACCGGGCGGCGCGCGCCGCCAGGTGACGACCACCAGCTCGCGGAGGAATGAGTCCGGCGATGGATCGATCGAGGGGCGCACGAGCAGCAAGGCGATCCCGGAGTCGCGGGGGGGGGCGATGTGTTGTGCGAAGTATGCGGGGAACGCCGTGTAGTCCATCACCACCGCGTTCTGCTCGTACAGCTCGTCGCGCGTCACCCGCAGCGTGACGTCGAGAATCACGCCGTACATGCCGTAGCCCCCGATCACCAGACCGAACAGCTCCGGGTGCTCGGTGCGCGACACCTCCACGACGCTGCCGTCGGCGAGCAGCAGCCGAAAGCGCTGCACGACCTCGACGATTTGCATGACGTCCACATCGCGGCCGTGGACGTTGGCGCTCAGCGTGCCGCCGACCGTGAAGATATTGGACGACTGCATCACCTTCAGGGCCAGCCGGTGCGGCGCGAGCGCGCGCTGCACCTCGTCCCAGGTGGCGCCGCTCTCGACGGTGACGGCCGGTGTGATCGTGTCGATGGCGAGCACGCGGTTGAAGGTCCGCATGTTCAGCACCACCCCGCCCGCCGTGTAGGTGTGCCCCCCCTGGCTGTGGCGGGAGCCCGCGACCGACACCTTCAGCCCCCGCTGGCGCGCGTCCCGCAGCACGGCTTGCAGCTGCTCGACGTCCCGCGCGGCGGCGACCGCGGCGACCCGCGCGGGGGCGATTCGGGCGACGTCGGCGGCGAGCAGGGGATCCTGCCGGCGCAGCAGGTCACCGTAGGACACCAGGAACGTGCTGCCGTACAGCACGACGGCCAGCAGGACGGCTGCGGCGAGCGACAGCCACGTCCGGGCGCGGCCGCGCATGCCTACACCTTGCCTCCCTGCTGTGCCCATTGCTGGCGCCGCTGCTCGACGCTGTTCGCGAAATCCTGCTGGCGCTTCGTGAACGTCGCCGACAAATCGTCGCTGAAACCGTAGATCGCCCACGGCGCGCGCTGTTGCACGTATTCCAGCAGCTCGTGCACCTTCTTTTCCTTCCCCGGAATCGTGGCGTTGCCGCCATAGCATTGGATGATCGCTTCGTACGTCTTTCCGGTGGGAATGAAGTTCACGCTGTGCTTGGTGATCTTCTTATACGCCCACAACACATCCTGGAAGCGCAGCACGTTGAACGTGAAGAAGCTCGAGCGCACCAGATACTTGTTCCCGAGCCGCCAACCCGCCTTCGCCGTCAACATGGGATTGTCGAATTCGCGCTCGGCTTCGACCGCGACACCCATCGGGTCCCCGCCCCATTTCGCGATGCGCCGCGCCAGCGGATGGCCCTCGGGATTGCGCCAGGCGCGAAACGCCGGAACGGCCCGCCACACGAACAGCAGCAGAAACACGATGCCGACGGCAATCACGACGTAACCGGGGCGCCGGAACGAATCGCCGTCGAGATAGAACGGATAGAAGCTGCTGCGCAGCGACCGCATCTCCTTGCTGTCGAACAGTTGACTCTCGAGCTCCGCCGGCCACGGCACGAGCTTGCCCTCGGCTACCTGGGATTCGGCGCCCGCGGTGCGCACGACCAGAAAACGACGGCCGAAGACGAGCGCGCGATAGGCACCCGATTCCTCCCGGCTCGTCTCGACCCCGTTCTGGGTGTGCACGCGGTACTGCCGCAGCCCGGTGTCGAGCACCTTCTCTCCGGCGACGTGCGCGTAGTAGCGCGGCGTGAGCGAGACGTCACGGATTGAATCGAGGTCGGCCTGCGTCAGCGCATACGGGCCGCGCACAAAGTTCGCGATGTAGCGCTGATCACTCATCATTGCCAGCACACCGATCACGAGCACCAGCGTCCACGCGAAGCAGCGGCGGAAGGACGCCGCACGAATGCGCTTGGCGATCCAGCTCTCCATGAGAACCCTCTCCGAGAGGTCGGCCCACACTATAGCGAACGCCCTCCGCAGAGGCTAGCATTTTCGCCGTGACGAAGTGGTTCGTGCTCGCAACCCTGGCCGGCGCCGCCGCCTGCAGCGGCGCTGCCGATCACGTGCTCGGTCCCATCACCTACGTGGTCGACGGCGTCTGGCTGTTCGAGGAGACGCTCGCCGATTCGAACTTCGGGGAGTTCTGCAGCGACCATGCCCACATCACGCTGACGCAGGATGGCCCGCGGTTCACCGGGTTCGGGCGCCAAGTCGGTGCGTGCGCCGGCACGGCGTACGGAGACAAGCCCGACAGCGTGGCCGGCCACACGATTTGCCAGTTCCGTTCGAACGGCCAGACCATCAGGCTGTCCGGAACGTGGCACCTGGTCGCGCCGCCGGACAGCCAACCCTAAGAGGAGCGCGTCGATGCGCCGCATTGCTTGTGGGCTCATGATGCTTGCGCTGGTCGCCTGCACCAAAAAGGGCGACGCTCCGGCCACCGCGACCACGGGCGCACGTCCCGATTTCCACAATCCCGCCGATCCCGCGTTCGCGACTCAGGCGCCGGACAGTTTCCGCGTGCGCTTCGCGACGACCAAAGGCGACTTTGTCATTGCGGTGCATCGCGCCTGGGCACCACTCGGCGCCGATCGGTTCTACAACCTCGTGCGCTCGGGCTACTACGACGGCGTGCGCTTCTTCCGCGTACTGCCGGGCTTCATGGCGCAATTTGGGATTCACGGCGACACGGCGGTGACGGCGGCGTGGCGCGAACGGGTGATTCGGGACGATCCGGTACGGCGTACGAACGGGCCGGGCATGGTGACGTTCGCGACCGCCGGCCCCGGCACACGCACGACGCAGGTCTTCATCAATTACGCCGACAACAGCCGGCTCGATGGCATGGGGTTCGCGCCGTTCGGTCAGGTCGTCGAAGGGGCGGACGTCGTGGGCAAGCTCTACGGGGGCTACGGAGAAGGCGCCCCGCAGGGCCGCGGGCCGGACCAGTACCGCATGAACATCGAGGGCGAGAAATACCTGGCGCGTCAGTTTCCGAAACTGGACAAGATCAACAAGGCTACGGTCGAGTAAGCTGTCGCAACCGTCCCTGGGCCTCACCGTTTAGCGTGCCCCGCCGCCATGCGGCGGGGCAACCCGGTCATTGGTGCCCAGTGCCCTCATGCCCCGCGGCATGGTGCTGCTCGCGTTGGAATTCGAGGAACTCGTGTATGGCGGCCACGGCGGCGGGATCACTCGCCCTGATGCGCACTTCCCCTC
>Ga0137373_10008318_pt1 | contig 10973 bp, 9 predicted proteins | sample SagtaG_5_FD_104912 | JGI IMG/M metagenome (GOLD analysis project Ga0137373, IMG submission 104912) | Vadose zone soil microbial communities from Sagehorn Ranch, Mendocino, California, USA - Sage1_R_80_16 metaG | ecosystem: Environmental > Terrestrial > Soil > Vadose zone | place: USA: California...
GCGCGGCTGTCGCGCCGGGCCCGGATGGAGAGCCGCAGCGACGACAACCCCGACACGGTCGCCGCCCGCCTGGTGACCTACCGGCGCGAGGCCGTGGCGCTGCTCGCCCACTACGCCGACCGGGTGCGTCGCGTGAGCGCCTCCGGCGACCTGGACGAGGTCTTCGAGCGGGCCGAGCGTGCCCTGGCGTCGCTGCCAAAGGGCGCACGCGCGCGCCAGGCCTGACCCGTGCGCCCGGACGGAGAGGCCTCGCACCCCAACGGAGGGGCGGCCGAGTCCCGGGTCGCGCGGCTGGCAGCCGCGGTGCCCGCCCTCGACCGTGGTGCCGAGGCCGCGGCCAGGCGGCGGCAGGCGCAGCTCGTCAAGCCCGCGGGGAGCCTCGGGCGGCTCGAGGAGCTCGGCGTCCGGCTGGCCGCCATGGCCGGGCGCTGCCCGCCGCCGGTGCCGGACAGCCCGGCCGTCCTGGTGGCCGCCGGGGACCACGGCGTGGTCGCCCAGGGCGTCACCCCGTGGCCCCAGTCGGTCACCAGCGCGATGATCGGCGCCATGACCGCCGGCGTCGCCGCGGTCAACGCCATCGCCGGCGTGATCGGCGCCGAGGTGCAACTGCTGGACGTCGGCGTGGCCGCTGCGCCGCCGCCGCACCCCATGGTGCGGGCGGCGAACGTGCGGCGCGGCACAGCCGACCTCGCGGTCGAGCAGGCGATGACGCGCGGGCAGGCGGCGCGCGCGCTCCTGGCCGGCGCCGAGGCCGCCGGCGCACTGCTCGACGCCGGCGCCGACCTGCTGGTCACCGGCGACATGGGCATCGGCAACACCACCCCCGCGGCCTGCCTGACCGCCGCCTTCACGGGCCGAGCGCCCAGCGCGGTCACCGGCCGCGGGACCGGCATCGACGACGCCACCTGGGAGCTGAAGGTCAAGGTGGTGGCGCGCGCGCTGGCACGGCACGCGCCGGACCCCGGCGACCCGCTCGGCGCGCTGGCCAGCGTGGGCGGGCTCGAGCACGCGGCGCTCGCCGGGCTGCTGCTCGCCGGCGCGGCGCGGCGGGTGCCGGTGCTGCTCGACGGCGTCAACGCGAACGCGGCGGCGCTGGTCGCGTGCGCGCTCGAGCCGCGGGTCACCGGCTTCCTGATCGCCGGTCACCGGTCGGTCGAGCCGGGGGCCGGCGTCGCCCTCGACCATCTCGGGCTCACACCCCTGGTCGACCTCCAGATGCGGCTCGGCGAGGGGACCGGGGCGCTGCTCGCCGTGCCCATCGTCAGGGCCGCGGCGGCGGTGCTCGGCGGAATGGCCACCTTCGCCGAGGCCGGGCTGGAGGCCGGAAACGGCTGATTTCCTCTCCAAAGCCCTTTGGGGGAGGTTGGATCGCCGCCCTCTGGGCACAATGCCCGCGTGCCGCCGGCGCCGTTATCTGGGCTGAGGCCGCCGCCCCCAGGGCCGCGCCGGCGGTCGCACTTCGCTCTGCCCACCGCGAGGGAGGAGGTGCGGCGCTGCCGGGCCGCAACGTGACGCAGCGGGTGCTGCGCTTCGGGCCGGGCCGCTCCAGGCCGCGCCGGGCCGGCTGCGAGGACGTCTGGTTCGTGGTCGCCGGCCGCGGCGGGCTGCGCCTGGACGGGGCCGACCTGCCGCTGGAGCCCGAGGTCGGCGTGCTGGTCCCCCCGGGCGCCACCTGGACGGTCGACAACCCCGGCGGCGACGAGATCGTGGTCGTGTCGGCGCAGGTGCCCGGTGTGCGCGAGGCCCCGGAGCCGCGCCCGGCGCCAGCGGTCGTGCGGCTCGCCGACCGGCCGGCCATCCCCACCGGCGACCGCGAGTTCCGCATCCTCGTGGACCCCGAGGTCGGCTGCCAGGGCGTGACCCAGTTCGTCGGCTGGATCCCGCCGGGACGCGCGCCCGCGCACCACCACGCCTATGAGGAGGTCGTCTACGTCCTCGAGGGCGAGGGGCTGCTGCACCTCGGCGAGGGGACCCGGCCGCTCGGGCCCGGCTCCCGCATCCACCTGCCGCCGCCGGTCGAGCACTGTCTCCAGAACACCGGCACCACGCCCATGCGGGTGCTCGGGGTGTTCCACCCGGCCGGGAGCCCGGCGTCCAGGGCGGAGGCGGAACAGCGGTGAGGAGCGGCGACCTGCCCGGCGGCGTCCGCGGCCGCTTCCCGATCTTCGAGCGCAAGGTCTACGTCAACAGCTGCTCCCAGGGGGCGCTCTCCGACAGCGTGCGGGCCGCCTACCGCTCCTACCTCGACGACTGGGACGAGCGCGGCGCCCCCTGGGAGTACTGGGTGGAGCGCATGGAGGCGGCCCGCGCGGCGTTCGCCGGACTGGTGGGCGCCGACGCCGACGAGGTGGCCGTGACCACCTCGGTCTCCGCCGGGGTGAGCGCGCTGGCCAGCGCCCTCCGCTTCGGCCGGGACCGGGGCCGGGGCCGGGACACCGTCGTGGTCAGCGACTTCGAGTTCCCCACCATCGGCCAGATATGGCACGCGCAGGAGCTGCGCGGCGCGCGGGTCGTGCACGTGCCGCCCGCCCCGGACGGCACCATCCCGCTGGAGCGCTTCGAGCAGGTCGTGGACGAGCGGACCGCGCTGGTCGCGGTCACCTCGATCTGCTTCCGCAACGGCTCCCGGCTCGACGTCGAGCGCGTGACCCGGCTCGCCCACGAGCGCGGCGCCAGAGTCCTGGTCGACGCCTACCAGGCCATTGGCGCGGTCCCGGTCGACGTGCGCGCCCTTGGGGCCGACTTCCTGGCCGCCGGGGTCCTGAAGTACCTGCTCGGCTCGGCCGGGCTCGCGTTCCTGTACTGCCGGCGCGAGCACCTCGAGGACCTGGTGCCCACCGCCACCGGCTGGTTCGCGGACGTCGACGTCTTCCGGATGGACGTCCACGACTACTCGCCCTCGCCGACCGCTCGCCGCTTCGAGTCGGGGACGCCGCCCGTGCCCAGCATCTACGCGGGCATCGCCGGCATGCGGCTCATGCGCGAGATCGGCGTGGCCGCCACGGCCACGCACGTCCGCGGGCTGAGCGACCTGCTGCTCGAGGGCCTGGACGAGCTCGGCGCCCGGGTGGTCACCCCGCGCGACCCCTCCCGCCGGGGCCCGCTGGTCGCGGTCGCCTCCAACGACGTGAGCGCCCTGGTCCGGGCGCTCGCCGCCGACGGCATCGTCACCTCGTCGCGCGACGCCGACCTGCGCATCTCGCTCCACTGCTACAACTCCGTCGAGGACGTCCGCGCCGTCCTCGACGCCCTCGCCCGCCGCCGGGACCTGCTCGCCCAAGGCACTGTCGCGGGCTGGCGGTAGGCTCTCCCTCGCCGGCTCAGGGCGTACGGATATGACTTGACCGGGGCCCGGGGTCGCGAGTAGATGTGGTCGGTCGGGTCAGTGCGATCTGCGGTGCGCAGGGGAGGCTGAGGGCGTGATGGAGCGAGCGCGAAGGATCACCGCCCTATCGTGTGGACGCTGGAGCAAGTGGTTCGTCCTCGTCTTCTGGATTGCGGTGTTCGCGGTCGCGTGGTCGTTTGCAGGCAAGCTCGACAGCGCGCAGAAGAACGACGCGTCCTCCTGGCTGCCGAAGAACGCCGAGTCCACGCAGGTCGTCGAGCTCGCCAAGCGGTTCACGCCCAGCGACACCTTCCCGGCGGTGGTGGTGTACGAGCGCCCCGGCGCGGTCACCCCGGCCGACCAGGCCAGGGCCGCCGCCGACATCCGGCGCTTCGCCGGCGTCGACCACGTCAGCGGCCGGGTCGTGGGCCCGGTCCCGGCCAGGGACGGCAGGGCGCTCGAGGTGGTCGTGCCCGTCAAGGTCGGTGCGCAGGGCTGGAACGAGCTGCGCCCGGTGGTCAAGCAGATCCGCGCCATCACCGGGACCGGCGGCGGCGGGCTCGGGGTGTACGTGACCGGGCCGGCCGGGTACGCGGCCGACTTCAGCAACGTGTTCGAGGGGTTCGACTCCACGCTGCTGTACATCACGGCGGCGATCGTCATCGGCATCCTGCTGCTGACCTACCGCAGCCCGTCGCTGTGGATCCTGCCGCTGCTGTGCGTGATCGTCGCCCTGATCGCCGCGCAGGCGGTGATCTACCTGCTGGCCAGGCACGCGGGCCTGACGGTCAACGGCCAGAGCGCGTTCATCCTGACCGTGCTGGTCTTCGGGGCCGGCACCGACTACGCGCTGCTGCTGGTCGCCCGCTACCGCGAGGAGCTGCGCCACCACGCCGACCGGCACCAGGCGATGGCGGTGGCGCTGCGCCGCGCCGGCCCGGCGATCGTCGCCAGCGGGTCCACCGTGATCCTGAGCCTGCTGTGCCTGCTGGTCGCCGAGCTCAACTCCACCAAGAGCCTCGGCCCGGTGATGGCGGTCGGCATCACCGTCGGCCTGTGCGTCATGCTGACGCTGCTGCCGGCGCTGCTGGTCATCTTCGGCCGCTGGATGTTCTGGCCGGTCCGCCCCTCGTTCGGCTCCGCCGAGCCGACCGAGCGGGGCCTGTGGGCGCGAATCGGCGCCCGCATCGCCCGCCGGCCCCGGCTCGTGTGGGTGGCGGGCGCCGTGGTGCTGGGGGCGATGGCGCTGGGGCTGACCGGGCTCAAGGCCAACGGCCTGCAGAACAAGGACGCCTTCCGCACCAGGCCGGAGGCGGTCACGGGGGAACGGGCGCTCGCCCGGCACTTCGCGGCCGGCGCCGGCGACCCGGTCCAGGTCGTTGGGAGCGCCGGCGCCGCGCAGCAGTTGCAGTCCGCCATGTCCAGCATCCCGGGGGTCACAGCCGTCACCGCCCTGCCGCCAAAGGACGGCTACAGCTTCGTCCAGGGAACGCTGACCAGCAGCCCGGACAGCCAGGCCTCGTTCAGGAGCGTGGAGCGGCTGCGCGCAAGCGTGCACGCGATCCCCGGAGCGGACGCAAAGGTCGGCGGCGGCAGCGCGGTCAATCTCGACATCCAGCGTGCCTCCCGCCACGACCGCAACCTGGTCGTGCCGATCGTGCTGGTCGTGGTGCTGGTCATCTTGGGCCTGGTGCTGCGCGCGCTGGTGGCCCCGCTGCTGCTGACCGCCACGGTGGTGCTGTCGTTCGCGGCGGCGCTGGGGGTGAGCGCCCTGGTCTTCGACCACCTGTTCGGCTTCGCCGGGGCCGACCCGTCGTTCCCGCTGTGGGCGTTCGTGTTCCTGGTCGCCCTGGGCGTGGACTACAACATCTTCCTGATGACCAGGGTGCGTGAGGAGAGCGGGCGCCACGGCACCCGGCGGGGCGCGCTGATCGGCCTTGCGGCCACGGGCGGGGTGATCACCTCGGCGGGCCTGGTGCTGGCGGGGACGTTCACCGCCCTGGGCACGCTCCCGCTGGTGTTCGTCACCGAGATCGGCTTCGCGGTGGCGTTCGGGGTGCTGCTGGACACCTTCGTGGTCCGCTCGGTGCTGGTCACCGCGTTGACGCTCGACGTCGGCCGCTGGATCTGGTGGCCGAGCGGCCTGTCCGGCAAGCACGACGTCGACCTCGCCGAGCTCCAGGACGAACGGACGGCGCTCACCCGCTGAGGGCCGGTCCCGCCACCCATGCCGTGCCCTGGCCCGCCGCCCGGGTCAGGGCACGCCGCCGCCGAGGATCTTGGCGAGCTTGGCGCTGTCGATGTTGCCGCCCGAGACGATGCAGGCGACCTCGGCGCCGTCGAGCATCGGGGCGGCCGCCGCCGCGGCGGCGCCGGCGCCCTCGGGGACCACCCGGGCTCCCTCGACGAGCAGCCGCACGGCGCCGGCGACCGCGCCGACCGGGACCACCAGCGAGCCGGCCAGCACCTTCCGCGCGAGCTCCAGCATCTCCGGGAACACCGTCTTGGAGCCGATCCCGTCCACGAACGACGGCCGGTAGTCGATCGACACCACCTCGCCGGCGGCAAGCGACGCGGCCAGCGGGGCGGCGCCCTCCACCTCGACCGCGTAGACCTGGACCTCGGGCCGCAGCTCGCGCAGGCCGGCGGCAATGCCGCAGGCGAGCCCGCCGCCGCCCCAGGGGACCAGCACGGCGTCGACCTCGGCGGGCAGGTCCTCGGCCAGCTCGCAGGCGATCACGCCGTTGCCGGCCATGACCTCGGTGTCCAGGAACGGGTGGACGAAGAAGCGGTCCTCCAGGCCCGGGTAGGTGCGGTCGGCGAAGGTCTGCCACCAGCGGTCGAAGCTGACCGGGATGGCGCTGGCGCCGAGGCCGGCGATGCGCTCGAGCTTGGCGGCGGGCGCGGTCTCCGGCACCACCACCGAGCAGGGGACGCCGAGGTGGCGGGCCATCCATGCGGCGCCCTGGGCCATATTGCCCGCCGAAGCCGTGAGCAGACCCGCCCTGGTCGCCTCCGGCGGCGCGGCGGTGACCGCCGCCGACGCCCCGCGCAGCTTGAACGAGGCGACCGGCTGCAGCAGCTCGAGCTTGAGCCAGAGCGTCTGCCGGCCGTGCTCGAGCGGCACGGTGGGGGTGCGGCGGACGATGCCGGCGGTGCGGGCGCGGGCGGCGTTGATGTGCCCGAGGTCGGGAAGATCGATCATGCGAGCGGGGCCGGTCATGCCAGCGGGGCCTGCGTGCCGAGACCGCGGGAGCGGGCCTGGGACTCGATCCAGCCGCCGGCCATCACGTCCTCGATGGCCAGCCCGAGCGACTTGAACAGGGTGATCTCGTCCGGCCGGGTGCGGCCGGGGTGCCGGCCGAGCAGCACCTCGCCGATCTCGGCGACGACGTGGTCCGGGGCGAGGTCGCCGGCGCGGATCGGGATCACCAGGTCGCCGGCCTCCGCCAGGGCGGACTCGCGGCTGTCGGCGAACACGGTCGCGGCGGCGACCACCTCGGTGTCCAGCTCCCGGACGGTCGGCAGGCACGCACCGACCGCGTTCAGGTGCGCGCCAGGCGCCACCATGCCGGCGGCGACGACCGGCTCGACGCACGCCAGCGTCGTGCAGATCAGGTCGGCGCCTTCCAGGGCCTCGGCAACCGAGTCGCGCACCTCGAGGGCGGGCCCGAAACGGTTCCCGGCCCATTCGGCGAGCGCCTTGGCGTGGGCCTGGGTGCGGCTCCAGACACGGATCCGCTCGAGCGGCCGCACCGCGGCCATGGCCTCGAGGTGGCTGCGCGCCTGGGCGCCCGCGCCGAGCACCGCGAGGTCGCGCGCGTCCGGGGCGGCGAGCGCCTGGGTGGCGACGGCCGAGACGGCGCCGGTGCGGATCTCGGTGATGGCGGTGGCGTCCAGCACGGCGGTGGGCACGCCGGTCTCCCGGTCGAACATGGTCACGGTGCCCTGATGGGTGTCAAGGCCGCGGTCGGGGTTGTCCGGGTTGATGGTCACGGTCTTGATGCCGAAGCCGCGGTCGGCCCCGGCCCAGGCCGGCATGGCGCCCAGCAGTCCCGGCCCTTCCAGCGACCGGACGACCAGGCGCAACGGCTGCACCACCGTGGCGGCGCTGTAGCGCGCGAGCGCCTCGCGCATCTGCTCGATGGCCGCGCGCACCGGAAACAGCTCCCGGACCGCGGCAGCGTCAATGACCAGCATCGGCCGTCATCGCTCCTCGGGGTCTCGAGCCTTATGGCGAACGGCGAGGAGGCTCGCCGCCAGCACCATACATGGGTGCGGCCCGCCGGTGACGGGCCCGGGCTCGACTGGCGCCGGCTGTGGTCTGCTGGTGTGCCGCGTCACGGCGATTGGGCCCCGTGGTCGCCCCGACCCGGCGGGCGAAGGTCCGGGCACAGTCCGCGACGGCGCTGACCGAGCCGGCGGTGACCATGCACCGGTCGAGGCGAGCCAGCTCGCCGGCGCGCTTGGAGACGGGCGCGTCAAGGCGGAGCGCGAGCACTGCCGCGAGCAGCAGGGCGAGCGCCCCGCACACCAGGCCGCCGACCGCCTGGCCGCGGTTGAAGGCCCGCCACCGGGCGGCCCTGCCGATGCCGATGGCGCCGAGCAGTATGGCCACGATGCCGAGCAGGCCGCCGAGAGGGAACAGCAGGAACGTCAGCACCAGCGCGAGGGCGGCGACGCCGAAGGCCAGCGCGGCCACGCCTGCCCCGTTCCTCGGGGCGAGCCGCAGCAGCGGCGACGACGGCTCGCGCATGGTCCTCCTCGCAGGTGCTGGCCGAAGGCGGCGGTCGCCTCCACCGGAACTATCGGTGCCGCCGCCCAGCGGCTGGAGCGCTCCGCGGGGCAGCCCGCCACGGCACACACTCGCCGCCGTTGCGCACGTCCGCCGCCGTGGCGGACGCTCGCCCCCGGTGCGCACGCTCGCCGTCGCCGCGCTACCGTCGCCCCATGATCCTGACGCGCGCAACGCGCACCAGGCACCCCCGAGCGCTGTCGCGTGTGCCTTCGCCGGCGCTGGTGCTCGGCGCCGTCGCCTCGGTCCAGGTCGGCTCGGCCCTGGCCAAGACGCTGTTCGACCGCGCGGGACCGCTCGGCATGGTGCTGCTGCGCCTTGGCGTGGGCGCGGTGGTGCTGCTGGCGCTGACCCGCCCGCGCCTGCGCGGCCGCAGCCGCCGCCAGCTCGTCCTGGTGGTCGCGTTCGGTGCCGCGCTCGCGGCGATGAACTCGACGTTCTACTCGGCGATCGACCGCATCCCCATCGGGGTCGCGGTCACGGTCGAGTTCGCCGGCCCGCTGGCGGTCGCCGTGGCCGGCTCGCGGCGGCTGCTCGACCTCGTCTGGGTCGCCCTTGCCGCCGTGGGGGTCGCGCTGCTCACACGCGGCCCGGCCGGCACGCTCGACCCGGTCGGGCTGGGCCTCGCCGGCGTAGCAGCCGCGTGCTGGGCCGCGTACATCCTGCTGAGCCAGGGCGTGGGGCGGGCCTTCCGCGGTGCGGACGGCCTCGCGCTGGCGACCGCCGTCGGGTTCGTGCTGGTGGCGCCGGTGGGGCTTGCCCAGGCCGGCGGCGCGCTCGGGGACTGGCGCGTGCTCGCCGCCGGCGCGGGGGTCGGGCTGCTATCGGCCGCGATCCCCTACTCGCTGGAGATCGAGGCGCTGCGCCGCCTGCCGGCGCGCGTGTTCGGCGTGCTGATGAGCATCGAGCCCGCTGTCGGAGCGCTGGCCGGGCTGGTGGTCCTCGGCGAGGCCCTGCGTTCCCGCGAGGTCGCCGCGATCGCCCTCGTCTGCGTCGCCAGCGCCGGCGCAGCCTGGGCCGACCGCCGCGCCCCGCTGGACTGAGCAGAGTCCTCAGCTATCCCGCCGCCGCACCGGCGGGTCGTTGCCGTCGAGCGCTCGCCTGCCTGGGTCTGCGAGGCTTACGACTTGGTGCGCGATTGAGGTTGGGGTGTGTTCGCCTGGCGGGTCCGGGCAGCCCAGCGGCCCCGACCGTCGGAGATGGTGGTGGTCTTGATCGTGTTCTGCTTACGCTTGCCGGACACAAAGGTCCGCCGGCCGGGCCGGTTGGCCCTGGGCCGGCGGGCCTGGGTCTCGGTGCGCACCAAGTCGTTAGGGCGACTAACCGTTCCAGAGCCGCTGGGCGGCTCGGGGGGTGGGTCAGGACAGGCGGCGGCGGATCCGCCAGAAGCAGAACCCTGCCAGGCCGAGGGTGAGGGCGGTGTAGATCCCGGTCTCGTACCACTGGAAGGGCCAGAAGCGGCTGGAGGGCTGGTAGGTCACCTGCTGCCGGTAGCCGAGCCGCGTTACCTCGGCCAAGCATGGCGAGAGCCCCCGCTGGGGTGCGCAGGGTCCTGCGGACGGGGACAGGGACGGGGACGGGGGGATGGTGTCGATGGCGTGTCCGGACGCGTCCACGGTGTGGCTGGACAGGACCCAGGCACCCGTGTCGGCCGCCTTCGCGCTCACCCGTATGCGGCCGTCAGGACTAAATGAAAAGTCCTCCAGGTTCGAGTCGGTGATCTGGACGGTCGAACGGGTCGGCGGGGCCAGGTGGGGCCGGGCCAGCAGCGGCATGGCGAACTGGACGGCGACGAAGACGGCCAGGGTGATGGCCATGGCGGGCAGGGTGCGGCGGACCAGCATCCCGACGGTCACGCCCAGGGCGAAGGCGAAGGCCGCGTAGGCGATGGGGACGATGCCGCGTGTGTCGAACAGCAGGGGGGCCATCTTCGGGAAGTTGGCGGCGGTCTTGTCGAGGGGGCTGGACCACCAGGTCACCGCGAGGCTGCCCAGCCCCGCGGCGGTCATGGCGGCCAGGCCGGTGACAGCGAGCTTGACGGCCAGCCAGCGGGTGCGGGTGACGCTCTGGTTCCAGACCAGCCGGTGGGTGCCGGCCTCCAGCTCCCGGGTGAGCAGCGGCGCTCCCCAGAACAGCCCGATCAGGGCGGGCAGGACCAGCACGACGGCGGTGACTGCCAGGAAGGGGCCCTGGTGGTGGTTGAAGAAGTGCCGGACGAAGTCCGAGCAGCCGCTCTGGGTGCAGGCGGCGATCCCGGTGGCGTAGTCGTGGGCCAGGCCCGGGCCGGTCAGGGCCAGGATGGCGGCGAGCGCGGCCAGCGCGGCGGCCATCATCGCGGCCGCGGCGCGGAACTGCCGCCAGGTCAGCCAGATCATCGCTGGACCTCCAGGGTCGGCCGGTGGTTGCGGCCGGTGTGGTCGGTGTGGGTGGGTTTGCCCATGTAGGCCAGGACGAGGTCTTCCAGGCTGAGCTGGCCGATGGTCCAGGTGGGGTCGTGGATCGGGGCGTGGGTGCGGATGATGAGGGTGGTCTGCCGGTCGGTGTGGCTGGCGGCGATGACGTGCTGGTCGGTGGGGAGCCGGGTGGGGTCGCGGCGCGGGCCGCTGAGCCGGTGGTGGGAGGCCAGCAGTTCCTCGACCTCGCCGGCCACCCGGACGCGGGAGTCGACCAGCACGATCAGGTAGTCGCAGACCCGTTCCAGGTCGGAGACCAGGTGGGAGGACAGCACCACGCTGAGCTCGTGCTCGGCGGTGGCCTCCATCAGGCCCTGCAGGAACTCGCGGCGGGCGAGCGGGTCGAGCGCGGCGACCGGCTCGTCCAGGATCAGCAGCTCGGGCCGTTTGGCGATGCCGA
>Ga0137373_10008320_pt1 | contig 10962 bp, 11 predicted proteins | sample SagtaG_5_FD_104912 | JGI IMG/M metagenome (GOLD analysis project Ga0137373, IMG submission 104912) | Vadose zone soil microbial communities from Sagehorn Ranch, Mendocino, California, USA - Sage1_R_80_16 metaG | ecosystem: Environmental > Terrestrial > Soil > Vadose zone | place: USA...
CCGACGGTGACGCAGTTCTTCGGACTTCAGACGGCTCGCGAGCTGAGCCGGAAGTATGCGGCGGATCTGCTCGTGGGGAACAACGTCTTCGCACACGTTCCCGACTTGAACGACTTCACCGCAGGCCTGAAGGCGATGTTGAAGCCGGACGGGTTCCTAACACTCGAGTTCCCGCACTTGCTGCGTCTAATCGAGGAGGTCCAGTTCGACACGATCTACCATGAGCACTTCTCCTATTTCTCCCTCACGACCGCTCTCCGCGTGCTCGAGCACCACGGGCTGACGGTGTTCGACGTCGAGGAGCTGGACACCCACGGCGGCTCGCTGCGCGTCTTTGCTCGACATTCAGACAACGACCGGCATCCCATCGCCGAACGCGTGGAAGAGCTGCTTCGGCGCGAGCAGGAACGAGGGCTCATGGACGTGCAGACGTACCGCGCGTTCGCGACTCAGGTCGAACGGGAGAAGCGGTCGATTCTGTCCTTCTTCATCAAGGAGAAGGAACAAAGAGCGAGCATCGCCGCCTACGGAGCGCCGGCCAAGGGCAACACGCTGCTCAATTTCTGTGGCTTGCGCACCGACTTCATCTCGTACACCGTCGACCGGAATCCGCACAAGCAGGGCCGTTACTTGCCCGGAAGCCACATCCCGATCAAGGATCCATCGGAGGTTGCGCGGACGAAGCCCGACCTCCTGTTCGTGCTCCCGTGGAACCTGGGCGACGAGATCATGGATCAGATGAGCTTCATCCGCGAGTGGGGAGGACGTTTCGTACTGCGCACGCCCGAGCTTCAGGTCGTCGAATGATCTTTCGCGAGACGCCTCTCCCGGGCGCCTTCGTGGTCGAACCGGAGCTGATCGAGGACGAGCGCGGCTTCTTTGCGCGCGTTTTCGACGCGAACGAATTCCGGGAGCACGGGCTCTCGTCGCGAGTTCCTCATTCCAGTCTTTCGTTCAATCGACTGCGCGGGACGCTCCGGGGGATGCACTTCCAGACGCCTCCATTCGAGGAGTGCAAGCTTGTGCGCTGCATCCGGGGAGCGATATACGACGTTCTCGTCGACCTACGCACAGACTCCCCAGCGTATTGCTGTTGGTTTGGGACGACGCTGAGCGCGGAGAACAGGCTCGCGCTGTACATTCCCAAAGGGGTCGCACACGGGTTCCAGACGCTCGAGGACGAAACCGAGGTGCTATACCAGATTTCGGAGGCATACTCGCCCAAGCATGCGCGGGGCGTACGGTGGGACGATCCCGCGTTCGGGATCGAATGGAAGGAGCCGCCTCGTGTGATCTCGGAACGTGACCGCTCGTACCGGGATTTCCGGCCATAGAACGAGTCCTCGTCACCGGCGCCTCCGGCTTCATCGGCCGCCACGCCCTCCGCGTCCTCTCCGAGCGCCGCCTCGAGGTCCACGCGGTTGCGCGCGCAGTCCCTCCAGGCGCGGATGCCGAGGTCGTGTGGCACAGCTGCGATCTCTTGGAGCCCACGCAGGCCGGAGCGTCTCATCGACCTTGTCCGGCCGCTGTCCTTGCTTCACCTCGGGTGGTATACGACGCCTCCGTTGTACTGGAGCTCTCCGGCGAACATCAGCTGGCTGGAGTCGAGTCTGCGGCTCTTCCGTGCCTTCGCAGGAGCCGGAGGCAAGCGGGCTGTTTTCGCCGGTACGTGCGCCGAGTACGACTGGGGCACCTCCGGCCTCTGCTCCGAAGAAACGACGCCGCTGCGTCCTGGAACGCTCTACGGCGTGTGCAAGAACGCGCTCGCCTCAATCGTGCTCCAGCCCGATTCGGCACCCGATGTGACCGTGGCTTGGGCACGGATCTTCTTTCCGTACGGGCCTCACGACCATCCTGCGCGCGTCGTCCCTTCCGTGACCGCTGCGCTTTTGCGCCGGGAGCCCGCACGCTGCTCGGCGGGAACTCAGGTACGGGATTTCTTGCATGTCGCCGACGTTGCGTCCGCGCTCTGCCTTCTGCTGGAAGCCGATTTCTCCGGAGCGGTCAACATCGGATCGGGCGAGGGAACGACGGTAAAGCGAGTTCTCGAGCTGATTGGCGAATACACGGGCAGGCCGGATCTGCTCGAACTCGGCGCGCTTCCCCCTCGCGCAGAACCGCCAGCGCTCGTCGCTGACGCTCGGAAGCTACGTGAAGAGCTTGGCTGGTCGCCCGCGATCCCGCTCGAGGCCGGGCTGGAGCAAACGGTTGGCTGGTGGCGGGCCGTCTTCTCCTCGAATCAGGAGCTGCGATCCTGAGACGGACGCGTCAAGCGATCCAGTCGGAAAGATCGACGACAGACGCAGCAATGCCCGCCTTCTGGAGCTGGCGCCGGTTCTCCTCGAGGTAGTTCGGATTCATGTTTACCACCATCGGCACGCCGAGCTCCTCGAGCCGTTCGTATCCGACGATTGGATGTCCCGTGCCGGGAAGATAGCCCCCCTGTTTACTGGGATTGATGTCGACGACGCAGCGAAGGCGCTCGGCTTCGGGGTCGATGAGATTGGCGAGCGTAACGCCTTTGGCACCGGCGCCCCAGAGACCAACGCCCTCGGAGGCGGCTGCTGAGAGTCGTGAATCGATCTTCCGTTTCACCTCGTCCTCCTCCGCGCCCAGCCGGCGGGCGAGCGCATACAGATCGCTCGGGGTCGGAGCAACAAGGGGGCGCTTCTGAGCAGGCTGGACTCCTGCCTCGAGCCAGAGGTACTGCCCGCCGAATATGGCTGTCACCGACCGGACGTGAAAGCCGGCGGTCTGGAGCGCCTTGGTCAAGGCTTCGCCGGAGAAGTACGAGCAGTGTTCGTAGAAGAGGTCCCAGATTGCCTGATTCCTCAGGATCCAGCGCACGCAAGGTGTCTCGATGTACACGCGTGTCTCCGGGTCGTCGGGGACCGAGGCCCTGATGCCTCGCAGTAGGCGCAACACGTCTGGGACGTGTTCGATTACGTGCCTGCAGACAACGACGGTGGGCTCGATCCTCGCGTCGCGCGCGTCGAAGTAGCGTCTGAAGAAGCGGAGACGGCCACCGAGCTCGACGAGCGGCCCAGCGTATGTGGTGTCGAATCCGTAGCCCACCGCGCATGGATGCATCGCGACGAGCTTCTTCAGGAACCAGCCCTTGCCGCAGCCGATCTCGACGACGCGCTGATCGCGCGTCGGCAGCTCGGCGACGATCCGCCGGAGGAGTGTCTCTGCGTACGCGCTGAACGTCGGCGAGAGGTTTTGGACATTGTCGTAAGAGGCGCCGTAATCGAGCGCGGCCGGATCGAAGGCGCTGTTGAAGACGAATCCGCATGAGGCGCAGATCGCCATCTCCAGGCGACCTCGCGACGCGGCTCGGGCGGCTGCGCGGCTCTTGTAGAGGAAATTCTGGTGAATAGGGACGTTGGCTCGCTGCAGGAAGACGTCAACGTCCTGGGAGCGGCAAAGCGGGCAGGCATGTCGAGCTCCCATGACCTGCTACTGAGCGCACGCTCTACACATGAAGATCGCTCAGCTCGTGGGTTCGTGCGGCGCCGCTCGAAGCGAATTCTCCATCGCTGCCGTCCCGCGTTGCAGTCCTCAGCTTCATGATCTTGGCCAAGGCCTCCTCCGGTCCTGATACTGGGAAGGGTGGGAAGTACTGTGGCTTGAACGGCGGCGGCTCGGACTCGTGCGGGCGCGCCGGCCGACCGAGGAGGCGCCCAGCGATCCTCATGACCTTCCGCGCGGCGCGTCCGCCGAAGCTCGTTGCGTTTCTCAACGGGGCCGCAGACCCGCTGCGTTCCCACCAAAGTCGGCGAATGCGTCCGGCCCGCCACATCAGCCAGGTATGGAGCGGGTAGCGCTTTCCAACCTGCTCCGCCAGAAATCGCCGATCGGCCTCGGCATCGACTCCACGCTTCTCGCGTGCCTCGAGCTCTTCGACGCAGTGCTCGAGGTACTGCTTCCAGTCGAGTCGCTGGCCGGCCAGGAGCTCCGGAGCCAACCGCTGGCATGCCATCAGCGTCTCGGCCACGCCGCCGGGGACGGACCAGACCAGACCCGCCCGCTCCATCGGATCCTCACCAAACTCAGAGAGGAATCCGCTCCCCGTTCCTCGCCGTCCTTCGAGAAGCGGCGACGCTCCGATGCTCCACGCGCCGCTGTACGAGAGCGCATAGATGCGGTCGACGAGCAGGTACTCGTCGACGCTGGCCGCGAGAAGGACGCTGGAGGAAACATCCGGCGCGATCCCCGTGAACAGGCGCCCGTACTTTTCGCGCAACGACACGATCTCGGCCCGGCGGACGGCCGAGTTGTAGATCATGGGTGCATTGGCGACGTGCGTCACGCTCCCGAACCACTCGCGAAGTACGGGCCCCGTCGCCAGTGGGGCCACGCCTTGCGAGCAGCGCTGAAGCGAAAGAAAACCCTCGTGAAGCAGTGCTTTGCGGTAGTTGAGGATCGCCGGACTCGATTCCGCGATCAGCGCCGAAAGCTCGGCCAGAGCATACGGCAGGGTCAAATCCTTGTCGGACAGATACAGCACGTATCTGCCAGAGACGTGATCGAGGCCTCTTTCCCAGTTGTCGGGCATCGGGAGCACTCGAGCGGAAGGCAATACCTTGACTCGCGCATCGTCGAAGCCCTGCTCGAAGAGCTCCGGCCGATCTGAGTTCTCGAGGACGAGCAGCTCGAAGTCGGAAAAGGTCTGCTGCAGCACGTGGGCGATCGCTGCGCGCGCGAGGGCCGGCCGATTGCGCGTCGGAATGACTATTGAAAACAGGGGCGCCACGGGCGTGTGGCTACTCGGCTTTCGGCGTCGTTTGCCAGCTCAGCCGGGGCCGGACGACGCCAGGCCAGGAGCCGCCGAATTCCTTCCGCATCGTCCCGGTATCGTGGACGACGAACGAGACGGCGCGCGCCGCACATGCCTCCTCGCGGATCACGTTCGTAGCGATGTACGCGTCGACGGAGTAGCGGCCGTCGTTGAGAAAGTCGCCCGGAAGCGTGCAGACCGATCTGTAGAGGCCGACGGGATGTGGCTTCGCGAACCACTCGTCCGGCTCGGTCGAGGCGGAATGCATGTTTGCCGACGCAAGCACCTCGACGCCCATCTTGTCGAAGAGGTGGATGCTGGCCGAGAGGCGCGCGCCCGGCTTTAGGTTCCAGTACTCGATCTCGATCTGGATCGGAGCGTCCATCGGGACGTCGGCCGTCATCTCGCCCTGCGAGACGACGCGGACGGCGTGGATCCGGGCAGTCTCGCCGCCGGGAGCCGTATCCGGCACCTCCCAGATCTGCTCGCCGCCGCTCGATCGGTACAGCGCCACATACGTTCCGATCACGTCCCGAGCGTCCCCCTCGCTTCGGATCTCGCCGTTGATGAGCAGCAGGGCGCGAGAGCAGAGGCTGGCGAGGCTTCCAAGGTTGTGGCTGACGAAAAGCACAGTTCGACCTTCCCGGCTGGCGTCGCCCATCTTTCCGAGGCACTTCTGCTGAAATTCAAAATCGCCGACTGCGAGCACCTCGTCGACGATCATCACGTCCGGATCAAGGTGTGCTGCCACAGCGAACGCGAGCCGGACGTGCATCCCGCTCGAGTAGCGCTTCACTGGTGTGTCGATGAAACGCTCCACGCCCGCGAACTCGACAATCTCGTCGAATCTCTTCTGCAACTCCGACTTTCGCATCCCCAGAATCGCGCCGTTCAGGTAGATGTTCTCGCGGCCTGTCAGCTCGGGGTGGAAGCCGGTGCCGACTTCGAGCAGGCTCGCGACTCGGCCGCGAATCGTTGCCCTCCCCCTCGTCGGCTCGGTGATTCGCGAAAGGATCTTCAGAAGGGTCGATTTCCCCGCGCCGTTGGGCCCCATGATCCCGAGCGCCTCACCCGTCTTGACGTCGAACGAGATCCCCTTGAGCGCCCAGATGTGCTCCTTGCGCGCGTGACCGTTCTTCTTCCCGCGCAGCCGTCGGATGTCCGTGCGGAGCGCCGTCGCCAGCGTTTCGCGGAGCGTCCCGTAGGCGCCGCGCTCGCCGATCTCGTACCGCTTGGCGAGGTCTTGTGTCTGGACGGCGATCTCAGCGCTCATGCCGGATGGAAATTTTCGGAACTCGTGCGGGAGATATCAGATGGCGCTCGGGCTCGAGTGGCACGCCGTCGAACGAGAAGAGGATAGCCGTCGGCTCATTCTAGGAGCGGCCGGCGTCCACTACTTCCCGGTACCGGCTGACAACGAGCGGACGCACGATCCGTTCGTCCAGGCGCTCTGCGACCACCTGCTCGTTCAGCTCCGCAGCCCTGTCGATCAGGTCGTCGTCAGAGAGCGCTCGCCGGATCGCCCCCGCAATCGCTTCTGGGTCGTCCGGAGGGACGATCAGCCCGCTTTGCCCATCGACGAGCCACTCGTCGGCGCAGGCTGTGCAGGATTGAATCGGAAACGACCCCAGCACGAGCGCCTCGAGCATGGAAGTGTTGGCGCCCTCGCTCACGGCGATCCCGACGAAGATCTTCGAGCGGCCGTGAAGCGCGAGTACGTAGTCCCGCGGCCACCGCTGCGACTCCACATCGATCGAGATTCCCGTCTCGTGTTGCACGCGCCTTGCCTCCACCTCGACTTCGGGGCTCGCGAGCGTGACGGCGGCTCGGTAGTCGCGGAGCTCCTCGGCGCAGAGCTCGAGCGCCCGCAGCGCGACGAGCCCGCGGCCGAAGCCGCCTTCCATCCCCTTGACCACGATCACGCGCCGAGCCGACGGAGGTCCCGGTTGCCGGAAGCGCTTCATCTGCTCGAGGTCGAAGCCGCCGCCGCATGGCACGATCCGGAACATCTCGCCCCCGAAGCCGAACTCGCGCGCAAGGCGAATGTCCCGCTCGCACTCCGCCTGTACGTAGTCGCACGCGGACATCACCGATCGGATCCTCGCCTCGTGCTCCGGTTTTCTGCCGAAAAAGTGGATGTCGCTTCCCCAGTTGGAGACGACCCATGGCGGGAAAGTTGGGAGGAGTCTCTCGCGGGCCTCCAGCGTCAGGTATCCCCCATGCTGGACGCCTAGCGAGTGCACCACGTCCGGCCTCAGTCTTCGGATCAGTGAAGCGAGTACCAGTGGCGAGAATCGCCTGAACGGAAGAGCCACGTGCCAAGCGCCCCGTCGCAGCGGCCAGAAGCCCCGCAGGCGCACGCTCGGGTCGAGGCCGGGAGGACGGTACACCGAAACGCCGTAGATGGTCAGGCCCTTGAACTCGGGGCGAATGGCGCTCGGGATCGAGGCGAAGAAGTGGACGTCCCAACCGATCCCCGTGAGCTGATTGGCCCAGCGAGCGGCATGGACGCTCCCGGGCGGGCCGACGAACAGGATCCGCATGCGCTAGTTGCGTCGCGAGCCGAACGTCTGGCTCTCGTAGTCGCGAAACCAGTCGATGGTCCTCTTCAGGCCCTGTTCGAGGCCCATCCGGGGCTCCCAGCCGAGCAGCTCGCGCGCCCGGGAGCTGTCCGCATACATCCGCCAGATCTCCGTCGGGCGATAGGGGAGGTCGCCAATCTCGAGCGACGAGCGGGTCTCCGTCAGCGTGGCGATCTTTCGGACCAGATCGCGGATCGCCACCTCTTCGCCGGACGCGAGGTTGATCGGCCCCTCGATCGGTTCGGGATGGAGCGCTGCGCGGACGAGACCGTCGACGATGTCCGTGACGAAGTTGAACTCGCGTGTCTGCTCCCCGCGGGTCGTGCGGATCGGATTGCCTCGAAGACAGTTGAGGATCAGCTCCGGAATCACGGCCTTCGCGCTCTGGTATGGACCGTAGGTGTTGAACGCGCGCACGATCGCGATTGCCGGCCCGTCCTCGACTCGCTGGGTCATGCTGCAGTAGAGCTCGCCGGCATACTTCGTGATCGCGTAGGGCGAGATGGGAACCGGCGTCATCGTCTCGACGAAGGGCACGTCCGTCTGGTGGCCATACACCTCCGACGTCGACATGTAGACGAACTTGCGCGAGCCGGGGCAGACGTCAAGGAGATTCGCCGTTCCCTTTGCATTGACGTCGAAGCACTCCTCGACTTGCACGAAACTCTGGCCTACATGGTTGTACGCGGCAAGATGAAAGACGAACTCGGGTTCGAACGCCCGCAGCTCGGCGAGCGCACCCCGATTGCGCAGGTCCGCCTCGATCACCGTGATCTCGTCCCAGCAGTCTCGCAGCCGTTCGTTCTTCATCGGGTTGGCATAGCGGACGGTGACGGCGACTTCGGCACCGTCGTCTCTCAGCCGGTTGACGAGATGAGAGCCGATGAATCCGGAGCCGCCGGTGACGAGGGCGCGTGTCCCATGGAACGTCGTCACCGGGCGGTATGCATGAACAGTTCGATTTGATTCTCCGCCGTCGCGCGGTCTTTCTCGGTATTCACCGTCAGGTGCCTGCCCGTGTGCTCGTACGCGTACAGCTCTCCGGCCTCGGCCAGCCGCGAGAGAAACTCCGGTATGTCGGATCCTCGCTCGAGGTACGAGAACGCGGCCGGGTCGCACAACAGAAATCCGATATTCGTCCAGTATGGAAGGCGGGGCTTCTCGACGAAGCGCGAGATTCGCCGGGGCGCATCGAACTCGACGATCCCGAATGGGCTGTCGAGCGGGTAGACCGTCAAGGTCGCTAAGCCTCCGGCGCGTTCATGGACGCCTTGAAGCGCCTCGAGATCGACGTTGGCCAAGACGTCGCCATAACAGACGAGGACTGGTCCAGCAGCGTGCTCTCGCGCGTCCAGGATTCGATCGGTCATGCTCGCATCGCCCGAATCGACGCACACGGCCTCCCAGCCCGGGTTGCGCTGGTCAGCCACGAAGGCTTCGATGATCTCGGCCTTGTAACCGACGCAGATCACAAATCGCGAGATCCCGCCGGACCAAAGATGCTTCATGAGGTGATAGAGGAGCGGCTGCCCGTTGAGGGGGACCATCGGTTTCGGCACGTTCTCGGTGAACGGCATTAGCCGTTCTCCTTTGCCGCCGCAGAGCAGGACCGCAGTCACGCTGTTCATGCCCGTCCCCGACCCCACAGCGCCGGAGAATACCTGCACGCCTCCCGCCGGTTACTCTCGGACGGCGCGGCAGATGGTGGATGAGGTGGCCGCCATGATCTCGGTGTACCGCCGGACGACCTGGGGGCGCACGACCTGCTCGTCCAGCCGCTCAGCAGCCATCCGCGCGTTCAGCTCCGCGGCTCGGTCGACCAGCTCGTCGTCCGCGAGCGCGCGACGAATTGCCGCCGCGATCGTGTCCGGGTCCTCAGGTGGAACGACGAAGCCGCTCTCGCCGTCCACGAGCCATTCGTCCGCGCATGCTGTGCAGGATTGGATTGGGAACGACCCCATCGCGATCGCCTCGAGCATCGACGTGTTGGCCGCCTCGCTCACGGCGAGCCCGATGAAGAGTCGGGAGCAGCCGTGGAGCCGAAGAACCTCCTTACGCGTTCCTGCCTCGATCTCGATCTCGAGTCCGGTCGCTTCTGCCAGCCGTTTTGCCTCGGCTTCGACATCCGAGGTGGCTCGCGTGATCACGATTCGGTAGCCGTCGAGCACGTCGGCGCACTGGGAGAGCGCTTGGAGCCCGACCAGCGCACGGCCGAACTCGCCCTGGTAGCCCTTGAGCACGATCGTCCGTCTGGCCGAAGGCCGACCGGGCTGCCGCAGCATCCGCATCTCCTCGAGATCGAAGCCGCCGCCGCAAGGAACGACGGCAAACGGCTCTCCTTCGAAGCCGAATTCGCGCGCGAGCCGGAGATCGCGCTCGCACTCCGCCTGAACGTAGTCGGCCGCCTCCATCACCTCGCGGATCTTCTGCTTGTGCTTTTCAAAGCGACCGAAGTAGTAGATGTCGCTTCCCCAGTTGGAGACGATCAAGGGAGGGAAGCGGCCGCGCAGCTTCTTCCTTGCCTCCAGAGTCAGATAGCCGGCGTGCTGGATCTCGAGCGAGTGCACGAGGTCGGGCTTGAGCCACCGGACGATGCCTGAGAGCCACGTCGCGCGGTCGACGAGCGTGTTCGGGAATACGCGACCCCAGTAATACTGGAGCCGCCCGGCGCCCGTGTCGGTATACCAGAGCCCTCGCAGCCGGACGCTCGGATCGAGCTCGGAGTACCGCTCGGAGGAGAGGGCATACGCGGTCAAACCCCGCATTGCACCGTGCAGCGGCTGCGCGTAAGCGGGGAATAAGTGCAGGTCCCAACCCTGTCCGTCCAGCTGCCGGATCCATCGCGCCGCGTGGACGCTGTTCGGCATTGCGACGAATAGGATTCGCACCGGTGGGCGCTCGAATCAGTCTTCGCTTGGGGTCCGAGCCGCCGGCGCGACCGTCGCACGCGCCACGGCCTGTCTGGCTGCAAAGCCGGTGCGCGGGACCAGGTCCTCGTAAAAAGCGAGTACACGGTTGCGGATTTCTCTGCGGTCCGCGAGCCGTCTCACGAGCTCGAGATTTCTCCGCGCCGCCGTGTCGACGAGCTCGTCGTCCACCATCGCGCGGTGGAGCGCTCGAGTTGACTGAGAAAGCGCGAGTGATGCTTGCTCCCTCGCTCATCGATGGGACGCCGAATACCCTCTTCGAGGCGATGGCAACAGGGGCGTTCCCCATCGTGTCGCCGCTCGAGACGATCCGCCCGCTCGTCAAGAACGGTGAGAATGTGCTCTTCGCCAGGAATCTCTACCCCGAGGAGATTGCTCAAGCGCTCCTCCGCGCGATGGTTGACGACGAGCTCGTCGACACGGCGGCGCGGAGGAATCTCGAGCTCGTGAGACGGCTCGCGGACCGCAGAGAAATCCGCAACCGTGTACTTGAGTTTTACGAGGATCTGGTCCCGCGCACCGGCCGGCTTGCAGCCAGACAGGCCGTGGCGCATGCGACGGTCGCGCAGGCGGCTCGGACTCCAAGCGAAGACTGAGTCGAGCCATCGGTGCGAATCCTCTTCGTCGCAATGCCGAACAGCATCCACGCGGCCCGGTGGATCCGGCAGCTGGA
>Ga0137373_10008322_pt1 | contig 10960 bp, 10 predicted proteins | sample SagtaG_5_FD_104912 | JGI IMG/M metagenome (GOLD analysis project Ga0137373, IMG submission 104912) | Vadose zone soil microbial communities from Sagehorn Ranch, Mendocino, California, USA - Sage1_R_80_16 metaG | ecosystem: Environmental > Terrestrial > Soil > Vadose zone | place: USA...
CGCCTCCGGGATGATCGTCGTCAGGTGCGGCGGCTTCATGATCGCCGTCGCGACTAGGCGGAGAGGTCCGCAGTTCACCGCGGGTGAGAACTTCCCGCCGTGGCGGGTTCAAAACGCCAGCGCAGCCCTAGCGGCGCGCGCCGAAGTCCGTCGTGATGACGGTGACCGCGTGACCGCGGAACTTTCCCGGCGCCCGTGTGGCGTGCAGGGCGCCGATGCCGATCTCGCGCCAGCGGGGATCGAGAATTGCAGCCCGGTGCCCGGGCGTGGCCATCCACAGCACTAGCGCCCGCGCAGCTCCCACGTCAGGTGCGGCCCACAGGAGGTTCTCGCCGACGATCCCTTTGTAGTAGCGCTTGATCCGCTTCTGGGGGGATGTGCCGTCGCGCGATCCGTGCGCGAAGTAGCCGCGCACGAGCATCTCGGTCGAGTGCTGTGTCGCCGCGGCCGAGAGTTGCGCGTTCAGGACAAGCGGGACGAGCCCGTGACTCACACGGATGGCATTCAGCTTCGTCAACACGCCGGCGGCAAGTGCTGCACGCACAGTCGGCGGCCGCTCGGTCGCCGGATTCGCCACCGGCACAGCCGTCAGGGCAATCAGGCACGCCAAAACCGCACAACGCCGCATTTACCCAGTATGGAGTGCCGCGCGGCCGTCCACAACGGGCTGTGGACCCATCTCTCTGTCCCGTGGTCCTACGCGAATCGGCCCAGCGTCTTCGTCGCCAGCCCGTCCAGCGCCCGCACTGACAACTCCAGATGCTCCGGCTTCGTGTCCTCGAGCTTCGTGTGCGAAAGGCCGCGCAAGCTCTGCACGAAGAGCATCACCGTCGGCACGCCTGCGCGCGCGACCTCGGCAGCGTCGTGCAGCGGGCCACTCGGCAGCCGGTGTGACGTGCCTGCGACCTCACGGATCGATTCGTCCGCGAGCTCGATCAAGGCGTCGTCGAACAGGATCGGCTGGATGTTCCAGATCCGCTGCCACTCGACGTCGATGTTCTCCTCCTGTGCGATCCGCTCCGACGCTCGCTTCGCCTCGTCGAGCATCGACGCCAGCGTCGCCGCGTCGAGGTGCCGCTGATCGAGCAGGCACTCCGCCGTCTCGACCACCGAAGTCACGATGCCGGGCTTCGTGACGACGCCGCCCATTGTGCAGACGGCGCCGCCGCCCATTCGCTTCGCGATCTCGCGGATCTCCAGCTCGAGCTTCGCCGCGCCGGCGAGCGCGTCCCGCCGCTTGTCCATCGGCGTCGACCCGGCGTGCGCCGCTTGCCCGCGGAACGTGACGAGATGCCGCTCGACACCGAACGTGCCGAGGACGACGCCGAGCGGCAGGTCCATGGACTCGAGCACAGGCCCCTGCTCGATGTGCAGCTCGAGGTAGGCGGCAGCGTTCTCGAGCTGAGAGCGCGCTTCGAGGGCACGGTCGAGATCGACGCCGTGCTCTGAGAGCGCGTCGGGCAGCGCGATGCCGTTCGCGTCGACCTTCGACCGCAGCTCGTCCTGGTCGTCCATCGAGCCCGACGCCGCCGAGGAGCCGATGAGCGAACGCCCGAAGCGCGCGCCCTCCTCGTCCGCCCAGTTGACGAGGCGTACTGTCAGCGGGGGCGAACCCTCCTCCGCGATCCTCCGCAACACCTCGACGCCGGCCACGACGTTGAGCGCGCCGTCGAGCCAGCCGCCGTTCGGCACCGAGTCGATGTGCCCGCCGATCAGGAGCGCGCGCTCGGACGCGCCGCGCAGCGTGAACCACTGGTTGCCCGCCGCGTCGATCTCCTCCTCGGCGCCCGCACCGGCGACCTTGCCGCGCAACCAGTCGCGCGCCCGTTCCCAGGTCTCGGTCCACGCGATCCGCTGCGCTCCGCTCTCGTCGCCGGTGAGCTCCTTCAACTCGCGCAGCTCGGCAACCGTGCGACCCGGATCGAGCGGCATGGGCGCGACTCTACAACTGTGATATTCACTCGGCATGGCCAGTGCCGCCGCCGCGACGCGCCCGCCACAACGGCTGCAGGACGTGCGGCGCAGCGAAATCGCGCTCCGGATCGTGGCGCTGCCCGTGGTCCTCGCCGCCCTCTGGGGCTTGTGGGAGGGCTATCGCGCGCTCTGGATCGCGACGGGCTGGACGCGACCGTTCAAGGTCGACAACATCACGATGCCGCACCTCTACGACATCCTGCACCAGCTCTTCGAGCCGGCCACCACCGGCGGCCCGCGGCTGATCACGCTGCTGTGGCATTCGGCGCTGTTCACGGCAAAGGAGGCGGCCGTCGGCTTCGCCATCGGCGCCGCCGTCGGCTTCGCGCTGGGCGTGGTGATCGCGCATTCCGGCATGCTCCGGCGCGGCTTCCTCCCGTACATCGTCGCGTCGCAGACGATCCCGATCATCGCGATCGCGCCGATGGTCGTGGTCGGGCTCGGCAACTACGACATCGAACCGTGGCTACGCGTGGCCGTCATCGCCGCGTACCTGACATTCTTCCCTGTGACGGTGAATACGCTCCGCGGCCTGCAGTCGGCGGAGCCGCGCGCGCTCGAGCTCATGCACTCGTACGCCGCGAGCCGCTGGGAGGTCCTCTGGAAGCTGCGCGTCCCGTCGGCACTGCCTTACCTCTTCTCGGCCTTCAAGGTCGCCGCGACCGCGAGCGTCGTCGGCGCGATCATCGGTGAGGCGCCGTCGTCGATTCCCGACGGGCTCGGCGGCGCGATCATCAACTTCAACCAGTACTACGTCCTCCAGCCGGAGAACCTCTGGGCGACGAACGTGATCGCCGCCTGCCTCGGCATCTTTTTCTTCCTCAGCGTCGTCGTCGTCGAGAAGCTCGTCGTCCGCCGCGCGCCGGAGCACGTCGCATGAGCGCCGAGACCGTGGTCTCGATCCGCAATCTCTCGAAGACCTTCGGGCGCGCGGGCGTGACCGCGCTGCAGGACATCGAGCTCGACATCGCGCGCGGTGACTTCGTCTCGCTGATCGGCCCCTCGGGTTGCGGGAAGTCGACGCTGCTGCGCATCGTCGGCGACATCATCGAGCCGACGTCCGGCGACGTGACCGTAAACGGCAAGCCCGCTCGCCGCGCGCGGCTCGACCGCGACTACGGGATCGTCTTCCAGGCGCCGGTTCTCTACGACTGGCGCACGGTGGCCAAGAACATCGGCCTCCCGCTCGAGATGCTCGGCTGGGACCGCGCGCGGCGGCAGGACCGCGTCGGCGAGATGCTGCACCTCGTAGAGCTCGAGAGCTTCGCCGATCACCACCCGTGGCAGCTCTCCGGCGGCATGCAGCAACGCGTCTCGATCGCCCGCGCGCTCTCGTTCGACCCTGCACTCTTGCTCATGGACGAGCCGTTCGGCGCGCTCGACGAAATGACGCGCGAACGTCTGAACCTGGAGCTGCTGCGCATCTGGTCCGAGACGGGCTCGACCGTGATCTTCGTCACGCACTCGATCCAGGAGGCCGTCTTCCTCTCCACGCGCGTCGCCGTGATGTCCGCGCGCCCCGGGCGGATCACCGGGATCGTCGACGTCGACCTGCCGCAGCCTCGCACCGCGCAGACCCGGGAGGAGCCGCGGTTCTTCGAGCTCGTGACCGAGGTGCGGGAGCGCCTGCACGCCGTGGGCGCCGACCAGGTCGTCGAGGAGGCGACGCTGACATGACGTCGCTCGCGGAGCCCGTTCCGCGCGGGACGCTCAGGAGCGTCGGCCGGCGCAGCCGCGACTGGCTGCCGGCGGTCGCAGTCTTCGCCCTCGGGATCGTCGCCTGGCAGTGGGTGATCCCGGACGTCTTCCATGTCGAGCGCTTCCTGCTGCCGAGGTTCTCGGCCGTGATAAGCGCGTTCTGGCACGAGCGCGGCACGCTCTGGAGCGCCGGCTGGTTCACCTTCAAGGAGGCGCTGGCAGGGTTCGCGCTCGGCTGCAGCCTCGCCTTTCTCGTCGGGCTCGCCCTCTCCAGATGGAAGCGCGTCGGCCGAGCGCTGATGCCCTACGCGATCGCGGCGAACGCCGTCCCGATCATCGCCTTCGCACCGATCACGAACGCCTGGTTCGGCCTGCTGAGCCCTTGGTCGAAGATCGTCATCGCGGCGATCCTCTGCTTCCTGCCCGTTCTCGTGAACACGCTGCGAGGCCTCACCTCTGTCGATCCCGAGTCGATCGAGCTGATGCGCTCCTATGCGGCGAGTGAGATTTCGGTCTATCGCCGACTCCGCATCCCGTCCAGCCTGCCTTTTGTCTTCACGGCCTTGAAGGTTGCGTGCGTACTCGCGATGATCGGCGCAGTCGTGGGCGATTACTTCGGCGGATCCACCGAGGCGCTGGGTATCCAGATCCAGTCGTCTGTCTCGCTGTCGCAGTTCGAGACGGCGTGGGCGGCGATCCTCGTCGCGAGCATTCTCGGCATCGCTTTCTACGCGATTGTCGCGGTTGCCGAGCGGCTCGCGCTCTCCTGGCATCCGTCGGTACGAGGCACGGCAGAGTGAGGTCAAATCCGGGTGGAAGGGAGGCTGCATGAGGAAGCACAAGTGGTGGGTCGCGCTCGTTGTGTTGGTGGCGGTCGGAGCCTCGGTCGCCGCCGGCTTCGCGAGCGCCGGCGGATCGAGCCAGAAGCTGACCAAGGTGACGCTGCAGTTGAAATGGGTCGCGCAGGCCCAGTTCGCGGGTTACTACGCCGCGAAAGCGAGGGGCTACTACAAGCAGGCAGGCCTGGACGTGAACATCAAACTCGGCGGCCCCGACATCAGCCCGGAGCAGGTCGTGCTCGGACGGCAGGCGGAATTTGGGATCGACTGGATGCCCAGCCTCCTCGCTCAGCGCGACACGGGCAACGACCTCGTCAACATCGCGCAGGTCTACACCCGTAGCGGCACGACCGAGGTGACGTGGAAGAAGGACGGCTACAGCTCGATCTGCGCGCTGAAAGGCAAGAAGTACGGCGTCTGGATCCTCGGAAACGAGTTCGAGCAGCAGGCCGCACTCGTCAAGTGCGGGCTAGATCCGAAGAAAGACGTGACCCTCGTCAAGCAGAACTTCGACATGGTCGCGTTCCTGAAGCACGAGATCGACGCCGCATCGGCGATGACGTACAACGAGCTCGCGCAGGTGCTGGAGACGAAGAACCCGGACACGGGCAAGCTCTACCAGCTGAGCGATCTGCGCGTGTTCAAGATGTCGGGTCTGGGGACCGGGATGCTGCAGGACGGCGTGTTCGTCCGCGGCGACTGGATCAAGGACAAGGCGAACCAGGCGCTGGCGGTGAAGTTCCTGACCGCCTCGCTCAAGGGCTGGGTGTACTGCCGCGACCACTTCCGCGCCTGTGTCCAGATGGTGCTCGCGAACGGAACCGCGCTCGGGAAGGGTCACCAGACGTGGCAGATGAACGAGGTCAACGCGCTCATCTGGCCGAACAAACTCGGCGTGGGCGTGATTGACCCGACGTCCTTCAAGAGCACCGCGAACATCGCGTACAAGTTCAAGGTGATCAGCAAGCCGGCGACGAACGCCGCCTACCGCGCCGACCTCGCGAAGAAGGCCGTGGCGGCGCTGAGGAAACAGGGCGTCAACGTCTACGGCAAGAACTGGAAGAAAGCCGTCGTCCGCCTGACCGAGGGCGGCAAGTAGAAAGGCAAGCGACCGAGAAGGGAGATCCGCAATGTCGGTTCTGATCAAAGGCGGGCGTGTCATCACCGCCGCGGACGACTACGTCGGCGACGTCTACGTCGAAGGCGAGCGGATCTCCCTGATCGGGGAGTCGCTGGACGTCGCCGCGGACCGGGTCGTCGACGCGAGCGGCAAGTACGTGCTGCCGGGTTGCGTCGACCCGCACACGCACCTCGACATGCCGTTCGGGGGGACGGTGACGATCGACGACGTCGAGTCGGGGCAGACCTCCGCCGCGTTCGGCGGCACGACCTGCCACGTCGACTTCATCATCCAGCCGCAGGGCTCGACCTTCGGTGAGGCGTTCGACGAGTGGAAGTCGAAGGCGGAAGGCAAGCAGGTGATCGACATGGGCTACCACATGGCGGTCACGGATCTGAAGGACGGCGGCACGCTCGAGGAACTTGCGACGCTGCCCGAGCAGGGGATCACGTCCTACAAGCTCTTCATGGCGTACAAGGGCGCGCTGATGGTGGACGACGAGACGCTCTTCCGCACGATGCAGGTCGCGGCGGAGACGGGCGCGCTCGTGATGGTGCACGCGGAGAACGGCGACGCGATCGACGTGCTCGTGAAGGATGCCCTCGCCGCCGGCCACACGGAGCCGAAGTACCACGCGCTGACGCGGCCGCCCGAGACCGAGGGCGAGGCGACGAACCGCGCAATCCAGCTCGCGCGTGTCGCCGGTTCGCCACTGTACGTGGTGCATGTTTCCTGCCGCGAGTCGGTCGAGCCGATCGCGCGTGCGCGCGACGCGGGCTGGAACATCCACGGCGAGACGTGCACGCAGTACCTCTTCGTCGACTACACGTTCCTCGAGCGGCCGAACTTCGAAGGCGCGAAGTGGGTGTACACGCCGCCGCCGCGCGACAAGGCAAACCAGGACATCCTCTGGAACGCCGTCCGCACTGATGTGCTCTCGGTGATCTCGACCGACCACTGCGCGTTCCGCTGGGACGGGCAGAAGACGATCGGCCGCGACGACTTCTCCAAGATCCCGAACGGCGGCCCGGGAATCGAAAACCGGCTGCACATGATCCACGAGTTCGGCGCGCGCACCGGCCGCATCACGCTGAACCGCATGGTCGAGTTACTCGCGACGAACCCCGCGAAGCTTTTCGGCCTCTACCCGCGCAAGGGAACGATCGCCGTCGGCTCCGACGCGGACATCGTGATTTTCGACCCCGAGAAGAGGCACACGCTCTCCGCCTCGACGCACCACTCGAAGGTCGACTACAACCTCTTCGAGGGAACCGCGGTTACCGGCGCGGTCGAGCTCGTCCTCCTGCGCGGCCAGGTGCTGGTCGACGGCGACGAGCTCGTCGCGAAGCCCGGCGTCGGGCAACTCGTGGAGCGGGCGCGCTTCGGCGAGGAGCTGAAGGCGGAACGCGTACCGGCTTAGCGGCTCCGTTCGTCGAGCCAGCGGCGCGCGGCGCTGGCCGCAAGGGGGACCGATGCCAGAGGCGCGGCAAGCAGCGCTACGCCTGCGAGAAAGGCATAAACCGGCGCGCGGCCGCGCAGAGGGACGAGCGCACCGAGGCTGAGCAGCGCGCCTATGGCAAGCGCGAAAACCGAGTGATCGACGAGGAGCAAGGCCACGCCGGCGCAGACGTCGAATGCCGCAGCGCCTCGGAGCATCGAGCGTTGGCGCGGCAGGTCGTGCAGCGCCCTCGTCACCTCGAAGTGCGATTCGGCGCGGAGCACCTCGTCGACGCGCTCCTCGAGACCGCGCATTGTCAGCGTTCCCGTCGCGAACTGCTCGCGCAGCTCCACTGTCGCACGGTCTCGCTCGTTGTGCGTCGCGCGAGCGACCGCGGCACGCTTCTTCACGAGACCCGTGCCGTAGCGGCCGAGCTCGTAAAGGATGTAGACGGGGGCAAAGACCATCCCGACAAGGATGGAGAACGCGATCGTCCCGTAAAGCAGGAGCATGAGGGCGATCGCAACGCTGGTCACTGCGCCTCCTGTTAGCCTGGCTGCGATGTTTCAGCGACCGATTTAATCATATGACTAAACCTACCGCTCAAGGAATCGTCGACGCCGCGGTGGCGACCGTGAGAGCGGAGGGATTCGCCGGAGCGACGTCGCGCGCGATCGCCCGGCAGGGCGGCTTCAACCAGGCGCTGATCTTCTACTACTTCGGGTCGCTCGAGGGCCTCCTGCTCGCGGCGCTCGCGCAGGCAAGCGAGGAGCGTCTTGCGCGGTACCGCGCCGCCGTGGCCGGGGTCGAATCGCTCGACGCGCTCATTCCCGTGATGGCCGACCTCTGGGAGGAGGACAAGGCCTCGGGTCAAGTACGTGTCGTGTCGCAGCTCGTCGCCGGCGCAGTCAATCGCCCTGACCTCTCAGGGCGCATCGTCGAGCTGATGGAGCCGTGGTTCGAGCTCGCGCGCGAGACGGTCGAGCGTGTCCTACCGCCGATCGTTCCGGCACGCGAGACGGCCGACGCGATCGTGACCTTCTACCTCGGCGTCAACCTGATGACGAACCTCGATCCGACGACGGAGCGCGTCGACGCGTTCTTCGGCAAGGCGCGTGAGCTCGCGCCGCTTCTCGCGCCGCTGTTGGACATGCTCGACGGCGCAAGCAGAACGCCGCCTAAACGACGGTGAGGGCCTCGAGGGCGAGCGCGACGGCCTCGTCGGCGCTCAGCTCCCGGCCCGCCTCCCACGCCGCGGCGAATGCGGCCTCGTCGAGTTGCGCGCGAATCAGCGCCAGGGCTTCGTCATTCGCCCTCCGGAGCCAACCCATCGGGCTCGCCCCGATCTCACCCCACAGCGTGTCCCCGCTGGCGAGGACGCGGGCACCGGCCTCGGCTCTGCGGGCGAAGGCGAGCATGCGGCCGAAGCGGCAGACGAGAACGGCCTCACGGAAACGGTCGCCGAGCCCGCGGTTCAGGTCGTAGGCCTCCCGAAGCAGCGACGCCGTCACCTCGACCGGCGCCTCGCTCGCGGCGACATGCGCAAGGGACTCCAGCGCGTGGATCTGCAGGTGCTTGTTCCCCGCCGCGCGCGCCTGCTCGAGGACCTCCTCCTTGAGCCCCCGGGCGCGATCGTGCTCGCCGAGCTCGTCGTAGGCCCACGCGAGCATGCGCGTCGCCAGCATCGTGCAAAAGCGGTCGCCGACGTCGCGGAAAAGCTGCGCGCTCTCCTCCCAGAGCCGCCGGGCCGTCTCGAAGTCCTGCTCGTCGGCGGCGGCGTGCGCGAGAAGCAAGAGCGAGACCGCGGCGCCCCAGTCGTCACCAAGCCGGCGGTGGAGCGGGAGAGCCTCCCCGGCCCGGAGCCTCGCGGTCGCAGCGTCCCCGTGCCCGATCGCCATGTCAGCCGCTCCGTTGAGCGCTTTGGCCCGCGCAGCCGTCGGGCTCTCGTCGGCGCCGAGCGCGTCCTCGAGGCGGCGGGCACCTTCCGCGAGGTAGCCCTTTGTCCCCCAGAAACCCGACAGCGCTCCGGCCAGCTGCAGGACCAGCTGCGTCTCGCCGGAGGACTCGAACCAGTCGAGCGCCGCGCGGAGATTGTCCGCGTCCCTCTCGAGGCGATCGAGCCAGGCGGCGTCGACCTCGCGCGCGTACGGCTCCGCCTCCTCGGCGAGCGCGAGGAAATGCTCGGCGTGTCGTCGCCCCAGCTCGTCGGCCTCGCCCGATTGATCGAGTCGCTCGAGCGCGTATGCGCGAATCGTCTCCAGCATCCAGAAGCGGTCGCCGTCGCGAACGCGCACGAGGCTCTTGTCGACGAGCGACTGGAGCACGTCGAGGTCGGCGTCAGCGACCTCCTCGGCCGCGCCGAGCGCGCAGCCGCCCGCGAAGACCGCCAGGCGTGCGAACAGTCGCTGCTCGTCCTCGTCGAGCAAGTCGTAGGACCACTCGATCGTCGCGCGGAGGGTCTGCTGACGCGGATCGACGCCGCGGCCCGCCTTGAGCAGGTCGAGCCGGCCGGAGAGGCGGTCGAGGAGCTGTTCCGGCGAGAGGATGCGGACGCGCGCGGCGGCGAGCTCGAGCGCGAGCGGCAGGTTGTCGAGCCGCGCGCAGATGTCCGGCACCGCCGCGTCCGTCTCGAAGTCGGGCTTCGCGGCCCGCGCGCGAGCGAGAAAGAGCTGGGTTCCGTCCTCCGGCTCGAGCGGCGGCACCGGATACGCCTGCTCGCCGGGAACGCGCAACAGCTCGCGGCTGGTCACGACCAGGCGCAGATTGGGACATGCAGCGAGCAGCTTGGGCAGTCCGGCAGCGGCGTCGATCACGTGCTCGAAGTTGTCGAACAGGAGCAACAGCGACTTGTCGGCGATGTGCTCGGCGAGGCCGTCCTTCGCGCCGAGCGCCTGTCCCGCCGAGTCGAGGACGAGCGCGGGATCGCTCAGCGGCGCGAGGGGTACCCAGAAGACGCCGTCGGGATAGCCGTCCGCCGCGTCCGCGGCCGCCTGCAGGCCGAGCCGCGTCTTCCCGGTGCCGCCCGGGCCGGTGAGCGTCAGCAGCCGCGCGTCCGCGAGGAGCCCGCAAACCTGGGCGAGCTCGTGCTCGCGCCCGAGGAACGGCGTCGCCGGAATCGGCAGGTTCGTCCGGTACAGGCTCTTCAGCGGCGGGAATTCGCCGTCGCCGAGCTGGAAGATCCGCTCAGGCCCCGACAGGTCTTTGAGCCGGTGCTCGCCCAGATCGCGCAGCCCGTCCCCGCTGAGCAGCGCGGCAGTCGACGCCGAGACGAGCACCTGGCCGCCGTGTCCGGCGGCAGCGATCCGCGCAGCGCGGTGGACGTCGACGCCGACGTACCCGTCCTCCGCGAGATGCGGCGTCCCCGTGTGGAGGCCGATGCGCACGCGGATCGGCCCGGAGGAAAGTGCCTCGCTCGCCGCGGCCGCCGCGGCGAGCGCCCCCGGCGCGGTCGGGAATGCGACGAAGAAGGCGTCGCCCTGCGTGTCCACCTCGACGCCGCCGTACGCGAGGAACGCCTCGCGCAGAGCGTGGCGATGCTCCGCGAGCGCCGCCGCGTAGGCTTCGGCGCCCAGCTCTGTCAACAGCTTCGTCGACCCCTCGACATCCGTGAAGAGGAACGTGACGGTCCCGGCGGGGAGTTCACGCGGCACGGTCACTCGCGCCGTGAGGAGCGCCTCAGGGCGCCGACGCAGGCCTCGGCGTAGTCGGCCTGCTTGGCGCAGCAGCTTGTCAGTGTGTCGACGAAGCTTTGCTCGGCAGGCGAAAGCGGACGGCCCACGAGCCGGGCGACCGAGAAATGGCGTGCGAGCGGCGGTCGTCCGGCAAGGCGGAAGGATTCGAGGTCGCCGCGCTCGACCTCCTCGGCGACGGCGTAGCGCGACAGGAACGCGA
>Ga0137373_10008324_pt1 | contig 10960 bp, 10 predicted proteins | sample SagtaG_5_FD_104912 | JGI IMG/M metagenome (GOLD analysis project Ga0137373, IMG submission 104912) | Vadose zone soil microbial communities from Sagehorn Ranch, Mendocino, California, USA - Sage1_R_80_16 metaG | ecosystem: Environmental > Terrestrial > Soil > Vadose zone | place: USA...
CCGCTCGCCTCCGGTCCGATGGCGAGCCGGCGCCCGCGCATGGCGCGGAGGTCGCTGGGGCCGGGGGCGGTCCGCGAGAAGACCCAGAGCGGCTCGAAGTAGAGGCTGGCGAGCGAGACCAGGAAGCGAGTGCCGCAAGGTCATCACCGGAGACGACTGGCGCCTCCCGAACCTTCAACGTCGCTACGGGTTACTTCCCACGTTACATCGCGGACCGCTTCAGTGGCAACGGCGCATAACTCCACTGTCCAGCGGACCGGGCGCTCGCGATGCTCGCGCCTCGGCCGCTGACCGTGAGCGTTGGGCAGCAGCGGAAGTCCCGTCACGTGGGGTCCACGGGAGGCCAGGGACACGCTACCCGCTTACCCGGTCTCGTGGTAGCCTTCTGGTGTGGCTAACCCAGCGCGCGAAGTCGAATCCAAGGCCCTGAAGCTGTCGTCCAGGGAGCGCGCCCGTCTCGCGCAGCGGCTCATCTCGAGCCTTGATCAGGGAGTAGATGTCGACGCTGAGGAGCTCTGGCTTCACGAGGCGGAGCGGCGGTTGGCAGAGATCAAGTCTGGAAAGGTCGCGGGCATCCCCGCCGACAAGGTGATCAGGAAGGCTCGCTCCTTGCTTCGGTGAGAAGCGTTGAGTTTCATCCCGAGGCACAGGGCGAGTTCATCTCGGCAGCCCAGTTCTACGAGCGCCAAGCCGAAGGGCTCGGGCTCAACTTCATCCTCGCGGTTCAGCACACGTATGAACGCCTGCTCGAGTTTCCGGCCTCTGGCCCACCGTTTGGTCGCCGGCTCAGGCGTATCCTGGTCCCGAAGTTTCCTTATGGTCTCCTGTATCGCGTCGAGCCTGAGCGCATCTATATCATCGCGGTCATGCATCTTCACCGTCGACCAGGCTACTGGCGGCCCCGCCTCTGAGACGGCGCTGCCCAACAACGCGCGCGAGCAGACCGCTGGCTCGCATTCGCTCGCCGCCGCCGCTCACTGCCGGCGTTGGGCGTCACGAACGGGGGCGCGAGTGACAAATGAGGCGGCCACACTGTTACGAGGAGACGAAATGGTAGAGCGAAGGTTCACGCTCGTCGTCGCCTTCGCCGTAGGTATCGTCCTTTGCCCGATCGGCGTCGAGGCGCAGCAACCGGAGAGGATTCCAAGGGTCGGTTATCTCTCCAACAGCTCAAGTGAGACCGCCGTTGATAGCGCCTTCATGCAGGGCTTGCGCGATCTTGGCAGGGTGGACGGCCGCACCATCATCCTCGAGGTGCGCTACGCGGGCGCGAGGTCGGAGCAGTTGCCTGCCATCGCGCGTGACCTGGTGAGCCGTGGGGTCGATGTCATCGCAGTCTGGAGCCCCCGGGCGGTGGCCGCCGTGATGGAGGCGACAAGCACCATCCCAATCGTTGGCCTCTCCATGGCGGACCCTGTGGCAGCCGGAGTGGTCGCGAGTCTTGCCCGACCGGCTGGGAACGTTACCGGGATTGCCGATCTCCAGAAGGAGCTGCAGGCAAAGCGCCTCGAACTGCTAAGGAGACAGTTGCCGGCATCCGACGTGTCGCCGTCCTTTCGAACCCTTCCCAGCCGACGGCCGTGGAGTACGTGAGCGCGACGAACGTAGCCGCCCGCTCACTGGGCGTTCGACTCGAGGTGTTCAACGTGTCCGCCCCGGAGGAACTGGTCGGCGCCTTCGCTGAGATCGGCCGCCGCGGGGCCGATGGCCTCGTGGTGCTGCCCGATGGCATGTTCTGGGCCGTCCGGGCGGATATCGTCAGGCTTGCGGGAAAGGCGCGGGTGCCCGCGATCTATTGGGAACGGGCCTACGCCGAGGTGGGTGGCCTACTGTCGTACGCGGCGAGCTTGAGCGACATCGCGCGCCGGGGCGCGGTATTGGTGCACAAGATCCTGAAGGGCGCGAAGCCCGCCAGCCTTCCCGTCGAGCAGCCCACGAACTTTGAGCTCGTGATCAACAAGAAGACCGCCAAAGCCCTCGGCCTGACGATCCCGTCATCGCTGCTGCTGCGGGCGGACCATGTGATCGAGTGATCGACCGTGCATAGCCATAGCCCTCTCTCCTCGTGGAGAAACGACGCAGGTCAACGGGTCAGCGCCACCGAACTTCAGCAAGGTGTATGCAAAGCAGTGGTTTGGGGGAGATCGACAAATGATGCCCAACAAGCGCATTCACCGGACCGGGCAACAGCCTCGCTTCGCGTCACTGTTGCCCGGCCGGTGACGCGCGGCGTTGGGCGGCAAGAATGGGCGCCATGGACAGTTTTGAAAGGGAGGGTATACCGATGAAAACGCCTATCCATCTCGCAGCGCCATTGATCGCCCTTTCGCTCGCCGCCGCAGGCGCCGCCTTTGCCCAACCGGTCGATCGCCTCGGCAAGGTCGATTTCCCGAACTCGTGCAGCCTGGCGGTGCAGGAGAAATTCCTGCGCGGCGTCGCCATGCTGCACTCGTTCTTCTACTCCGCGGCCGAGCGGGCCTTCGAGGAGGTCGCCGGGGAAGGCAATTCCTGCGCCATCGCGGCCTGGGGGGTCGCGTCGATCCTGATGTCGAACCCGCTCCAGGGAATCGGCGCCTCGCCCAAGAACGCGCCGCGGGCGCAGGCCGCGATCGACAAGGGACGGCAAATGGGCGCGAAGACCGAGCGCGAGCGCGATTACCTCGAGGCGGTGGCCGCCTACTACGAGGACTTCGCCAACCGGCCCGAGCGCGCGCGCCAGCTCGCGCGCGCCAAGGCCTACGAGGCGCTCGCCGCGAAATACCCGGACGACGACGAGGCGCAGATCTTCTACGCGTTGTACCTCGCCGGGACGCAGCTGCCGTCCGATCAGTCGTACTCCGCCTATCTCAAGGCGGCCGGGATCCTCGAGAAGCAGTTCGCCAAGCACCCCGATCACCCGGGCGTTGCCCACTACCTGATCCACAGCTACGACGCGCCGCCGATCGCGCAGCAGGGCATGCCGGCCGCGCGGCTCTACGCCCGGATCGCGCCCGACGCGCCGCACGCGCTGCACATGCCCTCGCACATCTTCACCCGTGTCGGCGCCTGGGCCGACTCGGTGGCGACCAACCGGCGCTCGGCCACGGTCGCGCAGAAGAGTAACGAGCCCGACGACGCTCTGCACGCGATGGACTACATGACCTACGCCTACCTGCAGCTCGCCCGCGACAGCGACGCGCGCAAGACCTTCGACGAGGGGCGCGCGTTGACCGGGACCAATCCGGCGCGCGCCACCGCGCCGTACGCGCTCGCGGCGATGCCGGCGCGCTACGCGCTCGAGCGCGGCGACTGGGGTGAGGCGGCGCAGCTCGCCCCGAGCCCGAGCAGGTATCCGTTCACCGAGGCGATAACGCATTTCGCGCGCGCGCTCGGCGCGGCGCGCAGCGGTAATCCCGCGGCTGCGCAGAAGGACGTCGAGCGCATCGCCGCGCTCCACGACCAGCTGAAGGCGGCGAAGAACGAGTACTGGGCGAACGAGGTTGAGGTGATGCGCCTGTCGTCGCTCGCCTGGACGGCGCTCGCGCGGAAGAAGGCGGACGAGGCGCTCGGCTTCATGCGCCAGGCCGCCGACATCGAGGACAGGAGCGAGAAGAACATCGTCACGCCGGGGCGCATCCTTCCGGCGCGCGAGCTGCTCGGCGACATGCTGATGGAGCTGAAGCGCCCGGCCGAGGCGGTGAAGGAATACGAGGGGTCGCAGCTGCGCGAACCCAACCGCTACCGCGGCCTCTACGGTGCGGGGCAGGCGGCGGCGCAGTCCGGCAACCGCGACAACGCGCGGCACTACTTCTCCAAGCTGATTGAATTGGCGGGCTCCGGCGACTTCCGCCCCGAGATGGAGAAGGCGCGCCGATATCTCGCGAGTAACTGACGTGCAAAGGCACCTGTTCTCCTTTGTCGATCAAACGACTCTACTTTGTTGTTGGCTCTTCAGGCTTTCGTGTGGGTACGAGGGGGGGTCTGAGCAGTACGTTGGCCACAGATCTCACAGGAGTCGTCGGGCGACGACGACCATCCCTCGCGCCAAAATCCGCGACGGTCGCTGGTACAGAAGTAAGGAATCTCGAAGGAATTTCAATCGTGTTCGAGGATTCGAAGAGGCCTTTCTACGGCCAGTCGTTCCGCCAACGCGTGAAGGGCATGCGGATCCGTGAAGTGCTGACCGCCGCCCACAGTCCTTGGCAGAATCCCTTCGTGGAACGGTTCATTGGCTCGATCCGGCGCGAGTGTCTGGACCATGTCCTCGTCCTGAGCGAGCGGCATCTGCGCTGCCTCCTGACCCGCTACTTCGTGTACTACCACCGCGCACGAACTCATCTTGCGCTCGACAAGGACGCGCCCGACAAGAGACCCATCGAGCCGCCGGAACGGGGTCCGGTCGCGCAGCTTCCCGAAGTCGGTGGCCGGCATCATCGCTATGTCCGGCGGGCGGCATAATCCAGCATCGATCGGCCTACGGCCACCACGCGCTACGCCCCACACGTCTGTCTCCTTCCGGCGCCTGCCGTCCCACGCTGAGATCCACCTCTTCGGGGTGGGGGGGGCCGACGGCCTGAGGCACAGCGGACGGGATTTTGGCGAAGGACAGGAGGCGCTGCCACCGCCATTGAACGTTGGTGCGGACTACGGCCTGACGGCGCTCAATGTCGCACAGGCCGAGAAAGCGTTGAAGCTCGTCCTGTTCATCCTCTCGCCCGACGCCCAGCAGATTCTCGCCCGGTACGGCTTCTCGGCGCCCACACGCCTCAGTCCTTGATTGGCGTAACCATTTTCGGGGAGGAGTCAATGAAGCATGTGACGATTCGTTCTATCACAGCTGCCGTCATCATAGTGGGGACCCTGCTCATGGATGCGGGTCCAAGGCCGCTCGCGGCGCAAGGTCAGCGGTCGCCGGTCATCCTCTCGACGACCACCAGCACCCAGGACTCGGAACTCCTCGATGTCCTCGTGCCGATATTCGAGCGCCAGAGCGGTTATACCGTCAAGACCGTGGCCGTCGGAACCGGCCAGGCGCTGGCCCTCGGTGCGCGAGGCGAGGCCGACGTCGTCCTGGCCCATGCGCCCGAGCTCGAGAAGAAGTACGTCGCAGAAGGCAAGATGCTCAACCGCCGGCTCGTGATGTACAACGACTTCGTCATCATTGGCCCCGCCGACGATCCTGCCAAGATCAAGAGCATGACGTCGGCGGCGCAGGCGATGAAGGCGATTGCGCAGACAGGGTCGCGCTTCGTCTCGCGTGGCGACAACTCCGGAACTCAGATTCTGGAGAAGGCGCTGTGGAAGCTGGCAGGTGTCGAGCCGTCGAGCCCCTGGCACATCGAATCGGGGCAGGGGATGGGGCTGACGCTTGGCGTCGCCGACGAGCGCAACGCCTACACGCTCACGGACCGCGGCACCTACCTCGCGTACCAGAAGCGGCTGCGCTTGCCGATTCTCCTGCAGGGCGACAAGCCTCTCCTGAACGTTTACTCCGTCATGGAGGTGAACCCGGCGAATGGCCCGAAGGTCAACACCGAGGGCGGCAAGGCCTTTGCCGACTTCATGGTGGCTGCGGAAACTCAGAGCGTTATCAAGACGTTTGGAGTAGACAAGTACGGCCAGCCGTTATTCGTCCCGATTGCCGGCATACCATAGGAACGAGTCGGAGTGAGGCCGTGAGACGACTCGCCGGCGCCGCAGTGATCGTGCTGCTTTCGACCGTCGCTGGCGCTGCCCAGAGTCGACGGGTCGCCAATCTCAAAGATCTTCCCCCAGGCCAGCAAGTGACGAACGTCGGGTACAGCCGCGGCGAGTACGAGATGTTCCTCGCCGATGGCGGCGCCCGAAGGTTCAAGGAGTACGACCTAGCCTTCAAGACGGATTCCAGCCCAGACGGTCCGAGTGTCCGGGCCGACGAACGGCGCCGTCAGCAGGCTCCAAACGGAAATCGATGCGTTCTCGCGCTCCTTTCGGTGAGCGTGAGCTCGTCGACCGTGGCCTCTGGCCGTGAATGGTCGTGCAGAAGCAACCCAGCCGACGGGCGAACTGCGTCTGGCCGAGGAGAGAGCAGGAAAGGCCGATCTGGCTTTTGGACAAGTCCACTCTGCAAAGCCTGAGCGTGGACGAGACACTTTGGTCCGACGGCGACCCGGACCATTACTCCGCTCGGGGTTTCAGTCTCCTCCGCTGGGGCCAGACGAAGGCGCGGGTATCTGGGCGGGCGGCATGGGCGCCACTGCCGCAGCCTGAAGGAGCTGGGCCATCCCGGAGAAGAGCGCGGCCAGCGTCGAGGCGGTCTCGGGCGGAGCCTCGATCACGAGGCCACCGCGCGTGGTTCGCTGCACGGTCAGGCCTGAGAAGAGCCTCTGGACGTCCCGCGCGAAAGCCGGCGGCTCGGGTTCGGGCGCGGCCGGGGCGGGCGCGTCTCGCGACTCGTCCCCCGCAGTGACGATGGCGTCGATCTCGCGCTCGGTGGAATCGTCCTCCGAGTCGGCGGCTTCAACGCCGCGCGCCGCCGGGGCGCGCTCGAGCGCCGGTGCCACGATGCGCTCGATTCGCGAGAGGAAGCTTCCCGAGCGCTCGAATGCCACCTCGTCGGTCGTCCCGTCGAAGAGCCCGGTGAAGAGGGCCTTCTTGGTCCCCACGAGGTCAGAGATCCGCGACTCGATGCCTGGCTCGCTGACTAGGTTGTAGACGTCGATCGGGCGGTTCTGGCCCAGGCGGTAGATCCGGCCGATCCGTTGCTCGAGGACGGCCGGGTTCCAGGGAAGCTCGATGTTGATGCAGGCGCTCGCCGCGTGTTGCAGGTTGAGGCCGACGCCGCCGGCATCCGTCGCGAAGAGGACGCGGCACGTGGGATCGTCGTGGAACTCCACGATGTTCTGCGTCCGGCGCTTCTGCCCCTCGTCGCCGGTGAAGAACGCCGCCCGGACGCTGTCCCGCGCGAGCTCGTCGCGCGTGGCCCAATGCGCCAGCCGGAGCATCCGTCGCCACTGGCTGAACACGACCACCTTGCGCCCCTGGGCCACCGCGATCTGGCTGATCAGCTCGCGCAGCTCCAAGAGCTTTGGGCTGGACAGTCCCCGAAGGGTGGACTCCGTCGGCCGCTCGAGCCGCGACAGGTCCGGCCAGATCTCCTCGAAGCGCAGCTGGGCCAGGCCGTTGGCGATGATGCGCTGGGTGGTGAGCAGCATCATGAGTCTCAGAAACTCCGCCTGGGTGAGTGGCCGCCGTTTCGCCCGAGTCAGGAGCTGCGCGATCGGCATGTTGAGCGCGTCGTGCTCCTCGATCTGTTCGGCGGTCATCTCGATGGGGATCCGGGTGTCCGTCCGCGCCGGGAGCTGGGACAGCACCTCCTGGCGGACGCGCCGGATCATGCAGCCGGCGAGGCGGCCACGGAGCGTGTCGAGGTTCCGGGCGCCGCCGATCTCGGTCTTCCCGTCCACCGGCGTTGTGTGCCACGGCACCAGGCGCCATTTCGGCTCCAGCGCGAGGTCGTCCACCCACTCGACGATCGAGGCGAGCTCATCGATGCGGTTCTCCATCGGTGTGCCGGTCAGGACCAGCCGGTATGGCGGATTCAGCCGCTTCACGGTGAGCGCGGTCTTCGTGGCCCAGTTCTTGATCCGCTGGGCCTCGTCGAGCACGACGAGGTCCGGGGTCCAGTTGCGGACGACGTCCAGGTCACGGATGAGCTGCTCATAGTTGGACAGGAGGAAGCCGCGCCGGCAAGCGTCGAACGCGGCGCGGCGCTGGGCGGGGTTGCCGTCGATCACAGCGGCGGGGGCGTCGGTGAAGAGCTGCCACTCGCGAAGCCACTGCGGTTTGAGCGCGGCGGGGACGACGACCAGGCCGCGGCGCACTCGGCCCGAGCGCCACAGGGCGTGGCAGGCGGCGATCGCCTGCGCGGTCTTCCCGAGGCCCATGTCGTCGGCCAGGAGCACCCGCCCCCGCAAGAGGAACCGCTCGACGGCGTCACGCTGATAGGGATAGAGCGGCTGCTTGAGTGTGCAGAGCGCTTCCCGGAGGCGATCGAGGTTGCGAGCGCCCTGGATCTCGCGCGCGATTCGTCGGCGGTCTTCCTGGAGCAGCGCGTGGAGCGCCGGGTCGCCGTGCCCATCCCGCAGACAGCGCAGTAGCTCTTCTACCAGCTCGAGCCGCGGCTCCGGCCCGGAGGGAACGGCGAGCCTCCAGCCGCCCTCCTTGGCGGGACACAGCCACCGCCGCAGACCGCCGGCAGGTGTGCCGTCGACCCAGCGGACCTGCGCCAGCCAGTCGCCCGGGCCTGTGAGCGGGCGGATCGGGTCCCAGCACAGCGGCGACGCGTTCGGGATCGGCTCGTGCCTGGCTTGCTCGAAGGCGCGCCGTTTTGAGGCCACGTCCTCCAACACGGTGAGCAGGTGTTTGCACAGGCCGAGGGAGCTGCGGAGGAAGTCGGCGCAATCGCAGCTCCCCTGGATTGGCTCGACGCGACGGAGGAGGGTGCGATACGGCAGGGCGGGAGAGCCGCGGCGCCGGGTCGCGTAGAGGCCCAAGAGCTGACCCCGTGGTGGCCGCGCGACGATCTGGAGCCCGTCGCCTCGAGCGAACGCGAAGCGGCGGAGGAGCGCCTCGAGCGCGTCGCGCTGGACTGGCCAGTCGCCTCCGCGGGTCACGGACAGGATGTGACGGACGATCAGCTCCGGTGACACGGCGGCCGTCTTCCGGTGGGCGCGCGCGAGCAACGTTTGATACGCCTCGGCCTCGGCAGCGAAGGTGGCGGTGGTCAGGGGGTGGTCGGGCATACTCTCCACGCTCCTTTCTCCGGCGGTGCGCTCTCGGCGCTTACCATCGTGCTCCGGAGCGAGCAGCATCGTCAATATCCCTCCGACCCCGCGAAGCCTCGGTAGATCGGCAGACCTATCTCCCGCGCCGCGCCACCGCCGACCCCATGCTGCTCCGCGGCCCGCCCCCTCGTTACCCGAATCCTCGCCTCGAAGAATGCGTTCGAGGGCTGCTGCGCGGGACGGAGAAGGGACGAGCGACACGCGATGTCCCCTGTGAGGCCGGCGACCGCGTTCTGATCTTTCTGCCGAAGACGTCGCTCGACGTGACAGAACGCAGAGTGAAGAGCTATCTCTTTTTCACCGGCCCACCCCAAAGGAAGTCCTGCCAGCTCATCGCCGTGATGCCAAGTCGCTCGGCCGCCTCCCGTTCACCGGGCTCACAGATTACGAGGGGGCGATACTCCGGAAAGCGTCGAGCGAATTCTCCAAGCCCTCTCAGCTCCCGGGATGTGACGCGACCGGCCGTCACCTCGATCGCCCAGCGCCCCCAGTTCCCGTCGAGGACGCCGTCGATTTCCAGCGGCTCCTCGCGCCAGTAGGCGACGCGTTGCTCGGCATTCCACGCATAGCTCAGGCAGGCGTTCTCGATCCATGCGCCGAAGCGGGCTGGATCTCGGTCCGGCTCCGGAATCCCGTCGGGGTGCGTGGCGGCCAGCAGGGCCTGATTGAGCGTGATCAGCTTCGGCGGGGCGGCCCGCTGTCGAGCGGCCCGACGCCCATGCTTCGGGAGGGCAGCCACGAGAAACGCGTCCTCGAGCAGTCGCAAGTAGTGCGCAATCGTTTCGAGGGCTCCGCGCTCCTCGAGCTGTCCCTGAAGCTTCTGGAGCGAGACGATCTGGGCCGGCGAGGTGACGCAGACCCCGAAGACTTGCCGGAGCAGCGCCGGCCGCCGCACTGGCCCGAGCGCCAGCAGGTCTCGACCAATCGCGGGCTCGATGATGGCGTCGCGCACGTAGGCGGCCCAGCGTCCTGGGTCATCCTGTAGGGGGTACGTCCCCGGGTAGGCTCCACGCCGCACCCACGCGCTCACCGCGTCGTCAGCCGACAGACCGAACGCCGCCGCCAATGAGCTCGGCGACCAGTGGGTCAGGGTCAGCCGCTCGAACCGCCCGGCGAGACTCTCGCGCGAGCCTCGGGTCAGCCGAAGGGCCGATGACCCGGTCGCGACAACATGAACCGGCACCTGACGCCGGCGCAGCCGGTCCCATTGACCCTTGAGCCGTGCCGCCCGGTCACCCAGGGCATGGACCTCGTCGAGCAGAACGATCACACGGCCATGGATGCGTGCAGTTGCCTCGGCCCGCGTCCACACCCCGTCCCAGAAGCCCGGCAGGGCAGCCTCCGGGCCGTCGCACGCCGCGTAGAGACCCGCCGTCCCGGCCTCCCTGGCGAGCTCGAGCAGGAGTGTGGTCTTCCCCACCTGGCGAGGCCCCGCCAGCAGCTGGATCCGAGTCGGCGGAGCTTCGGCGACCCGCTGCAGAAGGAGACGGCGACAATCCTGGTAGTCCACGGGAAGATTATACTCGAATAATTATTCTGGTATGGTCACGGTGCCGAGAGGGCCATAAACGCCAGAGGGGAGGGGCCGCGGGGGGCACGACCTGTGCCCCCGCGGCCGGCCCCTTCACTCTCTCTCGGTTCGCGCGAGCCGACGTCGAGCCCAGAACAGCAACCGAATGGCGGATCAGCTGCTTGCTTGACGTGACGAGTAATCATGACGACGATAGGAAATGATCGTCAGCTACCGGGACAAGCGGACCAGGGCGTTCGCCGCCGGCAAGCGGGTCAAGGCGTTCTCTGGAATCGAACGGTCCGCGCAGATGAAGCTTGACCGCCTCGAGGCGGCCGTGTCGCTGAAGGACCTAGCCGCCCTGCCCGGTAACCGTTTCGAGGCGCTGATCGGGGACCGGAAGGGCCAGTACAGCATTCGCATCAGCGACCAATGGCTGTTTCGAGTGGCCGGAACGTTCGGCCGGTCCGGTCAACGTTGAGATTGTGACTATCACTAGGGGAGACACATGGCGCGGCATGCAATTCACCCCGGCGACCAGCTTGCCGAAGAACTGAGGGCGCTCGACATGAGCGCGGCGGAGCTCGCGCGCCAGCTCAAGGTGCCGACTAGCCGCGTGACCGAGATCTTGAATAGCCAGCGCGCC
>Ga0137373_10008330_pt1 | contig 10953 bp, 11 predicted proteins | sample SagtaG_5_FD_104912 | JGI IMG/M metagenome (GOLD analysis project Ga0137373, IMG submission 104912) | Vadose zone soil microbial communities from Sagehorn Ranch, Mendocino, California, USA - Sage1_R_80_16 metaG | ecosystem: Environmental > Terrestrial > Soil > Vadose zone | place: USA...
ACCGGACATAAAGTGAAGTCGCTGTACCATCTCCAGGCCCGCGTGGCCCGACGGCGCCACCACGACCAAGGCTCCCCGCTGCAGATGGCGCGGAGGCCGCGTGGCCACCAGGAATTCACCGGGCTCCAGCGTGGGCGCCATGCTGAAGCCCTCCACCATGACCCGAAACGGCCGGGCCCTCCACCACCAGATCGCCGCAGCTGCCAGCAGTCCCACGGGCCACCATCTCGCTGCCGAGCGGCGCTCTTCGCCACTCTGATAGCGTTGCATCGCATCCATTCCCCAAACGCAGAAAGCAGGAGCGATGCTAGCGGAGGCAATCGAATGACTGCTTCGGCCTTCCCGGGTGGTGTTCGTGCAATGCGACCTTCCCTGCGGTATCTACGATCCTGCCCAGGCCCGCATTGAGGCCGAGTCCGTGAAGGCATGCCAGGAGAAGTACCAGGGCAGCGACGATCCGGAGTTCAGGGAGCGGGCCGTCACCATCAAGGAGCAACGAGCGAACCTGGTCAAGGAGCATCTGTGGATCCTGTGGACCGACTACTTCAAGCCTGAGCACCTCGAGCGCTATCCCCAGCTCCACGACCTCTTCTGGCGGGCGACGAAGGAGGCGGGCGTGTCCAAGAAGTCGGATGATCCCGCCCAGGGTCAGCAGCTCCTGGACCTGATCAAGGAGATCGACACGATCTTCTGGGCCACCAAGCAAGCGTAAGAGAGGCGCCTCACTCCTCTCATGGGAGGCCAGGCGGCGGCCCGCCTAACTGTCTGGCAGGTCGGCCGGAGCCTGATGCTTGCCTGATACACCCACTCCAGCCCACCACTCGTCCAGCAGCCGGTAGGCCTCCCCCTTCTCGACCGGCCCGCGCTCGATCCGCTCCTCCAGGAGGTAGGCCAGGGCTCGGCCCACCAACGGGCCCGGGGGGATCCCCAGGTGGGCCATGACTTCCTCGCCGTCAAGCGGGGGGCGCATCCGCTGGAGGTTCTCCTGCTCGGCCAGGCGGGCGATCCTGAGCTCCAGCCCGTCCTGAAGGGCGGCGAGAGCCTTGGCCCGCGCGGGGTTACGGGTCGTGCAGTCGGCCCGAACCAGCTGGTTCAGTCGGTCGAGGAGAGGTCCGGCGTCGCGAACGTACCGGCGGAGCGCCGAGTCGCTCCATCCCATCCGGAACGTGTGAAACCGCAGGTGCATCTCGATCAGCGCCACCACGTCCCGAACAACGTCGCCCGAATACCGCAGGGCCTGCAGTCGCTCCTGCGCCATCCGTGCACCGACAACTTCGTGGTGGTGAAACTGCACTCCATCAGGGGTGAACGCCCGCGTGGCGGGCTTGCCGATGTCGTGCAGCAGGGCGGCCAGCCTGAGGGTCAGGTCCGGCTCGCACCGTTCGACAACCGCGAACGTGTGCCGGAGGACGTCCTTGTGACGATGCACCGGATCCTGTTCGAGCCTGAGGCCGGGAAGCTCGGGAAGGAAGAATTCCGCGAGCCCCGTGTCAACGGCGAGCTCCAGGCCACGGGAGGGGCGAGCACCGACCAGGAGCTTCGACAGCTCGTCTCGCCTCCGCTCCGCGGAGACGATGCCCAGTCTCCCGGCCAGCTCCCGCATCGCGGTCACCACGCGCGGAGCGGGTTTCAGCTCGAGCGTCGTGACGAACCTTGCCGCCCGCAGCATTCGCAGCGGGTCTTCTCCGAAGGAGATCCGAGGATCGAGCGGTGTGTCGAGCACGCCGGCGGCGAGGGCCCTGACCCCGCCGAAGGGATCCACGAACTCTCGCTCAGGCAGGCGCACGGCCATCGCGGTCACCGTGAAGTCCCGACGGGACAGATCCACCTCCAGGTCATCGGCGAAGGTGACGTGCGGGTGCCGGTCGTCCTCCCGGTAGATCTCCTTGCGGAACGTAGTGATCTCCACCAGGTGCTGTCCCCGGCGAGCCCCCAACGTCCCGAATCGGATGCCGGTCAGATACCGTCGCTCCGCCCAGGGGCGGAGCACTTGCAGGGTCTCCTCGGGGTGAGCATCGGTGGCGAAGTCAAGTTCCCTGGGTGGAGATCCTCGCAGGATAAGGTCGCGAACTGCCCCTCCCACCAGGTAAAGCTGGTGACCCGCCGCTCGGAAGCGTTCGCCCAGTTCGACGGCAACCGGATCGACGTCCAACAGAGGGGCAGAGGAGCCAGGTTCGGCCGGAGGGCTCATCAGCGTGCGAGCATACCCTCGGGCGCCTCTGGCCCCTTTCACTCCGGTCGATGAGAGACTCATTGTTGCCGAAGTCCGCTAGCCTTGGATGCCGGCTGCAGCACCGAGCGACGCGACAACCTACAGGAGGTGGCGAGAGTGGCCCAGAAGCACAACCCGAACGGCAAGATGACTCGGGCCGAGGCCGGCAGGAAGGGGGGCCTCATGACCAAGAAGCGTCACGGGAGCGAGTTCTTCGGCAGGATCGGCAGGGTTGGCGGCAAGAAGGGCGGGGACACCACCAAGAAGCGGTATGGCATCGAGTTCTACCAGCAGATCGGAAGGAAGGGCGGGCTCAAGTAGCCCAACGCGATGGGGCCGCCGAGCCCTTTGACATACTGGCTCGGTGCGGACCAGCGTGGACGTCCACAACTACCTCGTCGAACGGGACGTTCCGCACGAGGTGTTCTCCGCTCGGGGCAGGCTTCGCTCCCCAGAGCGGATGGCGGCAGTGCTCGACCTGCCTCCTGAGCAGGTGGGAAAGGTCGTCGTGTACGAGGCTCCTGCGGGGCCGGTGGCTGCCGTCATCCCCTCCGGCAACGACTCGGATGTCTCCCGGGTTCGCAAGGCCGCCGGCCGTCCGGACGCCCAGCCCACCTCGGACGAACGAGCTTCCGAGCTCACGGACTACCTCCCCGAGTCGATTCCCCCAGCAGGACTGCCCGATGGGTTCCTCGTCGTCCTTGACCGCTCCCTCGATCGAGACGCAGTCCTCTACTTTCCGGGAGGTGAAGCTCGGGCGGTCCTGAAGATCAGGGGAAAGGATCTGATCAGGGCGACTGGAGCGAAGGTGGCCTCGATCGCCGTGCCTCGCCATCCCGAGTGAAGGAGCGCTCGCGATGAGGATCCGGCGCGAGTTCTCCGCCGGCGGGGTGGTGGTGCGAAGGGAAGGTGAGGAGGTTCTGGTTGCGCTTGCAGCCAGGCGGACCCGGCGGGGTGACCTGGCGTGGGGACTGCCCAAGGGCCTGGTGGAGGAGGGCGAGGAGCCGCCCCAAGCCGCGATCCGGGAGGTCGAGGAGGAGACCGGCCTGGTGGCCACGGTTCAGGAGCCCCTTGGCGAGATCAGTTACTGGTACGTGTGGGAAGGGGAGCGAGTGCGCAAGAGGGTCTCGTTCTTCCTCATGGAGGCCGTGGGAGGGGACGTCTCACGGCACGATCAGGAGATGGAGGACGTGCGGTGGTTCCCGTTGGCAGAGGCCGACCGAGTGGCAGCGTTTCCGAGCGAGCGGGGCATCCTGGGCAGAGCCCGCGCGAGCCTGGGCATGGATAGCTAAAGGACGACTGCGTTCTGGCCTCCAAGGCCGGTGTCCCGCCTACAATGAGCCAGCAGTCATGCGAAGGTCGCGCAAAGGGTCGATCGCCCTCCTCCTGATCATCGCCACGGCATGGCATCCGGCTCCGGCGCTGGCTCAGACCCAACCCGCCCCCGCTGTGGCGCTGACGCTCGTGGGCCAGTCTGCCTGGAACGCGCCGGGCCGCCCGCTTGATATGACGATCCGAGCTGTCAATCACGGCGACGCACCCCTGCAGAACCTGTCGATCATTCTCAGCATCCTGGCCCCGGCTCGAGCCCGATCGGTCTACGAGCTCTCCCTGCGAGCCGATGCCACCATCACCATCTTCACTACTTCATTTCAGCAAGAGGGAAGCCTGGCGCCCGAGCAGACCCGGAACTTCCGCCTGCGCCAGCCTCTGGGGTTCCTGGCCGCGCGTCACGAGACAGCGCTCTATCCGGTCAAGGTCGTTCTGGCCTCAGGCGATGCCCCTGTGGCCACGCTTCGCTCGCCGATGATCTTCCTCAACGAGCGACAGGTGCTCGCTCTGAACCTCGCCTGGACGTGGGTCCTGTCCGCTCCGGTTCAATTTCGGCCCGATGGAGTGTTCCTCCCTGGGTCCCTGGAACGCGACATCGCACCCGGTGGCACTCTGGAGGCCATGTCCCGGGCCCTTCAGCGGCTCGGGCCGGGTGGCGTCGATCTCGCCGCCTCCTCTGTCCTTATCGGCGAGTTGATCCGCATGGCCCATGGCTACCGGATCTCGAATCCGGACGGGTCCACACAAACGGTCTCCGAAGGAACGGCAGGTGCGGCCGATGCCGCGAGGGTCCTGAGCGCGCTCCGCGCCGTGGCGGCCCGTCCGGCGACGGAGGTCATCGCGCTCCCCTTTGGAGACCCAAGCCTTCCCTCGCTGGCCAGGTCGGGCCTCATCCACGACCTCCCGTCGCTCCTGGAAGGAGGCCGGAAGCTGGTGACGTCCGCCCTGGGTGCCTCACCCAGCAGTACCGTATCAAGGCCTCCGCTGTCTCAGCTCGATCCGGGAACCTTGGCCAGGCTGGCTGCGCTGGGTACGCGGACGGTTCTGCTGGACGCGGACTCTCTTCCCCCCTCGAGCAGTCCCTTGAACAACCCACCCGTGGTCAAACTGGCCGCCGGACGGTCCATGGTGGCAGCCGTCGCCCCTGACCCGGGAGTGGCCGCCGTGGCTGCCGCGTATCCCGAGGACCCGCGATTGGCCGCTCAGGCCGCTCTGGGAGATCTCGCCGCCATCTGGCGAGAGCTCCCCGGGACTCCGGGCCGCGGGGTGGCCGTCCTCTTCTCGGAGCAATCGGCGCTTCCGGGCGCTTTCTTCGCGGCCTTCGCCGGGCTGGTCCGGTCGTCTCCCTGGCTATCTCCGGGCACGGCCTCCAGGCTGGTGGCCACCGCCGAGCCGCCAGGGCACCAATCACTGGCCCTTCGTCCGTATCCGGCCTTGAGCCCCGTCCTGGTTGGGCAGTTGCAATCGGCCCGAGCCTCGCTCGGTCAGTTCCGCCAGTCGGCGGCCGGCTCGTCCCCGCAGGCCGATCGAATGGAGGACAATCTGCGGCTGTCGGAGGGCAGCGTGTCCCTCACCGATCCGTCGCTCGGCCTGCAGTTCGTCGATTCCGTCTCCCGGACCATTCGCAGGACCTACGGTCAGGTCCGGATCACGAGCAGCCTGGTTACGCTGGCCTCTCAGAGCGGGGTCATCCCCGTGACCATCGGCAACGACTCACCCTATGCGCTTCGTGCAGACATCCTGCTCACGGCCGATCGCCGCATTGCCTTCCTCGGGGGGAATCAACGAACGGTGACGCTGCAGAGGAGGACCCAGGTGTTCACCTTCCCCGTCCGTGCTCAGAGCACGGGTCGCTTTCCTGTCAAGGTGCAGGTCCTGACGTCCAGCGCCGCACCCGCCGAGACCATCACCGAAGCCGATATGGTGGTTCGGTCCACCGCCTACAATCGGTTCGCGCTGTTCCTGACCATTGGAGCAGCGCTGTTTCTCATGGGCTGGTGGGGAAGGAGGTTCCTCCCTCGACGGAAGTCTTGAGGCCCCCCGAGCGGCCCGACGGCTCCGAGCCCCCGGTGGATCGGGCCGAGTTGGCATACGAGGATTCGACCCGGTCGTTCGTGCGGCACTCGGCTGTCATGTCCGCCGGCACGGCCCTATCTCGACTGACTGGGTTCGTCCGGCTCGGAGCCATGGTCGCCGCGTTGGGCGTCGCCGAGAGCCGTCTGGCCGACACCTTCAACGTGGCCAATACCACCCCCAACATCGTGTACGACCTTGCCCTGGGCGGCATCCTCTCCTCCGTATTCATCCCGGTGTTCGTGCAGCGGCTGGAAGGAAGGGGCCGAGCCGAGGCATGGCACACCGCGCGATCGGTCATGACCTTCGCCACGGTGCTCCTCTCCGCGATTGCGTTGGTCGGGATCCTGTTCTCCGATCAGATCATCGCGCTGTACACGCTGAAGGTGCCGCCGGGTCCCCAGCGCGAGGCCGAGCGACAGCTGGCTTCATTCTTCCTCAAATGGTTCATGCCACAGATCGTTTTCTACGGACTGGGAGCGGGAGTGGCCACAGGCCTGCTCAATGCCCATCGAAAGTTCGCCGCTCCCATGTTCGCGCCCATCGTCAACAACCTGATCGCCACCGCCACCTTCGTCCTGTTCATCGCCTTGCCGGGCCCGAAGGTTCCCACACCATCCAACATCACGGACCTTCAGCGCTACGTCCTGGCGGTGGGAACGACCCTTGGGGTGGTCGGGATGACGGTGGCCCTGTGGCCGTCACTCCGCCGCCTCAAGTTCAGGTGGCGCTGGACGCTCGACTTCTCGGACCCCGGATTCCGGCAGGTGGGAAGGCTGGCTGGATGGGCCTTCCTGTACGCGGCCGTCAACCAGGCAGGGCTGCTGGTCATCATCATCCTGGCCCAAGGATCAAGACAAGGCGGCTATACCGCCTATTCGTCGGCATTCATCTTCTTCCAGCTCCCGTACGCCATTTTCGCCGTCTCGATCATGACCGCACTGCTGCCGTCGCTCTCCTCGCGATGGGCCGACGATGACGTGGCGACATTCCGCCACCAGCTGGCTCAGGGGATCCGGGGCATGGCTTTCATCGTGATCCCTGCTGCGTTCGGGTACATCGCCCTTGCCACTCCCATCGTCCGTCTCCTGCTGCAACACGGAGTGACCACGGCTGTGAGCACGCATCTTCTGGCGGGAGTTCTCGCCGTCTTCTCCTTGGGGCTGTTCTCCTTCTGCTGCTTCCAGCTGCTGCTACGGGCCTTCTATGCCATGCAGGACACGCGCACGCCAGCGGTGGTCAACGTCTTCGCCGTGGCCATCAACACAGGAGTGGACGTTCTCCTCTTCCACTATCTCCCCACCCGCCTCAAGGTCCAGGGTCTGGCGCTCGGCCACGCCACCGCATACACCTTCGCCGCAATCACGTCGGCGCTGATCCTGCGGCGCAGAACGAACGGGTTGGAGGGCCGGCGTCTCGGGATGGCCCTGGCCAAGATCATGGTGGGGGCCGTCGCCGCCGGTGCGGTGGGCCTACTGGTGTCCAGCGTGGTGGGGCGTACTCTCGGCGTGGCCTCGATCTCGGCACAACTCCTGCAGGTGGGGGGAGCCCTAGTGGCCGGGGCCGCCACCTACGTGGCGATCACCTCCGCCTTCCGAATGCCGGAGATCGCGATGGTGAAGGACCTCGTGGAGGCGAGGCGAGGGCGGAGGGCGTGATCAGCGTCTCGTTGCCGCCGACCCACCGATGAGCCCCGAAGGTGCCGCCTCCGAATCCAAGGGCTCGGACGATCGGGAGCCCACCGATGCCTACCTGGTCCGGCGGTTCCAGGCGGGGGATACCGACGCCTTCACGTCGCTGATGCGGCGCCATGAGCGCAGCGTATACAACCTCGCCTTCCGCATGCTGGGACGGACCGAAGATGCCCGCGACGCCACTCAGGACGCCTTTCTGTCGTGCTACCGGCACCTGTCCACATTCCGCGGTGACGCGGCCTTCTCCACGTGGCTGCACCGGATCGCCGTCAACGCCTGCTACGACACCCTTCGGAAGCGACCAGCGGTCACCAGCATCGAGGAGGAGGTGCCCGATCCCGCCACGGTGGCGGATCCCTCCGATCGAAGCGCCGAGGCGGCTGACGTGCAGCGGGCTCTCCTCGAGGTTCCCCCGGAGTATCGCGCCGTCCTCATTCTGCACGAGATCCAGGACCAGCCGGTGGAGGCCGTCGCTGCTGCCTTGGACATACCGGTCGGAACCGTGAAGTCCCGGCTGCACCGCGCCCGCGTGGCCTTGGGCCGCGCCCTAGCTGGGAACCCAGCAGCCTCCGTGCCCCGTCCAACCCCCCGGAGTCATGACTGATCGACCCTTTCCGCCCTCGCCGCCGCCCGACGGTCCGCTCCCGGACGGGCGGACCTCCAACAGCTCGAACCCTGATGGGGGCCACCCGGAGCAACTGCTCGCTGCATATGTCGACGGCTCAGCTTCCCAGAAGGATAGGGCTGCCGCGGAGCGGCACCTGACCTCCTGCGCGACGTGTCGCCAGGAGGTCCAGCTTGCCTCCAGGGCCCGCGCCGCGCTCCTTGCCCTCCCGGAGCTGGAGACCCCGGGAGTGGTGGACGGTCTCCCCCTCCCCGACATCGAATTGGCCTCCCGGACCGGACGAGCCGAGTCGGCCGAAGCACAAGCTACGGGCGTCGCCGGGTCTCCCCAGGCACCGCCGGCCCCGATTGGCCGTCCAACCACGAGCAGACGGGCGCGCTGGGACCGGCTCGCCTGGGTCGGAGGGCTGGCTGCCGCGGCAAGCCTGGTGGTCATCATCCTCGCTCGACTGGGAGGAGGCGCCGGCAACGCCCCCAGCAGCGCCGCCATGGGCCCCTCGGTGCGTCCTTCCGCGGCGACATCCACCGCTGCCCGGGCAGCGGCCCCAACGACGAACTACACGGAGGCGAGCCTGGCCGCCCTGGCTCGTCGGCTGGCCACCCAGCGTGAGTCCAAGCTCGCCGGGCAATCCGCGCCCACAGAGCCGCTCGCTCCCTCTCAATCCGGGCCGCCCACGCCAACGGGCCAGTCCCCGGTATTGGCCGCGGTTGCATGCGCCCGCCAGGCCGCCGGGGTTCCGGCGGATGTCCAGGCGGTGCACGTCGAGGTGGGTTCGTTCAATGGCACCCCCGCTTACATCGTGGGCTTCCTTTCCGGGCAATCCCACTATCTGATGCTGGTCGCGGCGAGCCAGGATGGCTGTCGCGCCCTCAACGTGATCAACCAGGCCCTCTGATCGGCGCCCGGGAGGGGCGTCATCGGGCCGCCTGTCGCCGGGTGAGCACCGGCCCTCCGGGCTGCCCCCCCGGAACACCATCGGGGCTTCAGCCGGAGCAGCATCCGAGGCTCCCGCGGCAGCCGGAGCAGCATCCGAGGCTGCCGCGGGCTGCGACCGGAACACCGCCAGGGGCGACGTTGTTGCTATGCGAGAATGCCGACCATGGACACCCGAAAGGTCATCATCCTGGGCTCAGGTCCCGCCGGACTCACGTCCGCTTTGTATGCCGCCAGGGCTGATCTGAAGCCACTGGTGCTCAAGGGTATTGACGCGGGGGGCCAGCTCATGCTCACCACCGACGTGGAGAACTACCCCGGCTTCCCCGATGCAGTCCTCGGTCCGGAGCTCATGGAGAAGATGGAGAAGCAGGCCGCCCGCTTCGAGGCGGAGCTCCTCCACCAGGAGGCCACTCGCGTCGACCTGTCCCAGCGGCCTTTCCAGATCTGGTCGGGCGACGAGGAGTTCCGTGCGCTCGCCCTGATCATCGCCACCGGCGCCTCCGCCAGGATGCTCGGCCTCGATTCGGAGCGGCGCCTCCTGGGCCACGGTGTATCGACCTGCGCAACCTGCGACGGATTCTTCTTTCGGGGCCAGGACCTGGTGGTGGTGGGGGGCGGCGATTCGGCGTTGGAGGAAGCCATCTTCCTCACCAGGTTCGCCACCAAGGTCACGATCGTGCACCGGCGGAGTGCTCTCCGCGCCTCGAAGATCATGCAAGACCGGGCATTCGCCAACGACAAGATCGAGTTCGTGTGGGATTCGGTGGTGGCGGAAATCCTGGGCGACGGTCAGGTCTCCGGCGCCCGCGTTCGTCACGCCCAGACTGGCGAGACCCGTGATATCCCTGCGGGTGGGGTCTTCGTTGCCATCGGCCACACGCCGAACACCTCGCTGTTCGAAGGTCAGCTTGACATGGACCAGGGATACATCACGGTTCAGGAGCCGACCACCAAGACCAGCGTCGATGGTGTCTTTGCCGCCGGCGACGTGGTCGACCACATATACCGCCAAGCCGTCACCGCAGCAGGCATGGGATGCCAGGCCGGTATGGACACCGAGCGGTACCTCGAAGCTCAGGGTCAATGACCCTCGGCAAGGCCAAGCGAACGATCTTTGCGGTGATCGCGTCAGCGCTCGTGTTCGGGGCAGGACCGTGGGGCCAGTCCTCGGCTCTATCCAGCGAGGCGAGCGGGGTGACCCAGCCACCGGCATCGGTGGGCATGAGCGCCCACGGTGAACCTCTCCGGGCTCCGGCCGCCTACTACCGGCCTGTCCTGGTGCACGGGAACGCCTTTCCACTGGCCCGCTCGAATTTCCTCTCGCTCATCCAGATCTTCAACAACTGGCACGCTCCCCGCCTCCGCCTGGTGAACGGAACCTGGCAGTTGGTCGGCGTGCATGAGGGCATCGACATCGCCGCGGAACGCGGCACCCCGATCCTGGCCATGGCGGAAGGGGTGGTGGATGCGGTGGGATGGACCTTCTACTCAGGCACGCGGATCGGTGTTCGAGGCAACGATGGCCGCTACTATCTCTTCGCCCATCTCTCCGAGGTGGCCCCCGGTATCAGGCTAGGTGCGCGCGTGAGCGCGGGAGACTTCCTTGGGCGAGTCGGGAACACGGGTTACGGTCCGCCTGGCCACCGTGACGTGTTCCCCCCGCACCTCCACGTCGGCATCCTGGCCGGAGCGAGATGGGTGGATCCGTACGGGGTTCTGGCGTCTCTCTACGGCGCCGCCGTTTCCGCGGACCGTGAGGCCCAGGCCCGGCTGGATGCGCTGGCCCTCGACGGCCGGACCGCCGCGTGGCACCATGCTGTGAGTGCGCTACTCCTCCCTCTGGCGGCTCCAAAGGGGGAATAGCGTCCTGCACCCCTGGCGTTACCCTGATTTGGTGAGCCAAGCAGATGCTGGCTCCTCGAGGAGATGACTCGTTAGATGTCTGATAACGTCACACCGGTCGGAGATAGGGACTTCGATAACCAGGTTCTGGCCGCCGACCGGACGGTGCTGGTGGACTTCTGGGCCGAGTGGTGTGTCCCGTGTCACATGGTTGACCCACTGGTCGAGGAGATCGCCAG
>Ga0137373_10008334_pt1 | contig 10951 bp, 12 predicted proteins | sample SagtaG_5_FD_104912 | JGI IMG/M metagenome (GOLD analysis project Ga0137373, IMG submission 104912) | Vadose zone soil microbial communities from Sagehorn Ranch, Mendocino, California, USA - Sage1_R_80_16 metaG | ecosystem: Environmental > Terrestrial > Soil > Vadose zone | place: USA...
ATTGTCCGCCACGAGGGTTGAAGACCGTACCGTCCCAGGCGGGCCGTCTCCTCGTCGGCGACCGGGCCGATGCAGGGCGCCGGCGAGTTGCCACAGTTGCCGATCAGCTCCGTCGTGACCCCCTGGCGCACCTTGCTCTGCGCGCTGGGGTCGATCAGGAGGGTCCGATCGGAATGGGTGTGCATGTCGATGAAGCCGGGCGCGAGCATCAGTCCGCTGGCGTCGACGACCCGGCCGGCGTGGTCGCGGTCCACCGCGCCGATGCCGACGATAGTGTCGCCCTTGACCGCGACGTCGGCCTTTCGGGCGGGCGCCCCAGTCCCGTCGACGACCGTCGCGCTCACAAAGATCAGGTCCGGACTGTCGGCCATTTCAGCCCTCAGCTATCAGCCCTCAGCTATCGGCCATCAGCGGCGTCGCGGCTGCTGACGGCTGATACCTGATTGCTGACCGCTCCGCGAGCGCGTCGTAGCACGCGCGGCCCAAGCGGCCGATGAGCTGCGCGGCAGCCGCGAAGCCCGGCGTCCCATCCGCCAGCTCACGCGGGACCTGATCGGTATACGCCGTGAGGATGAAGAGCGGCCGGTCGTCTTTGTATACGATGCCGGCGTCGTGGTAGCCGCGGGCCCCGGTGCCAGTCTTGTGGGCGACCTTGGTAGCGAGCGGCAGCAGGGACGGCAGGCGGGTGCGCAGTTTCTGCCAGCTCAGGATGTCGATGGCAAGCTGGCAAAGTGATGTCGTGCAGCCCAGGCGCGCGGCCGCTTGGGGATCGGAGGATCCGCGCAAGATGAGCTCGAGCAGCAAGCCGACGTCATTCGGTGTCGTGGTCGTGACCGCGTCGACCGGATGATCGGGATCCAGATTTCGGGGCGGAATGCCAAAGCGGTGGGCCGTGCCCAGCATTCCGATCGACCGACACAGCGCGTTGATCTCGTCCAGCCCGACCATCTCCACAACCGTGCCGGTGCACGTGTTGTCACTGACGATGATCATCATCACCAGGATGTCTTTGAACGGGATCGTGAAGCCCGGGGTGAGGTGCTGAAACGTGCCGGAGTCGTTGTCCTGATACTTGGCCTGGATGATGACCGGCTGGCCGAGCGAGAGCCTGCCCTCGTTGACGGCCTTGAGCGCGGCCATCATGATCGAGATCTTGCGCGTGCTGGCCGAGGGGACCACCACGGCGCCGTCTCGGTCCGCGTGCTCGCCGCTGGTCAGGTCCTTCAGATACCAGGCCGTTGTGAACGGCTCGGCGTCGCAGAGGCTGTTCAGATGATGGACGAGGTCTTGCATCGCGTGCCTCCCTGCCTAGCTCTGACTCACGTAGGAAAGGTCGAAGCTGGAGCTGCTGTCGGGCCCCCGTACGGCACTCCGGCTCAAGCGGTCGTCGCTCGTTTGGGAGCTGGCACGTCCACCAGTGCGAGCAGGGGGCTGACGTCGTCAGGGATTGGCTCACCGTCCTCCAGCAGACCACGTAGATGGAGCTGGATAGCGTCGCGGACGTTGGCGAGCGCCTCGTCGACCGTTCTACCCTGGCTGAAGCACCCGGGCAAGGCAGGCACACTGACGCTGTAGCCGCCCTCTTCGGGTTCGGGTTCAAGGATGACCGTGTAGTGTCGCATAAGCCGCTCCTAGAGCAATCTGCGAAATTCCTCGGCGGACAGGTTGGCTTGTCTCAGGATGCGCGACAGTAGGCGAGGTCCGATGATCTGCCGAGCGTGGAACGGAACCGTGATCTTGCCAGGCTTTGCGGGGTGCTTCAGCTGCACGTGGCTTCCCTCTTGCGCTGAATACTGCCATCCGTCCCTGCGAAGGGCGCGGAGTACCTCAGCCGCCCTGAGTCGCGGTAGCCTCGGCAAACCTGCTCCCGATCGTAAGGATTATGGAGGCAACCCAGCACAGGAAGCCTCTCCGCCGAGGGTCGCGAAGCTGGCCTCGCTCACCTCATCCGTCCGCTGTCCGCGCCCTACCATCGGCTTGGCACAGTAGCTCACCTCGGCGAGGGATTACCAGAGGTGTCCGGGCGGGGCGGCGGCCGCTAGAATCGGTGTAGGGAGCCTGGCGGTGCGACTCTGGGACAGGCTGAAGTCAGCTTTGGCGGGAACTGGCCGCTCGGGCGACTCGGACCGAGGTGGTCTGTATCTGTACGTTCGGTGCGCGCGCTGCCACGACGTGGTGCGGGTCCGCATCAACATGGCGAATGATCTTCAGCAGGAGTTTGCGGAGGGCGAAGGGGTATCAGGCTACTCGCTCCGCAAGGGAGTTGTGGACGTCAAGTGTTTCCGGCCCATCGAAGTCAACATGAGCTTCGACAACCGCCGACGCGAGCTCTCGCGCGGGATCGAGGGCGGAGAGTTCATAACCCGCGAAGAGTTCGAAGAAGCCCGGGCGCAGGCCGGAGGCGGGCAGCCATAGACATCGGTCCGACGGGGCGGCGCGCTTGATCGACATGACCACTGGGAGGCATGAGCGCATCATCCCTGACTCGCGCCGCGCCCTGGCGCGACTGATTAGTGAGGTGGAGCGAGGTGGGCCGAGTGCCGACCAGCTCATGCGTCGACTTGGGGCACAGCCCGCCAGGAGCTGGGTGGTGGGGGTTACGGGGCCGCCGGGCTCCGGCAAGAGCACCCTGGTCGACTGCCTGACCTCCGTAGCCCGTGCTGAGGGGCTGAGCGTGGGGATCGTGGCGGTGGACCCCACAAGCCCGTTTTCGGGCGGCGCGATCCTGGGTGACCGCGTCCGAATGCTCGGCCACAGTGGCGACCCGGGCGTCTTCATTCGCAGCATGGCTGCCCGAGACAGCCTGGGCGGCCTCGCGCCCGGCAGTCGCGACGTAGTGCGTGTCCTCGACGCATACGGTTTTGACCTGGTGATCCTCGAGACAGTGGGGGTTGGCCAGACGGAGTTGGATGTGGTCAGGGTCGCGGACAGCGTCGTCGTCGTGGCCGTGCCCGGCCTTGGCGACGCCGTCCAGGCCCTCAAGGCTGGCATTCTCGAGATCGCCGACCTCATCGTCGTCAATATGGCCGATCGACCTGGAGCCGACCGAACGGTCGCCGAGCTGGAAGCGATGCTACACATCGGCCCGAGCCAGACGTGGACACCACCGGTCTTGCAGACAGTCGCCACAGAGGAGCGCGGCATCGCGGAGGTCTGGGACGCGCTGCAGGGTCACAGGCGACAGCTCGAGCAGAGCGGCGACCTGGTGGAACGGCGTCGACAGCGCGTCGAGACTGAAGTGATCGAGCTGGTCGAGCGCGAGCTGCGGCGACGGATCACCCGGCAGATTCGAGTCGACGGTCGGTTGGCTCAAGTTTTGGACGACGCCAGGAACGAGCGACTAGATCCTCACACCGCCGCGGCGCGAATCATCGACCGCGTAGTCGGTAGGCAGTAAAATGCCCATCCTTCCGTATCTCGGGACCTTGCCGACGCTGGCCGACGACGTGATGGTCGATGCCGAGGGTTTCGTCATCGGCAAGGTCGTGATGGGACCGGGTGGTCGAGTGGGACCCCGGGCGGTTGTTCGCGGCGACCAGAGCCACATCCAGATCGGGCGACGCTTCAAGCTCGGAGCCTCGGCGACCGTGCATGTCGACGTCGGTTACCCGACTATCATTGGCGACGACGTCGTGATCGAGGAGCGCGCGGTGGTCCACGCCTGTACGATGGCTGACGCGGTGCTGGTGGAGCGTGAGGCGACCGTCCTGTCGCACAGCGTGATCGGGGAGGGGTCGATAATCCAGGCCGGCAGCCTGGTGCCAGAGGGCCGCGAGATTCCGGCCCGTTCCGTCGTGGCGGGCACCCCTGGCCGCGTGATCCGCCAGACGACCGACGAGGAGGTGGCCGCGATTCGGCAGCGGGCGTCATCTCCGAAGAGGTCGGTTTGACCGAGGTCTTGCCAGACATCCACCTGCTGCGGCTGCCGCTGACGGGCAGCCCGCTCAGGTTCGTCAATGGCTACTTACTCAAAGCCGATCAGGGTTGGGCGCTGGTCGACTGCGGGTGGAACATGCCAGACGTGCTCGAGGCGCTCCAGGCCCAGCTCGGCGAGCTTGGGGTGGCGCTTGGGGACGTCCGATCACTGGTCATCACCCACTATCACTCCGATCACTACGGCCTGGCCGGCACTCTGGTCGGCCTTACCCGCGCCCGAATGATGATGCACCGCCTGGACTGGTTGTTCATCAAGACCGAGCTGGCCGACTTCGACGCGGCGATCGACCGCCTCGATGACTGGCTGCGTCGCAACGGGGCGCCGGCCCAGATGCTCAACTCCGAGCGAGGGCGGGCGGAGGAGATGTTCCGCCGCTACACGCTCCACCAGCCGGACGAGCAGCTCGAGGATGGGCATCGCTTGCGAGTTGGGCGGCATGAATTTCGAGTCGTCTGGACGCCCGGACACACCGGCGGGCACATCTGTCTGTATGACGGTGAACGCCAGGTGCTGCTTTCGGGCGACCATGTGCTCGATCCGATCACCCCAAACGTGAGCCTGAATCGATCGAACGTTGGCAACCCGCTCGGCGAGTATCTCGAATCGCTCCGCAAGGTCGGCGAGCTGGAGGCGGACCTCGTTCTACCGGCCCACGGCGAGCCGTTTCATGGCCTGAGGCGGCGCGTCGGCGAGCTGCTCGCCCACCACGACCAGCGCGAGCATGAGGTGCTCGAAGCGCTCGCCCGCGGCGCTTCGACGGCGACGGAGGTGGCGTTCGCGCTGAGCTGGACCCGACGACGCACGCGGCTGGCTGAGCTGCCGCTGGGCCAGCAGCGGATGGCGTTGACCGAGACGATGGCCCACCTCGAAGAGCTGCGGTCTCGCGGCCTGGCTCGCCGGGGACGTCGCGGTGACGTGATCGTCTACGAACTAGCTGCGGCGGATTGACAGCCTACAATTAGGCATTCGCGTGCGTATCCCCGGGCCGGGTTTTGGGGGCAGTTCCGCATGGCTTGGGCGGGTTTGCGCCCTTTTACGTGGCTGGCCACCGCGCTCGTCGCGGCGGTCGGGGTCGTAGTCGGACCGTCGAGTGTCGCCGCTCAACCTGCCGATCAGATCACGCCTCTGGGATCCGACACGGGCCGCGGCGTAGACCGCTACCAGATGGTGGTCGGACCCGGCGGCTCGTTCTGGGAGTTGGGTGTGAGCCACTTGCCGCTGCTCGCGCTCGAGCAGGGCGACCTCAAGGCGGTCACTCTGATCGAGCAGGCCTGGCGCGCCCAGTACCCGGGGCGCACTCCCAACGACGTTCGGCCCGACGATAGTTTCGTCCTGGAGGTCCCGAATGGAACGTTCGTCGCCCGAAGCCAGGTTCGCCAGAGCGACCGGCTGATCTTCGATTCGTTTGGGGGGGATCAGCTGACGACGTTCCCACGTGATCCAGTAATCGCCTACCGCCTCCGGAGAGCCGGCCTCGAAGGCCGGGCCGAGGTGCTGATCAACGGGGGGCAGGCTTCCGCCGTCGAGGAGGCCAGGAGAATCTACGACGTGGACTCGCCAGACTTCCTGCAAGTCAGGACGGTTCGCGGCGCTCTCCAGGAGCGCACCACGAAGATCACGTTGGACTTGACCAAGAAGTATCTGGATGATTTCCGAAACTACCGCGATCGCGCCGCTCGAGTTGAGAGGACGCCGGACGGCCTGACCGCGTATGCGTTCGACCGGACCGACCAGGACAACCCGTTGGTTCGCGTCGAGGATGCCATTGGCGACGAGACCGATCCGGGCAATTTCCCGCGTCTGTGCCGGATTGCCTTCTACCGCGATGGCACGGTCCGCAGATATCTGATCACGGAGTCGGGCGATTCGCTAGCCACCCTCAGCCGCCCGGACAATGCCGCCTGGACGAAAGTTCTGCCGTCTTGGCAAGAGTGGCTGCCGGGCCAGGCCGAAGCGCTGCCCCCGTTCACGCCGGCGATTAGCAGCGCCGGAGTCCTGCTGCCCGGGCGAATCCTGGTAATCGCGTACCGCCCCCGTTCGAGCCAGGCCTCACCACAGCCGACGCGGACCGCCGCCGGCGGCTCGAGCCTCGACTGTCTGGGCGTGCCGCTGGGTCTGCTGCTGGTGGCCGGGCTTGCCTTCGGCATGCGCAGGTCGGTGGCGTCCGACTGAGGGAGGCCAAATTGAGGCCTGCTATACTGGCGCGCGTGCCGCCGAGCGTGAGCTTCAACAACTCAAGACGCCGTTTGATCCAAACAGCCGCGGCCGTCGTGGCCGGTTTAGCGCTCGCGCCCCGATCCCTCATCGCGGAGGCCTTGCAACCGGTCTTCGATGCTGACATCGGGCTGGACCCGGGCCACAGTCGCGTCGATGTGGGGGCGAGTGGCGCTGGAGTGGGCGAGTACCAGCACACCCTGGACGTGGCGCTGCGGATCAGGCCGCTGCTCGAGGACGCCGGCCTGCGAGTCAACCTCAGCCGGAACGACGATCAGCCCCTGACCGCGATGTCACATCCCAACCTCACCGAGCGGACTCGGATCGAACAGGCCGCCAGGATCGAGGCGGTCGGGAAGGTGCGGGTGTACGTGTCCATTCACTTCAACGCCGGCGCCGACGCCCGCCTGAGCGGGACAGAGAGCTACTTCAACACGGACAACGCTGCGCCTGAGAGCTTGCGATTGGCCCAGGCGGTGCAGCGCAACGTGGTTGGGTCGTTGCGGGAGCTGGGCCATCCGGTCGTGGACCGTGGCGTCAAGGAGGACCTGCTGGCCGGGAAGCCCTACGGCCACTTCTTCAGCCTGCGCGGGGGCATGCCAAGCGCGCTCGTCGAAGGCCTCTTCCTGAGCAATCCGGTCGAGGCGGCGCTGCTGTTGAGAGAGGAGACCCGCCAGGCGGTGGCACGCGGCTACGTGGGCGGCATATTGGAGTACTTCGCCGTCGTCACCTCGGCCTCGGCGACCCCGTAGAGGCGCAGCTTCCAGACCACGGCCATCGCTTCCAGCACGATCCACGGCGACATCTTCGACTTGCCGACCCGCCTGTCGACAAACACGATCGGCACCTCTGTGATGCGGAAGCCAAGCCTGTGGCAGCGGTAGTTGACTTCTACCTGGAAGGCGTATCCGTTGGAGTGAATCGAGTCGAGCTCCAGCCGCCGCAAGACGTAGCTGGAGAAGCACTTGAACCCGCTCGTAAGGTCGTTGACGGGAATGGCCAGGATGAGCTTGGCATACATCGAGCCACCCCGGCTCACGAACGTGCGGAGCATTGACCAGTTCCTGGTCCCGCCACCACCGACCCAGCGCGACCCGACGGCTACGTCACCAGCGATGGCGGCCGCCAACAGGCGAGGGAGATCGGCCGGATCGTGTGAGAAGTCGGCGTCCATCTCGAATACATAGTCGAAGCCGTGCTCGAGCGCCCACTTGAAGCCCGCGACGTAGGCGGTGCCCAGGCCTCGCTTGCCGCCCCGATGCAGGACCCCGAAACGCGGCTCCACGTCGGCCAGCTCGTCGGCGAGCTCGCCAGTACCGTCAGGGGAGTTGTCGTCCACCACGAGGACGTTAAACTCCGGGCCCTGGCCGAGGATGGCGGGCAGGAGCTGCGGGAGGTTCTCCCGCTCGTTGAAGGTTGGGACGATCACCAGAGCTTTCATGCGCGCAACGTCGACCTGCCGAAATGCTACACGGTCTAAAGGAAGCGCAGAAAGGCTAGGCCCGTCCGCCGAAGCGGACGGGCCTGACCGGTGGGCGCCTGGTGTTCGTCAGGCGACGCTCGCGCGCCGAGCGTTCTCCTGCTCGGACTCGCGGAGCTTAGCCTCCTCCGGCTCTGAGAGCACGTGCCCGCATTGCAAGCAACTGACGTACCGAGCCGCGGCGGCGTGGAGGCCGATCGCAGGCTCCTCGTAGAGGTCGCCGTGGCACTTCGGGCAGCCTTTGAGCCACATCATCGTAGACTCTCCCTGAACGAGATTGGCCCGGCCCCGCCGGGACAGCGGCGGCGCCAATACTACCACAACATCACAAAGTTGTCACGTAATTGCTCAGCTTGTCGTGGCAAAGGTCTGACGCGGAGGGCAGCGAGGGCTGCAGCGATGCCGGCCCGAGCGGCCGGCCGCCGGCGTTGAACGGCCGGGTCGGCGGCCCTATACTGGGCCCATCCAGTCACCCGCCAAGCGGGTAAGGACGGCGAGCGATGCGGTGTTCGGCCTGCGGCACGGAGAACCCCGCGACGGCGAAGTTCTGCGAGGAGTGCGGAACCGCCGGTCGGGCTCGTCTCTTACAGAACTCACACCCTCAGATCATCGAGGAACTCTGACGCCGGAGCGACGCTGGTTACCAACAGGTGATCGCGGGCACGGGTGCAGGCAACGTACAGTAGATGCCGCTCGGTGTTGTAGACCTCCTCGAGATCCGCCTCGTCTGCAACCGATTCGATTCGCTCCTGCAGGGGGACGACCTCGTCATCGCAGGCCATCACGACGACGGCCCGAAACTCGAGGCCCTTGGCGAGATGCATCGTGCTGATCGAAACGGACCCGCTCTTCGATGCCACGGTCTCGTCGAGCACTTTGAAGGGAAGCCCGGCCTTCTCCACTGCGGCGCGTCCTCTCGGGACCTCGGCATGAGATCGCACGAACAGGCCCACCTCGTGTGGCTTCACGCCCTCGGACACGCGATCGGCCAGCCAGCCGCTGACCGTCTCGATCTCATCGTCGGGAGCGTCCAGGACTCGCACGACCGGGTCCGGTCCATTGAACACCGAGATCGTGCCACGGCGTTCTTCCGTGTTGCCGTCAACGTCGGTGAGCTCCGGCCCGAGCAGGAGATCAGCCTGCGCCCGAATCTGGTGGGACGTCCGGTAATTGATCCGAAGCGTTCTAGAACGCCCGCGGACGTCGACTCCAAGCGCCTTCCAGGAGAAGGGCTGCTGAAAGATGCGCTGCCCAAGGTCGCCGGCAAAGAAGAGACTATTCGGCCGTCCGGCACCAAGGGCGGCGAGAAAGCGCAACTGCGCGACGCTGACATCTTGCGCCTCGTCAACCACGACGAAGTCGAACGGTGGCCGCTCGACGGTTGCAAAATGTGAGGCCAGGCGGCTGAACAGGTCGGACTGGCTTACCGGCCCTCGGGCCTCGAGGCCAGCCCGAACGCGGTCGAACAGGGCCCAGAGGTTTTCCCGCTGCTTCTCCGGCAGCCGGGTCTTGCGGCCCAGACGCGCCACGTCCCGATACGCCTCCCACGTCTTCAACTGCCATGCGTCGACGACATCCTCCCACTCTGTCATCAGGAAGTGGAGACTGAACTTCTGTCCCTCGACCTCCCCGGCCGCCTCTGTCAGTAGCTGGTGAAACACGTCGCGCGAGGCGATCTCCGGCCGGCCGATGTTCAGCTCGTAGAGGCGCCGCGCGATCGCATTCAGCGCGTGCACTTCCAGACGCTCGCCGATTCGGGGCTCATTACTGATCAACCTGTACAGCTTTGTCCTGAGTGCGTTCGCCAGGGTCTCGGAGAACGTGGTGAGCAGCACCCGGGCATCGGGGTTCGTGCGTGCAAGGAAGACGGCGCGATGCAGGGCGACGATGGTCTTTCCGGTGCCCGCCGAGCCGGATATGCGGGCCGGGCCGCCGTCATCTCGCTCGACCGACTCACGCTGCGCGGGATGGAGAAAGATGGTCCATTTCTCCCAGGGGTACTCCAGTGCGCGCGCCAGCTCCTCGACGTCGCTGACCACCCGGAACCTGCGCAGGGCGTCGGGGTGCTCAAACGGGTCCGCGCCGGCCGCGATCGGCCGTGGAATACGAGGGGTGACGCCGGTTGCCAGGTCCAGAAGAGCCTCGGCGGCCTCCCGCGGCAGGTGATCGGTCAACTCCAGCAGGCTGTCCTCCGTGGCCTGACGCACCTCTTCCAACCACTCGGCCGGCACGCCGTAGCTCAGGAGGTCCTCCTCCGGAATGCCGGCGAAGATCGGTGGCGTGGGGGGCGCCGGCTGTTTCACCTCGACGTACCTCGGAACGGTGATCTCCTCGACCCGCTCGCGAATCTCCACGAGCTGCGCCGCGCCGGTCTTGGGGTGCATCTCTAGCTTGCGTCGCTCAGCCCAGTGATAGGCATCGTCATGATGGCCGACATAGCACAGCAGCAGGCTGGCCTCGGCCCGGTGGACAATCAGCCTGATGTCTCGGCTCACTCGGACCGACCAGAATCTCTTGTCCTTCGCCCGATCGAGCCTGTGAAAGCCTATGCCAGGGTCGGCCGGATTGAGCTGCAGGTCGAAGGCCGTCGTCTTGACGGCCTTCTGCTCGCCGCCCGTCAGCCGGGTGAGGCTGTCGGTGAACGTGTCGGCGATGCGGAAGTCCACGATTCTCCCCAGCGCGTTCTGCTCAGGCCGTTTCAGTCGTGAACGGAGGTGTCCGGCTAGGGACGGAAGACGTCGGCATGCTGTGCAATGAGGGCAGCTTGTTCCTTCCGTTCGGCCTTCCCCAGCTCAGGGTCGGATGCCGACCATGCCCAACCGACGATATTCGCGTGCCGTGGTGGCGGCTCGCTCGCGACCGCGTCCAGTTCAGCCGCTCTGACGTGCCGGGTCTTAACGATGGCCGCTCCATGCAGTGTCCGCTCGCCAACGGCGTATTCGCGAGCGATCTGCCAGAGTGCGTCAGGCGGCTCGCCACTGTGACGGAAGACGGAGGTTCCGCCGTCCCTGGGACTCGGTAAGAACGCCGCGGGCTTCACCGCCAGCGCATTGAACTGACTGGACGACGTGAGAAACCGTGCGAGGTCCTCCTCGTCGTCAACAACCGCGGGTAGACCGGACGGGAGCACCACGATGGTTCACGATTCCCTTGATAACTTCCAGAATCAGCGGCGGGACCCTCTCCCCGTCGAAGTAGGCGACTGCATGACCTCGGTCTGTGCCGTCCAGCCACGCATACGCCAGGCGGCTGCTGGTGCCGACGCTCAGGGAGAGAAGGCGGTTCCGGGATTGAATCCAATCCATGGAAATTGAGACGTC
>Ga0137373_10008338_pt1 | contig 10948 bp, 6 predicted proteins | sample SagtaG_5_FD_104912 | JGI IMG/M metagenome (GOLD analysis project Ga0137373, IMG submission 104912) | Vadose zone soil microbial communities from Sagehorn Ranch, Mendocino, California, USA - Sage1_R_80_16 metaG | ecosystem: Environmental > Terrestrial > Soil > Vadose zone | place: USA: California...
GCTGGCGCAGGCGCTGGACACCCTGTCGAACACCTTCCAGGACTCCCCCGAGCAGGTGCGCAGCTCGCTGGACGGGCTGTCCAGGCTGTCCCGCACGGTGGCCTCCCGCGACGCGCAGCTCGCCACCCTGCTGGACCGCACCCGGCGGGTCACCAGGACGCTGGTCGAGCGGGACGACCAGCTCGTGAAGCTGATCGACGACGGCAACCTGCTGCTGCGGGAGATCCAGGACCGCCGGCAGGTGATCCACGCGCTGCTGGAGAGCACCTCGAACCTGGCCCTGCAGCTTTCCGGCCTGGTGCAGGACAACCGGCGGCAGCTCACCCCCGCGCTGAACCAGCTCAACGGCGTGGTCACCCTGCTGCGGCGCAACCAGGACAACCTGGACAGGGGGATCGCCGCTATGGCGCCGTTCGTGCGCGTGTTCACCAACACCCTGGGCAACGGCCGGTGGTTCGACTCCTACGTCCAGAACCTGCTCTCGCCGCTGCCGGCCAGCGTCGGCCCGGGGGGTGGCCGGTGAAGTCGGCCGGTACCGCCGTCAAGGTGGTCGCGGCGCTGTGCGCGGTGGTGCTGGCGGCCGCGGTGGTCTGGTGGCAGGTCCGCCCGCCCGGGGTGGTGAAGCTGACCGCGAAGTTCACCCGCGCGATCGGCCTCTACCCGGGCTCCGACGTGCGGATCCTCGGCGTGAAGGTCGGCACCCTGACCAGGGTCACCCCGGACGGCGACAAGGTCGTCGTGGAGATGGAGTACGACCGGAGGTACCGGGTGCCGGCCTCCGCCGGAGCGGTGGTGGTGCCCCCGTCGCTGGTCAGCGACCGGTACGTGCAGCTCACCTGGGACCGCCGCGACCCCGACGTCACCAACGGCCCGCCGATGGCCAGCGGCACCACGCTGGACACCGACCGCACCGCCGTCCCGCTGGAGCTCGACGACCTGTACCGGACGGTGAACGACCTGTCGGTGGCGCTCGGCCCGAACGGCGCCAACGCCGGCGGCGCGCTGAACCGGTTCCTCGAGGTCGGCGCGGCCAACCTGGACGGTGAGGGCGCGAAGCTCAACCAGACGCTGAAGGACCTGTCCGACGCGGTGCGGACGGTCGGCGAGAACCGGGAGAACCTGTTCGGCACGATCACCAACCTGCAGAGGTTCACCACCACCCTGGCGGACAGCGACCAGCAGGTGCGGCTGTTCACCCGGAACCTGTCGAACGTCTCCACCCAACTCGCCGGCGAGCGGGACGATCTCGCCGTCGCGCTGGCCAACCTGGGCACCGCCCTGGGTCAGGTGGCCACCTTCGTCAAGGACAACCGGGGGATCCTCGCGAAGAACATCTCCGGGCTGGTCCAGGTGACCTCGGTGCTGGTCAGGCAGCGGGCCGCGCTGGCGGAGTTCCTGGATCTGGCACCCACCGCGCTGGCCAACCTGGCGCACGCCTACAACGCCACCAGCGGCACCCTGGACACCCGGATGAACCTGCCGTTCCTGCAGGATCCCAAGTTCCTGTGCGCGATCCTGGTCAACGCCGGGATCGACGACAACACGCTGTGCAACACCCTCACCCGGGCCGTCGGCGCGCTGCCGGAGATCCCGGGGCTGAACTCACCGGCGGACCCGGACACCATCCCGACCCTGCCCGGCGTCCCGCACCTGCCCAGCCCGGGTCTGCCCGGCCCGGGGCTGCCCATCCCGACCCTGCCCGGCCCGGGGCTGCCCATCCCGACCCTGCCCGGCGTGGGGGGTGAGGGGTGATGCGCCGCCTGACCAGGCTGGCCGGGCTCGCGGTGGCCGGCGCCGTCACCGTGTCCGGCTGCGGCTTCCCCGGCCTGTACGGCGTGCCGCTGCCCGGCGGCCCCGACGTCGGCAACCACCCGTACCGGGTGCGGGCCGAGTTCGTGAACGTGCTGGACCTGGTGCCGCAGTCCGCGGTCCGGGTGAACGACGTACCGGTCGGCAGGGTCGAGAAGATCGAGCTGGACGGCTGGATCGCCAGGGTCACCCTGCTGGTCAACGGCGATGTGCGGCTGCCCGCCAACGCGCACGCCGAGCTGCGGCAGACCAGCCTGCTCGGGGAGAAGTTCGTCGCGCTGGCGCCGCCGACGCACGCGCCGCCGGAGGGCACCCTCGCCGACGGTGCCCTGATCCGGCTGGCCGACACCAACCGCAACCCCGAGGTGGAGGAGGTCCTCTCCGCCCTGTCCGCGCTGCTGAACGGCGGTGGCGTGGAACAGCTGCAGGTCATCACCCGGGAGCTGAACAGGGCGCTGACCGGCCGCGAGACCGAGGTACGCAGCCTGCTGGCGAACCTTGAGACCTTCATCGGCGGCCTGGACGCCCAGCGGTCGCACATCACCCGGGCGCTGGACAACCTGGACAGGCTCTCCGCCACGCTCGCGGCGAACAGGGACGCCATCGGCCGGAGCCTGGACACCATGCCGGCGGCCCTGAAGGTGCTCTCCGACCAGCGCCGGCAGCTCACCACGATGCTCACCGCGCTCGCCAGGCTCGGCGTCACCGGCACCAGGGTGATCAACGCCAGCAGGGACGACGTGCTGGCCGACCTGGCGCGGCTCGAGCCGACCCTGCGGAAGCTGGCGGAGGCCGGGGACGCGCTGCCCAGGTCGCTCGGCTTCCTGCTGACGTTCCCGTTCCCGGACACCGCGCTGAACGGCATCGGGGGTGACTACGCCAACGCGTTCATCACCCTGAACGCCGACGTGCTGGAGATCCTGGACAACCTCACCGCGCAGAAGCAGGCCGGCCGGCCGGGGGGCGGCGGCCCGCGGCCCGGCCCCGCGTCGCTTCCCACCCTGCCCGGCGCCTCCGGCGACACCACCCTCCTGCCCGGCCTGCCGCTGCCCGGGCCGCCGCTGCCCGGGCCGCCGCTGCCCGGTACCGGCGGTACCCGGACCGGCCGGAGCACCCCGACCGACAGCCGAAACGGCGTACCGGACCTGCTCGGCATCCTGCTCGGAGGCGGCTCGTGATCCGGCGTTCGGTCAAGATCCAGGTGGCGGCGTTCGTCGCGCTCTCGCTGCTCGGCGTGTCGTACCTGTCGCTGAACTACATCGGGTTGGGCGCCCGGCTGTTCGGCGACCGGTACACGGTCAGCGCCGACTTCGCCGACTCCGGCGGCATCTTGCCGAATGCCGAGGTCACCTACCGCGGCGTCCCGGTCGGCCGGGTCGGTGCCATGCACCTGCTGCCGGACGGGGTGCGGGTGGACCTGCGGATCGACCCCGGCAAGCCGAGGATCCCGGCCAACGCCAAGGCGGTGGTCACCGACCGGTCGGCGGTCGGCGAGCAGTTCGTGGACCTGGTCCCGAGCAGCGCCGGCGGACCGTACCTGCGGCCCGGCGCGGTCATCCCGATGGACCGCAACGAGATCCCGACGTCCACCCAGACGCTGCTGCTGAACCTGGACCTGCTGGTCAGGAACGTGGACCGCCGGGCGCTGGCCACCGTGGTGGACGAGCTGGGCACGGCGTTCGCAGCCACCGGCACCGACCTGCAGCAGCTCCTCGACTACGGCGACCGGCTGCTGAGCGCGGCCAGCGACGCGCTGCCGCAGACGATCCGGCTGATCGAGGACAGCCGGACCGTGCTGGACACGTTCAACTCACAGGCGGCGCCGTTCCGCAACTTCGCGCACCAGCTCCGGCTGCTCACCGACCAGCTCAGGGCGAGCGACCCGGACCTGCGCGCGGTGCTGGCCAACGGGCCGCCGGCCGTCTCGGAGCTGACCGGCCTGATCCGGGACAACCGCACCGACGCGGGCGTGCTGCTGGCCAACCTGCTCACCACCTCGAACCTGCTGGTGCGCCGGGTGAGCGGGATCAGGCAGGTGCTCTCGGCCTACCCGGCGATCACGGCCGGCGGCTACACCTCGGTGCTGCCGGACGGCGCGGTGCACTTCGGCCTGGTGCTCAACGCCGACGACCCGCCGCCGTGCATCCGCGGCTACCAGGCCACCGACACGAGGTTCCCGCAGGACACCACCGACACCCGGGCCAACACCCGGGCCCGGTGCGCCGAACCGCGGGGCAGCGGCACCGACGTCCGCGGCGACCAGAACGTGCCGAGGAACGGCGTGCCGGCCGCCGAGCCGGGTTCGGTGGCGTACCAGGGCGGCGCGCCGGCCTCCGGCGGGCCGTCCCGTGCGCCGGCCGGTCCGAGCGCCGGTCCGAGCGCCGGTCCGATCGCCGGTCCGAGCGCCGGCCCGGGCTCCGGCGTGGACGTCGGCTCGCAGGTCGGTGACGCGGCACTGCTCGGCGACCGGTCTTGGCTCGGCCCGCTGTTGGCCGGGCTGGCCGGCTGAGCCAGCCAGAAGGGACTGAAGTTGGCGAACAGAACGAAGCGGGCCGGCCCCGAACGGGCCGGCGGCCTGGCGGTCACCGCGGTGGCGATGCTGTCCGCTGTGGTCGTCGCGCTGGTGGTCTGCAGCGCGGTGCTGCTCATCCTCGGGCACCACCTGCGGCACGACCAGAGCGTGCGGGAGACCGTGCTGAACGCCGCGCGGCAGCAGGCGCTGAACATGGTCACCCTCGACGCCCGGTCGGTGGACCGCGACTACGACCGGATGCTGGCCGGCACGGTCGATCCGCTGCACGCCGACCTGGAGGAGAACCGCGCCGCCGCCAGGGACGCGCTGCACAGGAGCAGGGGCACCTCCAGCGGCACGGTGACCGACGCGGGGCTGGTCGAGCTGCAGGGCGACCGGGCCAGCGCGGTTGTGATCGTGGACGCGGTGCAGACCAACACCGTCACCAGATCCACCCTGTCGCACCGGTTCCGGTTCCAGCTCGACCTGACCAGGCAGGGCGACAGGTGGCTGGTGTCCAACCTCGAGTCGGTGGACATCTGCGGCTCCGGCAGCAGCACCGAGCCGGGTTGCGCCGCCGGACAGGCACCGACGGCCACGCCCGGACCAACCCCCAGGCCCACCGCGACGAAGCGCTGACGGCGTACCAGGAGGATCCCTCGTGCCCCGACCCCGCCCCACCACCGGCCGTCCCGCCGGCAGGCCCGGCCGCCCGCGGGTTGCCGGCAGCCGCCGCCGCCCCGAGACGGACCGGATGCCCGGCCGTTCGACGCCCGTCGTCGCGCCGGAGGAGCTGCCCAGCGCGGACCCCGAGCCCGACCCCGCCACCACCGAGACCGCCAAGGCGGAGCCCGTCACCGCGGAGCCCGCTACCGAGCCCGCCACCGATCCCGAGCCCGCCACCGATCCCGAGCCCGCCGTCGAGCCCGAGGCCGGCGCCAAGGCGGGTACGGCCACCCGGCCCAGGCCGGGTCCTTCGCCCCGGCCGCGCCCGGGCAGCAGGGAGGCTGTCGCCGCGCGGGAGGCGGCGCGGCGGGACACCGAGGCCCGGCAGCGCCCCCGCCGTACCCGGCCGGGCCGCGGCGTCCCGGCCACCTTAGGCCGGCTCCGTGGCCGCCCCGGGAATGCCGCCGGGCCGATCGCGATCCGCATCGGCCGGCTGTGGCTTGTCGCCGCCGGCATGCTGGTGGTCGCCGTCGTGCTCGCCGCGCTCACCCTGGGCTGGCTCGGCTCGTACCGGGACGCGCAAGCCCGGGCGGAGGCCTGGCAGCGGGCGCTGCCGTCCGCCAAGGACAAGGTGGCGCGGCTGTTCTCCTACGACTACCGGCACATCCAGGACGACCGGAACAACGTCGCCGGACTGCTCACCGGCCAGTTCAGGACCGACTACCTGGCGTCGATGGACAAGCTGGTCATCCCCCAGGCCCCGGCGAAGAAGTTCGTGCTGGTCAGCACCACCCAGTCCGCCGGGGTCAGCAGCGTGACCGGGGACGGCAGGCAGGCCGTGGTCATCGTCTTCCTGAACCAGTCGATCACCAACACCGACGTCAGGTCACGCACCGACCTGGTCCGGCTGCGGGTGACGATGACGGACGTGGACGGCACCTGGTTGATCTCGGAGGTGAAGTCCGTGTAGCCCGCGGCGACCTCGAACAACGCTCGAGCCACGCTCGGGCAACGCTCGAGCGGCTGCTCCAGCGGAGTGAGCTGCCCACGTGTCCCCTTGACGCGGCCCGCGTCTGGCGTCACTCTGACGAGACCAGTGCATGACCGAGAGATGTCGCCTCGACAGCAGTGGCGTTGACCGCTACACTGCTAGTTTGCGCTGCCCTCCGCCCCTCGCCGACTTGACGCGGGCGGTTCCGGCTGCGCAAGAAACGACGGCGCATGGCCTCGGAAGGACGCATCTTGGCAGTCTCCCGCCCTGGCAAGACATCTACTGCGAACCCGATGGGAATCCCCGGCGCTCCGCCGCGGGTATCCTTCGCCAAGATCCGTGAGCCTCTGGAAGTTCCGAATCTTCTTGCTCTCCAGGTCGACTCCTTCGACTGGCTGGTCGGCAACGACCGCTGGCAGGAGCGGGCGACCGACGCCGTGACCACGGGGGGCCTCGAGGAGATTCTGAACGAGATCTCCCCCATCGAGGACTTCTCCGGATCTATGTCCCTGTCCTTCTCCAACCCCCGTTTCGAGGACGTGAAGGCCTCCGTCGAGGAGTGCAAGGACAAGGACATGACCTATTCGGCTCCGCTGTTCGTCACGGCGGAGTTCACCAACAACACCACCGGCGAAATCAAGAGCCAGACGGTCTTCATGGGTGACTTCCCGATGATGACCGACAAGGGCACCTACATCATCAACGGCACCGAGCGGGTCGTCGTGTCGCAGCTCGTCCGTTCCCCGGGCGTCTACTTCGACCGGACCCTCGACAAGGTGTCGGACAAGGACATCTACAGCTGCAAGGTCATCCCGAGCCGGGGTGCCTGGCTGGAGTTCGACATCGACAAGCGCGACACCGTCGGCGTCCGCATCGACCGCAAGCGCCGCCAGCCCGCCACGGTGCTGCTGAAGGCACTGGGCTGGACCACGGAGCGGATCAGGGAGAAGTTCGCCTGGTCCGAACTATTGCTCACCACGTTGGAGAAGGACCACATCACCACCACCGACGAGGCGCTGCTCGACATATACCGAAAGCTCCGCCCGGGTGAGCCGCCGACGCGGGAGAGCGCCCAGACGCTGCTGGACAACCTGTTCTTCAACGGCAAGCGGTACGACCTGGCCAAGGTCGGCCGGTACAAGGTGAACAAGAAGCTCGGTCTTGAGCTGCCGTTCACCCAGGGCGTGCTGACCGAGGACGACATCGTCGGCACGATCGAGTACCTGATCCGGCTGCAGGGCGGCGAGAACGGCTACGAGACCGACGACATCGACCACTTCGGCAACCGGCGGCTGCGCACCGTGGGCGAGCTGATCCAGAACCAGATCCGGGTCGGCCTGTCCCGCATGGAGCGCGTCGTCCGGGAGCGGATGACCACCCAGGACGTCGAGGCGATCACGCCGCAGACCCTGATCAACATCCGCCCGGTGGTGGCCGCGATCAAGGAGTTCTTCGGCACCTCGCAGCTCTCCCAGTTCATGGACCAGACCAACCCGCTGGCCGGTCTGACCCACAAGCGGCGGCTGTCCGCGCTCGGCCCGGGTGGCCTGTCCCGGGAGCGGGCCGGCTTCGAGGTCCGCGACGTGCACCCGAGCCACTACGGCCGGATGTGTCCGATCGAGACCCCGGAAGGCCCGAACATCGGCCTGATCGGGTCGCTGTCCACCTACGGCCGGGTGAACGCCTTCGGCTTCATCGAGACGCCGTACCGCAAGGTCATCCAGGGCCAGGTGATCGAACAGATCGACTACCTGACCGCGGACGAGGAGGACCGGCACGTCATCGCCCAGGCGAACACGCCGCTGGACGCGAAGGGCCACTTCGCCGAGTCCCGCGTGCTGGTCCGCAAGAAGGGCGGCGAGGTCGACTTCATCGACCCCAAGGACGTGGACTACATGGACGTCTCGCCGCGCCAGATGGTGTCGGTCGCGACGGCCATGATCCCGTTCCTGGAGCACGACGACGCCAACCGCGCGCTGATGGGTGCCAACATGCAGCGCCAGGCGGTGCCGCTGCTGCGCAGCGAGGCGCCGCTGGTGGGCACCGGCCAGGAGTTGCGCGCCGCGGTGGACGCTGGCGACGTGCTGGTGGCCAGGAAGGCGGGCGCGGTGGAGGAGGTCTCCGCCGACTACGTCACGGTGATGGCCGACGACGGCACCCGCAACACCTACCGGCTGCACAAGTTCCGCCGGTCGAACCAGGGCACCTGCATCAACCAGAAGCCGATCGTGCACGAGGGCGACCGGGTGGAGGTCGGCCAGGTGGTGGCGGACGGTCCGTGCACCGACGAGGGCGAGATGGCGCTGGGCAAGAACCTGCTCGTGGCCTTCATGCCGTGGGAGGGGCACAACTTCGAGGACGCGATCATCCTGTCGCAGCGCCTCGTGCAGGACGACGTGCTCACCTCGATCCACATCGAGGAGCACGAGGTCGACGCGCGGGACACCAAGCTCGGTGCCGAGGAGATCACCCGGGACATCCCGAACGTCTCCGAGGAGGTGCTCGCCGACCTCGACGAGCGCGGCATCATCCGGATCGGTGCCGACGTCGTGACCGGCGACATCCTGGTCGGAAAGGTGACCCCGAAGGGCGAGACCGAGCTGACCCCGGAGGAGCGGCTGCTCCGCGCGATCTTCGGTGAGAAGGCGCGCGAGGTCCGCGACACCAGCCTGAAGGTGCCGCACGGCGAGTCCGGCAAGGTCATCGGCGTCCGGGTGTTCAGCCGGGAGGACGGCGACGAGCTGCCGCCCGGCGTGAACGAGCTGGTCCGGGTGTATGTGGCGCAGAAGCGGAAGATCCAGGACGGCGACAAGCTCGCCGGCCGGCACGGGAACAAGGGCGTGATCGGCAAGATCCTCCCGGTGGAGGACATGCCGTTCCTGCCCGACGGCACCCCGGTGGACGTCGTGCTCAACCCGCACGGCGTGCCGCGCCGGATGAACATCGGCCAGATCCTGGAGACGCACCTGGGCTGGGTGGCGGCGAACGGCTGGCGGGTCGAGGGCGGCACCGAGCCGTGGCAGGCCCGCCTGGCCGAGATCGGCGCCATCGAGGCCGAGCCCGGCACCAACGTGGCCACCCCGGTCTTCGACGGCGCCACCGAGAAGGAGATCACCGGCCTGCTCGGCGCGGCGCTGCCCAACCGGGACGGCCACCAGCTCGTCGGCAAGCACGGCAAGGCGGAGCTGTTCGACGGGCGCACCGGCGAGCCGTTCCCGTACCCGGTCTCGGTCGGCTACATCTACATCCTCAAGCTCCTGCACCTGGTCGACGACAAGATCCACGCCCGCTCGACCGGGCCGTACTCGATGATCACCCAGCAGCCGCTGGGCGGTAAGGCGCAGTTCGGCGGTCAGCGGTTCGGTGAGATGGAGTGCTGGGCGATGCAGGCCTACGGCGCCGCGTACACGCTGCAGGAGCTGCTCACCATCAAGTCCGACGACGTCCTCGGTCGCGTGAAGGTGTACGAGGCCATCGTCAAGGGCGAGAACATCCCCGAGCCGGGCATCCCGGAGTCGTTCAAGGTGCTCCTGAAAGAGCTCCAGTCGCTGTGCCTGAACGTGGAGGTCCTCTCCCGCGACGGCGTGGCGCTGGAGATGAAGGACTCCGACGAGGACGTCTTCCGGGCGGCCGAGGAGCTCGGCATCGACCTGTCGCGGCGCGAGCCGAGCAGCGTCGAGGAAGTGTGACAGGGCCGGCGGCCGGCCACCCAGCGCCGGCCGCCGTACCCCCGTCACGTGAAACGGCCCTATGACTGCACGATGAGGGACTGAATAACAAAGTGCTCGACGTCAACTTCTTCGACGAGTTGCGTATCGGCCTGGCCACCGCGGAGGACATCCGGCAGTGGTCCCACGGCGAGGTCAAGAAGCCCGAGACCATCAACTACCGCACGCTCAAGCCGGAAAAGGACGGGCTCTTCTGCGAGAAGATCTTCGGTCCTACCCGGGACTGGGAGTGCTACTGCGGAAAGTACAAGCGGGTCCGGTTCAAGGGCATCATCTGTGAGCGGTGCGGCGTCGAGGTGACTCGCGCCAAGGTCCGCCGCGAGCGGATGGGCCATATCGAGCTGGCCGCGTCCGTCACGCACATCTGGTACTTCAAGGGCGTCCCCAGCCGGCTCGGCTACCTGCTCGACCTGGCTCCCAAGGACCTTGAGAAGATCATCTACTTTGCCGCGTACGTCATCACCGCGGTGGACGCCGACGCGCGGCACCGCGACATGCCGACCGTCGAGGCGGAGATCTCCGCCGAGAAGGCGCACCTGGAGCAGAAGCGGGACGCCGACGTCGAGGTCCGGGCCAAGAAGCTCGAGACCGACCTGGCCGAGCTGGAGGCCGAGGGCGCCAAGGCGGACGTGCGGCGCAAGGTCCGCGAGGGCGCCGAGCGCGAGATGCGGCAGCTCCGCGAGCGGGCCCAGCGCGAGATCGACCGGCTCGAGGAGGTGCTGGACACCTTCCGCAAGCTGGACGCGAAGCAGCTCGTCGCGGACGAGATGCTGTACCGGGAGCTGCGCGACCGGTTCGGCGAGTACTTCGAGGGCGGCATGGGCGCCGAGGCGCTGCAGCGGCTGCTGCAGAACTTCGACCTGGACGCCGAGGCCGACCGGCTGCGGGAGACGATCCGTTCCGGCAAGGGCCAGAAGAAGCTGCGCGCGCTCAAGCGGCTCAAGGTCGTCGCGGCGTTCCTGAACACCCGCAACTCGCCGATGGGCATGGTGCTCGACTGCGTTCCGGTGATCCCGCCGGACCTGCGGCCGATGGTGCAGCTCGACGGCGGCCGGTTCGCCACCAGCGACCTGAACGACCTGTACCGGCGCGTGATCAACCGGAACAACCGGCTCAAGCGGCTGCTCGACCTGGGCGCACCGGAGATCATCGTCAACAACGAGAAGCGGATGCTGCAGGAGGCCGTCGACGCGCTGTTCGACAACGGCCGCCGCGGCCGGCCGGTCACCGGCCCGGGCAACC
>Ga0137373_10008340_pt1 | contig 10947 bp, 8 predicted proteins | sample SagtaG_5_FD_104912 | JGI IMG/M metagenome (GOLD analysis project Ga0137373, IMG submission 104912) | Vadose zone soil microbial communities from Sagehorn Ranch, Mendocino, California, USA - Sage1_R_80_16 metaG | ecosystem: Environmental > Terrestrial > Soil > Vadose zone | place: USA: California...
GATCGACGGCAGATCGGCGGCGCGCGGCAGCGCGTAGTCCATGAAGCTGCCGGTCAGCAGCTGCCCGCTGTCACGGTCGTAAACGCACTGCTCGAGCAGCGCCTGCCCGATGCCCTGCGCGACGCCGCCGTGCACCTGCCCCTCGACGATCATCGGATTGATGATGTTGCCGAAGTCGTCGCACGCGGTGAAGCGCTGGACATCGACGGCGCCCGTGTCCGGATCGATCTCGACTTCGCAGATGTGCGTGCCCGCGGGATACGTGAAGTTCGTCGGGTCGTAGAACGCCGTCTCGTCGAGGCCCGGCTCGAGCTTGTCGAGCGGATAGTTGTGCGGCACGTACGCCGCGAGCGCGATCTCGCCGAACGTCTTGCTGCGATCGGTTCCCGCGACGGTGAACTTGCCGTCGTTGAACTCGATGTCGGTCTCCGCCGCTTCGAGCAGGTGCGATGCGATCTTCTTGCCCTTCGCGACGATCTTGTCGAGCGCCTTGACGATCGCCGTGCCGCCGACGGCGAGCGAGCGCGATCCGTACGTGCCCATGCCGAACGGCACGCGGCCGGTGTCGCCGTGCACGACGTCGATGTTGTCGACCGGGACGCCGAGCCGCGCCGCGACCACCTGTGCGAACGTCGTCTCGTGCCCTTGTCCGTGCGAATGCGATCCAGTGAACACCGTGACGCTGCCGGTCGGATTGACGCGCACCTCGCCCGCTTCGAACAAGCCTGCTCGCGCGCCGAGCGCGCCCGCGATGTTCGACGGCGCGAGTCCGCACGCCTCGATGTACGACGCGTACCCGATGCCGCGCAGCTTGCCACGCTTCGTCGATTCCGCCTTGCGCGCTGCGTAACCGGCGACGTCGGCGAGCTTGATCGCGCCGTCGAGTGTCTTGTCGTAGTCGCCGGTGTCGTAGTTGAGCGCGACCGGCGTCTGGTACGGAAACGCGCGGATGAAGTTGCGCCGGCGGATTTCGTCCTGCGCGATACCCGTTTCGACCGCGGCCTGATGCACGATGCGCTCGACGACAAAGGTCGCCTCGGGCCGTCCGGCACCGCGATACGCATCGACGGGCGCCGTGTTGGTGAACGCCGCGGTCACCTCGCAGAAGATTGCCGGCGTCGTGTACTGGCCGGCGAGCAGCGTCGCGTACAGGATCGTCGGGATGCAGGAGGCGAACGTCGACAAATACGCGCCCATGTTCGCGAGCGTGTCCACCTTGAGTGCGAGGAACTTGCCGTCGGCATCCAGTGCCAACTCGGCGTGCGTGATGTGGTCGCGCCCGTGCGCGTCGGCGAGGAACGCTTCGCTACGCTCGGCGGCCCACTTGATCGGGCGGTTGACGCGCTTCGCCGCCCACACCATCGCCGTCTCTTCGGGATACAGATAGATCTTCGAGCCGAAGCCGCCGCCGACGTCGGGCGCGATCACACGCACCTTGTGCTCGGGCAGTCCCAGCACGAACGCGGTCATCAGCAGCCGCTCGACGTGCGGGTTCTGGCTCGCCACGTAGAGCGTGTAGCTGTCGTCGGCGCGGCTGTACGACGCGACGGCCGCGCGCGGCTCGATCGCATTCGGGATGAGCCGGTTGTTGACGATGTCGAGCTTCGTCACGTGTGCAGCTTTCGCGAACGCGGCGTCGACCGCCGCCTTGTCGCCGAGCGCCCACGTGTAGCACGTGTTGCCGGGCGCCGCGTCATCGTGGACCAGCGGCGCGCCCGGCTTCAACGCATCGCCGACGTTGACGACCGACGGCAGCACGTCGTAATCGACGTCGATCAGCTCGGCGGCGTCCTTCGCCTGATTCGGCGTCTCGGCGATCACCAGCGCGACCGGATCGCCGACATAGCGGACCTTGCCCTGCGCGAGCACCGGATGCGGCGGCTCCTTCATCGGCGTTCCGTCGCTGCCGGTGATGAGCCAGCCACACGGCAGGCCGTTGACGCCTTGCAGATCGCTCGCGGTGAACACCGCGACGACGCCGGGCGCCGCTTTCGCGCGCGCCGTATCGATGCTGGCGATCTTCGCGTGCGCGTGCGGCGAGCGCAGGAAGAACGCGTGCGTGTGGTTCGCGGGATTGACGTCGTCGGTGAACTGGCCCGCACCCGTCAGGAACCGATAATCCTCCTTGCGGCGCACCGATTGCCCGATCGGTCCCCCAAGGCTCGTTTGCTCGTTTGCGCCCATGGCGCTCTCCTCACTTGCTCATCGCGGCGGCGCCTTCGCGCACCGCCTTGACGATGTTCTGATAGCCGGTGCAGCGGCACAGATTGCCTTGCAGCTCCTCGCGGATCGTCTGTTCGGATGCATTCGGGTGCCGCTCGGCGAGGTCGATCGCGCTCATCACCATGCCGGGCGTGCAGAAGCCGCACTGCAAGCCGTGGCACTCCTTGAACGCCGCCTGCATCGGATGAAGTGTGCCGTCTGCGGCGGCGAGGCCTTCGATCGTGACGACGGCAGCACCTTGCGCCTGCAGCGCGAGGATCGTGCACGCCTTGATCGCACGGCCGTTGAAGTGCACGGTGCACGCGCCGCACTGGCCCGTGTCGCAGCCGACATGCGTGCCGGTCAGCGCAAGGTCGTTGCGCAGGAAATCGACGAGCAGCGTGCGCGGATCGATGTCCGCGGCGACCGTCTTGCCGTTGACGGTCAACGATACGGGAACGGCCATGGTAGGCACCTCGGATGTAATGAGCGAAGCGGACGCGCGCGATTGCGCGGCGCGGATCGGGGATATTAGCCCCGCGCCGTGGCGATGAAAAGACTTTCGTCTATTGCAAGTTCGCGACGTAGTTCGCGAGGTTGTCGATGTCCTGGTCGGACAGCGTCGCCGCGATGCTCGTCATGTTGCCGGCGTCGTTCGTCCGCGTCTTCGCCTTGAAGTCCTTCAGCTGCTTGACGACGTAGGCGTAATGCTGGCCGGCGACGCGCGGGATCTCGTTCTGGCCTGAAAAGCCGCCGAGATGGCACATCGGACACAGGACCTCGTCGGATTTCTTCTGTCCGGCGGCGACCTTCGCCGAATCGGCCTTGAAGCCGTTTGGCGCCGGCCGCTGCGCGGCGTACCAGTTGCCGAGCTCGATCATCTCGTCGCGCGTGAGGTCGGCGGCCATCGGCGACATCTGCGCATCCTTGCGGCGGCCTTCCTTGAAGTCGCGCAGCTGGACATAGATGTAGCGCCATGTCTGGCCGGCGAGGATCGGGTATTGCGGGTCGGTCGAGTTGCCGTTCGGTCCGTGACACGCGGTGCAGACCTGGACCTTAGCGGGCGGCGTCGTCGGGGCCGCCTGCTGGCTGCCGGCGGGAACTGCAACGACGCCTAGCGCGGCGACCGCGGTCAGCACGAGCGCGCGATGCATGGGAGCTCCGCAACAAAACGGCCACGCCGCTCGCGGCGTGGCCGTCGACGATCGGAAACGATTACGGCAGCGTGAAGACGACGAGGCTGTTGCCGCGCTTGAAGTCGAGCTGCGTGTTGCCGCCGGCCGCAACGGCGATGTACTGCTTGCCGTTGACCATGTATGAAACGGCCGGCGAGTTGACGCCCGCGCCCGCATTGTATTTCCACAGCTCCTTGCCGGTCCGCGCGTCGAACGCCTTGAACCAGCCATTGCCCTCGCCGTTGAACACGAGGTCGCCGGCGGTGGCGAGCACGCCGCCGATCAGCGGCTGCGGCGTCTTCACGCCCCACGCGATCTTGCCGGTGTCGAGGTTCACCGCGACGAGCCGGCCCCACTGCTGCTCGCTCGGAATCGTTTTGAACGCGCCGCCGAGCCACAGTTTCCCGCCGGGATACGGCGTCTCCTCGACGTGGTAAGTCATCGGCTGATGCAGATTGGCCGCGTACGCCATCCGCGTCTTCGGATTGATCGCCATCGGCGACCATTCGACGCCGCCGTTCGCGCCCGGCAGCATCCGTGCGCCTTCCTTCGTCGGCAGCACCCACATGTTTTCCTGCGGGATCATCGCTTCCGAAAAACGGATCAGCTTGCCGGTGTTGCGCTCGTGCACGTACACGTGGCCGGTCTTGCCGCCGTGAATGACGACGTCGACCATCTTGCCGGCGCTGTCCTTCGCCTGCGTGAGAATCGGCGGGCTCACCGCATCGAGATCCCACACGTCATGCGCGACGTACTGGAAGTGCCACTTGTACGTACCCTTGTCGAGATCGATCGCGACCAGCGAGTCGGTGTACAGGTTGTCGCCCGGACGAATCGCGCCATAGAGATCGGGCGACGGATTGCCGACGACGAAGAACAGCGTCTTCGTCTTCTTGTCGACCGCCGGCGTCATCCAAACGCCGCCGCCGAGCGTCTGGTAGAACGACGCGTCCTTCGCGAGCGCCGCCTTCTCGGCGTCGATGTTGCGATGCATGTCGCGGCCGGTCGCATCCTTCGGATTCCACACGCCTTCATGGCCCTTTTCCGGGATCGTGTAGAACGTCCACAGCAGCTTGCCGTCCTTCGCATCGAACGCCTTGACGAAGCCGCGGATGCCGTACTCGCCGCCGTTGGTGCCGATGATCACCTTGCCGTCGACGACTGCAGGCGCCATCGTTTCCGAATAGCCTTTTTCCGGATCGGCGATCTGCGTCTCCCACAGCAGCTTGCCGGTCTTCGCGTCGAGTGCGACGAGCTTCGCGTCGAGCGTGCCCATGAACATGCGGTCGTTCTCGATCGCGACACCGCGGTTGTTCGGGCCGCAGCAGAACGTCGTGATCGGCCCCATCTTGTGCTTGTAGTGCCAGAACTCCTCGCCGGTCGCCGCGTCGACCGCGTAGACGTGGTTGTACGACGTCGTGAGGAACATCACGCCGTTGATGACGATCGGCGCGGTCTCCATCGACTCGAGCACCGCAGTCTGGAACGTGAACGCCGGCTTGAGCTTCGCGACGTTCCCCGTGTTGATCTGGTTGCCCGCGTAATAGCGCGCGTTGTCGTAGCTGCCGTTCGAGTGCAGCCAGTCCTTGGCGTTGCTGGCAGCGCCGTCGAGCATCGCGGCGGTAACCGCCGGCAGATTCGACGACATCGGCTTGGTCGTCGTCGTGGCCGTGCCGGTTTCCTGTGCCAGCACCGTGCCGCCCGTCCATAGCGCGGCGACCGCGAGCACGACCGTGAGCTTGGTTCGCTGGTGCATACGTGTCCCCCTTCTGGGTTGTTCGACGAAACTTCGAGCGATCGCGCTTCGCACGCGCACACATCGCCGCGTCGCGCATCGTGCGTTATAGTCCTTCCGGTTTTCGTTTGCAATTTAGCGCCGAATGGTGCGCTGCAATATGCGTTCAGCCAGAAAAAACTTCCAATCGCTCATGTGGGTTGCTGCATGCTCGGCCTTCGTCGTCACCACCGCCGCGCAGGACCTCGGGCCGAACGCGCGGCTGCTCTCGGCAGCACGATCGAGCGATCCGGCCGCCGTCCAGCGCGCGCTCGCCGAAGGCGCGGCGATCGACTCGCGCAATCGCCTCGGAGAGACCGCGCTCGTCGTCGCGCTCAAACGCGACCGCGCGGATATCGCCCGAACGCTGATCGAGGCCGGCGCCGACGTGAACCAGCCGGCGCTGAACGGCGTGACGCCGCTGATGGCCGCCGCGTTCGGCGGGCACGTCGAGATCGCGTCCATGCTGATCGAGCGCGGCGCGCACGTCGACGCGGTCGACCGCCTGTCGAAGAACGCGATGACGTACGCCGCGGGGGAAGGCCGCACCGACGTCGTCCGCGTGTTGCTTGCGCGTGGCGTCGATCCCAACCGCGTCTACGCGAACGACTTGACCGCGCTGATGTGGGCGGCGGGCTACGGCAGGGCGACGACCGTCAAGGTGCTGCTCGAAGCGGGCGCGCGCGCCGATCTTCGCGACAACCGCGGCAAGACAGCGCTCGACATCGCGCGCGAGCAGAAGCACGACGAGATCGTGCGGCTGCTCGAGACCGCGACCAAAAGCTAGCCGCTTCGCGCGGCTTCCTCGATGCTCCCCGCCACCGACGCCGCGGTCGCCGACCGCGCGCGTGACCGTCGCCGCCACCCCATCCGCGCCAGTACCCCGTTGCGGTCGACAAAGGTGTGCTTCACGGTGCCGGCGACGTGCAGCGCGACGGCCACGAGCAGCACCCATGACGTCGCGAGATGGACGGTGCTGGCGAGCTCCTTCAGCGCAGGCTCATTGCCCGTCCACGACGGCAGGACGATGCCGAAGAATTTGACGGGGTAGCCGCTCCACGCCGAGCCGAGATAGCCGCCGATGCACAGCACGAACAGCGCCACGTACATCACGCGGTGATTCGTGTGTGCGAGCCGCGCCTGCCACGCCGGCATTGGCGGCAAGGGCGGTGGGCGATGCACGATGCGCCAGGCGAGCCGTACGACCATCAGCACGAGGACCATGAGCCCGATCGACTTGTGCAGATTGAACGCGCCGGCGCGAAGGCCCGGCGGCTGCTTGGGAATTTCCTGCATCCACCAGCCCCACGCGAACACCGCGATGACGATCGCCGCGATGAGCCAGTGAAGCACGATCGCCGTGCGCGTGTAACGGTCAGAAGACGGCATTGAACGAAATCCCCGCATTCCAGTCGCGCCCGGGCGCCGGCTCGAAATAACGACCGCTGGTGTCGCCGATGATCACCGAACCGGCGTACTTGCGATCGGCAACGTTGTTCACCCGCGCATAGACGCTCATCCTGATGTCGGCGGGAAACGCCGCCGACCGCGTACCGATCGCGAGCGTGTACATCGCGCGCAGATTGCCGATCGTATATGCAGGTGCGGCGTCGCTGTTGCGCTCGTTCACATAGATCCTGCCTTCGTGCTGGAGTTCGGCGCCGACGGCGAGCCCGGGCAACGCGGGCGGCGCGTACGCAATTTCCGCGTAGGCGCTCGTCGACGGGACGCCGGGCAGCTTCGCGCCGGCCGGGACGGTGACCGGCGGCGCGCCGCTGGCGAACGCGTCGGCGAACTCGGCCGAAAGCCACGTCAGCGCGACGTGCGACGTCCATCCCGCGCCGTAATCGCCGTCCCATGCGAGCTCGGCGCCGTGCCGCTTCGTGCGGCCGGCGTTCTTGAACGTCGTGCGTCCGCCGGTGGCCGCGTCGATCACGATCTCGTCGTTCGTCCGCGTGACGAAGGCGGCGATGTTGATGCGATGCGCCCGCGCGACGAGCATCTTCACGCCGAGCTCGAACGCACGGCTCGTCGCAGCGTCGAGCGCGAGATTCAGGCCCGAGCCGTTCGGGCGGTACGCGAGCTCGGCGAACGTCGGCGTCTCGAATCCTTCGCCATAGCTCGCGTAGACGTTGACGTTGTCGCTCGCATGGAACATGAGCGCCGCAACCGGCGTCGTGCGGCTGAAATCGCGCGATCCGCTGTCGTCCGGGTTCTGCGGCGCGATGTAGTGGTCGGCCGAGCTGAAATGCACGTCGTTCACGCGCGCGCCGATGGTCAATCCCCATCGAGGCAGGAACTCCCATTGCGCCTGCGCATAGCCGGAGAGCGCGGTGACGACGTCGTCCTCGTCACGCCGAAGCGCGCCGAGATCGCCGTTGTTGTTGACGAAGCCGCGGCGGCGCTCGTCCTGCCGATCCCACGCGCCGCCGATGGTGAACGTCAGCGGCCGATCGGCGAGCGTGCCCTTCCCCACTGCGCGCAAGTCGACGCCGCCGAAAGCGCGATCGAGGTCGGTCACGCCGCCCGACGACATCGCTAATGCGCCTTGCAACGCAAGATATTGCCGCACGAGGCGATGGCCGTCGTATGCGGTCGCGCGCAGCGTCGTCTCGCCGTTCAGGCGGTGCTCGATCGCGGCTCCCCCCTGCAGCTGATGGATCGTCTTGCGCGTATTGAACTGCGTCGCCACAGCATCGGCCTGGCGCGGATCGGCTTCCCATTGCGCACGCGTGAGCCCGAGCGGGTCCTGCGTGTCCGGCTGCGTCTGCTGCGAGCCGACGAGCGTGATCCGCGTCCCGCTTGCGAGCTCGAAGGTCGCCTTCGCGTTGATCAGATCGCGCAGTGCTGCCGAATGGTCCCGGTAGCCGTCGGTCTCGAAGCGGCTCGCCGCGGCGATGTAGCGTCCCACGCCGGCGCTGCCGGAAAGCTTCACACCCGCGGTCCACATGTCGTAACTGCCCGCCGACGCCACGACCTCCGCCTGCGGCCGCTCGGTCCCCTCTTCGGTGAACACCGCGATCACGCCGCCGGACGCATTGCCGTAGAGCGCCGAGAAAGGCCCGCGCAACACTTCGATGCGTCGCGCCGAAAGCAGGCTGAAGCTTCCCGTCTGGCCCTGCCCGTCGGGCATCGTCGCCGGGATGTCGTCCTGGTACAGCCGAACACCGCGCACGCCGAACGTCGAGCGCGCGCCGAATCCGCGCGAGCTGATCTGCAAATCCTGCGCATAGTTCTGCCGGTTGTGCGCAACGACGCCGGGCACGCGAACGAGCGTCTCGGAAAGATTGACGAGCGGCTGCGCGTTGCGGATCGTCGCCGCATCGATCACGTCCACCGACGCCGGGACGTCGAACGCTCGCGATTCGGATCGCGTCGCGGTGACCACGACAGGGTCGAGCTCGACGGGCTGTGCGCACGCGGATCCGGCCGCAAGCGCCGCCACGACGCCGGCTGCCCGCGCGACCGATTGTCGCGAGCGCACGAAGGCAAAGCTCGATCGATGCGGCAAGGCGGGCTCCGGCGCGCGACACGAACGCGCGTCGTGTAGCATAAAGGAAAGCACGTGCGGCCCGCAAAATGTTCGCGGTCGCGCAGGCTATCGGCGAATCGGAGGGACGAGTGAAGTCGGCTATCTGGATGCCGGTTGCAGCGATGGCGCTGGCGGTCTCCGCTCTCGCGGCCGCCGCGCCGATGGCGTACGTGCCGAACGAAGGCTCGGCGACGATATCGGTGATCGATACATCGACCGACCAGGTGACGGCGACGCTGCGCGTCGGCCAGAAGCCGCGCGGGATCGCAGTCGGCGGCGATCGGCTCTACGTGAGCGACCAGACGGCCAATGCGCTCGTCGTTTATGACCTCGCGCAACAGAAGGAAGTCGCCAAGGTCGATCTCGGTCAGTCGCCCGAGGCGATCTACTTGTCGCCTGACGGCAAGTGGCTGTCCGCGGCGATCGAGGAGAACGATCAGGTGCTGATCGTCGACACCGCCACATTCGCGATCGTGAAGCGCATCAAAATGAAGGGCAAGAATCCCGAGCACGCGGTGTGGAGCCCGGACGGCAAGTGGCTCTACGCGAGCGCGGAAGAAGCCGATTCGGTCGACGTGATCGATGTCGGCGCCGGTCAGGTCGTGAAATCGGTGAAGGTCGGCGACCGGCCGCGCGGCATCGGATTCCTGCCCGACGGCAGCCGCGCGTACGTCGCTGCCGAGAATGCGGACACGGTCAACGTGTTCGATGTCGCGAAGCACGATGTGATTGCGCGCATCAAAGCCGGCGCGCGCTCGAACGGCGTGGTCGTGCATCCGGACGGCAAGCGCGTATTCGTCACCTCCGGCGGCGAAGGCAGCGTGCAGGTGATCGACACCGCGACGAACACGATCGTCGCCAAAGTGGCGGTCGGCCGCAGGCCGTGGAACATGGCACTCACACCCGACGGCAAGAAGCTCTACGTCGCGTGCGGCCGCTCGAACACGGTGGCCGTCGTCGACACGGATACGTACAAGAAAGTGGCCGACGTCGCCGTCGGCGAGCTGCCCTGGGGCGTCGCGATACGGTGATGACCCACTCCGTCGTCGCGGCCGACCTCGCATCGCCCGAGGCGTTCCGCGCACCCGGCACACCGATCGGCGCCTGGATCGGGCTTCGCTACCGTTTCGACGCCTCGACGTGAAGGTCGACATGGACGAATCCGTTTTGCGCGATCGCCGTCGGTTGCTGCGATCGATCGCAGGCGGCGCACTCGTTGCGGCGCTGCCGCGCACGCTCGGTGCGAACCATCCCGCGAGTCGCGCCGAGGCCGCCGACTTGTGCGTGACACCCGCGCGCTTCGACCAGCCGCTCGCAGTGCCCGGCGCATCCGGGTTGCTCGGTTATCTGCCGATCGGACGCAACGCCATCGAGCTCGCCGCTCGCGCGCGCGACGCCACCGGCGCACTCGCGTTCCACGCGTTGGTCGGCAATCGAACGTGGCTCAATCCGACGTTGGTCGCGCGCACCGGCGACGATCTGCGGATCACGCTCGCCAACGCGCTCGCCGAGCCGACGGTCGTCCATTGGCACGGGCTCACCGTCGACACACGCAATGACGGCAACGGTGAGACGCTGATCGCGTCCGGCGCATCGTTCGACTACCGTTTCCAGCTGCGCAACCGCGGCGGGCTCTATTGGTATCACCCGCATCCGCATGGCGCCACCGCGAGCCAGGCCTATCGTGGTTTGATCGGTCTGTTGCAGATCGACGATGCGGACGACGACGCGCTTCGCCGTGCGCTCGCGCTCGAGCCGGGCGTGACCGAAATTCCGCTCGTGCTGCACGACCGGCGCAGCGCGTCGGCGTCGCGCTACGCACCGAGCGCCGACGACCTCGTGCACGGCTGGTACGGCGACGAGCCGCTCGTCAACTTCACCGCGCGGCCGTATCTCGACGTCGCGCCTCGCCGCTACCGGTTTCGCATCGTCAATGCTGCGAACGCGCGCATCTACCGCATCGGCCTTCGCCGTGATGACGGGTCCGCGATGCCGTTCGACCTGATCGGAACCGACGGCGGGCTGCTCGAGCGCTCCATGGGCGTGACGAGCGTTTTCGTCGCACCGGCGGAGCGCATCGACGTGCTGGTCGATTTCGCGGGAATCGCAGCGGGCGGATTCGTACTGCTCGAAAGCGGCGCATTCGACCCGATGCATGCGGAAATTACCGTGGCCGTGACGCCGCAAACACAGGCGATGCCCGGTCATCCGGCGGCCGAAGCGGCGTCCGAGCACGTGCATCGCCATGACGGTGGTGTGTTCGC
>Ga0137373_10008343_pt1 | contig 10945 bp, 9 predicted proteins | sample SagtaG_5_FD_104912 | JGI IMG/M metagenome (GOLD analysis project Ga0137373, IMG submission 104912) | Vadose zone soil microbial communities from Sagehorn Ranch, Mendocino, California, USA - Sage1_R_80_16 metaG | ecosystem: Environmental > Terrestrial > Soil > Vadose zone | place: USA: California...
CCTCACCACGCAGTACCTGGAGGAGGCCGACCAGCTGGCCGACGAGATCGCGGTGATCGACCGGGGCCGCGTGGTGGCCACCGGCACCTCGAACGAGCTCAAGGCGCAGGTCGGCGGGCAGATCCTTCAGGTGAGACCGGTCCGGGAGGCCGATCGGTTCACGGTGGCGCGGGTGGTCGCCGACCTGACCGGAGTGGAACCGGAGGTCGAGAACGGCGTCGTGACGGCGGCGGTCCCCGACCCGGCGGTGCCCCCGGCGGTCTTTCGGCAACTGACCGAGGCCGGCGTGTTGGTGGCGGAGTTCTCCCTGCGGAGGCCGAGCCTGGATGAGGTCTTCTTCGCCCTCACCGGGCACCACGCGAGCACGGAAGACGCGGGGGACGACACCCGCGGCGACACGGGCGGCGGCGGCCACACGGCAGACGACAACCACACCGACGACACCGACGACGACAACGACAGCGAAAGGAGCGCGGCATGAGCGCCATCGTCATCGCCGCCCGCCCTGAGGCGGAGGCCATCAGCAGCGGGGTCGGCCCCGGCCAGGCCCTCCGCAACGTCCTCACGATCGCGTGGAGAAGCCTGGTCGCGATCAAGCACAGCCCCATGGAGCTGGTCGACCTGAGCGTCCAGCCGCTGATGTTCGTGGTGCTGTTCGCCTACGTGTTCGGCGGGGCCGTGGCCGGCTCGCCCCAGGCGTACCTCGAGTTCGGGCTCGCCGGGATCATCGTGCAGAACGCGATGTTCCTCACGTTGAACACCGCGATGGGGCTGAACAACGACCTCAGCAAGGGCGTGTTCGACCGGTTCCGGAGCCTGCCGATCGCTCGCTCCGCGCCGCTCGCCGGGCGGATCGCCGCCGACGTGGTCCGCCAGCTGTGGGGGATCTCCATCCTGCTGGGCGTGGGGATGCTCCTCGGGTTCCGCATCCACACGGGCGTCCCCGAGGTGCTGCTCGCGGTGGGCCTGGTCCTGGTGTTCGTCCTCGCGTTCTCCTGGCTCCCGGTGCTCGTCGGAGTCCTGGTGAACTCCCCCGAGAAGGTCCAGGTGTTCGGGTTCGTCCTGATCTTCCCGCTGACCTTCGCGAGCGGGGCGTTCGTCCAGGTCGACACCATGCCCGGCTGGATGCAGGCGTGGGTGAAGGCGAACCCGGTCACGCTGATGTCGGACGCGCTCCGGGGTCTGCTGGTGGGCGGCGGCTTCGGCCGGCCGGCGCTTCAGGCGCTCGCGTGGGCCGCGGCGATCGCGGCGGTGTTCGCCCCGCTCGCTGCCCGGGCCCTCCGCCGGCGGGCGTAGGGGCGGCTGCTGGAGGGGCCTCGGCGCCGGCCTCGGCCCGAGGCCTCTCGGCCTGTGGGGCCTGAGGATCCTCGGCCTCTGCTCCGAGCGCCTCGAGCACCTCCGCGCGCGACCGCGCGGCGCCGCGCCGGTAGGCCCGGTCGAATCCCGGGTCACCGAGCGCGGCCCGCGCGCCGGCGCGGACCCTCCGGACCTCGGGGTCGGCCTGGTCGGCCACCCCTCGCACCACCTCGGCCGTCCCGAGGAGCGTAGCCGCAAGCCCCGCGTCCCCGGCCGCGAGCGCGACGTCCGCGCGGAGCTCCACGGTGCGGGCGACGATCGGATAGTCGCGGGTTCCGAGCGCCACCCGCAGCGCCCACCGGTACCAGGCGACGGCCTCCTCCAACTCGCCCGCGGTCACCTCCACCCGCCCCCGCGTCACCAGCAGCATCGCGTGGAGCTGGTCGATGGGCTTGCCGAACCCCTGGAAGTCGGCGATCGCGCCGTCCAGCATCTGCCTCGCGTCGTCCAGGCGGCCCGACGTCCTGGCGGCCTCGGCCCGGGCCTGCCGGATCCACAGCTTCTGGTCCTCCGCCCCGATCTCCTCGGCGATCCGCTCGGCCGCGTCCAGCTCGTCGAGGGCACGTTCGAACTCCCCCGCCTGCGCCCGCTGGGCCGCCTCCCGAATCATCAGCTGGGCGATGTCCTCGCGGTCGTCGAGCAGGCGGAACACCTCCTGGGCCTCCCGGAGCGCTGCGGCGGCGGCCTCCTGGTCGCCCCGGGTCGCGCGAAGGTCGGCGAACGCCACCAGCGAGTTCCCGAGCCCCCAGTGGTCCCCCAGCTTCCGGAACTGCGCGACCGCCGTGTCGATCTCGTCGCTCGCCTGTTCGACCTCGCCCATGTTGATGAGCAGCTGCCCCGCGACCAGGTGGCCCAGCCCGCGGACCCACAGGTCTGGCGAGTCGAACTGGGCACGCGCGAGCGCGAGCGCGCGCTCGTCCTCGCCGCGGAACATCGCCATCAGCGTCTCCCCGAACTCGAGCGTCGGGAACCGCACGAGTTCCTCGGGCGGGAGCGTCCGGATGATGGTCACCGCCTCGTCCCCCAGGCGGAGCGCAAGCTCGAACTCCGACCCGCCGGTGACGCCGAGGAGGGAGCGGATGAGCAGGCCCCCGGCGCGGATCGTGGGCGGCACGTCGCCGGGCAGGGCCAGCGCGCGGTCCGCCCACTCGAGCGCCTCCGCCCTGGAGCCCCGCATGAACCAGTACCACCCGAGCAGGGCGACCAGCCGCATCGCCAGGGCTGCGTCCCCCGCATCGACCGCAAACCGGAGGGCCGCGTGGATGTTGTCGCGTTCGGCCCACAGCCGCGCCAGCCACTTCACCTGTTCCGGCCCGCGGAGGTGGGGGTCGGCCGCCGCCCCGAAGTCGGCCAGGAACCCGGCGTGCGCCCGCCGGAGAACCTCGTCCTCGCCGGCCTCGCGCCGCCGTTCGTCGGCGTAGGCCCGGATGGTGTCCAGCATCCGGTATCGGACCTCGTTCGTCCCGTCGTCCCGGACCGAGACCACCAATGACTTCTCCACCAGGGAGGCGAGGAGGTACAGCACCTCCTCCCGGGGCGGCCCATCCAGCTCGCCGCCTGCGCAGACCGCCTCGGCCGCCTCGAGGTTGGCGCCGGCCGGGAACACCGCCAGCCTCCGAAGGAGCATGCGCTCCGGCTCCGTGAGGAGGTCCCAGCTCCAGTCGACGACGGCCCGCAGCGTCTTGTGCCTGGGGAGGGCCGCCCCGCCTCCGACTCCCAGCAGGCGGAAGCGGTCGTCCAGGCGGTCCGCGATCTGGCCGGTGGTGAGGCTCCGGAGCCGGGCCGCGGCCAGCTCGATCGCGAGCGGCATGCCGTCCAGCGCGCGGCAGATCGCGACCACGTCGCGCACGGTGCTCTCATCGACCTCGAATGCCGGCTGCACCGACTCCGCCCGGTCGGCGAACAGGCGGACCGCGGCGGAGCGCTTCGCTGTGGCGGGCGCGATCCCGGCGCCGTCCTTCGGCATCGCCAGGGGCTCCACCGGAACGAGCACCTCGCCGGTGATCCCCAGCGGCTCGCGGCTGGTCGCGAGGACGTGGAGTGACGGGCACCGTCCGAGCAGGTGGTCGGTGAGGGCGGCCACGGCCGAGATGAGGTGCTCGCAGTTGTCGACGAGGAGTAGGAGATGCCGGTCGCCGATGGCCTCGGTCAGCCGTTCGCGTGGGCTCACGGCGCCGGCGCCGGCGCGGGCCAGCAGGCCGGTCTCCCTGGCGCCGAACACCGACAGGAAGGCCTGGGGCAGCTCGCCGGGGTCACCGACGGGAGCGAGCTCGATCATCCACACCCCGCCCGGGACCCGGTCCACCAGGCCCGCCCCCGCCTCGCTGGCCAGGCGAGTCTTGCCTGACCCGCCGGGCCCGACCAGCGTCACCAGTCGCGAGTCGGCCAATACCGACGCGATCCGCTCGACGTCGCGCTCGCGGCCGACGAAGCTCGTGATCTGGGACCGGAGGTTGGTCCGGGCGGCCGGCGCCCGCTCGCGCTGTTCCCCCCCGGCTGGTCCCGAGGGAGCCGGCGCACCCTCCGGACGTTCGGACTCGCCACGAAGCACCGCGAGCTGGATCGCTCGGAGCTCCTCCGAGGGGTCGATGCCGAGCTCGTCGGCCAGCCGCGCTCGCAGCCGTTCGAACGCGGCGAGGGCGTCGGCCTGCCGCCCGGTCGCGGCGAGCGCCCGGACGAGCTGCCCGTTCAGGCGTTCGCGCAGGGGGTGGCCGGCGACCAGCGCCTCGAGCTCGGCGACCACCGTGCCGTCGCCCCCGGCGGCGAGGTCGGCCTCGATGCGGTCCTCGAGGGCGCCGAGCCGCAGCTCCTCCAGCCGGGCCGCCGCCGCCACAGCGAACCCAGCGTCAGCCGCGTCCGCCAGCGCGGGCCCCCGCCACAGCGCCAGCGCCTCGCGAAGGTCCGACGCCGCCCCCGCGGGATCATCGCCCAGCCGCCGGCGCCCGCCCGCGGCGAGTGCCTCGAACCGAACCGCGTCGACGGCGTCGTCCGGCACGACCAGCCGGTAGCCGGTCGGATGCGTCTCGATGAGCCCGGGCAGCGCGCGGCGCACCCTCGCCACCAGCGACTGGAGTGCGTTGGTGGCTCCGTCGGGCGGCTCCTCGCCCCAGACCGCGTCGATGAGCTGGGACGTCAGCACCACGCGCCCCGGATCGAGCGCCAGGCGGATCAGGAGCGTCCGCAGCCGCACGCCGGCGAGGGGCGCAGCTTCGCGGCCGAGCCGCACCTCGAGCGGCCCCAGCACCCGGATCTCCACGCTCCCAGCCACCGGACCATTGTGGCGGCGCTCGCGGACAGCGTCGCCCCGGCCGAATTCGTTCGAGCCGGGGCGGGGGCTCGGCCGTAGTACCTGGGAAGGCCCCATGGCCGCGACGGCCGCCGCGCCGTCGCCACATCCCCTGCGCCCGAAGGAGGTCATCCATGCTCAGACGAGCGTTCTCAGCCGTGCCCGCGATCTGTCTGCTGGCACTCGCCGCGATCGCCCCCGCCGCGGCGGGGGCGGCGAACGCCTACCACGTGACGAAGCTCGTCTCCGACCAGCCGGGGGTGGCCGCGCACATGGACCCGAACCTGGTCAACGCGTGGGGGCTCGTGGCGGGCCCGTCCACGCCATGGTGGGTCGCCGACAACGAGACTGACCTCTCCACCCTGTACACCGGTGACGGGGATCCCCTACCACTCGTAGTGAACGTGCCCGGTGGACCGACCGGAATCGTGTTCAACGGCGGCTCCGGGTTCGTGGTGAACGACGGGACGAACTCCGGCGCGGCGCGGTTCGTGTTCGACACCGAGGCCGGCACCATCCGCGGATGGAGTCCGGGCGTGCCTCCCCCGCCGCTCTCGACTCAGACCGAGGTCGGCGCCGACCGTTCCGGCGTCGGTGCCATCTACAAGGGACTGGCCATCGCCTCGACCGACGACGGCGACCGTCTCTACGCGGCCGACTTCCACAACGCCCGGGTCGACGTGTTCGACGGCGATTTCGGGCTCGTCACCATGCCCGGGGCCTTCGTCGACCCCAAGCTCCCGCCGCGGTTCGCGCCGTTCGGGATCCAGACCATCGGCGGCAAGATCTTCGTGGCCTTCGCCAAGCAGGACGCCGACGCGGAGGACGAGGTGGCCGGCCGCGGGCTTGGCTTCGTGGACGCGTTCGACACGGACGGCACGCTCCTCCGGCGCGTGGCTACCCGGGGGCCGCTGAACGCCCCGTGGGGCCTGGCCATGGCCCCGGCTGGCTTTGGCCGGTTCGGTGGCGACCTGCTCGTCGGGAACTTCGGCAACGGCCAGATCAACGCGTACGTCGAACGCCCGAACGGCTCGTTCGAGCACGACGGGAGGCTGCGGGTGCCGAACGGCCGGCCGCTCGCGATCGACGGCCTGTGGGCGCTCCAGTTCGGCAACGACAGCGCCGCCGGGTCGGCGGACTCGCTGTTCTTCACGGCGGGACCGGATGACGAGACGCACGGCCTGTTCGGGGAGGTCGACCCGGCCCCGTAAGCGGCTCAGTGCTCGCAGCCGGTCTTCGGGCCGGTGCCGGGGCCCTGTTTGCAGGTGTCGGTGCCGGGGCCGCCGTTGAGGGTGTCGTCGCCGTCGTCCGCGATGAGGTTTTCGACGTCGGTCTGGATGTTGTCCACGCCCTGGGAGGCGTCGCCCTGGACCTGGTCGTTCGAGTTGCCGTCGATGGTGAGCGTGAGGTTGCCGTTGTGCCCGCGCTCGTCCACGGTGTCCTTGCCCGGCCCACCGATGAACAGGTCGCCGCCGGTGAAGATGCTGAAGCCCCCGTCGACCGGTGGGCTCGTCGCGTCGACCAGCGTGTCGTTGCCGCTCTTGCCGTTCAGGACGTCGTCGCCGGGACCGCCGTCCAGGATGTTCCGGGCTGCGTCGCCGACCAGCAGGTCGCTCTTCCCCGAGCCGTAGATTCCCTCGACGTCCGGCATCACGTTGTCGTGCTCACCGGGGATGCCATCGTCGGCGTTGCCGTTGAGGAAGACGTTGACGCCGCTCGAGAAGTGATGCTCGTACGAGACCGTGTCGAACCCGGCTCCACCGTGGAACACGTCGGTGTCCGTGCCGGCTGTGAGCAGGTCGTTGCCCGGCCCCCCGCTGATCGAGTTGTTGCCCATGCCCCCGTCGAGGACCTGGTGCCCGGCACCCCCGACGATGACGTCCGGCCCCGACCCCCCGGAGATCCTGTCGATGTCGGCGGCCACGAAGTCGTCCTCGCATCCAAGGCCGGGGCACTGGATCCCGTCGTTGCGCACCCCGTCCTCCGTGAGCGACATCTGCTCCGAGCGCGAGCCGAGGATCAGCCAGTCGAACCCGTCCCCGCCCGAGAACGAGTCCCCCTCATCCGCCGTGACCTGCGGGAAGAAGCGGTCGTTGCCATCGCCGCCGGCCACCTCGTCCGCCCCGGGGCCGTCGCTGAAGGTCGTCCAGGCCACGGCCGGCGACGAGCCCGTGGCACCGGTTCCGTGGGAGCTCAGGAAGTCGTCTCCGTTGCCCCCATCGAGGCCGAGGGCCACCAGGGCCGTGTGCACGATCACGTCCTCGTCCGGGCTGAAGCCGTCGTGGTTCCCGTTGAGGTTGATGGCCAGAACGGTCTGCTGCCCGATCTTGCGGTCGCCCGCCGTGAACCTGTCCGGGCCGGATCCCCCGGTCACGAACACTTCGCCGAGCGTGGACACGTTCGTGAGGTCGAACTCGATCTCACTCGACGCGTCCCCCTCGTTCGTGAATCCGGGCTCGAGCAGCCCGTTCTGGAGGTTGAACCCTACCTGCCGGTCGTTGCTCTGCATGTCGACGTTCACGGTGTCCACGTTGTTCAGGGCGGCGCAATCGGTGCCGCTCACCGACAGGTTCGTCCCGTCCTTCGCGAACAGCACGTCGAAGCCGGCCGACGTGACGCTGAGGACGTGCGTGCCCGCGTCGAACGAGCACGTCGGGGCGATGCGGCCAGCGCGGTCCCCACGAACACCGTGGACAGGACCCAGGAGGCCGCCGCGCACGCCAGTAGCAACCGCGGGATGGCGGGCTTCGAGGCTCTGAAGCTGGGGCGCAGCATGGAGGGCCATAGAGACCCCGAGACACCGGCCCCGTCAAGTCCACTGTTCGGCGGCTGGGCGCCGGGCGGGGAAACGGCGTCCCGGCCGGCGCCGCGACCCTATGGCGCGCCCTGGCAGCCGTCCGTCGCGTAGAGCAGCGACATGTCGCCGCGCTGCATGTGCACGGCGTCGCCGGTGGGGCTCCGCCACTGCAGCCGGACGGTGAGGACGTGCTCCGAGGCGGCGTTCCCGCGGTCGATCCACTGGTAGGCGAACGAGTTGGGGCCGTTCGTGCCGGGAACGAACCGGGTGGGACCGGGATGGCTCGTGAAGGTCTGCTCGCCGACGTTCGTGGCGCGGATCCGGAACAGGACGGGCGCTCCCGAGAGCTGCGCACTCACGTTGATCGCGATCGGGAAGACCTGCGACGGATTGTCGGTGAACCCCGGGACGTTCGTCCACTCGGTGGAGGACGTCGACTGGGCCGTCGTCTGCCACTGACTGTCCATGCAGCTGATCGGGGTCGTTCCGCTCCCCGTGCTCGCCAGGACCCCCCAGGCGACCCCGACCACGAGGGCCAGGGCCGTCACCACGATCACCATTTTCCGCATGGCGGCCTCCTTCCAGAGGACTCGGTCCGCCGGACGCTATGACCGGTGTCCGGATTCCGCAAACGGCGGGCCGATCGGCCCGTCGGAGAACAAGGACGCGGGGGTTTGGCGGGAGGTTGCAACGGCGGATCGGCGAGGTATCGGCCGTGAGCCGGGTGAAGCTCGTGGCCACGCCCGAACCGGGCCTTCCCGATCGCCGTCGACCTCGACGTCACGGTGCTCCCAGCCGGCGCAGCCCGCCCGCGAACCGCGCCACACGGCAACGACCTCCTCGACGGCGGGGGATCGCTGACCTTCGATCCCCGGGCAGTCGACGGCTCCGACACCTTGTTCGGCGGGATCGGCAGGGACACCGTCACGGAGGCGGGACACACCGGCGCATGAACCTCTCGGTCGACGCCGAGCCGAACGACGGCGTCGTCGGACACCCCGACCAGGGGACCGACGACATCAGGACGGACGAGGAGAACGTCATCGGCGGTCCGTTCGACGACACCATCCTGGGAAGCCCGCGAACAACCGGCTGGTGGGCGGCGGGGGGTCAGACGATCTCCGCGGCGGAGACGGGAACGACACCCTGGTGCCCGGCGCGGGCGACGACACCCTGAACGGCGGTCCCGGCACCGACACGTGCAAGCAGGGCCCCGGTTCGGGCCCCGCGACGGGCTGCGAGCACTGACGACCCGCCCGCTCGTTCGCCGCGACGATGGCCTCCCGGAGCGAGCAGTCCGCGTCGCACGCGCCGTCAAGCGTGTCGGCGGTCTTCGTGACGACGAACGGGGGTGGGGCCAGGTCCGGCCCCGCGGGCCGACTGCCGGTAGCCTTGCCACTGCGAGATGGCGACCGCACCCGGACGGACCCGGAAGAGCCTGCTGTCGTTCGCGCTGTCGCTGCCCGGCGCGTACGAGGACCACCCGTGGGGCGAGACCGTCACGAAGGTGAACGGCAAGGTGTTCGTGTTCTTCGGGTCGGAGGAGGGTCCGTCGTCGGGCATGTCGGTGAAGCTCGACGAGTCGCTCGAGCAGGCCCTGGCGGTCCCCGAGGCCGCGCCGACCGGCTACGGGCTGGGCCGCGCGGGGTGGGCGAACGTGCCCTTCCTGCCGACCAGCCCGCCTCTCGACGTCCTGAAGGACTGGGTCGAGGAGAGCTACCGCCGCGTGGCCCCGAAGCGCCTGGTGAAGGAGATGGACCGGGACCGGACGTAGCCGGCGGACGAGCTCGGGACTCGACATCGGGGCGCTCCGGAGGGGAACATCACGGGGGCACGGCGGGTGCCACGACACGGGAGGTCGACGTGGGGGACAGAGACGACAAGCGCGAGGTGCCGGCCCGGAAGTTCGTCCTGCGCTCGCTCGATCCCGTTCAGGTCGTCGGCCCCCTGTCCGAAGGCGGCCCCGAGCGCCAGGCTGGCCTTGATGAGCGCGGTCGAGTCGTTGAACGCGGCCGTGTCGTGGCCCGGGCCGCCGTTCAGCGTGTCCGACAGGCCACCGAGCATGAGGTCGTTCCCACCCGGCCCGTTGCCCCCGCGTGGATCGGAGTGAGCGCGCACCACGCGCGGCCACCGCGGACACGGCGAGCGCGAGACCGCGCCGGCGTCGCTGCGTACGGGGCGCACGTGTGGGAGCAGTAGATGCTGGCGGCCCCGTCGCGTCAACCGCACATCTGTCCCGCCCCCAGACGTAGGGTGAGAGCTGATGATCGGACGCGCGCGCCGGCCGCTCGCTTGGCTCCTTGTCCTGCCGCTGTTCCTTGTGCCGGCCGGGGGGGCGGCGATGGCTCACGCGGACGATCCGCCGCCGTTCCGGGGCACGGTCTCGAAGATCGATGCCGACACCCGGGACCTGATGACCGGGCGATCGTGGCACGAAGGGTGCCCGGTGGGGTTCGACAAGCTCCGGATCCTGAGCGTCCGGTACTGGGGGTTCGACAAGCGGGTCCACATGGGCCGGCTGGTCGTGCACCGGGCCTTCGCCTGGGGGATCGTGCGGGTGTTCCATTCGATGTACTGGCACCGGTACCCCGTCCACCGCGTGCGCCTGGTGGACCGCTACGACGCGGACGACCTCGAGTCGATGAAGCACGACAACACGTCGGCGTTCAACTGCCGGTGGCGGGCGGGGCAGCCCGGCGTGTGGTCGATGCACGCGTACGGCAAGGCCCTCGACCTGAACCCGTTCGAGAACCCCTACGTGCGCGGCTCGCACGTCTCGCCGCCGGGCTCGCGCAAGTACCTCGACCGCTCGAAGCACGCGAAGGGGATGATCCACGCCGGCGACGTCGCGGTGCGGGCGTTCACGAACATCGGCTGGGAGTGGGGCGGGGCCTGGACGGGTTCCGAGGTCGACTACCAGCACTTCTCCGCGAACGGCCACTGAGCGCCCGCCGCCCACGCATCGCTCTGCCGGCCCGCTCCGGGGAGATGTGGCGAGGGAACGGCCGTCAGCCGGTTCCCGACGTTCCGCCCGAACCCGATCGGTGATCGACGCCGAACCGCACCGGGACGCGATCCTCGCCCCACACGCGCCGTGGCCGTCCCAGGACCTCGAGCTCGTGTGCCGGATCAACCAGGTGGGAACGAAGTTCACCACGTTCGGCTATCTCACCGAGATCGCCGGACTCGCCCCGTCGTCGCTGTTCGACGGCACGCCCCGGAACGAACACACGGCCATTTCACGCTGTACAGCGAGACCGAGATGAAGAACCGATCCGTCACGGGGGCGTGCATGCCCTGCACGTCTCCGGGCCCCTCCACGTTTCATCTGAAGCAGACGCCCGGCGCCGACTTCGACCATCCCGCGTCGTTCCGGACCGGCGAGCACATCGGGGCGTTCGACGGCGACTTCCAGAGCATCGTGAGCGTCACCTCGCCGAAGAAGGCCATCGAGACGCTCGCGGGATCCCTGCAGCAGACGGGCGCGACCCGGTTCACGTTCGGCG
>Ga0137373_10008356_pt1 | contig 10934 bp, 11 predicted proteins | sample SagtaG_5_FD_104912 | JGI IMG/M metagenome (GOLD analysis project Ga0137373, IMG submission 104912) | Vadose zone soil microbial communities from Sagehorn Ranch, Mendocino, California, USA - Sage1_R_80_16 metaG | ecosystem: Environmental > Terrestrial > Soil > Vadose zone | place: USA...
ACGGCTCGGCGGCGGTGCACCGTTTGTAAGCCGGTCCGTTTACACCCAAATGGACGAAGGCGTCTTGAAGCTCTTGCTCGATCGGGTGGTGGAGGCCCACCCCGATGTCGAAGTGGGCTCCTACCCAAAATGGTCCGATCCCAGCTACCGGACCAAGTTGACCTTCGATGGCCGCGATGCCGCCGCCGTGGCTCGCGCCGTGGAGGCATTCTTGAAGCTGCTGCCGCCCGGTGAGCCTCAGCGGGTCGATTGAGCGTTCAGCCCTTGCTGCTTTTCGAGGGGAGAATTTTGTAGAGGACCCGTACCTCGCCCGGTTGTCGAAAAGGGTACTTGTCCTTGTCCAGGTATTTCTTGGCCATCTTGTCGATGTGAGCGTCGGCGCCTTCTTCGGTGATGTCGGCGACCGTGCCCCGGACCTGTAGAAAGCGGTACGGGTTGTCGGGGTCCATGATGGCTAGCGCGACTTTGGCGTTGCGCTGCATGTTCTTGTCCTTCTGCCGGCCGCGCGCGGAATTGACGAGAACGTGGGTGCCGTCGAAATCACACCACACTGGCGTCACCTGGGGCGAGCCGTCGGGCATCAACGTCGCCAAATTCGCGAAAGCTTTCTTCTGAAAGAGATCAAGGTAGTTGTCGGGAATGGTCGAGGCCATGGCGATCTCCTGGTAGCGCAGGCGGGCCGTAGGCCGCGCCGAGTAACAAAACCGCAGGCGGGCCGCAGGCCGCGCCGAGTAACAAAACCAAAACCCAAGCTCGGCATACCAGCTCCGACCCTCATGCACATGGATCTTGCGATACGGGTGGGACTATCGGGGTCATCAGTCACGGACGTCGATTGCGCCGTTGTCGGGCGCCGGCGGAAATGCCGCCGCCGCCGTCGGAAATGACCTGTTATCGCCGCAAATGGGCAAGTTCTCTCGTGGCGCGCGACGTGCTTCAGCTGCTCGCACGATGAAGGCTTGCCTGACCGACTCCAAATCGACGTGCACGCTGCCGCTCCCGCGCGAACGGGGGATATGTGACGGCTTCGACAGTCTCGCCGATTCCGAGCTCATTGCCGTGCTGCTCGGCACGGGTGAAAAAGGTCGCCCCGCCGTGCGGGTTGCGGCCGATTTGCTCGAACAGTCCGGCGGCCTTTGGGGGGTCTCGCGCCTGGGTGCGCACGCGCTCGCGCAGATGCGCGGCGTCGGGCTGGCCAAGGCCGCGCGCATCGCAGCGGGCTTCGAGCTCGGGCGGCGCCTGGTGGTCCGGTCGAGCCTCGAGCCGCGTCTGAACCTTGCGTCATCCGCCGAGGTGGCGCGCTGGGGCCGCGTTCGGCTCTCGGATCTCGAACACGAGCAAGTGTGGGTTCTCGCGCTCGACGGTCGCAACGGCCTTCGCGCCGCGCGCAGGATCGCCGAAGGCGGATTGCACGGCTGCTCGGTCGATCCGCGCGACGTGCTGCGTGCCGTCGTCCGTGACGCGGCGAGCGCCTTCATCCTCGTGCACAACCATCCGAGCGGCGATCCCACGCCCAGTCGCGAGGACATCGAACTTACGAGCATGGTCGCGCGGGCCGCGTCCGTGCTCGGCACGCCCCTGGTCGATCACGTGATCGTCGCCGGCGGGGGGCACGCTTCGCTTTTCGATTTGGGGATCATCCATCTGCCCAACGAGGAGCCAACATGAGAGAGCCTTGACGAAAGCACCCAGACCGAGTGCCATCTGCTCATGAATGCGGCATCGAAGCTTTCCGTGGCGTGCGCCTTGGCGGTGGGCTGTGCGGCGTGCACCATCGAGCACGAACCGGGCATCGCTGGGCTGTTCGACGCCTCGCTCGATGGGAGTGGAGTCGAGCCCGATGCACCGCTCGAAGACAACGCCGTCCCGGACGTTGACGCCGCGCAGCAACCCGACGGTTCACTCGGAATCGGAAATCCGTGCACGTCGGATAGTGACTGTGTCACCGGAACCTGCATTCTCAACGTCAACTATGCAGGTGGATACTGCACGATTCGAAATTGCGTGCCGACGACCGGCGAAGGCTGTCCTCCCGATACGGTTTGCCGTGGGCGCGGCGGCGTCATGTCGACCATGTGTTTTGCCCGTTGTCCATCGGCTCAGCCGTGCCGTACGGGCTATCGATGCTGTGACCTCGACGCGGCAACGGGAAATTACTGCGTGCCGGTCAATTCCACGGCCTGCTATTGAGGCACCGTTCGGTCGAGGGGGTGGATTGGTCGATTTTCCAGAAGGCTTGTCTGGGTTGCGGCATCGGAAGTCATGGAGACGAGACCCGACGGCACGTCGAATCGATGGCCGAACTTCTGGTGGACGGCACTTGCGGCGTGCCTATTCGTGGCTGCTTGTGCACAGGCCGAGCCTTTCGACGAAGCAGTCTTGACGGGGACCAGCCCAACGACCAAGACCGGGACGTCGACGACCAGTACGGCGGCGACAGGTGCAGGAGGCACGACGGGATCGAGCGGTCCCGCGACGTCCAGCGGTTCGGGCGGTTCTTTCGGCTCGGCTGGGTCGACGACTGCAAGTTCGACCGGCAGCAGCGGAGCTTCGACCTCAACAACAAGTGGGTCAGGTGGAAGCGCCGGCAGCAGCGGTTCGGGTGGTTCCGCGGGAAGCGCGGGCTCGGGCGGGACGGGTGGATCGACGGGCATGTGCTCCGCGCCGGCCTGGGATCCGATGAAGGCCTACATGACGGGCGACAAGGTATCGCTCAACGGCAAAGAGTACGTCGCGCGCTTTTACACGATGGGCGACAACCCCGAGACCAACCACGAGGCCGAAAGTGGACCGCCGCAAGGCAAGCCTTGGAGTGCGCCGACGAGTTGCTGAGCTCGTGATCGGGCCCTCGTCTGCGGGTTTGTGGTAAAGATCGCGCCAAGCCGAAAGAAAGCGAGGCGACCGAGTGGCGCGGGTGGTGCTCAAAAACGTGCAGAAAAAGTATCCCGACGGTCTCAAGGCCGTGAGCGACTTCAGCCTCGATATCGCCGATCAGGAGTTCGTCGTTTTCGTCGGGCCTTCGGGGTGCGGCAAATCCACGACACTTCGTTGCGTAGCCGGGCTTGAAGACATCACCGCGGGCACGATCCACATCGACGATCGGCTCGTCAACGACGTGCCACCCAAAGACCGCGACATCGCGATGGTCTTTCAAAACTATGCGCTCTACCCGCACATGACCGTCTTCGAGAACATGGCGTTCGCGCTCAAGCTTCGCAAGATGTCGCGCGCCGTCATCGCCGAGAAGGTCGAGAAAGCAGCACGTATCCTCGGGATCGAGACGATGCTCAATCGCAAGCCGAAGACGCTCTCCGGCGGGCAACGACAGCGCGTTGCTCTCGGTCGCGCGATCGTGCGCGACCCCAAATGTTTCTTGTTCGATGAACCGCTGTCGAACCTCGATGCCAAGCTGCGCGGCGAGATGCGTGCCGAGATCAAACGCCTTCACATGGACTTGAAGAGCACGATGATCTACGTCACGCACGATCAAGAAGAGGCCATGACGCTCGGCGATCGGGTCGTGGTCATGAAGGACGGCGTCATCCAGCAGTGCGGAGCGCCCCTCGAAGTGTACCACCACCCGGTCAATCGTTTCGTTGCCGGCTTCGTGGGTACGCCTCCCATGAATTTCTTCGAAGGGACGATCGTCGCCGAAAACGACAAGCTGTGGTTCGACGAAGGCTCGGGTCGCCTCGCGATCCCCGCCTGGGCGAAGGAAGTGCTCGGCAAGCAACTCGGCTCGAAAGTCGTGATGGGCGTCCGCCCGCAGGCCATCAGCGATGCGCCGATTCGCTCCAAGATCATGAACGACAACGTTCTGCCGATGAAGATCGGCGTGGTGGAGCCTCTCGGCGACAAGATGGACGTCTATCTATCGACGCCTCACCATGCGCGCGTCATCGCGCATATCGATGCGCACCGCGGGCTCGTGCCCAACGAGACGATGGCGGTGCACTTCGATCTCGATCGTCTGCACTTCTTCGAAGCCGGCGAGCAAGGGACGAAGCTCGCGACGGCTCCCGTGGCCGCCTGAGCCCCGCATGAAACCCCACGTACTCGAAAACGACGTTTGGCAGATTGGCCTCTTGCCCGAGACGGGCATGTCGACGGCTTTCGGTCGCATCAAACATGGCGGCGCATGGCTCGACTTCATGCGTCCGACGGCGGAGGCGTCGTATCGTTACCCGTCCGATTGCGCGAGCTTTCTTCTCGTTCCGTGGTCCAACCGGCTTCGCGACGCGCGCTTCCGTTTCCGGGGAAAGACCTACCAGCTTGCGTCGAACATGCGTGACGGTACGGCGATCCACGGAGTGGGGCGCGAGCACCCGTGGGCGGTCGAGCGAGCCGATGGCCGCCAGCTCGCCGCGTCTTTCGACTCGCGTGCGCACGAGAACATCGCGTTCCCGTTCGCTTTCACGGCGCGAGCCGCGTTTCGCGTGGAAGGGCAGCGCTTTCGCTGCGACCTTGCCGTGCGAAACGAAAGCCGCGAACCCATGCCCGCCGGCTTCGGCCACCATCCGTATTTTCAGCGCGCGCTCGCGGGTCCGACCGACACCGTCCGGCTCGCGATCCCATGCGCGCAATATTTCGAGCTCGACAATTGCCTCCCCTCCGCCCCGCCGGTCCCGGTCGACCCTCGCGTGGACTTTCGAAACCTGCGGCCGCTCGGCGACGCGCCGATCGACGATTGCCTCACCGACAGGCAAGGCGACGCGCCTGTCCGCTTTTCATTTGCCGAATCAGGCGTCCGCATCGCGCTGGAGTTCGACTGGCTCTTCGCAAATGTCGTCCTTTACGTTCCGCCGGGCAAAAGCTTTTTTGCCGTGGAGCCCGTCACCAACGCGAACGATGGCTTCAATCTCTACGACCGCGGCATTGCCGGCTCGGGCGTGTTCGTCCTGGCGCCCGGCGAAGAGCGAGCTGCCAGCTTCGCGCTGACCGTCCAGAGTTGAGATGCTCGGCCGTTTTCAGGCGGGGTTGCCATATCGGCCCGATCGGTGAAGAGTAAGTCAACCCGTCCGATCATGCTTATCGCTCACCACAAAGTCTCCTCGCGTATGCTCGCGCTCGCCGCGGCCGGCGCCCTCTTCGTTTTTGGCTCCCCGACCCCGACCCGCGCCACGGCGCGCCCGGGGGACGGCGTTCGAGCCGGCTCCTGTTCGGAAGGCTGCGATCGCAAAGCCGCCGAGTGCCTGGACGACTGCGAAGCGAAGTTCAAGGACGACAAGCCGCGCGTGCAGTGCAAAATGGAATGCGCCAACGTGCGACAGAAGTGCGAAAAGGACTGCACCTGACGTCACAGCGCAGCGGCGCGGCGGCGCAGCTCTTCGAGGAGCTGCCGATAGCTTCCCGGTAGCTCGAGCTTTTCGCCGAGTGCCGCGGCGCGCAAAAGCACGGTCTTCGCTTCTTGGGGCTGCTTCATGGCGAGCAAAATGTCGGCTTGCAGCGAGAGGACCCTCAGGGTTCGCGGCCCGTATGCCTTGGATTCGGCGCGGCGGCTCGCGGCGAGCGCTTCGTCGAATCGCCCGAGATCGAGATACACCTTCGCGAGGCGGTTCGGCGCGTTGTAGTCGTCCGGGAAGTCGCGCGCGCTCTGTTCGAGCATTGGGATCGCCCTTTCGGGCTGGCGGATCGATTCGTAGGCGAGCAGACGATGCGAATCGAAAACGGTTCGCGCGGCGGGGCCCGCGGCACGTCCCGCTTCACCCTCCAGAAACTCGCACCACTTGCGTCCGATGGCGAGCGCCTCGGGCTCGTTGCCGTTCGACCGATGAAAGAGCACGAGCTCTTCGAAAAGTGAGGAACGGTCGTCGGCCAGCACAGGATCAGGCGATGTCGCGATTCGGGTAGCTTCGCGAACCAGCGCGGGCAGGTCGCCGCGCGCGGGGGCGTCCTTCGGCAGCGCGTCGCCGCAGGCGAGACCCGACAATACGACGTTGAGGCGCGACGTCCCGGGGGGTAGCTTGCGCCACTCCGCGAGGGCGATCGCCGCGCAGTCGGCCGTCTTTTCGGCCGCCTGCAGCTGGGCTACGAGCGCCTCGACCACGCGCGGCCGCCCGGACCAGTCCGCAGGTGCGTGGGCCAAAGCGTTCTGGTACTTGGCCACGGCCGCATCTCGGCGACCTTCCGCCGCCTCGCGATTTCCGCGCATCCATGACGTGGCCGCTTCGGTCGACGGACCCGGCGAGGACGAGCCGTCGGGCGTCACCGACTCGAGAAGCAGAACGAGCTCCGACGCCGTGGCCGATCCGGCCCATTTGAGGATGGGTTTTTGGGTGCCGGGATCGATGACCCACAGCGTTGGCCAATTTTGCATGGCGAACTTGCGTAAAAATGCCTCGCTCGTCTTTTTCTCGGTATCGACGGCGGCCCAGACAAACTTGGAAGCAAGCGGCACGAGGGCGGGATCGTTGAATACGTACGCCTTCATGCTGAGGCAGGTGTGGCACCAGGGGGCCCACGCATCGACGAAGAGGGGACGTTTTGCCGCCTGGGCGCGCCGCAGGGCGCCGTCGTAGTCGTCCTCGATGAAGGAGAGCTCGTTCGACGTCGGAGTCGCTTTCGTGCGGCAGCCGAGCGAGGCGGCAACGGACAAGAATGCGACGAGCACGGCACGTTGGTGCGAGGTCATGCTCCACCCGCCTCGGAAAGAAGCGTCACCGACAGTCCGTGCAACGCCTCGCCCTCACGCTCCGAAGGCCCGACCGACGCGAAGCAGAGCCTCACGCCGCTCCACTCGATGCTCCGCTCGCCGTTCAAAAGACGCGCGTAGAGCTCGCTCGCCTGCGTGAGCGGAGCGCCGAGCGCCTCGCGCAGAAACGTCAGCGTCACGGCCGTGGCGAAGTTGGCGGGCTCCCTGCGTCCGCTCGTTCCGACGACCGTCACCCGAAAGACCTTGTCGCGCTTTTTGGCTGCCTTGTCGGGGTCAGGCAGGACGAGCATCAGGCGGGCGATCGTTTCCTGTGGCGTCAACCCAACCCGCACCTCGGCGAGTCCCGTGCCATATCGCACGACGGATGCGACGCTCGGTGGGTCGTCGTCGGCTTGCGGGACGTGACCCCCTCGCTTCATCTGACCCTCTTGCACGAGGGCGCTCATTTGCATTTCGCGCTCCGTTTTTCCGAGAAGACGCCGCTCGCGCATCTCTTCGAGCGCCCTGACCAGGACTTCTCGATTGATTGCCGCTTGCTCGTTGGTGCGCTCGAAGCGCAAGAGATCGTCGAGCACGGCGATCGCTTGCTCGTGCTCGCCCATCGACGCCAAAACGTCGGCCAACGTCTTGCGCGCGTCAGCGAACTTGGGATCGACAGCGATGGCCTGGCGGTAGGCGGCGATCGCAGCGCCGGGATCGCGGCGAGCCTCTTGTGTCAACCCGAGCGCGTACCAGACGCGCGGGTCCTCGGGTGCGAGCGCGCGTGCCCGCGTGAGAAACTGCACCGACTTGTAGAGAGGCCTTTCTGATAAAACACGGCCCCGAGTTCTTTCAGCGGTCGAACGTCTTCCGGTGCGAGCCTTTGCGCTCGCAACAGCTGAAAGGCGGCATCATCGAGCTTGCCGCTCTTTTCGAGCGCGCGAGCGAAGGCCATGCGGGCAGCGAGAACCTCGCCGTCGAGCTCGACCGCGCGCGCGAGTGCCTCACTCGCCTCGCGCCATCGACCGGCCGAAGAAAGGACCATCCCCAGCGTCAACCACGCCGTTTCATCGTCGGGAGACGCTGCGAGGACGTCTTGCAATTCGGCGATCGCGCCCTCCACGTCACCGGCGAGGGCGCGCTGGGTCACTGCATCGAGTGGCTGCTCGGAGGCTTCGTCCTTTTGCATGGTCGAGGCTCACGGACAATGCGCTCTACTTCTACCTGCGTCCTGCGGGGCCATGTAAGGAATGCAAGCCTGAATTTCGATTTTGGGCGAGCAGCTCGGAAGGTCGGCAAGTTACGTCGTCAACGTGTTTTTCTTTCGCTGGTGCAATCTTGCGAGGGCGAATTTGGGCCCGGCCAGGGACGGCGGTAGGAGCAAAAAACCCTGCATCGACATTATCTTAGGTGTGCACAGCACCAAGGCAGGAGCCTGATGGCTCGACGCCGCTTGCGGCACGGCTCGTCCCTCGCAGCGGCACCCCTTGCTTGCTCCGGCGCATCCCTAGCTCGCTTCCTTTTGGTAGCCTGCCGCCCGTGCGCGATGGGCCTGCGCGTGGGCACGCGCTTCTGCGCGACGACGATCGAACCGCATCGCTTCCGCTTGTTTCGAGGCTCCTCTGTCGGCCGGTTTGAGGGTGCTAGCCGAGCGGAGCTTCGATATGCTGGTCCCGGGAGCTCTCGCGCGAATGGGTCTAGAAGAGAACGTCCGCTTTTTCGCCGCCACCGACGTCGGCCGGGTACGTGACCACAACGAGGACAACTACCTCGTCGACAAAAAGCTCGCTTTGTTCGTCGTCGCCGACGGCATGGGCGGGCATGCGGCAGGGGAGGTCGCCAGCGCGCTCGCCGTGCGAACGGTCCACGACGAGGTGAAAAAAGAAAAGCAGCTCATCGAGGATTACCAATCCGGCGCCACGGGCGCCGCCAAAGTGACGGCGCGTGACATCTTGAATCTGCTCGAGTTCGCGGTTCAGCGAGCTTGTGCGCGCATCCACGAAGAAGCGCAGGGGGACAAACAGAAGCGCGGCATGGGGACGACGCTTTCGTCGCTCCTCATCGTGGGCAACAAAGGTTTTATCGCCCACGTGGGCGACAGCCGCATCTACATGATGCGCGGCGGTAAGGTGCAGCAGCTGACCGAGGACCACACCGTTTTCAACGAGCTCATCAAACGAGGCAAGCTGACCCGCGACCAGATCGAGAAGGTCGCCCACAAAAACGCCATCACCCGCGCCGTGGGCGTCTACGAGCGAGTCGAGATCGACACGCTGCTCATCGAGCTTCTGCCCGGCGACCAGTTTCTGCTCGCTTCGGATGGCTTGCACGGCTACGTCGGCAACCCCGAGGAGCTGACGCCGTACCTGGCCGAAGCCGATGGTGATACGGCCGTAGCCCAGCTCATCGCCTTCGCCAACGAAGCCGGCGGCAAGGACAACATCACGAGCATCGTCGTGCGGCTCGGAGAGGGCACCCAGGCCGACACCGAGCGGGCCAAGAAGCTCGCCCTCAAGCGCGAGGTTCTCGCCAAGATGCCGCTCTTCTCGCGCCTTTCCGAGCGCGAGATGCTGCGGGTCATGCAGGTGGCCGAAGTGCGCGCCTTTCCCGCGGGTGAGCTCGTCATCAAGGAGGGAGACCGCGGAGACGAGCTTTTCACCGTGCTTTCCGGCAAGGTCAAGGTATCGCGCGGCGATACCGTCCTCACCCATTTCGGCCCGGGCGAGCATTTCGGCGAAATGGCGCTGATCCGTAGCGTTCCCCGTAGCGCCACCGTGCACGCCGAAGGCCCCTGCGAGCTCATCGCGATTCGCCGCGGCGACTTTTTCGAGATCCTGCGCAAGGAGCACGAGCTCGCGGTCAAGCTGCTCTGGCAGTTTCTCGGCGTATTGGCCGACCGCCTCGACCAGACCTCGCGCGACCTGCGCGCGGCGCGGACCGAGCTCTCGGCGGAGGATGTCACGGCCGAGATTTTCCCGATTGGCATCGACGAGGAAGAGGAGCCGACCGATCCTTACGGCGCCAGCCTACATACGGCCGGCGGAGGTTCCGATTCGAACCCACCTTCCTAGTGTCGTGAGTCCGAGACTGGTCTCCAATCTCGGCCGCCCCGCGTTCGCGGGGCATCGCGGCTTCGCTGCGCGACACTAACGTTTTTGTTGGGGCTACGCCCCAAACCCTGGTGACCGCCGAAGGCGGTCGCTGCTAGTGTCCCGTGGACTGCTGGCGGCGAATCTCGGATTCAGGACACTAGCGTCGCGGTTGCGTCAGGCCCCCCAAGCTTATCAATTGACACCCTTGCCTGCGCGCCGGTAGCGTCCCGTGTCGGGCAAACGAATGCGGGTCCAAGGTAGAAAGAGCTTCTCTTGCCAGGACCTCTTGCTCCCCACGATTCGGCGGGTGCTCGCGATCTCCATCGCATTCTCCTTCGCGGCGGCAGGTGGTTCGGCGTGGGCCGACGAACCTTACAAGCTCGGCGAGCCTCGCGTGCTGTCGGAGCCTGGCGAAGTGACGCAGGTCGTCGACGCGTTCGACGGCGAAGACGTGTTCGATCTGCATCTCACCGTCGGCTATCAGTACTCTTGGAAAAACGCGCACATTAGACGCGAGACGACCATCGCCAACGCCCAGAACCCTCAGGCTTCGACGGGACTCTTCACGGCGTCGAACATGAACGTCGCGAAGTACGAGGAGAACACGTCGCGCCTCAACACGCGCATCGACATCGGCGTCTATCACGACATCGGCGTGTACTTGAGGATGCCCATCATTCTCTCGAACGATCGCAAACTCACCGACCTCGATGGCAGCGCCGCCGTGCAGAACATCGTGTTGATGGGAGGGCCGGCGGACAGCGGTACCCTTTTCTCGCTGCCCTTCGACTCTCCGCAGCGAAGCGGCATCGAGTACCTGGCGATCGGCGCCGACTTCGGCTTCATGAACCAGTTTCGCGACAAGACCAAGCCTAGCTGGATCGCGGGCTTCGAGGTCCGTCTCGGTCTCGGCGAGCCGATGCACGCCTGCAACGCGAACCCCGCGATGGGGCAGCCCCAATGCGCCTATTCGTCGGACGTGAACCGAAGCGGCATCGCCGGCGACGTCCCGGGGGTCGATGAGGGCTTTCAGAGCGGCGGACGCAAGCCGGGCGTCACGCGCGGCACGACCGGCCTCGAACTGCACTCGACGATTTCGAAGCGCATCAAGTACATCGAGCCCTACTCCGGGTTTCGCACGCTGTTCGAGTTTCCGCAGGACAAGAGCGATTTCGGAGCGACCGACTTGAAAGGATCCCTCGTCAACCATC
>Ga0137373_10008369_pt1 | contig 10923 bp, 8 predicted proteins | sample SagtaG_5_FD_104912 | JGI IMG/M metagenome (GOLD analysis project Ga0137373, IMG submission 104912) | Vadose zone soil microbial communities from Sagehorn Ranch, Mendocino, California, USA - Sage1_R_80_16 metaG | ecosystem: Environmental > Terrestrial > Soil > Vadose zone | place: USA: California...
AGCCGGGACGGTCCGCGTACGTCGATGCCGGCGCCGGCGGGCTCGTCTGCCAAGCCTGCGGTGGTGGGCAAAACCCTCTGCACCACTTGATCGATTCGGCCACACGATCGCGATTGGCGGCCGCAGCGGCGGGCCGTGACGCCGCGCTCCGTCCGGAAGATACCGCGATAGCGCAAGCATTGGTCGACGAGGTGCTTGCCGCGCATTCCGGCGGGGAGAGTTGATGGGCGGCAAGTCCAATAGCCGGCTTCGCTCCTTGCGGTATCATGCGCGAGCATGCAGCCCGATCCTCGTACGCATCCGACGCGCGTGAAGGCTCCCCGCAATGCTCGGATCCTCGAAATTTCCTGGGCCGATGGCCACCACGGCATCTACCCGCACGAAATCTTGCGCGGTTATTGCCCCTGCGCCGGATGCCAGGGGCATTCGGGTACCATCCGCTTCGTTCCGGGAGGTCAGCTCGAGGCGCGCTTCCGACCCGGAGGCGATCTCGAGCTTCGCGACATCGAGCAGGTAGGCAATTACGCGCTCCGATTCGAGTGGGGAGACGGGCACAGTACCGGCATCTACACGTTTCGTTACCTTCGGTCGCTTTGCCAGTGTGACGAATGTAAAGGTCCAGCGGCCGACGGCGAACACCCGGAGCTCCCACGTCTTTAGGCACGACGCGGTCCGATCTCCCCCTCCGACTGTCGCGCGGCGCAGGTTCGATCGCGGGAAACGGGACATGGCGCAGCGAGCACGCTAAGAGCCTATCTCGGTAGGCCTTGTCACCGATGGTCGATCTCTCGCGCCTTTCGGGCATGTCGACCCCCGTCGTGGTCGCCGTAGCTCAGCTATGGCTGCGCGCGCCGTGCGCCGATCTGCCGCGAAATCCGCTTCGGTCTCGACCATCGGCTCTGGCGGCCTACCGAGATAGGCTCTAAAGGCCAGGGCGTGACATTGGCCGCGCCGAATCCCTCCGAGCTTTCCGGCGAAACGGAGCGGCAAGCGCTCGCGGGCAGGGCGGGGATCGTCGGAGCGGGCACGCTCGTCTCGCGCCTGCTCGGGCTCGTGCGCGATTTGACGTTGGCGGCGCTTTTCTCGCGCGCGGAGACCGATGCCTTCTGGGTGGCATTTACGCTACCCAACGCGCTGCGCTCGCTGCTCGGCGAAGGGGCGGCGTCGAGCGCCGTGGTTCCGGTGCTCGCCAAGGTCAAGGCCGAAGAGGGGGACGCGGCCGCGCGCCGATTCTTTTCCGGTATGCGAGGCGTTTCCTTGATCATGCTGGTGGGGGTGACGCTGCTCGGCGTGGCAGGAGCTCCCTGGCTCGTCGAGCTCTTTGCCGGAGGGCTTCATGCGCGTCCGGGAGCATTCGAGCGGACGGTGCTCCTCACGCGCTGGGTCTTTCCTTACATCTTGTTCATGGGAACCGCCGCGCTCGGCATGGCGGCGCTCAACACCTACGGTCGCTTTGCGGCCGCTGCCTTCGCACCGGGGCTGCTCAATGTCGCGTTCGTCCTGGCGGCTTTGCTCGCCCCTGCCATCTTGGCGCGCAACGGTTACGACCCTATCCTCGCGCTTGCCTTCGGTGCGCTTGCAGGGGGTGCGCTGCAAGTGGTGGCGCAATGGCCTTCACTCCGCCGCATCGGTTTCGCATCGGCGCCTCGTTTTTCGTGGGACGATCCGCGTGTCGGAGAAGCCCTTCGGCGCATGATCCCGATGATGGCGGGCATCGGCATCTATGCCATCGATCTCGTCCTCTCGCGGCGATTTCTCTCCGAGTTACCGGAAGGGTCGCAGAGCTATTTCTCGTGGGCGATGCGCCTATGCGACTTTCCTCAAGGTATTTTCGTGCTCGCGCTCCAGGCCGCCACGCTTCCGTCGCTTGCCAGGCTGGTCGCCGCGCGCCAGCTCGACGAAGTCGCCAAGACCTATGCCTACGGGATGCGGCTCTCGTTGTTCGTTGCCATTCCCGCGACGGCGCTCTTCGCTGGACTCGCGAGACCCCTGGTGGTGACGCTTTTCGAACGCGGCGCGTTCGACGCGACCTCGTCGACCGAAACCGCTCGCGCGCTCGTCGCGCAGGGGCTCGGCATCTGGACCGTGGCGGCCGTGCGTCAGCTGCTACCCGTCTTTTACTCACTTGGAGATACGCGAACGCCCGTCGTGATTTCTGGCGTCGATCTCGCGGCCTTCGTCGCAGTTGCGCTTTGGCTGCGGGGGCCTCTCGGTCATGTCGGCGTGAGCGTGGCGGTCTCGGTCTCGAGCGGAGTTCAGATGGCCCTTCTCTGGTATTTCCTCGGTCGACGTATCCCGACGCTCCGCCTGCGCGAGGTCGCCATGTCCGCCGCGCGCACGGCGACGGCCTCGGTGCTCGCCGTGGGCGCAGCGTATTTCACGATACGGGCAATACCTTCGGGGCTGGGAGTGGGGGGGCGCTTCTTGCCGGGGCTGACCGGGGCGCTCGTTTTCGCCCTCGTCTTCGTGGCGGCGGCCGCCATGCTGAAGAGCCCTGAGCTAGGCGCCATTTGGGCGCCGATTCGGCGGCGGGTGAGGCGATGAACCCGCAATGGGCGATTGTCGACGCCGACTTCGTCGCCGGCGTGGCAGCGTTGGATCAGCTGCCCTCCCCGGCGCTCGCCGAAGTGGCCTTTGCGGGCCGTTCCAACGTCGGCAAATCGAGCTTGCTCAATGCGCTTCTCGGTCGCAAAAACCTGGTTCGCACCGGCTCGACGCCCGGAACCACACGTCAGCTCAACTTGTTTCACGCGCGGGCGGCCGACGGACTCGAACTCGTTTTGGTCGACCTGCCCGGCTACGGGTTTGCCAAACGAGCCAAGCACGAAAAAGCACGATGGGGGCCTCTCATCGAAGGTTATCTATCCAATCGCGTGACGATGCGCGCATTGGTCCTGCTGGTCGACGCACGCAGGGGAGTGGAGGAGGGGGAACGCGAGCTCGTTGACTATCTCAGGACGGCGGGCGCAAGAACGGCGCGCGGCGCCGTGCCCATCATCGTCGTCGCGACGAAAATCGACAAGCTCGCAAACGCCAAGCGCAAGCCGGCCGTGCAGCAAATCGGTCGCGAGCTCGGCGTGCGCGCGTACGGCTTCTCGTCGGCGACCGCCGAGGGACGGGAAGGGCTCTGGGGGGCCATACGCCAGGCATTGTTCGCGACGAGCTGAGCCTTCTGCGTCCTTATTTGGCGCTCGCGGCGCCCGCATGGTCTACTTTGATGATGGGATTCTCGGGGTGCCGGTGGAGGTGTGTCGCCAGCGCGCTTGCGGCGCTGACCATCGCACCGCTCGGCGCCGCGCAAACGCCCGAACCGCCCCCGACCGCTGCTCCGCAGTTCGCAATTCCGGGATCGGCGGAATCGGCCTCGACGCTGCCGAGGGAGCGTCAGGCACCCGCCAAAAAATCGAAGCACCGCGCGCGGGGCGCCCGGTCCGCCGAGAGCAAGCCGCGCCCCGACGCGGCGGTGGCGACCTTTCCCGGTTTTCGCATGTTGCCCGATGGCCGAACGCGCGTGTACGTCGAGCTGAGCCGAGCGGTGTCGGTCGAGGAGCACCGTGCTGCGGGAACCCTGACCTACACGCTGCGCAGCGCCCAGGTACTCGTGCGAAACAACAAGAACGCGCTCATCACGACACATTTCTCGACGCCCGTCGCGCGGGCTCGGCTGGTTCCGGCGGGACCCGATCTCAATTTGGTGATCGACCTGCGCGCGAGCGTGAACGCCACCCACCAGGTCGTCTCTGCTAATAACGGCGGCGCCCGGCTCGAGATCGACTTTCCCGCGGGCGACTATCCACTCGCGCCCGGCTTGTTCGAACCTCCCCCCGGCGCCGTTTTCCGGTCCGGACCCGGTTCCCGCGGTACCGGCGCCGAGCCGGAAATCATCACCTACACGCCAAGTCCTCCGCCTCCCGCTCCGGCGCCCGCCACCGCGCCGACCCCTCCCAAGCCGACGGCCGACAAGCCCGCCATGGGCCCTCCTAACCCGTAGCTTCTTCCAAAAGCGACGCTCTCGACGATCCACGAATCGAACGGCACTCGAAAGCATCGTAGTCGTGCTCTCGCGACCCGAGCTGTGCGAATCTGCCGTTCGTGAACTTGGCGCGAGGTTCGTTGGCGGCTGTATTCATCGTCGCCTCGCTGTCGACGCGAGCTTCCCAGGCGCAAGAGGAAAAGCCCGAACTTGGGTTTTCCGCCGACGAAGTGGAGGGTGATGCACGAATGCGCGAGCTCGTTTTGCGCGGCAACGTCGTCGTCACCTACGAGCGCTTTCGTCTCACCAGCCCGAAGCTCTCGCTTCGCCGCACGACACGCGGAATCGAGGTCACGGGGCCCGGCGAAGTCGTCTTTTGTCCGTGCCCCGATCCGCCCGTGTCGGTCGGGTTTCAAGGGGGGCTCGTTGGCCCGCCCGCCGATCTGGTGCTGCGTCAACCGCAGCTGCGCGTGGGGGGCGTCACGATCTTCGGGCTCCCATGGTTTTGGCTTCGAGCGCCGTCGCGACCGGGCGTCTTGCCGCCCAACGTCGCGTGGCGCGGGGGAGACGGCCTGCTTCTCGGCGACGGCGTGCACATTCCGTGGAAGGACGGCAACGACTTCGACGAGCTCGACCTCAACGCATCGGGCTACATCAAAGGGGGTGTCGAGCTCACGGCGCGGCTTCGCACGCCCCGGTCCACCAGCCGCGTGCGCTGGGATCATCTTCGATCGGATTTGCTCGCCGTCGACGCGCATGGCGCCTATCCGCAAGGGGAGACCGGAGCCGTTGCTTGGGACGTCGATGCGGTGCGCGGAGCACGAGCGCGCGCTGCTTCGTTGAGCCTCGACGAGGCGGCGCGCGCTTATGATCGCGCGGCGGCCGAAACAATGGTGCGGGCCTCGAATGCGGTGCTCCTCGGAGGCGGTGTACGCGCCGTCGGCGCGCGCGGTGGGTTCGGGCCGAGCGAAAGACCAACTTGGGGTCCCCGCGCCGGCGTCGGCATGGGCGGAGCGATCGCATCGATCGGCGCATGGGATGCGCTTTCCACGCTCACGGTTCTCGATGACGCAGTCCTCGGCACGACCAACCTCGCCCGTTCGGAAGGTGGTCTCGACCTCGCCGCTCGTGCCTCGATCTTCGTGGCGACCCTGGGATTTCGCGAATCGGTGACGGTGGCGGATGCCGCTGCCACGTCGGCGCTCGATGCAGCCGCGGTGGCACGTCTCGAGCTCGGCGCACCCTTCGCCCGCGCTTACGCTGGCGACGACGCTCCTCTCGTGCATGTCGTCGAACCTCGCCTGCGTGGCAGTGTGATGGCGGCCCGAACGAGCGGTGCGTATTGGGGGGCGACCGGCCGCCCGGTCGCGCTGGCGAGCGGACAAGTCGTCACGGCGTCGGCGGGTTTGCGCACCGCTTGGGGCCGCTTGCTGGGACATGCGGGTGCTTCGCTCGAAGGCGATCTTGGCGGCGTCGGCACGGTCGACGACGGCAAGATCGACGATCCCGCACCGGTCGCGCGTGCACGAGCGGCGTGGTCGTCGCGCTATGTCGGTCTAGGGGGCGAGCTCGCGGCGCGGGCCTTCGGACCTCGCGGGCAAGTGTTGGTCGGAAAAACGAGGCTCGGCGAACAGGACGGCTGGCACCTCGCCGTCAAGGCGGCCGGTCGCAACGGGATCGAGCCCTTGCTCGCTCGTGCTTTGGCAGCTCCGAGCGCGGAAGAACCATCGGGGGGATGGCTGGCCGACGAAGGGTGGACGGTCGGCGCCGAGATCGCGGGGAAGTTCGCACGAAGTGTAGGCGCAAGGGTGTCGGCCGAAGAAGACCTCACCTCGCGCACCCTGCTGGAAGTCAAGGGATCGCTCGGCTACGCACATCCGTGCCGTTGTCTGTCGGTCGACGGCTTCGCTGGTAAGCGGCTTGGCCGGGACGGCATCGACGTGTGGATCGCGATCGATCTTGCCCCAAGGTAGGTCGGATTACGCTATGCTTCTCGAGTCGTGTCCGCCTCCGACCGCCCGCGTGCCAGGCCTTCGGATCGGTCGGGGGAACCAGCGGCGGGCAATGCTTCCCGCGGCTCGGAGCCCCCCCCATCCCAGCCAGCTTCAGCGACCTTGCTCGTTGCCGATGACGATCGGCTGACGCGCGAACTTCTCACGAACATTTTGCGATCGCACGGCTATCAGGTCGAAACGTGCGATGACGGGCAGGAAGCCGTGGAAAGGGTGTCGCGGGGCGGCATCTCGCTGGCTCTTTTGGACATCATGATGCCGCGCCTTTCGGGACTCGAAGCCTGTCGTCTTCTCAAAGGGATGACCAACGACACGTTCTTGCCCGTCGTCCTCGTGACCGTCAAAACCGACAGTGCCAGCCGTGTCGAGGGCCTGAAGATCGGCGCCGACGATTACGTGTGCAAGCCGTTCGAAGAAAAAGAACTCGTGGCGAGGATCGAAGCGATGCTGCGCATCAAGCGTCTGCACGACCACGTCGCGGCGGCGCGTCTCAAGCTCGAGCGCATGAGCGTACACGACGAACTGACCGGCCTTTACAACTACCGTTACCTACATACGCGGCTCACGGAGGAATTCAAGCGCGCCGAGCGCTACCACGATCCTCTCGCTTGTGCGTTCATCGACATCGATCAGCTCAAGACTTTGAACGACGTGGGGACGCGCCAACTCGGAGACCAGATTATCAAGGGCGTCGCAGAAGTGACGCGCAAGTGCGTTCGCGACGTCGACGTCGTGGCTCGCTACGGCGGCGAAGAGTTCCTCGTCGTTTTGCCGAGCACCCATTTCGGCGGGGCCGTCACGGTGGCGGAGCGAATCTGGCGCGACATTACCGACAGGCGATTTTCCTTGGACGGCGCCAAGTATCACAAGATCACGGTTTCCATAGGCGTCGGGCTCTATCCTTCGCGCGACGTGCGCACCAAAGACGCGTTGGTGCGCGCGGCCGACGGCGCTCTGCAACAGGCCAAACGAGACGGCGGAAACCGAATTTGCGTGTTTCAGCAGCAGGGGTACATCTACACGCCGATGATAGGCGCATCCGCGCCGGGCTCCTCGCGGCCACCGTTGTCGGGAGCCTCGGGCGGCAGTGCGGGGGGGGGAGGTCGATGACGACGACGTACCGTCCGGCGCGCGCCCCATCGCTCCGCCCGAAAAACACGCCCGTGCCCGATCCTCCGGGCCACGCCAAGGAGCGAACGACCCGCGTACTTCTCGTCGATGACGAACCCGGCGTTCGCCGTAGCCTCGCGCGCGTTCTCATGAGCGTCGGTTTCGACGTGATGACGGCGGAGGACGGGCAGGCGGCTCTCGCTCTGCTCGAGGCCGGCACGGTGGACGTGATGCTGGTCGACATGCTGATGCCGCGCATGGGCGGCATGGACCTTTTGAACCGCGTCAAGGCTCAGCATCCCGAGGTGGAGGTGATCATGATGACCGCCTTTGCCAACGTGGACGATGCCGTCGCCGCCGTGAAGAACGGCGCCTACGATTTTCTGACCAAACCTTTCCCGTCCAACGACGTCGTCGCCATGACGATCTCGAAGGCCGCCGAACGCAAGCAGCTTCTCGATCGCATGGATGTGCTCGAGCAAAGACTCGAGCAGCAGGAGAACTTCGGGGAGCTCATCGGAAGCACGGCCGGCATGCGCGAGGTCTATCGCCTGGCGCTCGGGGTTGCTCCGACGTCCGCGACGGTGCTGATTCTGGGAGAGAGCGGCACGGGCAAGGAGCTCATCGCACGCGCCATCCACCAGCACTCCAACCGCTCCGACCGCCCCTTCTTTGCCGTCAACTGCTCGGCGATTCCGGTTGACCTCGTGGAAAGCGAGCTGTTCGGCCATACGCGCGGGGCGTTCACCGGCGCGGTCAACGCGCGGGTCGGTTTGTTCGAAGCTGCCGACAAGGGCACTGTTTTTCTCGACGAGGTGGGCGACCTACCGCTGCAGGCGCAGGTGAAGCTCTTGCGTGTCTTGCAGGAGGGAGAAATCAAGCGCGTCGGGTCCAACGAAACGGTCACCATCGACGCGCGCGTGATCGCCGCAACCAACGCCGATCTGAAGAACAAAATTGCCGAGGGAAAATTCCGCGAGGATCTCTACTACCGCCTGCACGTCATCGTGATTCGCGTTCCTCCCTTGCGGCGCCGGCGCGACGACATCCCACTTCTCGCCTATCACTTCTTGCGCAAGTATGCGCGTCGCATGAACCGCGACGTCTCTCGCATCGGCGTCGAGGCCATGCGGCTCTTGCGGGAACAAAAATGGCCGGGCAACGTTCGGGAGCTCGAGCACGCGATCGAGCACGCGGTCGTCATGGCCAAGGGAGACACGCTGGTTCCCGGCGACTTGCCGTCTTACCGTGATCAGCAGGCTTCCGCGTTCGCCGACGAGAACGCGGTGGACCCCACCGACGCCGATGCGTTCACGTTGGGTCTCGGGCGCTTGACCGATTTGCCCTACGCGCAAGCCAAAAAGCAGGCGCTCGATTTCTTTGAGCAGGCCTACCTGGAAGCCGTTCTGCGGCGCACGGGCGGGAACGTGTCCGAAGCCGCTCGCCAAGCGGGTCTCGATCGCTCCAACTTCCGCCGCGTCCTCAAGAAGGCGGAGCTTCGCAAAAAGCCCAACCGGGTCTGAGAGCCCATCTCGGTAGGCCCTGTCACCGCTCTCCGCGCCGGCCCGAGAGAAATCACGGGCCGAGCGTCCCCGAGACTCAACTGCGAGAGGAGCTCTTCGACGCCGGCCGGTGCTATTCTCTCGCCGCGATGAAGTCCGGCGTTCCCGTTCTCGCTTCACTCTTGCTTGGCGCGGTGGTTGCGCATGGAATTTCGATGGCCGAAGCGCAGCAGGGACCGATGGCTGCCGCTGCCGTATCTGCCCCCGTGGCGATCGCTGCCGCGCCACGAGGGGTGACGCTCCGCCGTTGCCTCGAGCTGGCGGAACGAAATCACCCCAACATCTGGGCGGCGCGGGCCCGGCTGAAGTTCATGCGCGGACAGCTGGACGAGGCACGGTTCGCGCCCTTCAGCGAATTCGTAGTGAGCGGCGGGTTCGGGATAGCGCCCACGGTCCGCGGCAACAATCTCTACAGCCCGAATACCGAAGTCTCCCTCTCGAGCTCGATGGGCGTCGCTTGGCGTATCGGGATCGAAGGCGTCATTCCGCTCTGGACCTTCGGCAAATTGACCAATCTGTGGGACGCCGCCGAGGCTCAGACCAGGGTCGGCGAAGCCGATATCAACAAACAAAAAAACCTGGTGAAGATGGATGTGCGCAAGGCCTATTTCGGACTGCAGCTGGCGCGCGATTCGCTGGCGCTCTTGTCGGAGGCGACCGACAAGCTCGACAAGGCCATCGAACACCTCGATCGCGAGATCAAGGCCGGAAACGCAGACGAAATCGACTCTCTGAAGCTCCGAACCTTCCGCTACGAGCTCGATGGCCGCAAAGCGGAAGCGCGTCGTTACGAAGCCATTGCACTCTCCTCGCTCAAGTTTCTGACGGGCGAGGGAGATGGGTTCGATATTCCCGCCGATCCTTCGCGCGTGGCCAAAAGGCAGCTCGGCCCAGTGGCACAGTACCTTCAGGCGGCGCGGGTCAATCGACCCGAGGTCAATATGCTACGCGCGGGACTCGTCGCGCGCGAGGCGCAGGTCGCGCTCGCGCGCTCCAAGTACTTTCCCGATCTCGGCGTCGGGCTTTCCGCGAATTGGGCGAAGGCGCCCCTCGTCGCCGATCAGCTCAATCCGTTCGTCCGCGACGACGCGAACTACCTGCGTTACGGCGCGGCGCTCGTCTTCCGCTGGCAGCTCGATCTGCTTCCCGACGCGGCGCGCCTCGCCCAGGCCAAAGCGCAAGTCGAAGAGCTTCGACAGACCGAGCGCTACGCCCTGGGAGGCATCGGCGTCGAAGTCGAAACGGCCTATGCGCAAGTGCAGGACGCCCAGCTGCGCGAGCAGGCCTACGGCGCGGCGCAAAAAACCGCCCGGCAATGGGTCATCGCCATCCAACAAGGCATCGACATCGGCACCAAAGAAGACGCCGACTTGGTCGACGCCGCCAAACAGTGGGCCCAGCAGCGCTTCAACCACCTGACCTCGATCATGGACCTCAACGTCGCCTGGTCCAACCTCGCGCTCGCCACGGCGTGGGACGACATCGCCCCGGCCGGTTGATTAACTAACTGACGAAGCTGCGCGTGTTGGTTTCGTGCTCTTCCAAGAGCTTCTCGATGCTGGCCAGGCCGTTCTCCTCCGCCTCCTGCACCATGTGCAAGATGATCGCAGCCGACCCTTTCAGCGCTTCGTAATAGCGCTGACGCTCGGTGGAATGGATGATGGCCGGCTCGTACCCCGCGCGCATCAAGAGCATATTCATGAGAAGACGCCCCACCTTGCCGCTGTCGTGCGTAAAGGGAAACACGCGCAAAAGGTCGTAATGAGCACGCGCCGCGATTCGCAGCGAGTTGCGGCCTCGCTTGGTTTCTGGATCGTTGATCCAGTCGACGATCTGCCGGACCTTGTAGGCGATCTTGTCGGGGGGAGCGTACTCGTGAAAGTAAAGCCGGTGCTGCGGGATGTCCTTGCGGTACTTGAGCGTCTTCAGATCGCCTTCTTCGGGGTGCAGGATGAGGTAGATGCGCTTGACGACGTCCAGCGTAATGGGCAGCCTCTTTTTGGTGGCGAAGTCGCGAACGAACTCGATGGCTTGCTTGTGCCTGCGGATCTCTTCGCACACCGGCTGCAAGCTCGTGTCTTGTACGACGGTCGCGCCCGATTCGACGGCCGACTTCAGCTCCTGAAAGCTGTAGACGACCCCCTCGAGCGCGCTATCGTGGTAAATCCAAGACATATCGAAACTTTCTAGGTAGCGCGTCCTGAACGCCTCGTCCTGCTTGGCCAAGCGTCCCTGCACGAGGGCGATGCGCTCTTCGAGCGATGCC
>Ga0137373_10008395_pt1 | contig 10903 bp, 8 predicted proteins | sample SagtaG_5_FD_104912 | JGI IMG/M metagenome (GOLD analysis project Ga0137373, IMG submission 104912) | Vadose zone soil microbial communities from Sagehorn Ranch, Mendocino, California, USA - Sage1_R_80_16 metaG | ecosystem: Environmental > Terrestrial > Soil > Vadose zone | place: USA: California...
GCCGTCCGCTTGATCGCGTTGTCTGGACCCGCCCTCGCAACGGCGTGATCCTGTCCGGCCCTGAGATGCGCGCGTGCTGTACCCGCTGACCACTTTCCTCTCGGCATTCCTGCTCTTCCAGATCCAGCCCATGATCGCCCGGGCCATCCTGCCCTGGTTCGGCGGCTCGGCCACCCTCTGGACGGTGGCCGTGTTGTTCTTCCAGCTCGGTCTCCTCGGAGCCTACGCCTACGCCCACTGGGTCCTGCGCGCGCTCTCGCCTTCCCGGCAGCGAATGGTGCACCTCGCCGTGGTCGCGCTGAGCCTGTTCGCCTTGCCGGTGACCCCGAGCGACACGCTCAAGCCGAGCGGCCAGCACGAGCCGGTCCTGAGCATTCTGGGTGTCCTGTTCCGCACCGTCGCCCTGCCTTACTTTGTCGTCGCGGCCAGCGCGCCTCTGCTCCAGGGCTGGTACGCGCAGGAGACCGACTCCGCCGCGCGTCCCGCGCGCCTCCCGTCGCCATACGTCCTGTACGCCGTCTCCAACACCGGCTCGCTCCTGGCCCTCCTGAGCTACCCGTTCGCGATCGAGCCCGTCCTGGGACTTCGTCTCCAGTTCGGCGCCTGGTCGGTAGCGTATGGCTGCTTCGCGACGGCCCTCGGATTCCTGGCATGGACCCGCGGCCGCCAGCCAGCGGCGCGAGCCTCCGCGCCGCCAGGCGCCCACGGTTCCGGCGCCGGAGGTCCCGTCGCCGAGGCTCCCTCGCCCCCTCGCCCCTCGTCGCTGGCGCTCGGCGCGGCGCTGGGGCTAGCCGCGGCCACCAACACGCTCCTCCTGGCGGTGACCACGACGCTCTCTCACAATATCGCGCCCGTGCCCTTGCTCTGGGTGGTACCCCTGGCCCTCTACCTGTTGAGCTTTGCCTTGCCATTCGGTCTGGAGATGCGGCGAGTCCGATTATTCTTGCCCTTCGTGGCCGTCTTGGCGCTCGCACCGATCACTTATGTCGTGACCACGGCCGGCAAGATGACCCTCTCCACACGGCTCGGTCTTCTGATGCCGCCCTTCTTCGCGATCTGCCTGGCCTGCCACGTGGAGCTGGCGCGCCTCAAGCCCCACCCTCGCTATCTCTCGTCGTTCTATCTGATGATCGCGCTCGGGGGCGCCCTGGGCGGGGTCTTCTCCGGGATCCTCGCGCCGCTCATCTTCGACAGCTATCACGAGCTGCCGCTCAGCCTGGCTGCATGCGCGGCCCTCGCGGTCTGCCTCTTCGCCCGCTCACGTCGCTGGTCCTGGCGCCACCCGCTGGTTGCCGGGCCCATCGCGGCGGCCGTGGCCGTCGCCGCCTACATGGCGCATGCCTCGATGGAAGACTTGGCGAGCGCCCGGCTCGCCACCCGCAACTTCTACAGCACGCTGGTGGTCAAGGACGAGCCTGCGCCGTACGACACGGGACCGTTGCGGCTGCTCCTCAACGGCAGCATCAAACACGGCGGCCAGCTCCTGGCGCCTGCGCACCGGCGTGACCCGACCACCTACTACGGACCCGGCTCTGGCGCGGGGCTGGCGATCCGAGCGGCCCAGCCGGCCGGCCCCGTCCGGGTCGGCGTGATCGGGCTGGGAACCGGGACTCTGGCCTGCTATGGACGCGCGGGAGACCTCTACGTCTTCTACGAGATCAACCCGCTCGTGGTCAGGCTGGCCTCCACCGAGTTCAGCTTCCTCCGGGACTCCCCGGCCAGGGTCGAGATTGTCCCGGGAGACGGTCGGCTCTCGCTCGAGCGCCGCGCCGGGCCCCCTTTCGACGTCCTCGTGATCGACGCTTTCTCGGGCGACTCCATTCCTGTCCACCTGCTGACCCGGGAGGCTTTCGACCTCTACTTCAGGCGGCTGGCGCCGGAGGGCATCCTGGCTCTGCACATCTCGAACAAGTACGTCGACCTGGAGCCGGTGGTCCGCGCCGCCGCCGATGCCCTGGGCAAGCACGCCGTGCTGGTGTCCACGGACGACGAGGACTACCCACTCTTCGATTCGACCTGGGTCCTGCTCTCCAGCCGTGCCGACCGCTTCGAGACGCCGGCGTTCAAGGAGGCGGAGCCTCTGACCGCTGCGCCGGTCACCTGGACCGACGACTACAGCAACCTGCTCTCGGTGCTCAAGCGGTAGGAAACTCGGGGGGGCGTGGAGCCCTCTTCGGATATTCTTACAGGTCGCGTAGGATCTCGCGGGCCGCGTTGTACCCACACGCGCCCATGATCCCGCCGCCCGGATGGGTAGCCGCACCGCACAGGTAGAGCCCCTTCACGGGCGTGCGGTAGTCCGCGTAGCCCGGGACCGGGCGAAGGAAGAAGAGCTGGTCGAGCGTCATCGCCCCCTGAAAGATGTTGCCGCCGGTGAGGCCGAAGCGATCCTCGATGTCCTTCGGGGCCAGCACCTGGCGCGCGATGACCGAGCGCCGGAAGTTCGGAGCGTACTCGTTCATGATCTCGAAGCACCGGTCGGCGTAGGCCTCCTTCGCCTCCTGCAGGGATCCCTCCCGCAGCCGATACGGGAAGTACTGCGTGAACATCGACATCAGGTGAAGGCCCCTCGGCGCGACCGTGGGATCCACCGCCGATGGGATGGTGGCTTCGATGATGGGGTTCCGGGCGGGGCGATCGTACTTCACGTCGTCATAGGCCTGCTCGATGTAATCCATCGTGGGCGCAATGTGGATTGTCCCCCGATGCTGGGGACCGGGGCGGGCGCCCGGCAGGGCCCGGAAGTCCGGCACTTCGCTCAGCGCGAGGTTGATCTTGAGGCTCGCGCTCGAGTAGTCGATCCGCCTGACCGCCTCGAGGAATTCGCGGGGGAGAGCGCCCGGTTCGATGAGCTTGAGGAAGGTGACGTCGGGATCGCATCCGGACACGATGACGGGGGACTGGATCTCCGTGCCGTCGGCCAGCGCCACGCCCCGGGCGCGGCCGTCCTTCACCAGGATCTTCCGCACCTCCGCATTCACCCGGATCTCGGCGCCGCGCTCGCGGGCGGCTGCGGCCAGGGCGTTGCTGATCCCGCCCATCCCGCCACGGACATAGCCCCAGACGCCCCGGACGCCGTTGCACTCGCCCATGACGTGGTGAAAGAGCACGTAGGCCGTCCCGGGCATCGAGGGCGAGGCCTTGGCGCCGATGATGGCGTCGGTGGCGAGGGTCACCTTGAGCTGCTCGGACTCGAACCATCCGTCGAGGAGCCGCCTGGCCGCGCCGGTGAGGATCTCGATGGCGTGGGCTCCGTCCTTGCCCAGCTTCACGAAACGGAGGCCGAGCGACGCCAGCCTGAGCAGGTGGCGCGGGGACAGCGACCACGGATTGGGCGGCGTCATCAGCAGCGTGGGCTCGATGAACGCGGCGACCCGCTCGAGCATCGCCTCGTAGCGCGGGAGCGCGTCCGCGTCGCGGCTCGAGAACTTCGCCACCTCCCGCCGCGTCATCTCGCGGTCCGGCCCCATCAACAAGGAACGCCCATCGGGAAAGGGGGTGAAGGACGAGGGACTCCGCGGCAGGAGCTCGAAGCCGTGGCGCTCGAGGGCGAGGTCCCGGATGATCTCGGGCCGCAGCAAGCTGGTCACGTAGGCGGCGGTCGAGACCTTGAAGCCGGGCCACAGCTCCTCCGTGACGCAAGCTCCGCCCACGTGCTCGCGCCGTTCCAGGACGAGCAGCCGGCGGCCCGCCCGGCCGAGATAGGCTGCGGTGACCAGGCCGTTGTGACCGGCTCCGATGATGATGACATCGTAGCGGACGGGCATGACATAGACTCCTGGGCAACTTGTACCATCGGCGCGTGGGCTACACAAAGGCGACGGATGTCTGGGATACCACACTAGCTCGTGCGAAGGCGTGGATCGACCGCGTCGCGCAGGCCGTCCCCGAGGAGGTTGAAGCCCAGCACCGAGAGCATGATCGCCACGCCGGGGAAGAGGAAGGCCCACCACGCCCCGCTGGTGAAGTACTTGTATGAATCGGCCAACATTGCGCCCCACTCCGGAGTCGGGGGCTGGGCGCCGAGCCCCAGGAAGCCGAGCGCCGCGGCTTCCAGGATCGCGAAGGCGATGGCAAGCGTGGTCTGAACGATGAGCGGCGGCACGCTGTTCGGAAGGATGTGCCGGAGGAGCAGGCGCGTGTCGCTGACGCCGAGGCTACGCGCGGCGGCGACGAACTCCCGCTCGCGGAGCGCCAGCACGGCGCTGCGGGCGAGGCGCGCGTAGACCGGGATCGAGACCAGGCTGATCGCGAAGAGAGAGTTACGCAGGCCGGGGCCGATCATCGCCACGATGGCGATGGCGAGCAGGGTCGCGGGGAAGGCGAGAAGGATGTCCATGCAGAACATGAGGATGAGGTCGACCCGCCGGCCGACGTAGCCCGCGACGAGGCCGAGCGCGATGCCCACGAGCGCGGCGAGCGCCACCGAGCTGACGCCGAGCCCGAGGGAGACCCGGGCACCGTGAAGCACCCGGATCAGGATGTCCCGGCCGAGCGTGTCGGTGCCGAATGGGTGCTGCCACGAAGGAGGCTTGAGCCTGAGCGCGAGGTTCGAGTCCGTCTTCGCATCGTAATAGTGAACAGCGGGCGTGATGAGGGCGATCAGAACGACGGTGGAGACGATCGCCAGCCCGACGCGCGCGACCGGGCTGGCCAGGAGGCGGCTGAGCGCGGCTCGGGCCGGGCTCTTCCCTCGCCGCTCAGGCGCCGCCGCTGTCAGAGTCCTCGCGGCCACCGCCATCAGTCGTACTTGATCCGGGGATCTGCTGCCGCGTACAACAGATCCGTTACCAGGTTGACCGTGACAAAGATGACGGCGATGAACAGGCTCGCGCCCTGCACGATCGCGTAGTCGCGCGACTCGATCGACTCATAAACCCAGAGACCGATCCCGGGCCACGAGAAGATCGTCTCCGTTAGGATCGCCCCGGCCAGGAGGTGGCCGACCTGGAGCCCGACCACTGTCATCACGGGTAAGAGCGCGTTTCCGAGAGCGTGACGCAGGATCACGGCTCCCTGCGGCAGGCCTTTGGCTTCGGCCGTCCTGATGTAGTCCTGGGAGAGAACCTCCAGCATGCTCGCTCTCGTCATCCGCGCGATGACGGCCAGCGGGATCGTCGCGAGCGCGGCGGCTGGCAGGACCAAGTGTCTCAAGGCGTCCCGGACGACCGGCCAGTTCCCCTGGAGGGCCGCGTCGAGGATGATGAAGTTCGTCCACGGCTCGAACGCGGTGCCGGTGTCCAGGCGGAAGCCCGTCGGCAGCCAGCGGAGCTGGACGCCGAAGAACCAGGCCAGCATCAGGCCGAGCCAGAAGATCGGCATCGACACCCCGGTGAGCGCAAACACGCGGGAGAGGCTGTCGACGAGGGAGTTTCGCCACACGGCGGAGCCGATCCCGATGGGGATGCCGAGGCAGATGGCCAGGAAGATGGCGGATGTGGCCAGCTCGACCGTCGCCGGGAACCGCCGCAGCAGGTCCGTGAGCACCGGATCTCCGCGGACGATGGAGATGCCGAGGTCTCCCCGGAGGACCTTCCCGACGTACAGGACGTACTGCTCGAGGATCGGCCGGTCGAGTCCGAGCAGGTGCCGGACCTCGGCGACCTTTTCGGGCGTCGCCCGTTCACCGAGCATGGTGACCGCAGGGTCGCCGGGGATCAGATGGATGAAGCTGAACACGAGGACGGACACCCCCAGGAGGACGGGGACGACGGTCAGAGCTCGCCGCAGGGCGTAGCGCCACACCGTCCCGTCCTCCCGGGAGGGTTCGGGCTAGCGGACCTCGACGGTGTCGAAGTACTCGGACCCCGTCGGGTTCGCTACGTAGCCCCTGACCTTCTTCGAGAACGCAAGCGGCGGCCGGTTGTGGGCGACAAAGAGCCGTCCGGCGTCGTCGTGCAGCATCTGCTCGGCCTGGCGGTAGAGCTTCGCCCGGTCGGCCTGATTCGTCAGGGTCTGGGCGCGGAGCAGCAGGTCGGCGAGCGACCTGTTCGAGTAGAATCCCTCGCGCGCTGCGCCGGGCGAGCAGAAGAAGTAGCACAGGAAGTTATCGGGATCGCCGTTGTCACCGGTCCAGCCGAGCATGTAGAGGGGGAGCTGGCCGTTCTTCCGCTTGTCCAGGTAAACGGCCCACTCCGCGGTCTGGAGCTGGGCTTTGATCCCGGCCTTCGCCAGGTCGGCGGCCATCGCCTCCGCGATCTCCTTGGGGTTGGGGAAATAGGGTCGAGAGCGCGACATGTACCAGAACACGAGCGGCTCCTTCTTGCCGTCCTCCCAGGTGATCTCGGACAGCCCCTGCGTGAATCCCGCCTGCTTGAGGAGGTCCCGGGCCTTGTCGGGGCTGTACTCGAAATCTTTCAGCTCCTTGTTGTAGCCCCACAGCGCCGGCGGCTGGAGCTGGGTCGCGACGAGCCCGGTCCCGCCGTACAGCGCGTCCACGATCGCCTTCTTGTTGATGGCCTGAGCAAAGGCCTGGCGCACCCGCTTGTCCTGGAGCTCTTTCACCTTGTAGCTGAACGCGATGTAGCCGGTGGTGTTCGTCGGTCGGAGAAGGAGCTGGAGGTTCGGATCGCTCCGCACAACCTGCACATCCTCGGGATTGAGCCCCTCCATCCCGTGGATCTCGCCCGCCTTTAGGGCGGCCAGGCGCTGGGAGTTGTCCTTGATGTTGCGAACGACGATCCGCTTCACCTTTGGCTTGACCCCCCAAGAGTCGGGGTTCGCTTCCAGGATGACCTCCTGGTTCGGTTTCCACTCGACGAACTTGAACGCTCCGGTGCCAACCGGATGCTTCCCGAACTCGGTGCCCCACTTCTCTACCGCCTTGGGACTGGCGATGTCGAAGACGAACATGGCCAGGTTCGCCAGGAACGGCGCCTGCGGCGCCTTGAGCGTGATCCGAATCGTGTGGGAGTCGGTCGCCTCAACCTTCGAGACCATGGACTTGTCGTCGAAGCCGCCGAACTGGGCCTCCCAGTACTCGAACGTCTGACCGGCCTTCACCTGGTTCTCGTGCTGTGGGTGGTTGGACTTCCACCAGCGCTCGAAGTTCCAGACCACCGCCGCGGCGTCGAGCGGGTGGCCGTCGTGGAACTTCACGTTCTTCCCGAGGTGGAAGGTCCAGACCTTGCCATCTGCCGAGACGTCCCACTTCTCGGCCAAGGCGGGTTCGATCTCCGTCGTCGCCCCCTTGTACTTCACCAGCCCGTCGAAGATCTGCCGGGTGATGCGAGAGGAAATTCCGTCGGTGATGATGGCGGGGTCGAGCTGGACCGGCTCGCCCTGAGCGCCGAACACGAACGTCTGAGCCAACGCCGGGCTCGCGGGCCAGGGGAGCAACGCAGCGGCGACGAGCGCGATCTCTACGAAACGCATGAGGGTTCGCCTCCTTCTTCGGTGTCGTGGTGCGCGCGGCATACCGCTGTCTCGACGCGGTTCCGCGACGCGGGGGGGGGCACTGACCATAACGCCGTTCTCGGACCCTCGGGAGACCGTGCGCTCCTGCCGCGCTCATCCCATCGCTCTGCACAAACCGGCGGGACCTCATCCCCCGGGCGGAAGGCGGCAATCCGCTCGGTCAGGCGATGGAGGACAACGGACAATGGCATGAGAGCTCCTCGGCGACTGCGAGTGGAAGCCACCCGTCGCCCCCGGTCAGGCGTATTTCTAGGGGCAAGGGCCCCCAGGCGGGCCCCCACTGATCACGGGTCGCGCGAGGTCCTCGGAGGCGGTGACGTTAGCCCTTGTCAACCACGATTTCCCAAACGACGATGAGCGAATCCGGTTCGACTTCCGATGTCGGGGGCAGCACCTGCGCGATCAGGCCTTCCCTGTTCGAGCGGATGTTCTGCAGCAGGAGATCCTTGTCGTTCAACGGCTCTCCGGGGAAATACATCTGCGTGACCACGCGGTTGATCTTGCCCGTCACGTCGAAATGCAGATGGGGCGGCCGCATCCAGTTGGGAGTCGCCGGATACGCCCCCGGCTTGATGGTCTTGAACCGGTAGCGGCCCTCCGCATCGGTGTTCTGGACGGCGAAGCCCTCGAAATTCGGATCCAGGGGCGCCGGATTCGTGTCACTCGGGTGAGTGTAGCGCCCATGGGTGTTGGCTTGCCAAAGCTCAACCCTGGCCCCTTGGACCGGCTGCCCTTGGACGTTCACTACCCGCCCCATCACATGGATCACCTGCCCCGCGGCCCGTCCCGGCTTGCCAGCGATGATGGTCAGATCCGCGCCGTGGTCCACTCGTTTGAGAACGGGATAAAACGGCCCCAAGATCTCCCCCGGGGTCCGTTTCAACGCTTGGGCCAACGCGACACTGAACCCACCGGACATGGCGAGGCCGCCGACGGCAACCGCCATACCCAAGACGTGTCGGCGTGAAACTCCCTGATGAGCCCTCATTTGGCGCTCCTCCCAAGAATGCGTTGAACTATCCGTGTGGCGAAGGATGAGCACGTGCCGTGGACACGAACGGGAGAAGACAGCACCTCCCTCCATTCGCCGATGGGGAGCCCAAGGATAATGGCTAGGCCGGAGCTCACGATGCCCGCAGCATAATCCCGGCCGCGAGCGTCAGCAAGGGGTCGCCGCGCCAATACAGACTGGTTGAGCGAGCGTGGTGCCGATGAGTGTTGTCGGCGACCAACCGGATCCCATGAGGCGCTCCTCTCTCGCCGGCCCTACGTCAGGTGGCGATCCAGGGGAAGGGTGACGGGCGCGTGGCGCTCGGCCGAGAGATCGGCGGCCAGCGTCACCTCCATGACCTGGCGCGCCTGCTCGGGCGTCACCAGGAGTGGCCGGCCGAGGGCCACGGCCTCGATGAAGTGAACGGTCTCGGCCTCCATGGGGCCCTGGTAGACGTGGCGAACTTGCTCCCCCGGCATGGTGGACAGCGGCAGGACCATCCCCTTCGCCATCGTGTTGAGCACGATGTCGCGGTGGCTGTCGTCGATGAGCAGCGCGCCCTCGGTGGCCACGAACTCGATGGTGGCCGTCGAGAAGTGCGGATATCCGGGCGGCAGGGCCCAGCCGGCGCCGATCGTGAAGACCGTCCCGTCCTCCATCGTCACCACGATCCACTGGCAGTCGGGAACACCGTGCGCCTGCTCCATGACGCGGTAGACGACTTCGGAGTACACGCGCGCCGGCTTCGTGTCCTCCAGGCACCAGAGGATGAAGTCGATGTCGTGGGTCGCCTCCATGACGGCGGGGGAGAGGCGGATGCGCCCGCCGATCTTGTTGCCGATCGAGCGCGAGACGTTGCGACTCACCAGCGCGGTGACTGGCCGCCCCAGGGTGCCGTCCTCCACGCATTGCTTCACGTAGGCGTACTTGGGGTTGAAGCGCTGCGTGTAGCCGATGGTGAGCTTGAGGTGGGCCTCGCGGGCCAGGGTCATCAGCTCGTCGGCCTCCTTCAGCTCGAGTCCCATCGGCTTCTCGAGGAACGTGTGCTTGCGGGCCAGGAGGCAGTCGCGGGTGAAGGGGTAGTGCGTGGTCTCCGGGGTGGTGGAGACGATGATGGCGTCGATGTCCTTCCGGTGCAGGAGCTCGCGGTAGTCGGAGGTCGCCGTGCGCGCGCGGGTTTCCTTGGCCACCCGCGCGAGCTTCGCCTCGTCGATCTCGGCCAGATGCAGGCCCTCGACCAGCGGATGGCCCGCGCACGTCCTGGCCCGGATCTCGCCGATCCACCCCGTTCCGATGACGCCGACGCTGATCTTGCGACTCACCCGGGTGTCTCCATGAGTTTCGTCATGGTGGTCCTCCGTCTGGAGCGCCTTCCGCGAGGGCGGTGCGGGCCGCGGGCGGCCCGAGACCGGCACGACTCGGCTCCGTTTGCCCCGATCGGGCAATCTATACGGATTGGTTGCTCTTGTCCACTCGCCCCCCTTGTCTGGGAGAGCGTGGGGCCGGTGAGGGGCTCCGAAATGATAGGGACGGCCCCCGCTTGACCTGGCGGAGAGGCTGACGGAATATACCTCCTCGCAACCCGCAGTCTGATCCAGCACCCCGCCATCGGAGGAGAGACATGGCGAACTTCGGCACCGTGGGCGTCGACTGGCAGCAGCGCATCAACTGGGATCGCCTCCGGAGGTACCGTCTGGAGCGGGCACGGGAGCGGATGAAGGCGCACAACCTGGGCGCCATGGTCCTGATGTACGACGAGAATGTCCGGTACGTGACGAGCACCCTGACGCCGGGCTGGAACCGCCTCAAGCCCGGGCTCCGCTACGCGCTCCTCTGCGGCGACGGGGCGCCGGTGCTCTTCGAGCAGGGCGACATCGGCTTCCAGATCCAGCGCCATGCGCCGTGGATCCCCGAGGAGAACATCCGCTGGTCCTACGCCTGGATCAAGGGCGCCGCCGGGCCGGCCTCCAAGCAGCAGGTCAAGAAGTTCACCGACGCCATCGTGAAGGAGATGCGGCGTTACGGCGTGGCCGACCAGACGCTGGGCGTGGACTTCATCGACATCAACATGCTGCAGGCCTTCCAGGAGGCCAAGATCAAGTGGGCCGACGGCATGACGCCCATGATGGAGGCCCGGGCGATCAAGAACGTGGACGAGCAGGAGTGCCTGCGCATCGTCGGCGCCATCGGCGATGCCGCCCACTGGGAGACCATGCAGTACCTCAAGCCCGGCCGCACCGAGAACCAGGTGACCGCCCACATCATGGAGTTCCTCTATGCCATTCCCGGCATGGAGGACGTGGAGGACGTCATCGTCTCCTCGGGTCCCAATACCTGGCCCAACTGGCGCAACTTCTCCGACCGCATCATCAAGCCGGGCGAGATCGTCTTCATGGACCTGGCCGCGCTCACGTGGAACGGCTACAAGTCGTGCTACTACCGCACCTACTGCGTGGGCAAGAAGCCGACCCAGGAGATGAAGGACTACTACGCCAC
>Ga0137373_10008406_pt1 | contig 10887 bp, 9 predicted proteins | sample SagtaG_5_FD_104912 | JGI IMG/M metagenome (GOLD analysis project Ga0137373, IMG submission 104912) | Vadose zone soil microbial communities from Sagehorn Ranch, Mendocino, California, USA - Sage1_R_80_16 metaG | ecosystem: Environmental > Terrestrial > Soil > Vadose zone | place: USA: California...
ATCTCTATGTCGTCGGCAAGACCGGGACCGGCAAGACAAGCCTTCTCCTGCACTTGATTAGGGACGATCTGGAGTCGGGCCACGGCGTTGGTGTGATCGCCCCCGAGGCCGAACTCTTCCGCGACTGGCTCCTTCCGATGATCCCTGCCTCGCGGGAAGAAGATGTCATCTACTTCGCGCCGGGTAATCCGAAGAACCCTCTCACTTTCAACCCCCTCGCCGTCGAGGAGGAGCACGATAGGGGCCGAGCCGCGGAGGAACTCTTCTCGATCTTCAAGCGCGCGGTGGGAGAGGCTGAGTTCGGCGCTCGCATGACGCCCCTCCTCGGCAACGCCTTCGCCTGTTTGACGGGACGGCCCGGAGCGACCCTCTGGGACGTCAAGCGGATGCTCGAGGACGCAAGCTTTCGGAAGGAGGTCCTCAAGACCGTCCCCGACGACTACCTCCGCGACTTCTGGGAGACCACCTTCCCGCAGTACCCGAAGGGGTCGCACATTCCGATCGTCAATCGACTTGATCAGTTTCTCCGCCCCCTGCAAGTCCGTCAGGCGCTCTGCCAACCAACGTCTAGCTTCTCGATCCGCCGCGCGCTTGATGAGGGGCAGGTCCTTCTCTTCGATCTCTCAGGTCTTGCCCCGGACAGCATGCTGCTCTTGGGCCAGATGCTCCTCTCGAAGTTCCAGCTGGAGTTGATGCGGCGGGAGGTACTGACCCAGGAGGAGCGGGCGCCCTACTATCTATATGCAGACGAGTTTCAGACCTTCGCCGGGGTCGCCGAGGGCACTTGGCGAGAACTCCTGTCGCGCGGACGTCGGTATGGGCTTGCCCTGACGCTTGCGCACCAATACCCCTCCCAGCTTCCCGAGGGACTTCGCGACGAGATCTTCGGCAATGTTGCCTCTCTCATCGCATTCGGCATGAGCGCCAAGGATTCCCAGGTGCTTCGGAAAGAGCTCCTTGCATATCCGTACCTCCCGGTCGATGCCAGGCCGGTGTCTTTGGAGGCCCTCGTGACGCTGCGGACCGGACAGGCGGTGGCCCGGCTCGGGGGTGGAGGATACGCGGTACGGCTGGAGACGACCGAGCCCTTAGAGCTGCCGCCGGCTTGGCGAGGAGAACGAGTTCGGGCGACGTCGTGGGGACGGTTTGGCGTCTCTCCGCTGCCTGGACCCGGTGGATCCCAGAACACACACTCGACCTCAGGTCGATTGAAGCAGCCTATGACGAAAAGGCACGACTTTCTCGAGTAAGGAGCAGGGCAGGGCATTGACTATGGCCTGCGCTGTCCAAGAATTCGAATGGACCTAGGTCTTTCGGCCTATTGACAGCGGCATGTCGGCCCCATATTGTTCCGAATCACACTAGCAGAAACTCTTTAGGCGCAAGTTGAAACGAGAAGTGCGGCGTTGGGATAGTGAGCGAGGCCCATAGGTGTTGGCGGCTTTACGAGCCTGACCGAAAGACCCTCTGTGGCACTCTTTGCCCAGAGGGCTTTGTTGTTTCGGGATCTGGACGACCTGATTGGAGAAGACCATGATGACGCAGAGGCCGCTCCTGATCTGGTTCTCGATCTTAGTGGTGATTGCTCTTCTCTCGCTTTCGTCACCCGCTGCCGCCACGGTGATTGACTTCGAGACCCTATCCGATCTTGATTCTGTTACGATCCAGTTCCCTGGATTGACGTTCAGCAACACGACCGTAGCGACGGCGGGAATCACGCTGAACGAGTTCGAGTTCCCGCCGAGGTCTGGGGTCAACGTGGTCTTTGACGATGGGGATGCGATAACCATCGTCTTTGGCAGCATTCAGACGAGCGTGGGCGGCTTCTTCAACTACGTGACCGGACTCACGTTCACCGCCTTCGACGCGGTCAATTCTGTGGTTGGTACAGATACCTCCGACTTTGTCTCAGACCTCGCCCTCTCCGGTGATCCCGGCAGCTCGCCCAATGAGTTCCTTGGGGTCACCTTTGCAGAAGGAATCAAAAAGGTTACGATCCAAGGAGATCCCGCCGGCGACTCTTTCACTCTCGACGATCTGACGTTCACGACGCGCATCACGGCCGTGCCGGGATTACCGACAGCAGTCCTCATAGGCCTCGGTCTTGCCAGCCTCATCGGCTGGCGACGCATCCGAGAATTTCGCAGCAAATCACCATGAATCATCGGCTTATTACCATACTGATCGGTCTCTGTATCATCGCGGCCGTAGTTGGCGGCGTAGTGTCGTGGGAGTGGAAGCACATCACTCCGAAGCAGACAGAGATCGCAAACACTTCGTCCCTCACCGAAGCATCTACAACTCCCAGATCCTCCACGTCATCGGTGGTCGTTTTCCCTATGCTGGTCGTCGGGCCATACCGTGTCGAAGCTGCCGATGGTGTAGCGTCAGCATTCCCGACGATCATTGCTGTCAATGAACCGACAGACGTCATAGTCACAATTCAGATCACCGACACGCGGCTCATTGCCGGAAGCGTGAATCTTCAGCGGCTTGACGAAGGCGGCAAAGTGCTTGTGATCCTCGGGACGTTAAACGACAGTGGGACGAACGGAGATGCCGTCGCCGGAGACAGGACCTACTCGATCGTTGGGTTCATAGAGGCAACCACGACGCCCATTCGCCTTCAGGTTTCGTGGGCACTTCGCGGAGTTCTGAGACGAGCAACGTCCAACGTGTTAGCTGTTGAAGTGGGGCGTCGTTTCGTTGATGCAAGCGGTAGCCTGTCGTTCGCTGTACCCGCGGATCTCTCGGCAACCACTGAGGATGGGACATCCTTCGCCTTCCGACCTAAAGGCGACGAGAACGGCGCCGCCGAAGGGCCCTATATCTCCGTTCAGATTAAGTCAAACCCGGGCAACAAGAACCTCCGTGACTTTTATGCCTCTCCAGACGAGCGCGATCTATTTAGCCAGTCGGGACAGGATGTCAGCACCGGGGTAATCAATGGCGTACCGTATACGCTCTTCGTTCCGGCGGCGACGCTTATCGGGGAGCGGATCTTTGTAATCCAGGGGACATCCTTCATGCTTGAGATCGACGATGCCAGTAATTCATTTGATGGACGGCGCGGCCTTGGAGAAGACGTCGTCTCAACTCTGCGATTTCGTTAGGCAGCATAAAACTTGGCGCGCTATCTGAAGTCGCCGCGGCTATTTGCGGCAGTGATCATGGCACTTCTTTGGTCGGCGCCGGAGATTGGGGCAGCGACGCTTAGAGTACGGCTCCCTATTGATGGAGACCGAACACCAAGCCGAGATTTCGGGACGTTCGTGAAAGATCTTTCAAATCCGAAGTTTAAGATTTGTGGTTTCCATCTTGCAGTGGACGTGGGTGGCGGGCGGGCGGATGCACCAGTGTTTCCTATGGCAGAAGGAGAGGTCGTATTCGCCGATATAGTGGTCGGCTATACGATATTCGTCCAACACCAGTTGCCCCCTGGTGACCCAGCGGGGCCGTATGTTGTTAGCGTGTATTATCATTTGAAACGCCCGAAAGACGGCGGTATTCGATGGAAGAAGGGTGACAGGGTAAGTCCTGAGAATGTCTTAGGCTATATCTCACCAAAGCCCGAGGATCATGGTTGGACGAAGCCACATCTGCATTTTGGGATCAGGTCATCTACGTACAATGGTGGTCCGACTGCTCGGGTGCCAGTCGATCTGTTTGACCGCGATCCGAGAACTGAAAAATGGTTCTATCCCGGATACACAAACATTTACAGAAGCAAGGTGCTGCAGTGTAATCCGGACGATCAAAATCAGAAACAAATTCACGATAGCGTGAAGAGTGAGTGGCTTCCGCCGCTCGCGTTCGTCAGCGAACGGGAATCTGTGAACTTGCCGCCAGTCGCGCTTTTTAGCATCCCATCTTCGCTAGTTGCAGGCGCCAATATCTCCTTTGACGCGAGCGGATCTTCGATTGGCGACGCAACATATACGTGGGACTTTGGCGACAAGACGCCAAAGGTCACGACAAAGTCACTGACGATCACGCATACATATGAGGATGCGGGAGGTGTCACTGTCACGCTTACTGTGTCGAACAGTGCTGGGACAAGCACCGTTACAAAGGACATCATCATTAAGCCGCCTGCGGCTCAGCTTACTCTTGGACCTACTGCGCTTGAATTTGGTGACGTCACTTTACAAAGCTGTGGTACCGGGCAATTCAGTATTCAACACGCCGTGGGTACAGCTCCAACATTTGCAACCCCGAGTACGAGCCCGAACCCACCCTTTGACATTGTCAACGGGGCGTCCTTTTCACTTTCGAATGGGGCGGCCGCGTCTGTGACCGTACGCTTCTGCCCGACCTCGACTGGGCCGAGCTCCGGCACCGCCACCGTGACAAGCGATGCGAATTTTACGAACACGAATACCGTAGCACTGTCCGGCAACGGCGTTGCTCTGAATCGGTTACGTCTCGTCTCGACATACGTGGGCGGAAGCGGCTTTGATTCGATCTGCTGCGTCGTGATCCATCCGGCCACAGGGGATGTCTACGTCGCCGGTTCGACCAGTTCGTCGAATTTCCCTGGCGTGAGCGGGGGCGCGCAGGACACCTTCCCCTTCTTTGCAAACTCGATGGCGTTCATTGCGCGGCTGAATGCGAACCTCACCACCTTGCTCGGTGCGACTTACTTGGGCGGGACAGGGGTGTTCACCGGCGCGGCCGCCTTCGGCGGGGAGAATGCCGCAACTGCGTTGGCAGTACACCCGGCTACTGGTGACATCTACGTGACGGGGACCACGGCATCCCCGCTCTTCCCCGGCACGGCTGGAGGGGCCCAGCCGACCATTGCCGGGAATGGTGATGGGTTCGTTGCTAGGCTCACGGCCGACCTGAGGACCCTGGTTCAGGCGACGTACTTCGGCGGAAGTAACTATGATCAGCCGACGAGTATTGCGGTGCATGCGAGCAGTCGGGAAATCTACGTGGCCGGAACGACACAGTCTACCAATCTTGCCGGCACGGCCGGCGGAGCGCAGCCGGCGGCAGGGGGCGGCTTTTTTGATGGGTTCGTCGTAAGACTGGACGAAACATTGACTGCTCTCCGTCAGACTACGTACTTGGGCGGTCAGTTGGACGAATTGATCCGAGCCCTCGCTATTCATCCAGCAACTGGGGATGTATACGTGACTGGGCGGACGACCTCACTGGATTTTCCCGGCACGGTGGGCGGAGCGCAGCCCACAAGTCCATCTAGAAGTTCATTTAGCGATGGGTTCGTGACGCGGCTCAATTCGGATCTCAGCTCGATCCTGCAGTCGACGTATTTAGGTGGAAGCACCGGGAACGACAGCACGGGGATCGCGATTCATCCGGCGAGCGGCGAGGTCTATGTGGTCGGCTCGACGAACTCGACGGACTTCCCCGGGATCGGGGCGGGAGCACTTCTCAGCGGCGAGGCAGGATACGTGGTGCGCCTGCCCGCCGATCTTAAGACGCTGCTCAAGACCGCTCCTCTGAGTGGTAGCCAGGGCGTGTTTCCGAGCGCTATTACCATTCATCCGACAAGTGGCGACGTCTATGTCGAAGGTGACACGGCCTCCCCGGATCTCCCCGGGACGTCAGGCTCGGTACAACCCGGACTCGGGGGTCCGGGCGATGCCTTCATCGCGAGATTCAGTGCGGACCTGAGGCTCATTGGAACCACATATCTCGGTGGCGGCGGCGGAGAGTCCGGTGCCGGGTTGGCTATCAATCCGGCAAGAGGTGCGCTGTACGTCGCGGGGACTACAGACTCGACCGATTTTCCCAATACGGCCGGCGGAGCGCAGCCAGCGAACGCCGGAGGCAACGATGGGTTCGTAGCCACGATACCAGACACTTTGGCTCGCACGGGCGGCTTTGTCGAGGCGCCTCCGGATTAGGGTTAGTGACCGAAGGTTGTGACAAGACCCTCAGCCATTGCATCAGAGACCGCCGAGTCTGCGCTTAGTGGCGATCGTAAAAAAAACGGGAGTAACTATTGGTTACTCCCGTGGTTGTTATGGTGTCTGGTCGCTGGCGGCACGTCGATGTGGAATTCCTTGATGAGCCTCAAGAGATAGGTCCGCTGCATCCCGAGAGTCTTCGCGGTGCGGGTGCGGTTGCCTCCGTGGGCGACCAAAGTCTGCTGTAGAAAGATCCTCCGAAACTCATCCACTTTCTGTTGATAGATGGTCACGGGTTCTTTGTAGATACGATCACCTCCTCATTGCCGGTCCACTCCCGACAGTCTCGGTCGTACTCGCAGTCGTGGCAGAGCCAGCAGCCGCGACTCGGGATGAAGACTTCGGCACGGATGCCTTTGAGTACTTCCGTCGCGATGTGGAACAGACGTTCGTAGTCGGACTTCTCCCGCCAGGTGATCTGGGTCTCGATCTTAGGGTTCTTCGTTCGAACGAGGTTGACGAGCCGCAGCTCCTTTGGCGATCTTCCGAAGAGGATCTCGTAGGCATAGCTGTAAGTGGTGAGCTGCAGGTTGTCGGGAAGATCGGACAGGGACCAGGTCTTCTGGGATGTCTTGAATTCGACGATCTCGTCGACAGCTTCGATCAGGTCGATCACGCCGCGTAGCGGAACGTCGAGCACCTCACCGGTCGTGGGGTTCACCAGCGGAATCTGGAAGTGGACTTCGGCATCGGCCACGGGCTTCGCTGGCAGGTGGTAGTACTGGCTGAGGAGTTCCTTCCCCTTGAGGATCAGCTTCTCGGCGGTATCGTCGCCGTTGAAGCAGATGTCTTGGTCAAGGCAGAGGGCGTTCCAATCGGCCTCGAAGATCTTCAGGAATTGCTCGAGCGCCAGCTGGCGGCCGGCCTTCCGCTCCTTGTTGAGCCATTCGAGCGCTTTGTGGACTGCGCTGCCGAAGGTGAGGTTTGCCGAGCTGAAAAGCCGTGGCAGGCGATCGAGGTACTGGAAGCGGTACTTGAGGGAGCAGGTCAGGTACAGATTGATCTGGCTGACGCTGATCGCCTCAGGCGGCACCATCGCGGGCTTCCTTCTTGTCGGCCACCATCTGCTCGATGAGCTGACTGGCGGCGGACTTTGAGACGTCGCGCAGCGTCTTGACCTTGAAGTAGTCCTTCAGGTGCTCTTCGGCCTTCTTGCCCTCGACGCTCTGCTCGGCCAGAAGCCGGAAGAGGTAGCGCTTCTGGGGCTCGGTCATGCGGGGTTCCCCATCGCCCTGGGGTGCTGGGGGTATGGGCTGGGGCCGGGCGGCGGTCGCAGCCGGCGGGGTTGGGCTGGGTTTCGGTCCCTCGGCCTCTTCGCTTTCCACGCGAAGCGTGAAGAGCGGATCGCCAGCCAGGGTCGTGAGGATCAAGCGCCAGGTAGTCTTGTCATTGGCCATTGCGCATTCTCCTTTTGGGGTAGATGAGTTGGGACGAAAGGGCTTGGCGGAAAGAACTCGACGGGTAACGCCTTCGAAATGTGAGCTAGCGCTCGAAATGCCTGAGGATCGTGGGCAACGACTCCCCGATGATCTCGGAGATGGCCGTCCAGTCAGCCGCGCCTTCAGCGTGATAGAACGCGACTAGGTCGCGGGCCGTGGCGAGAAGAGCGTGTGTCGGGCAGTGCCAGGCACCTGACGAGAACTGGACCATCTCCTCGGCGAGCAGACGAATTGGGCAAGTCGGATACTCGCAGTTATGCGCCGGACAGCCATGTGGAGGGATCTTCGGAGGCGTTCTGCGGACGACTTCAACCTCGATCGATACCCCGCAATCAGGACAGCGGCCGAGGCTCTTCATGCCTTCATCCCGAGCCCGAAAAACTTCCCGAGCTCGGTGGTGGCCTGAAACGCCGGGGCCGGGGCCATCTCGCGCACCGAGCGGGTGAAGGCGTTGTGGAGACCCCAGAGGGTCCGTGGCTGGACGTCGGTCATCTCCGCGGCCGGGTCGAAGTACGTCTCCGAAACTGGCTTGAAGTAGCGGATCGGCAGGATGTCCTGTCGGAAGGCATCGAAGATCAGGGTCTTGGCCTCCCCATCTGAGACGGGGGTCTCTTGGATCGCCGCGATGCTCCGCTGGAGCACCAGGAGATGCGCCTGATAGCGGTCGACGGCGCGCGAGATGTCGGCGTTGAGGTCGAACTTCGTCGTGTGCTTCCGCCTGAGAGCGATCAGATCGCCCGAGAAGGCGAGGTTGTCACAGACGAAGACCTTGACGCCGACGGCGATCTCGAGGGCCATGGAGCGGTCATTGGCGGTCCGGATGCCTATCGCGGCGCAGGATTCCTCATTGGTCTCGATCGCGAGATCGAGGACCGCGAAGAGGCGAGCGCCGTGACGCTGGATGGCGAACTGCTCCTTCCGGATCTCGATGCCTCGGACCGCGAGCTGCCGATCGATCGCTTGGATCAGATCCGCATGCGCGATCGGTTTCCAGGTTGGAGTGCCCGGCGGGGGCGGGATGGTCATGAGCTCTGAGCGGGTGACGAGCTGGCTGTGGGAGTGATAAAGGATTCCGAGCATAGGTGGCTCCTTCGTTGAATGATTTGGAAAGGGCAGGCGGTACGAAAGCTGCGGACGAGCACGGGTTACGGTAAGTGTCCCGGTCGACCTCGGGACGGCGCCCGTAGCGAAGTACCACTTGGAGCGTAGCGGCGGCGCGGGAACGCGAAAAGACGGGGAAATTTGCCGCGTTCGGCAAACTTCCCCGCCTTTCTGTGGATACCGTGCGAGTTCTAGGCTGTGAGCGTCACTCCATGGCGTCGGACCAAGACATCACCTATTTCGCTGAGACGACCTACCGAAATGACCGAACACGCTTCGGCATCTATCGGCGCGACCGCCGGGCGCACATGTATCTGATCGGCCGCACCGGCATGGGCAAGTCCACGCTTCTCGAGACCCTCATCGTCTCAGACCTCCGAGCCGGGAACGGCCTCGCGCTGCTCGATCCGCACGGGGATCTGGCAGCCAAGGTCCGGGCACAGGTTCCAGAGGAACGAATCCGCGATCTTGTTGACTTTGATCCGGCGGAGCGGCCGATCGGCTACAACCCGCTCCGAGCCCCCGATCCCTCTCGCCGGTACCTCGTAGCCTCCGGACTCATCAGTGCCTTCCGAAAGGTCTGGAGTGAGTCATGGGGTCCTCGGATGGAGCACATCCTGCGCCATGCCCTCCTGACCCTAGCCGAGTTCCCCGGCAGCACCCTCCTTGACCTGCCGCGCCTTCTGACCGACCAGCCATTCCGGCGCTCGGTCATCGACCGGGTAACCGACGCCCACGTCCAAGCCTTCTGGAAGACGGAGTTCGACCGCTACTCGCCATTCTTCCGGAGCGAGGCGGTGGCGCCGATCCTCAACAAGATCGGGGCCTTCCTGGCGAGCCCGGTGGCCCGAGCAGTGCTCGGGGCTCGCGAAGCAAGCCTCGATCTCCGTCAAGTGATTGACGAGGGCAAGGTCCTGATCGCCAACCTCTCCAAAGGAAAGCTTGGGGAGGACGCGAGCAGCTTGCTGGGCGCTCTACTGGTCGCCGGCTTCGAGCCGGCGGCCCTTGGCCGTGCCGACGTCTCCGAATCAGAACGGCGAGATTTCTACCTCTACCTCGACGAGGTTCACAACGTCGCGACGTTGAGTCTCGCGGGCATGCTCCAAGAAACCCGCAAGTATCGGCTCGGGCTCGTCTTGGCGAATCAGTATTTGGAGCAACTAGATGAGCGGGTTCAGCAGGCGATTCTCGGGAACGTCGGGACGCTCATCGTTTTTCGCGTGGGCGTTCGCGACGCGAAGATCCTCGCCGACGAGTTCTTCCCGGAGTTCTCGATCGAGGATCTCGTCAACCTGCCCGCCCGCCAAGTCTACGTCCGTCTCATGATCGATGGCGTCGTCTCGCGTGGATTCAGCGCGCAAACGCTGATCGGGACGTCTCTGGCGGAGCTTCCGAAGTAGCTCGGCTATGCTGCGCGGATTCACCGTTGAGCCGCTTCCCTACTTCGATCGCTTGATCGAGACCGGGAATGATACGTTCGCGGCGCCTATTGCATATCCCTCGAGTACGTCATTAGCCTTGCGCGTGAGCGAGTACTTTATCGGCTTGCCTACCGTGCTAGAAAAATGTGCCGTGTCATAGTGTCCTTCGAGCTCCGCAGAGGATTCTGCGATTTTCGTAACCGTCCCGGAGGCCTCATCCCAGCCGGGGCCCCTAACGGAACTCCATTCCCGGCTCCGCTTCCACTTGATGACCTCCCCGGCCTGCGTGAACTCAAAGCGTGTCTTATCGTCTCTAATGTATGTCCCCCCCGCATGGGATCCCTCCCACACCCCGAGAATCCACTGCCCCGGAGATTCAGCAAGGGTGGGATCGGGAGTAGCTAACGAGTACAGGGCCCCGATAATGACGGATAGCCACACGAAGCGTCGGGATCGAGCAATCATGGTGCACCCTCCTGTCCTTGACGCGCTGCGCTTGCAGCGCACAATGAGAAGCACCGGCGCCGCTCTACAAAGCGGCGCCGGGAGGGTCGAAGGAATGGCTAACACTCAAAAAAACAGATGGCATCTCCCCAACGAGCGGTCGCTTACTGCCGTGTATCCACACTCGAGCAGAAGCGCCGAGGGCACGGGATCGAGATCCAGATTCGTGACGTGACACTCTTCGCCGAGCGCCAGGGCCTGTGTGTAGAGCGGTTCTACCGCGACGAGGCCGAAAGCGGTGTGAAGGAGGACCGAAGAGAGCTCCGAAGGCTCATGCGGGACTGCAAGGCCGGTCGAGTCAGGACCGTGATTATCCCTTCACTCGACCGCCTCTCCCGAGATGTCCGCATCGCTGAGAATCTCTTCCATGAGTTCTCCCGGTTCGGCGTTCAAGTCTTCATCGCTGACATGCCTACCTACAACGGAAAGGATCGCAAGGACGTGCTGATCCGGCAGATCCGAGAGGCGATCGCCGAAGAGAAC
>Ga0137373_10008428_pt1 | contig 10873 bp, 9 predicted proteins | sample SagtaG_5_FD_104912 | JGI IMG/M metagenome (GOLD analysis project Ga0137373, IMG submission 104912) | Vadose zone soil microbial communities from Sagehorn Ranch, Mendocino, California, USA - Sage1_R_80_16 metaG | ecosystem: Environmental > Terrestrial > Soil > Vadose zone | place: USA: California...
ACGCGTACGCGACGATGGCGCGCTTCAGGCTCGCGACGTCCATCAGCACCGCCCCGTCGGCGCGGCCGGCGAGCGCGCGCAGCGTGGGCACGACCTCCGCGAGCGGAGTGGCCACGACGACGATGTCGGCCGGCAGGAGGTCTTCGAGCCGCTCCGCGCGGTCCACGTCGCCGGTGCCCGCCGGGTCGAACGCTCGTACGTCGTGCGTGCCGCGCAGCGCGAGCGCGAGCGACCCACCGATGAGCCCACAGCCCGCGATGCCGACGCGCATCACACCACCGCGACGACGTGCCGTCCGACGGCGCCCGCGAGGGCGGGCAGGGTACGCATCAGGGCCGCGAAGTTCTCGAAGGTGAGCGACTGGAAGCCGTCCTTCAGGGCGTGGTCGGGCGAGGGATGGACCTCGATGAGCAGACCATCGGCACCGGCGGCGACCGCGGCGAGGGCGACCGGAGAGACGAGATACCACTTCCCGGTCCCGTGCGACGGATCGGCGATGACCGGCAGGTGCGAGAGCCGTTTGAGCAGCGGGATCGCGCTCACGTCGAACGTGTTCCGCGTGTACCGCTCGAACGTGCGGATCCCACGCTCGCAGAGGATCACGTTCGGGTTGCCCTTCGCGAGGATGTACTCGGCCGAGAGCAGCAGCTCCTCCAGCGTCGCCGACATCCCGCGCTTGAGGAGGACAGGCTTGGGCTGCTCGCCGACCGCATCGAGCAGCGAGTAGTTCTGCATGTTGCGCGTGCCGATCTGCAGGCAGTCGGCCCGGCTCGCGACGAGCTCGACGTCGCCTGGGGTCAAGACCTCGGTCACGAGCGGCAGGCCGGTCGCGGCGCGCGCCTCCACGAGGAGCTCGAGGCCCGACGGCCCCAGGCCGCGGAAGTGGTATGGCGAGGTGCTCGGCTTGTACGCGCCGCCACGGAGGATCGCGGCGCCCGCGTCGCGCACCGCGCGCGCGGTCGCGATCGTCTGTTCGCGCGTCTCCACCGAACAGGGGCCCGCCATGACCGCGAGCGGCTGGCCCGCACCGATCGGCACGTCCCCGATGCGGATCACGGAGTCGGCGGGGTGCACTTCACGTGAGCTCAGCTTGAACGGACGGCTCACGAGGACGATCTCCGCGACGCCCGGCAGCGACTCAAGCTGATCCGCGTACTCGCGCGCGGCCACGCCGAACGTGCCGATCGCCGTCCGCTCGGCGCCGGGAAGTGGGATCGCGGTCAGCCCGAGCTCACCGATCCGCTCGACGACCGCATCGATCTCGGCGCGGGTTGCGTCGCTCTTCATCACGACGAGCACGTCAGACCTCGACCGCCCAGGCCGGCCGCAGCTCGCGCGCGCCGCGCAGGAATGCGTGTCGCACCTCGCGCTGCGACTTCGCGGTGTTCCAGGTGATGAGCACGCGGATGCACCTGGCGAGCGCGCCCGGGACGGGGATCTCGCGGCCGCAGAGGAGCGGCACCTCCGACCAGCCGAGGTCGCGGGCCGCGAACGCCGGGAACTCGGCGTCGAGATCGTCGGTCACGGTGAACCAGACATGGGCGATCTCCTCCGCGCGGATGCCGTTCAGCCGCACGATCACCTCGAGCAGCTCGCGTGTCCGCGCGAGGATCTCGTCGCGATCGTTCCGCTCGACCGTCGTCGCGCCGCGGATCCCGCGTGCGGCCATCACGACCTCCCGGCTTCGCGCAGCGCGCTCACGAAGGACCGGAGGGCGTCGGGGGCGTCCGCCCCCGCGGCCGCCACCGTGTCGATCGCCGCGCTGCCGATGACCACGCCGTCAACGATGGCGCGTAGGGCGGAGACGTGCTCGGGGCGGCTGATCCCGAAGCCGAGCGCGATCGGCAGCTCGGTGTGCGCGCGGACCCGTCGCACGAAGGCCTCGACGTCGTCGGAGAGCGCGCGTCTGGCGCCGGTGACCCCGGTCAGCGACACGCAGTACGCGAAGCCGCGCGACCGCGGGACCAGCCGAGCGAGGCGCTCGTCGGGCGTGGTCGGCGCGTAGAGGTCGATCCGCGCGAGCCCCGGGCCGGCGAGCGCGGCGTCGAACGGCGCGCTCTCCTCGGCCGGCAGATCGGGGACGATGATCCCGGCGACCCCGGCGTCACGCGCGTCCGCCGCGAACCGGTCGAGCCCGTAATGCAGGAAGGGGTTCGCGTAGCCCATGAGGATCGTGACCGCCTCCCGCTCGGCCCAGAGCATGCGTGCCTGGGCGATGCACTCGGTGAGCGTCACGCCATGGCCGAGGGCGACCTCGCTCGCGCGCTGCACCGTCGCCCCGTCGGCCAGCGGGTCGCTGAACGGCACGCCGAGCTCGACGATGTCCGCGCCGCCGTCGAGCGCCGCGCGGAGCAGCGATGCCGTCCGGTCCGGCGCGGGAAACCCGACGGTGAGGTAGATGACCATCGCGAGACGGCGTTCGGCCTTCGCGCGCGCGAACACGCGCTCGATGCGCTCGACGCCCGTGAGCGCGAGCGTCGTCACGCGGACGCGCCCATCACGGTCTCGAGGTCCTTGTCCCCCCGGCCTGAGAGGCAGAGCAGGACCTCGAGCTCGCGACCGAAGGCCGCGGCGACGTCGCGGAGATCGGCGATCGCGTGCGCCGGCTCGAGCGCCGGGATGATGCCCTCGGTCCGCGACAGGAGCGCGAAGCCCTCGAGCGCTTCGTCGTCCGTGCGAGCGACGTATTCGGCCCGGCCGCTCCGCGCGAGCGCGGCGTGCTCCGGCCCGACGCCCGGGTAGTCGAGGCCCGCCGAGACCGAGTGCGTCGAGCGGATCTGCCCGTCCGCGTCCTGGAGGACGAGCGATCGCGCGCCGTGGAGGACGCCGACCGAACCGCCGACGATCGAGGCGGCATGCTCGCCCGAGGCGATGCCGTGGCCTCCCGCTTCGACGCCGCGGAGCCGCACCGTCGAGTCGGCGATGAACGCCGAGAAGATGCCGATCGCGTTGGAGCCGCCACCGACGCAGGCGCTCACGAGATCGGGCAGCCGTCCGGTGCGCTCGAGGCACTGCGCGCGTGCTTCGCGGCCGATGACCGACTGGAAGTCGCGGACCATGGTCGGATACGGGTGCGGTCCGATCGCCGAGCCGAGGAGGTAGTACGTGTTGCGCACGTTCGTCACCCAATCGCGGATCGCCTCGTTCACCGCGTCCTTGAGCGTCCGCGAGCCGGCCTCCACGCCACGCACCTCAGCGCCGAGGAGCTTCATGCGGAAGACGTTCGGCGCCTGGCGGCGCATGTCCTCGGTCCCCATGTAGACGACGCACTCGAGGCCGAAGAGCGCGCACGCGGCCGCCGTCGCGACGCCGTGCTGGCCGGCGCCCGTCTCGGCGACGATGCGGTGCTTGCCCATCCGCTTGGCGAGGAGCGCCTGACCGACCGCGCTGTTGATCTTGTGCGCGCCGGTGTGGGCGAGATCCTCCCGCTTCAGCAGGACCCGCCTCAGGCCGACGGCCTCCGCGAGGCGGCGCGCGTCCGTGAGCGGCGTCGGCCGGCCGACGAAGTCGCGCAGGAGGATCGCGAGCTCCGCCTGGAACGCGGGATCCTCACGCGCCTCGAGATACGCGCGCTCGAGCTCCGCCACCGCCGGCATCAGCGTCTCCGGGAGGAATTGCCCGCCGAACTCACCGAAGCGCCCGGCGGTCATGCCGTCACCGGTCGCGGCACCGCTGCCAGGGCGCGCACCAGCGCGCCCGGATCGTCCGCGCGCATCAACGCGGTCCCCACGAGGATCGCATCGACGCGTGCCGGCAGGGCCGCGGCGTCTTCGATCGACCTGATGCCCGACTCAGCGACGAGGAGCTGCTCCGGGCGGGCGAGGGCGTGCAGGGCGCGGACGCGGGTCGGGTCCAGAACGCTCGGCGCACGAAGATCCCTGGCGTTCACGCCGACGACCGGCGCACCCGACGAGACGGCGCGGCGGAACGCCGCCGGCTCGTAGGCCTCGACGAAGGCGGTCATCCCAAGACTCTCGGCCCGATCGACCAGACCGCGAAGCGTCTCGTCGTCGAGCGCTTCGGCGATGAGGAGCACGGCCGACGCGCCGGCGGCCCGCGCCTCGCCCAGCTGGTACTCGTCGACGATGACGTCCTTGCGGAGCACCGGGACGTCGACCGCCGCGGCGACCGCGGCGAGATCGTCCAAGGATCCGCCCCAGTGTCGCGGCTCGGTGAGCACGCTGATCGCGGCCGCCCCCGCGGCGACGTACGCGCGCGCGAGCGCGACGGGGTCGGCGTCCATTCGGAGCGGCCCGAGGGCGGGCGAAACGCGCTTCACCTCCGCGATGACCGCGAGCCGGCCGTTCCTGCGGATCGCGTCGAGCGCGCCCGCGAACGACGGGACCGCGCCGGGTGGCACGCGTGGTTCCCCTCCCGCGGCCCGCGCCGCGGCGACGTCGGCGCGCCGCTCGGCGACAACGGTCTCCAGGAAGTCAGGCATCAGACCGCTGCGCTCCGGGTGACCCACGCGTCGAGCTTGGCCGCGGCCGCGCCGCTCTCGATCGCGCTCGCGGCGAGCGCGACGCCCTCGGCGACGCTTCCGGCCAGCCCGGCGACGTAGCAGGCGGCGCCCGCGTTGAGCAGCACCGCCGTCCGCGCGCCGTCGCGCTCGGCGCCGGACAGGACGCGGCGCGCGATCCCGGCGTTCGTCGCGGGGTCGCCGCCGGCCACGGCGCCGGCCCGCGCGGCGGGGAGGCCGGCGTCCTCGGGTGTCAGCTCACCCACCCGCACCGTCCCCGCACGCAGCTCCCATGTCCGCGTCGGACCGCTCGGGCTGATCTCATCGAGGCCGTCGGCGCCGTGGACGACGAGGGCGCACTCCGCGCCGAGCTCGCGCAGGACGTGGACCATCCGCTCGCCGAGCGCCGGCGATGGCACGCCGAGCAGCTGCCTCCGTACCCCGGCCGGATTCGCGAGCGGACCGAGCACGTTGAAGATGGTGCGGATGCCGATCTCTCGGCGCACCGGCCCGGCATGTCGCATCGCGGGGTGGTAGCGCGGAGCGAACATGAAGCCGAGACCGACGTCGTCGACGCACGCGGCGACCTGTTCGGGGCCGAGGTCGATCTTCACGCCGAGGGCCTCGAGCACGTCGGCGCTGCCGCATGCGCTCGAGGCCGCCCGGTTGCCGTGCTTGGCGACGCGCGCGCCGGCGGCCGCGGCGGCGATGGCGGACACGGTCGAGATGTTGAAGCTGTTCGATCGATCGCCGCCGGTGCCGCACGTGTCGATCGCCCCGTCCGTGACGCGCACGTGGACCGCGGCCGCCCGAAGGCCCGCGGCGAAGCCCGCGATCTCGTCCACGGTCTCACCGCGCACCGCGAGGGCCGCCAGGAGCGCACCGAGCTGGGCCGCCGTCGCCTCGCCGGCCATCACCGAGGCCATGGCGCTCTCCGCCTCGTCACGGCTCAGCGTGCGCCCCGCCGCGACGGCACCGAGCGCCTCACGCACGTCCATCCTCAATCTCTGCTCAATCTCTCGCCTGCGGCGAGGAGAGGCGCTCAGGGCTGGTGGGGTTCGCTCCTCGCGGCGAAGCCGCTCGTCGCTCACGCGTGTCCATGCATGTCTCCCAGGAAGTTGCGGAGGATCGCGATTCCGTCGGCGGAGAGCACCGATTCCGGGTGGAACTGCACCGCATCGAGCGGCAGGCTCCGATGGCGCAGGCCCATGACGACGCCGTCATCGCTCCGCGCGCTGATCTCGATCGCTTCGGGAAGCGTCGCCGCGTCGACCATCAACGAGTGGTACCGGGTCGCGACGGTCGGATCCGGTACGCCGGCGAAGATCCCTCGCCCGTCGTGTCGGATCGCCGACGTCTTCCCGTGCCGCGGCTCGGGAGCGCGCACGACGCTGGCGCCGAACGCCACGGCCATGCACTGGAGGCCGAGGCAGACGCCCAGGGTCCTGATCCCCCGCTCCGGCGCGCGGCGTACGACCTCCGGCGATCGGCCGGCGACCTCGGGCCGGCCCGGTCCGGGCGAGATGACCACCCGGTCGGGCTGGCCGGCCAGGACGGGCTCCAGCGCCGGATCGTCCGCACGCACCACCTCCACGTCGGCGCCAAGCGATCCGAGCGCCTGGGCGAGGTTGAAGGTGAAGGAGTCGTAGTTGTCGACGAGGAGCACCCGGGTCATCGGAGCACCGCCGAGCCGTCGACCAGCTCGATCGCACGTAGCAGCGCGCGCGCCTTCGCCCGGCACTCGGCCTCCTCCGACGCGGGATCGGAGTCCGCCACGATGCCCGCCCCGGCCTGGATGCGGCAGACGCCGTCCGCGAGGAGGGCGGTCCGGATCGCGATGCAGGTGTCCAGCGAACCGTCGAAGCCCAGGTAGCCGACGGCGCCCGCGTACGCGCCGCGCCGATCCGACTCGAGCTCCGCGATCCGCTCCATTGCCCGGATCTTGGGCGCTCCCGAAACGGTCCCCGCCGGGAAGCAGGCCCGGAAGGCGTCGAGCGCGTCGACATCCTCGCGGAGCGCGCCCTCGACCACGGTCGTGAGATGCATGACGTGCGAGAAGCGATCGACCCGCATGAGCTCCGGCACGCGCACCGCGCCAGGACGGGAGACGCGGCCGATATCGTTGCGCGCGAGGTCGACGAGCATGACGTGCTCGGCGCGCTCCTTCTCCGAGTTGCGCAGCTCGGCCTCGTTGGCGCGGTCGCGCGCGGCATCCGGATCGCGCGGACGGGTCCCCGCGATGGGATGCATCACCACGCGTCCACCCTCGACGCGGACGAACGGCTCGGGTGATGCGCCCACGAGCGTCGCGCCGGGCGTCTCGAGCAGGAACATGTAGGGCGACGGGTTGACGTGCCGCAGGGCCCGATAGAGCGCGAGCGGCTCCGGCGCCGGCGTGATGTCGAGGCGCTCGGAGAGCACGATCTGGATGCAGTCACCCTCGAGGATGAGCTCGCGCGCGCGACGCACGAGGGCCTGATACGCGTCGGGCGTCATGTTCGTGCGAAGGTCGCGCGCCTCGCGCGCCGCCGCCGGCAGCGAGAGCGGTGCGTCGAGCGCGGCGGTGATCTCGGCGATCCGGCGATCGGCCGCTCCCCGATCGCCATCGGCGGCGTGCGCGATCACGAGGAGCGTGTGGCGCAGGTGGTCGAAGGCGATGACCGTGTCGTAGATGCCGAACACCCCGTCCGGGAGGCCGATCGGGTCGCGCGCGGCGAGCGGCAATCGCTCGAAGTGCCGCGCGGCCTCGTAGGCGACGTATCCGACGGCGCCGCCCGAGAACCGCGGCAGCCCACCCGTGCTGGCTCGCTCGTACCGCCCCATCGCCGCACGCAGCAGCGCCACCGGATCGGCCTCGCGACACACGATCACCTCGCGCGGCGCGACCCCGATGAACGAGTAACGGCCCATGTGCTCGCCGCCCTCGGCGCTCTCGAGCAGGAACGCGCCACCGAGGTGGCGCAGCTTCGCGAAGGCCGACACCGGCGTCTCGAGGTCGGCCAGGCGCTCATGGACGATCGGCTCCAGCCGGATCGGCGCCGCTACCGTGCTCGCCACGCGTCTCTCCTCCCCGGGGGAGAACGAACGACCCCCGTCCCGTATCGGGACGAGGGTCCGTGGTGCCACCCGACTTCGGCTTCCCGTTCGACGAGAAGCCCTCTGCCTCCGCGGTCCGTGGACGGACGACGGAGCGCCCGGCGATAACGGCGGGCCACCGGCCGCGGCTACTGCGGGCGGTCGGCCCGGGTTCGCCGCGGCGTCTTGCGGGAGCCATTCCCCGGCGTCCGCGCGTCCCGGCTCACACCGCTCCCGGTTCGCTCCACGGGTCGCACCGGCTACTCGTTCCCGCTCGAACGACGTTGCCGCCATCGTACGGCAGGTCTGGACGTACAGGCAAGCCAGCGCCGGCTTTGCTACTGGAAATGGGTGCGGGGGCGGGTCCGTACGATTGATCTGTGGCTGTCAGGAGCATCAGGGAAGCGCCAGGTCGTCCGCTCGGTCGGATGGCGGTCCGCTCGACGCTGGTATCGCATCCGGCCTGGAAGATCCGCGAGGTGCTCCGCGGGCTGCCGACCGCCACGGGATACACCGTCACCGTGAAGCCCCTGCGATACCGGACGCGACCCCATCTGGTCGCGTTCACCTTCTGGGACCACGCCGAGATGCTCATCCAGGTGCCCGAGCCGTTCCGGCCGTTCGGCGAGCTCGTGGACCTCGGCTCGCGCGGGTCGCCGATCGTCCGGTTCCGCACGCGCCGGGAGGTCATCCGGTTCCTGTACCTCCACGAGTACTGCCATTGGTGGCTGTACCTCACGCACGGGTGGGGCACCTCGGCCGAGGTGCTGTGTGACCGCTACGCGTATGCGAACTTCCGCCGCCGCGGCCCGGTCGCCCGACCGGTCTGGCTGCGGCCGTGGGAGCGGGCCGCCTAGTCACGCTCCGTTCCTACGAAGAACGGCGGGGACCTGTCGCGGACTCGCCGGGCCCGCGGACGCCGGACCGCTCCTTGTGAGCGGTCCGGCGTCCAGCGTACTGGCCGCTCGTGCGGCCACGGTCCTACGGGACGAAGGGCTCGTAGTGGCTGTTCTGGCTGTGGCCGACGGGCCACAGGTCCCAGGGATCGTTCGTCTGGTAGTCGGGGTCGTCGTAGAAGTCGAGGAACCCGCCGCCCAGGTCCCACCAGTCGATGTTGAACGAGCCCAGCAGGTCGGTGGTGATGTCCGTGTTCGGCAGGACGCCGCCGATGGGACACACGCCCACCAGGCAGACCTCGATCTGGGCCGAGGCGGCGAAGTGGCTGAAGTCGTCGACGATGACCGAGACACGCGGCACGAACTCGTTCGACCCGTGAGCGCACGCGGGCGTGCACGAAGGATCAAGGTCGACGAGCCCGCCGATCCGATCGTACGAGGTGAGGAATCCGTCGATCGCAGGATCCGCTTCGAAGTCGAACGCGACCTTCACGATGTTGAGGTAGACGCCGCAGCCCGGCGGATCGAGCTGGCACTTCTCGGTCGTCGTGCCGTACTCGAAGCCCCAGGTGGCGTCGAGGTCGCCGACGATGAAGTCACCCACGGTGCGGCTGCCTGAGCTCTCGCTCAGCACCGCGATCTCGACCGGGTTGGACACGTCGAAGTGGATGCCGCCGGGGAAGCCGAGGTCCCAGCTCGCGTGGATGGAGGCCGGCGGGTTCGTGACGATCACCTTGAGGGCGCTGTCGCCGTCGTGCGCGCTGGGCAGCGGGCCCTTGTACACGACGATCTTGTTGCTGGCTCCGCCGGGGCTGGCGCTGAAGTCGACGATAGCCTCGCTCGAGCCGACGATGACGCTCGTCGTCTGCGGCAGGTTCGGGACGTCGACCGTGAGGAAGGTGCCGACCGGGTCCTCGATGCCCACGTAGACGGGGTGCGTGGCGCCGGGCGACGGGATGTTCACGCTGGCGTTCGCTTCGCCCGCGCCGACGGTCGCCGCGACGCACTGGAACGAGCCGGGCCCGAGCTGCGCCGAGGCGCACTGGAAGCCGGTGCCTCGAACGCTCAGGAAGTCGAGCTGGCCCGCGCCGTTCTTGCGGTAGATGACGTGGTCCTCGGCGGTGGCGCCGACGAGGTGCGTGGTCGTGTTGTACAGGCCGTCGAGCCGGTCCATGAAGACCGCCTCGCGCCCGCTCGGCAGGCCGAGATCGCCGGTGCCGCCGACACCCTGACGGAAGTAGCGGCGATCGATCTCGCGCGCGAACGGCGTGTACTGGACCGCGCCGCCCGCCGCCGTGAAGACGTCGTACTTGGATGGCGTGTTGGCCTTGATGTCCCGCGAGACCACCACGGAGACCGGTCCGAGCGCTGAGCTCGTCGACAGGCTGGCGTGCGGGTTCGGTGTCGTGCCCCAGACCGCGTTCCAATTCGCGGGGATGTCCTGGACGTCGACCAGGATGTGCCGGTAGGGCTCGTTCAGGATGCGGGTGTCGCTCGTGAGCTCGACCGTCACGTGGCTGATCGGTGAGCTCATCGTCAGCGTCGCGGAGCCGTCAGCGGCCGGGACGAGCACGTAGCTGATGGTCGCCGGCAGTCCGCTGAGCAGCGCGTCGACGTGCGTGATCTGGACCGAGCTGTCCGCCTGGACCAGCCCGATGTCGCCGGTGAAGTTGATCTCGGCGATCGGACCGCTCGCGTTGTAGCTCAGCTGGGTCCGGAAGTTCGACGAGAAGGTGACCGTCGCCGGCAGGTCGAGGACATTGAGCACGGCGTCGATCCGCTTGTCCGGCCCGGTGAGCGCGGATGTCTCATGGGTGTCCAGGAAGGCACGGAGCGGATGAGCCGTGGTCGAGCCGTAGCTCAGGCTCACCCCGCCGGCCGCGGTCATGCTGAAGCCGGCGGTGTCGAGGTCCAGAACGCGGAAGCCGAAGAGCTTCTGCGGTCCGCTCGTCCCCTGGTCCTGGAGCTGGGCGTAGTCGTCGGTCGCACCGACGCTCGCCGGCGCCCCTGGGATGCTGTGGAGGCCGCCGTCGTCGCGGACCGAGCCGCGAAGCTCGGCCGACCCGAGGATCCCTCCCGGAGTGGCGAAGCTGAACGAGAACGGGCCGGCATAGGTCCAGGTGGAGTTGATGCTGGGCACCTGGGCGACCCGCGCCTTGGCGTGCCGCAGCTCGGTGCCGAACAGGCCGGACGTGCCGTCGATGCCGAACGGGTCGTAGAAGAGGAGCTGGAAGAGCCCGAGCGGCTCGCTATTCGGGACGATCAGGTTGAAGTGGTTGGCCGGGTCATAGTCGAGCGTCATGCTGGACGGCACGTTCTGCATCAGCAGCTCGAACTGCAAGGTGCCGACGACGCCGCTGCAGGTGATCTGATCGATGGTGCTGGCAGCCGTGTACTGCCAGTGGTCGCTGAAGTTGGTCCCGGTGAGGTTCATCCACACCGG
>Ga0137373_10008435_pt1 | contig 10870 bp, 8 predicted proteins | sample SagtaG_5_FD_104912 | JGI IMG/M metagenome (GOLD analysis project Ga0137373, IMG submission 104912) | Vadose zone soil microbial communities from Sagehorn Ranch, Mendocino, California, USA - Sage1_R_80_16 metaG | ecosystem: Environmental > Terrestrial > Soil > Vadose zone | place: USA: California...
CCGCCCCGTCGAGAACATCAGCATGACCGCTTCGGCGCCAGTCTATCCGGTCACGCTGCACGCTCTCCAGCGCCGGATGATCCTCGCCGACGACAAGACGCGCGCCGTTCAGCGACTGCCGAAGGAAATGCACGTGACGCGGAACGCCGAGCTTTCGGCCCTGCTCATTTCGCACGAGGCGCCGACTGGCGCCACGTGGGCGCTCCTCAAAAAGCACATCGGCCGCGAAACCGCCGCCGCTGAAGTCGTCGCCGAGGGAAAGCGGCTGGCTTCGATCGAGCGGAAGAAGAAGCACTAACTACGCTATCGCGTACTGCTGGGTGACGTCCCTGCCCTGCGCCTTCACGACGAGCTTGAACTCGTCCGGTTTCAATAGCGGGTCGTCGCGGAACTCGAGCGAGAACTTCGCCGCCTTCTGAAGCTTCTGCGCCAAATCACGCTCCTGCTCGAGGACGTACAGCGCAACGTCGGGGTGCAGCTTCACCAGCAGGTTGTCGCGCCTCCCTTCGATCGCCATTCGCTTCACCGACCGCTCCATCCGTCTCACGATCGTCTCGGGCGTGAACACCCGCCCGCTTCCGCCGCACGTCGGACATGCTTCGGTCATGCTCTGGTAGTGACTCTGGCGCACGCGCTGGCGGGTCATCTCGATGAGTCCGAGATCGCTGACCGCGAAGGCCTTGGTTCTCGCGCGGTCGCGCGAAAGATGCTGGCGGAGCTCCTGAAGAACGCGGTCGCGGTTCGCCTTCGTCTCCATGTCGATGAAATCGCAGACGATGATTCCGCCGATATCGCGGAGGCGCAGCTGGCGGGCAACTTCCTGAGCCGCCTCGACGTTCGTCCGCAGAACCGTCTTCTCCGGATCCTTCCTTCCGGTGTAGCGCCCGGAATTGACGTCGATCGAGACGAGAGCTTCGGTCGGCTCGACGATCAGATATCCGCCCGAAGGCAGATCGCAGCGAAGCTTGAACAAGTCGCGGATCTCCTGCTCGATGTCGTTTTTGTCGAAGAGCGGGACCTGATCCTGATACAGCTTGACGCGCGCGATGAGATCCGGCGCGATTCCCTTCAGGTATTCGACGATCTCGTTGTAGACCTGGCGGGAATCCACGCTCAGACTATCCACCTTCGCGCTGAACAAGTCGCGTACGAGGCCGCGCGTAAGCCCGGTCTCGCGATGGATCAGCGCCGGCGCACGCTTGAACGTCGTATTGCGCTTGATCTTCTTCCACATCCCCATCAGCGCCGTCAGCTCGCGCTCCAGCGCTTCAGGTGTCGCGTCCTCGCTCACTGTTCGTACGATCACGCCGCCCGATTTCGGCGGCAGAATCTTCTGCACGTGCTCCTTGAGACGGCTTCTGTCCGCGCCGATGCCGATCTTGCGGCTGATTCCGACCTTTGACGAGTCGGGAATGTAGACGAGGAAGCGTCCCGCGAGGGATATCTGCGCGGTGACGCGAGGGCCTTTCGTGGAGATCGGCTCCTTCGAGATCTGAACCAGGATCTCCTGGCCCCGCTTCAGCGCTTCCTGGATCGGCGGAGCTTTGGCGGCTCTCCTGCTCGGCCGCCGTCCCGGTTTTCCGTTGGCCTTTGCTTCCGGCTCGGCCTCCTTGTCCGGCTGTTCGGTCTCGGCGTCGTCCTCTTCCTCGTCGTCCTCCTCTTCGGCCTCTTCTTCGGCGGTCTCGCGGACGAGATCGCTGGCGTGGAGGAAAGCGCTCTTTTCAGTGCCGATGTCGACGAATGCGGCCTGAATGCCGGGAAGAACGGCTTCGACTTTTCCGAGGTAGATGTCGCCGACCATTCGCCGGCTGTCCGGGCGGTCGAGTAGCAGCTCTACTAGCTTCTCGTCCTCCAGGATCGCGATCCGCGTCTCACGCGGACCAGCGTTTATGAGGATTTCTCGTTTCATTTTTGACCGGCCAGGCTCAACAGCCGGCGACTCGGCGGCTGGAACAGGGACGGTTGAAAAGTTGTTGGCACGGTACGACTAGACACCGTGCAATGTTTGTGAGCGATCTAAATCTTCGGGGCCATTCCGCCATGTTGCCGGCCTCGCGAGTCGCGCGATGGCCGCATGCCGGGAAGGCAGCTTTAATATCTCCTTTAATCTATGACTTGGCAGGACGTTTCCGCAATAGCCACAACAACTTAGCCCAGATACCGACTTCGCCAGAGAAGCCACGCCATCGCCAGCAAGTACGTCATGCCGGCCTTCCACTCACCATGCTTCATGTACAAATCGAAGCTGAACGAGTTGGCGGCGTCCACCGAAAGAGGACGCCATGGCGTGGATCGTGGAACGAACCCGGGAACGTTCCGAGAGTACTCATCGTACGCATCCGGAAACCGCGAGCTGATGTTCGCTCTTTCCCGCTCCATAGTTGGCGCGTAGACGAGCGCGAAAAACGCGATGACCAGCAGCAGCAGGCTCCAGTGGGCGGCGATGCCGAAGCCGGCGGCGATCAAAAAGCTGCCGAAGTACAATGGATTTCTGGTGTGCGCGTACGGTCCTGAAGTCGCCAGGCGCTCGTTTTTGGAGATGTGACCGGACGCCCAGGCCCTTACGAGAACTCCCATGAGGGCGATTCCACCGCCAACCGCGAGAGCAAGAGGAGTGGGCCGGGCGAAAATGATGTAAAGGATTCCAAGCAGGAATCCGAGCGGCAGTCGAAGCTTTTTCGCGGCCTCGGAGTAGGTCATTTCAGTCCGCCAGTTCGTGAAGTATGTGCCGCGCGATGACCATCCGCTGCACTTCCGACGTGCCTTCGCCAATCTCGCAGATCTTCGCGTCGCGCATCATCCGCTCGACGGGATACTCGCGGGTGTAGCCGTAGCCGCCATGAATCTGCACCGCCTTTGTCGTCGCGCGCATCGCGAGCTCCGAGCAATAAAGCTTTGCGATCGCTGCTTCTTTCGTAAATGGCTGATTGTGCTGCGCGAGCCAGGCAGCATGGAACATGAGGTGCTTGCCCGCCTCGATTTCCGCGGACATGTCGGCGAGCTGAAACTGCACCCCCTGAAAATCGGCGATCGCCCGCCCGAACTGCTTTCGCAGCGACGCGTATCTGAGCGAAGCCTCGAACGCTCCTTCTGCCAGGCCGAGGGAGAGCGCAGCGAGTCCGATGCGCCCTGAGTCGAGAGTTTTCATGAAGTTCACGAAACCCTTTCCTTCTTCGCCGAGCCGGTTCTCGACAGGGACTTCGACATCCTCGAGAAAGAGCGCACGGGTGTCGGAAGCGCGCCACCCGAGCTTGTTCTCCTTTTTCCCGGCGCGAAAGCCGCGCATCGGAGTGAGCGACGGATCATGCCCCATTCCCGAAGCTGAAGTCTTGTCGACGTCGACCGCTTCCTTCGTGAGGATGAACGAGCTGATCCCGTTCGTGCCCGCGGACGGATCGGTGACCGCGGTGATGACGAAAATCTCGCCGACACCCGCGTGAGTTATGAAAATCTTCGAGCCGTTGAGCACGTAGTGTCCGTTCTTCCGAACGGCTCTCGTCTTCGTGCTTGCCGCGTCGCTGCCCGCGCTGGGCTCGGTCAATCCGAAGCCGCCCAGCACGCGGCCGGTCGCCAGCGGCGGAACGAACTTGCGCTTTTGTTCTTCCGTGCCGAAGCGAAAGATCGGCGAAGTACCGAGCGTGGTGTGGGCGGAGATGGTGATCGCGTGCGACGCGTCGACCTTCGCCATCTCGTTGAGGACGATCATGTAGCTCAGCAGATCGAGTTCCGCCCCACCGCGAGCTTCCGGCCATGGAATGCCGAGCAGTCCGCGGTCGGCCATGCGTTGCACCGTTGCCCAGGCAAATTTGCCGTCGGCGTCAAACTTGGCAGCTATCGGCGCGCCTTCGGTGCGCGCGAACTCGCGAACCATGTCGCGCACCGCGATGTGCTGCTCGGTAAAGTAGAGGGAGTCGTCCATTGTCTTGTCGTTACCCGCTACAATATAGTTGCGCCGGGACCCTCCATCCGACTTCCGGCTCAGTCGATGCCGCGCCCGGTGCAGTTATCACACGAAGAGCATTTTCTGCCGCGTGGCGTCTCGCCGAAGTAGTGGAGGAAGAATGCGCGGCGACAGCTCTTCGCGTACGCGTAGCGCTGCATCGTGTCGAGCTTCGCGATCTCGCCTCGGCGGCGCGCTTCGAGAGACGGCCAATCAATGTTCAGTGCGCTTCGCATGGGCGAGCTTTTCATGCGCAAGCCACCGCCGCTGCGCCCCCAGTGCAGAAACTGCCGGCTCTGAAGCTCCTCAAGGAGCGGCATGCAGATGGCCGGCCCGTTGAGTCCCGGCGGCAAACCATTCAAGTCGATTTCCGCTCCGCAGTAGAGTTGTTCCCGCGCCGCACCCCACAGCACTCGTAGAAGCCCAATTTCCGTCGACGCGTCATGGCCCAGCTCGCGACTGATTCGCCCGCGGTCGGCGAGGAGGCGAACATTCACCCGGGAGGGATGCGGCTCGATACGCTCGACGATGCCGGCTGCCTCCAGCACGCGAATAGCATTCTCCATCTGTCGTGAATTCATTTTGATGGAAGAGCGCGCGACGAGATCGTCGACCGCGCCGCCAACGAACCCTGTGTCCGAGGCCGAGCGTTGGATTGCGGCGTGTGCCGCCTCGATCATTCCTCGCGGAGGATACGCATTCGTGATAAAAAATTCGTGCGTGTAGCGGTCGGCGAAGGAATGCAGAAGGATGACGCTCGATTGATTGCCATCGCGCCCGGCCCTGCCCGCTTCCTGATAATAGGCCTCGAGAGTTCCGGGCATCGAGTGATGGAGGACAAGGCGAACATCGGGCTTGTCGATTCCCATCCCGAAAGCATTGGTCGCGACGATGGTCCTTACGCGTCCGGACATGAACGCGTCCTGCACGGTTTTCCGCCGCTCGGAATCGAGGCCGGCATGATAGGCGGCGACATCAACGCCGCGCGCCTTGAGCGATGCGGCGATCCGATCCACTGAGCGCTTGGTGGACGCATACACAATCGAAGATCCACCCGACCTCGATACAAACTGCTGAATGATCGGCGTCTTCAGAGTGTCGGTCCTCGCTTCAACCACACAATAGCGAAGGTTCGTTCTGTCGAAACCGGTGACGATCACCGTCGGTCGGTCAAGGCGAAGCTGTGAGACGATGTCGCAGCGCACCTCGGGCGTTGCCGTCGCGGTGAGCGCGATCGTCGGCGGCGAGCCGAGCTTTCCGCGGACGTCACCGAGTCGCCGATAGCTCGGACGAAAATCGTGCCCCCAGTGGCTGATGCAGTGCGCTTCATCCACCGCCAGGAGCGAGATGTTGCGCTTGAGCCGATCCGCAAAATCTCCCGACTCAAATCGCTCCGGTGCGACATACAGCAGCTTCAAGTCACCCCGCTCGGCGCGCACGAGCTCATCGAGCGACTCAGCGGGTGTCAGCGCGCTGTTGATGAACGAAGCAGCGATGCCTCTCGCGCGAAGCGCGCGCACCTGGTCGCGCATGAGGGAAATGAGCGGCGAGACAACCACGGTGAGGCCGGGGAGCATGACCGCAGGCACCTGGTAGCAGAGCGACTTCCCGCCGCCGGTCGGAAGAATCACCAGCGTATCGCGCCCGCGAAGCGCCGATACAACCGCCGCGCCCTGTCCTGAGCGGAACGCCGGATAACCAAAACGCGACGCCAATATCGCGCGCGCATTCGCGAGAGTTGCCGCCGTCATTCGGGAAGAATGGCGGCAAGGCCTATCCGATCATTGAGCCAATGATTGCCGGGGTCAGCGGTTCATCGCGATTTGGCCGCCTTGTAATTCTCAGGAAAGAGGGAGACACGAACATAATTGTTCGTGCGCAGGTACTTTATCGCGGCCTCCTGGATCTTCCTGCCAGTGAGTCCGTCAATCAGCTTGTCCGCGTCGGGAATCGTGGCGAGCTGCCAATCGTTCTGGTCGAAGTACACGATCTGCCCGAGCCAATATTCGTTTTGTGTCATCGAGGTCTCGCGGGCACGGCGCAACGTTTCCTTCACCTTTGAGAGATAATCGGCGGTTACTCCGAATTTCTTGACGCTGTCGATCTGGATGAAGGTCGCGGTAACGAGCGAGTCGAGCCGCTCCGGGGATGAGCCGAAGGAAATTGTGAAACGGTATCCGGCGTGCGGCTGCTGTTGGACATCCGGAGAGACGGACACCCCGTACGTTCCACCCATCTGCTCGCGAAGAGTCTCGCGCAGCTTGATGTCGAGCAGCTGCCCAAGAGCCTGCAGCACGAAGCGGTTCGGACGACTGAAAGCTATCGGACCGCTGAAGACGATCGTCGTGTTCGCCTTCGGCTCGGTGCCTCGCAGAACTGTGCGCGTGACGACGCCTTTCGGAGGCAGCGCTTCCACGTCGCGCCACGTTTCCTTCCTCCCGGTTGTCGGAAGCCCGCCAAGCCATTGCGCAACGAGTGGCTTGAGCGAATCCGGATCGAAGCTGCCGACGAAGACGAATGTGAAGTCGCCCGCATCCGCGAACCGATCGCGATAGAAGCTGTACGATTTGGCCGGATCGGTCAGCGCGATCAGGTCCGACGACACCGGCTTCTCCCGGTACGCATGCTGTGAGAGCGTCACCTGGAGCGTGTCATTGAACGCGGCCTCCGGGTTCGCGCTGTAATTCCGGTAGTAATCCTTGAATCGCTGCAGCAGCGTGTTCACCGCCGTCGAGTCGTATCGCGGTTGCGTGAAGAAGAGATACGTGAGCTGCAGCATCGTCGGGAGGTCACCCCGGGAGGAGTTCCCGGAGATCGTCTCGCGCAGCGATCCGACGTTGGGTGACACGCCCACGATGTGGCCGGCGAGAAACTTCTGCAGATCGGTCGCGCTAAATGATCCGACACCGCTGGCAAGCGGAATTATTCCGGCGGAGCCGGCCTGATAGTAGAGCGAATCGGGGAGCAAGGACGTTCCGCCCGGACTGTAAGCCGACATCAGGATCTGATCCGCCTTGAAATCGGTCGGCTTGATAAGAACGCGCGCACCGTTCGACAGCTTCCACTCCGTCACGCCAATGTGCGGAATTTTTCGCTCGCTGACGATGCGCCCGGCGCGGGGCGGCAATGGAGCGAGCGAGCCGGCGGCGACAGTCTCGGCGTATGGTGTGATCTGTGACGCGACGACACTCTTGATGCGATTCGCCAACGCGATCGAGTCGGGGCGCGCGAGTCCGGCTTTCTCGGGAGCCGTCGCGATGACCACCCATTTGTCGTCGCCGAGCCAGCGCGTGGCCAGCGTTTGAAACTCGGCCAAGGAAATAGCGGGAAGAAGCTTGCGCGCGGTCTCGAGATCGAATGCCTGACTGGTGGAAGGCTCGCCGGTGAGGAAGACACGCGCGTACTCGTTGGCATAGACTCCGGAGTTCGTTTTGTCCCGCTCGGCGTATGCCTGCTCGAGCGTGCTGAGGAGAGACTTCTTCACCCTGTCGAGCTCGGCGCCGAGGAAGCCATAACGGCGTACGCGCTCGCCTTCGGTGACGAGACCGGCCAGTCCGGATTCGAGACCGTTGTCCTTCACCACCGCCGTCAGCCCGTAAATGCCGGAGGTCCGCACCAGCTGGTCCAAGCCGGAAAACGCGACGATGAACGGCGGGTTCGGCTTCCGGGTGATCTCGCTGAACCGCTCGTTCAACATGTTGTTGAATAGCCGCTCCACCAGCGCCTCGCGGAACAATGGGAGGGTCGTCGTGCGGGAGGCCGGTTCCCTCCGGTAGAGGCGAATGACGGAAGAGGTAGCCTCGCTATCCGATGCGACGGCGACGGCGGTCGCCGCGCCGGGTGGCACAGGGAACGTCTCCTTCATGCGCTCTTGCGCGCGCGCGGGAATGGTTCCCGCCGTTTGCCGAATCAGCGCTTCGATCTTCGTTTTGTCGAAATCTCCCACTGCGACGATCGCCATGAGGTCGGGACGGTACCAGTCCGAGTAGAACTGCCGGAGCGTCGCCAGTGTGTAGCTCTCGAGGATGGATCTTTCACCGATCGGCAGGCGGGTGGCGTAACGCGAGCCCGCAAACAGAACCGGAAACCATTGTCGCTGCATCCGGTTGTCGGCGCCCTGACCGAGGCGCCATTCCTCGATGACGACCGGCCGCTCGAGCGATATCTGCGCCGGATCGAGCGTTACCGCGCTCGCCCACTCAGACAGGATCTGAAAACCCTTCGTGAGCGCGCTCCCCGTGTCAGTCGGAACGGTGAGCATGTAGACCGTCTCGTCGAAGCTCGTGAAAGCGTTGATGTCCGGACCGAAGCGCATTCCGATCGATTCGAGATAGCTCGTGATCGCGTTTTTTGGAAACTGTTTCGTGCCCCGGAAGACCATGTGCTCCAGCATATGAGCGAGGCCGCGCTGATTTTCGTCTTCCTGGACGGAGCCCGCGCTGACCACGAGGCGCAGCTCGGCCCGCTTTTCCGGCTTGTGATTCTCCCGGATGTAATAGCGCATTCCATTAGGCAGCACACCGACGGTCACTGCCGGATCGAATGGAAGCGAATCTCCGGGCTTGAGGGTCGTCGCAGCCGGTGATTGCGCAGTCGCCGTCGCACGAATCAGCGGCGTCACGAGAGAAAGCAGGACAAACGGAATGACGCGCGACGGGATTTTCATCGTGAGCTCATTGAAATGTTTGGAAGGCTGACAGTCACGGGCCGTTCGCTCCGGCGAGCAGTTTTCCGTACAATGCCGGATCCGCGTTCCCGCCGCTGATTACGCAACAGACTCTTTTCCCCTTGAAGCGATCCGGATCGGCGAGAATCGCGCCGAGGCTGAGCGCGCCGGTCGGCTCGGCTTTGAGATTGGCGAGAAGAAAGAGGAGGCGCACGCCCTCGCTGATCTGCTCCTCGGAAACTTCGATGACACCGGCGACACCGGTTCGGAGAATCCGCCAGTTGTTGTCGCCGATTTTCATCATCCGCGCGCCATCGGCAATGGTCGGCGATTCCTCCGTGTCGCCGACGAGCTCGCCTGCTCGCATCGAGCGCGCGAAATCGTTCGCCAGCAGCGGCTCGGCGGCAATTACCCCCATTTTCTTTCCGGAGCGTTCGGCGCCTTTGACGAGACCGGACGTCAGTCCGCCACCACCGATCGGCGCAATGATGTAATCGAACGTCAACCCGAGGCGATCGAGCTCGTCGACCAGCCCCGCATTCCCCTCGATCACGAGCGGATCATCGTAGGGACTGGCGACGTACGCGTCGGGAAAGGACGCCGACAGCTCGGCAAGCCGGTCGAGGCGACTCTTCTTCTTCACGTCGACGAGATCGACGTCGGCGCCGTACTCGCGCACCGCGTCGACTTTGATCGATGGCGCGCTTGCCGGCATCACGACGGTGCACTTTTTCTTGAAGAGCGCCGAAGCGTACGCGATTGCCTGCCCGAAGTTTCCCGAGGAGGCCGTAATGATGTGATCGTTGGGCACGTTGCGCGCGACGTTGTATGCGGCGCGGAACTTGAAGCTGCCTGTGTATTGCAGAGTCTCGCTCGCCAGTGTGATCTCAATGCCCATGTGGTTCTTGAGCCGAGGGGAATCGACTATCGTCGTCGGGCGGGGGGAGATCACGGGGCGCGATCCTTCTTGACGAAGCGAAGGAGGAATGCGGCGATAAGGAAACCGATTGCCGCCCACCGTAAGGCGGTGCTGTTCATTCGAACCCCGGCAGCGAACAGGATTACCGCAATTGCGGCGAGAGCAAGCTTCACTGTTGTGATGTTGTTCATTTCTTCGATCCAATCTTCGGTTCGTACGATGGAAGCCCCAGACGTTTCGCGTCGGCGTCCGGTATATCAAGAATCATTCGCAGCAATGCCGTAGAGTAGACCTTGCCCTGCGCGTCGGTCTTGAGCGAGAGCGTTCCGCCGCCATCGAGCGCACCGTGAAGAAGAAAGTTAAGAGCTCCAAGATTCGGAAGGACGAATCTCTCGACTCCGCCGTTGATGATTCCGCGAAAGTGCTCTGCCACCCGCTCCTGCGTGAGCTCGCGCTCCAAAAGAGGAAACCAGTCGGGCTTGAGAGCGATCACGCCGACGTTGGCGGTGTCCCCCTTGTCGCCGGAGCGCGCGTGGGCGACGTCGAGCAGCCGCACTTTCATGAAACGATTTCCACTTTTGTCTGAACGACCGTCTTATCGATGAGTGCCGGCCAGTAGGCGACGATCTCCTCCACTTTTGGTCGGCCGCCCGCAAACCCGGTGACGCTTGGCGGCCCATTCAGCACGAGCGGCGCGATCTCTCGCGTGAACCGCTCGACAGCTGCCTTTTCATCCGACCTCACGCCAAAGCGCAGCTGCACTTCGGGGGCGTCGGGATGCTCGCCCGCGAGCCGGCCATGGGTAGAGTCGACACCGACAAACTCGGTGAGGATTTTATCGAACTTGAGCCCGATCCGATCCAGCCGCGCGCGCAGAATGCGATCGGCTGCCTTCGCTTTCTCGAGAGCATCCGGCCATGCGTACACGAGAGACCCCACCGCCTTGAATCCCGCCTTGTACGCGATCGACACCTTTAGCTTGTCGGTCGGCGGGCGGCCCTTGACGCCGCTCACACGCACCCGATTCTCTCCATCATCGGCTACCTGAATCGTTGTGAAGTCGGCGACGACGTCAGGCGTGATGTAGGAGCGCGGATCGCCCATCTCATACACGAGCTGCTCCTTCACCGTTTGAAGCGAGACGCGACCGCCGGTGTTCGGGTGCTTCGTGACGATGAATGAACCATCCGCTCTCGCCTCGACAATCGGGTAGCCGACGTTCGCGAGATCGGGGATCGACTGCCAGTCATACAGACAGTTTCCGCCCGAGCACTGCGCGCCGCACTCGATTATGTGTCCGGCGACGATGCCCGCGGCGAGACGATCCCAGTCGTTGTCCTTCCAG
>Ga0137373_10008437_pt1 | contig 10869 bp, 8 predicted proteins | sample SagtaG_5_FD_104912 | JGI IMG/M metagenome (GOLD analysis project Ga0137373, IMG submission 104912) | Vadose zone soil microbial communities from Sagehorn Ranch, Mendocino, California, USA - Sage1_R_80_16 metaG | ecosystem: Environmental > Terrestrial > Soil > Vadose zone | place: USA: California...
ATGTACGCGCATGGTCCAGGGCGGCTACAACGTGGCGCTCGGCGCGGGCGACTCGGTCGAGCGGCACTTCATGGACACCGTGGAGGGCGGCGCCTGGCTGCCCGACCAGGAGCTCGTCTGGACGCTCGTCACCGGCGCGATCGAGCGCGTGCGCGAGCTAGAGAACGAGCTCGGCTGCTTTTTCGATCGCAATCCCGACGGCACGATCCATCAAAAGGCGTTTGCGGGACAGACCTTCGATCGCACCGTGCACAAGGGCGATCTGACCGGCATCGAGATCATGAACCGGCTCTCCGAAGCGGTGTGGGCGCGCGGCATCCGGCGTCTCGAGGAGCATCGCGTGCACGCCTTGATCAAAAGCGCCGACGGCGCGACGATCGCCGGTGCATTGCTCATCGACATGCGGACGGGCGAGTACGTGTTCGTGAGCGCGCGGGCGGTGCTGTTGGCGACCGGCGGCGGGCCGACGATGTACCGGTTTCATACGCCGTCCGGCGATAAGAGCTGCGATGGTCTGGCGCTGGCGCTCGCCGCCGGCTTGCCGCTACGTGACATGGAGATGGTGCAGTTCCATCCGACCGGGCTCCTCGCCGGGCCCGACACGCGGATGACCGGTACGGTGCTCGAAGAAGGCTTGCGCGGCGCCGGGGGCTACCTGCTGGACGGCGCGGGAAGGCGCTTCATGCTCGACGCCGATCCACGCGCGGAGCGGGCGACGCGCGACATCGTTTCGCGGTCGATCTTCGCCGAGATGCGCGCCGGCCGCACGACGCCGCACGGCGGCGTGTATCTGAGCATGGCGCATCTCGGCGCGGAGAACGTGCGCCGGCAGTTCAAGGGCATGGTCGAGCGCTGTGCCGACTGCGGCTTCGATCTCGCCGGGGACAAAGTCGAAGTAGTGCCCACGGCGCACTATCTGATGGGCGGCGTCGAGTTCGCGCCCGATGGCAAGACCGAGCTTTCCGGCCTGTTCGTCGCGGGCGAGGACGCCGGCGGAGTGCACGGGGCCAATCGGCTCGGCGGCAACGGAGTCGCCAATTCGACCGTGTTCGGCGGCATCGCGGGCACGACGATGGCCAGGTGGGTGGCGCGAGAAGGCGAGTTCCGAACGCCCGATGCCGTCGCGCTCGACGCCGCAGTCGAGGGCGCCGAAATCTTCTTCGCTGCGCGCGGCAGCAGCGGCGATCTCGAGTCGATCCGCGAGCGCCTCCAGGCGTTGATGTGGGACGATGCCGGCATCGTCCGCGATGCAGCGGGCCTCGCTCGCGCGCAGGCCGCGCTCGCCACGCTCTCGGTCGCGCTCGACGACTACGCGCCTCCACCGCCCTGCCATGAGCGCGCGTTCAACCTCCATTGGCACGATTGGCTCAACCTGAAGAGCCTGGTCGCGGTGTCGCGAGTCATCGTCTGCGCGGCTCGAGCGCGCGAAAACTCCCGAGGCGCGCATTACCGCGCCGATTTTCCGGACGCAGGAGATCTCAGCCGGTCGACGTACACGCGCGTTCGCCAGCGCCACGACAATCTCGTCTGCGAAGCCGTTCCGGTGCGCTTCACACGGGTACGTCCGGGCGAATCGCTTCTTGCCGTATGATCGTTCCGAATATCTTTTTCCGCCGGCTCCATGGCTGACTCAACCACGATCGAGTGCCCCGGTTGCGGGGTTGCGAACCGGCCGCAGCGGCGGTACTGCGCGCAATGCGGCGGCGCATTGCCGATGGACTGCGCCGCGTGCGGATTCCGCAACGATCCCGGGGAAAAGTTCTGCGGCGGCTGTGGAACGTCTCTCGGCGCCGGGACGACGCCTGACGCGGCTGTTGCCGCGCAAGGCGGCGAAGCCGAACGCCGCCCGATCACGGTGCTCTTCGCGGATCTCTGCGGCTTCACCCGTTTGTCGCAATCGCTCGATCCCGAGGAAGTACATCGAATGCTCGGGCGCTACTTCGAGACCGTCGACGATATCGTCGAACGCTGCGGTGGCACGATCGACAAGCACATCGGCGATGCGGTGATGGCGGTGTTCGGCGCGCCGATCGCGCACGGCGATGAGGCGCAGCGCGCGGTCAGGGCCGCCCTCGAGATTCACGCCGCGGCGCCCGACTTGGCAACCGAGCTCGGCCAGCCGCTCGCGGTGCACATCGGCATCGCAGCGGGCGAGGTAATGGCGAGCGGGCTGGGGAGCGCGCGTCACCGCACGTACACCGTCATCGGCCAGTCGGTGAATCTCGCGGCGCGGCTGCTTCAGGTCGCCGGCGCGGGGGAAACCGTGCTCGATTCCGAAGTACATCAGAGCGCGCAGCGAGTCGTGCGCTGCGTGCCTATCGACGATGTACGCGTGAAAGGCATCGAGACCGCCCTCCAGGTTTGGCGCTTGATCGGACCGGCGCAGTCCGATGCTGCTGAAGCGCCACGCCCGCTCGTGGGGCGACGCGCCGAGCTGGCGCAGCTTACCGCCGTCCTGGAAAGCTGCACCGCGAGCGGCACGGGGAGCGCGCTCTATGTGCGTGGCGAAGCAGGTATCGGCAAGTCGCGGCTGGTCGCGGAATTGCAGCGACTTGCTACGTACAGGGGATTCGTCTGTCATACCGGGCTGGTGCTCGATTTCGGCATCGGGCGTGGTCGCGACGCGATCCGCGAAGCCGTCGCCGGATTGCTTCAGCTCCCGCCCGATGCGACGCCAGACGAGCGTCGCACCGCCCTCGAACGCGTACTCGCGCACGGCGACTGTGCGGTGGAAGACGCGCCCTATCTCACCGATCTGCTGGATCTGCCGCAACCGGCCGCCACGCGCGGCTTGTACGAAGCGATGGATAACAGGGCGCGGCAACGGGGACGGGCCGACACGGTCGTCAGCCTGCTGCGCGCCGCAAGTGCACGGGCGCCCATCCTGGCGATGATCGAGGACGTGCACTGGGCGGACCGTGTAACGCTCGATCAGCTCGCCGCCGTGACCCGCGCCGTCGGCATGATGCCCGTTGTCCTCGTGATGACGTCGCGGCTCGAAGGCGACCCGCTCGACACAGCCTGGCGCGCGTCAGTCCAGCCCTGTCCGCTGACGACAATTGATCTCGGTCCGCTGCGCGTCGAAGAAGCGATGGAACTCGCCGGCGAGCTTCTGACCACGTCTCATCGCTTTGCAACCCAGTGCATCGAGCGCGCGGCCGGCAACCCTCTCTTTCTTGAGCAGTTGCTCCGCGCGGCCGACGAGCACGAAGAGCGTCTCCCGGCGACGTTGCACAGTCTCGTGCTCGCACGCCTAGATCGTCTGCCCGACCGCGATCGCGCGGCGTTGCGCGCGGCTGCGGTGATTGGCCAGCGCTTCTCGCTGCCGCTCCTGCGGCAGCTCGCAAACATGCCGGATTACGCCTGCGACCGATTGCTCGCGCACGCGCTGGTGCGGCCCGACGGCGACGAGTTTCTCTTCGCCCACGCATTGATTCGCGACGGTGTGTACGCCTCGCTCACGAAGGCGCGCCGCTCGGAGTTGCATCGCGCGGCCGCGGCGTGGTTCGCCGATCGCGATCTCGTTTTGCACGCCGAGCACCTCGATCGCGCGGAGATGCCCGAGGCGGCACGCGCCTATCTCGACGCGGCGCTCGCGCAAACTATCGCTTTGCATCCGGAGCGCTCGATCGCGCTGGCAGAGCGCGGGGCCGCGCTGGCGCGCATGCCGGCGGACGTCATCGAGCTCAACATGCTGCGCGGCCAGCTGCGCTGTGAGTCCGGCGAAGGCAAGCCGGCGGCTGAGGCCTACGAGGCCGCCCTCGCCGCGGCGCAAGGAGCAGCGGATCGCTGCCGCGCCCTGATCGGCATCGCCGCGGGTCAACGCTTGATCGCCGGGATCGACGCGGCGTTCATGGCGCTGGCGGAAGCCGAGCCGCTGGCCGAGGAGAATGGCCTCACGCGCGAGCTGGCCGAGTTGCATTACACGCGCGGCAATCTGCACTTCGCGCGCGGCGACATTGTCGCCTGCGGCGCCGAGCACGAGGCGGCGCTCGCGTGCGCCCAGTCGCTCGGCGATCCGGCGTGGGAAGCCAGAGCGACGAGCGGCCTCGCCGACGCCGCCTATGCGGAGGGGCGCATGCGCACGGCGCTGGCGCGTTTCCTGCGCTGCGTCGCGCTCTGCGATGCAAACGGACTGACCCGGGTCGCGATCCCCAATCGCACGATGATCGGCCACTGCCGTATTTATCTGACGGAATTCGACGCCGGCATTGCCGACATTGAGGCGGCGCGCAGCGTCGCGGTGCAGGTAGGCGACCGCCACGGCGAAATGTTCACGCTCGAATCGCAGGGATTGTTGCTCGTGTTCTGCAACCGCTTTGCCGATGCCGGACCGCTGGTTGAGCGTGGCTTGGCGCTGGCCGAGGCAATCGGTGCCCGACGCTACCAGACGAGCATCCTGCTCGCGATGGCCGAAGCCGCGTTCGCCCATGGGCGCTCGGACGAAGCGCACGAACGCATCGAGCGCGCGCTTGCGCTATCGCGGGAAACCGGCATGCGTTTCTGCGGGCCGCTGCTCCTAGGCCTCAAGGCTCGATTGCAGGACGACCCGCGCGAGCGCGAGCAATGCTGCATGGAGGCGGAAGCGCTGCTCGCGAAAGGTTGCGTGGGCCACAACGCTATTGGCTATTACCGATATGGTATCGAGGATGCACTGGCGCGCGGTGAATGGTCGCGCGTTCTCGAGCGGATCGGTGCGCTGGCCGACTACACACGCAGGGAGCCGCTGCCGTATAGCGACTTCCTGATGGCGCGTGGGCGCACCTTGGTCGCGTTGGCGCACCGGCCCCAGGATGCGGTGCTGCAGGCGGAGCTTTCGCGTCTTCGGGCGGACGCCGAGCGCCTGCGCTGGCCGCTTGACTGGCCGGAGTGGGCAGTGGCCGGAGTCACGCCACGCGTCGCCGCAATGCCGCGCTGAGTGCGGCGCGGGAAGATATCCCGAGTGGCGAAGAGATCCGTGATTCTCTGGCACTTGACAATGCGGCTATGTTTCCATATTATTAGAAATATGGATTTGAATGTCGCAATCAGAGCGCTTGCCGCCCTCGCGCAGGAAACGCGACTCGCGCTGTTCCGGCTGCTCGTCGAACGTGGCCCCGAAGGTCTTACGCCGGGACGCATCGCGGAGGTGCTCGGCGTGCCTCCCGCGACGCTGTCGTTCCATCTGAAGGAGCTCGCGAACGCCGGTCTCATCCGCGCGCGCCAGGAAAGTCGGTTTATCCATTACAGCGCCGACTTTACGGCGATGAATGGGCTGGTCGCTTATCTCACCGAAAACTGCTGTCGCGCGAGCGACGCCTGCGATTCTGCATGCGCGCCCGAATGCATGCCGAAGCGCAGTAAGCGTCGCGCCGCGACAAGACCCACGACCCGCGCTGCGCGGGCCATTCACGCCAAGAGGAGAGCCACATGAAACGCTTTCACGTTCACGTCGCAGTCCCCGATCTGTCCGAGAGCATCCGCTTCTATTCGACGCTCTTCGGCGCCGAGCCCGCGGTGCGCAAGGACGATTACGCGAAGTGGATGCTCGACGATCCACGCGTCAATTTCGCGATCTCGCAGCGAGGCAATGCCGCCGGCGTCAATCATCTGGGCTTTCAGGTCGAGTCGGATGCCGAGCTCGAAGCGGTGCACGAGCACCTGATTGCCGCAGGGCGAGGCGTTACGGCAGAGAAGGGTGCGAACTGCTGCTATGCCCGCTCGGACAAGTATTGGGTGACCGATCCGGCCGGCGTCACATGGGAGACGTTCCACACGCTCGGGAGCGTGCCGGTGTACGGCAGCGATACGGTGCCCCAGGCCTGCGGAACGCAAGGCGCGTGCTGCGGTCCGGCAGAGACGGCAGACGAGAAATCGAGTTGCTGCGCGTAGACGACTGTCTGCCTGCATCACCGCGCGTCTTCAACGTGCTCTTTCTGTGTACCGGAAACTCGGCGCGCAGCATCGTCGCCGAGTCGCTGTTGAACTCGATCGGGCAACCGAAGTTCAAGGCATACAGCGCGGGCAGCCAACCGGCTGGCCGGGTCAATCCGTTTGCGCTCGAGTACCTCGCGGCGAATCGTCTGCCCACCGACGGGCTGCGCAGCAAGAGCTGGGAAGAGTTTGCCAAGGAAGGCGCACCGGCGATGGACCTCGTGATCACGGTCTGCGATAACGCGGCGGGCGAAGCCTGTCCGGTGTGGCCGGGCCAGCCGATGATTGCGCACTGGGGCGTCCCGGACCCGGCCGCAGTGCAAGGCAGCGACGATGAAAAGCGCAAAATGGTCTCGGAGGTATCGCGGATCCTCTTGAACCGCATCCGCCTCTTGACGAGCCTCCCGATCGAGAAGTTGGATCGGGTGTCGCTGCAAAATAAGTTGCGCGAAACCGGGCGGGCCCATTGACGGTCGCCTGTCGCGCAGGCGTGGCCGAGGCCATCGGCACCGCGCTGCTGCTCGCGGTCATCGTCGGTTCGGGGATCATGGGCGAGCGCCTGGCTGATGGCAACGTGGCGATCGCGCTGCTTGCGAACAGCCTCGCCACCGGCTTCGGTCTGGCGGCGCTGATCCTCGTCTTCGCCCCGGTTTCAGGCGCGCACTTCAATCCACTGGTGACGATGCTCGCGGCGGCACGCAAGGAGCTGCCGTGGCGCGCCGTGCCGGTCTATCTGCTCGCGCAGTTCGCGGGCGCGCTGCTCGGTGTCGCCGCCGCGCACGCGATGTTCGGCGAGGCGCTGTTCGCGTTTTCGACGAAGGTTCGAGCGGGTCCGGCCCAGTGGTGGAGCGAAGTCGTCGCCACGTTCGGCCTGATCCTCGTAATCGCCGGCTGCGCCCGGCACGGGGCCAAGACCGTCGCGGCCGCCGTCGGCGCATACATCGCCGCGGCCTACTGGTTCACGGCGTCGACTTCGTTCGCGAATCCGGCCGTCACGATCGCGCGTGCGGCGACCGATACGTTCTCGGGAATCCGCCCGGATGATGCGCCCGGGTTCATCGTGGCCCAGATACTCGGGGCAGGCTTGGCGGCGCTGACCGTGCGCTGGCTCGGCGCAGCGGGTCCCGGGCGAAACGGCTACTAGTCCTCCGCCACGCCAAGCTCGCGGTCCAGCGCGGTTTCTTCGATTTTCAAAGGTTGCTCGAATGGCGGTGCGCACCGTCATCTGGCTGTAACACGTCAATATGACAATGAGGGCCATCCTGCGATCACCCAAAAGTTCCCAAATATGAACATGAAGAAGCTTTCCGCCGGGTTTCTTGGCGCTGTCTCCGTCGGCTTCGGCATCGGTGCCGAGGCCCTCGACATCACGGGCGCGGGCGCGACATTCCCGTACCCGATTTACGCCAAGTGGGCCGAGGCCTACAGGGCTAAGACCGGCGTCGGCATGAATTACCAATCGATCGGCTCCGGCGGCGGCATCAAGCAGATCCAGAACAAGACCGTCGACTTCGGCGCGTCGGACATGCCGCTCAAGCCCGAAGAACTCGAGAAGGACGGTCTGCTGCAGTTTCCGACGGTCATCGGCGGGGATGTGCCGGTCGTCAACCTCGACGGCGTCAAGCCGGGCGAGCTCAAGCTGACCGGGTCCGTGCTGGCGAACATCTATCTGGGCAAGATCACGAAATGGAACGACCCGGCGATCGTCAAGCTCAACCCCGGAGTCAAGCTTCCCGATGCAGATATTACGGTTGTCCACCGTTCGGATGGCTCCGGTACGACCTTCATCTGGGTGAATTACCTTTCGAAGGTGAGCCCGGAATGGAAAGAAAAAGTCGGCGAGGGTACTTCGGTGGCGTGGCCCACCGGTGTGGGCGGCAAAGGCAACGAAGGCGTCGCTTCGTATGTGCAGCGGGTCAAGGGCTCGATCGGTTATGTCGAATACGCGTACGCGCTGCAGAACAAGATGACGTACGCGCAGGTGCAGAATCGCGACGGCAACTTCGTCAGTCCCTCGTCCGAAACGTTCAAGGCCGCAGCGGGCGCCGATTGGACCAAGGCGCCGGGCTATTATCTGATGCTGACTGATCAACCAGGCAAGAATGCTTGGCCGATTTCCGGCGCGACGTTCATTCTGATGTACAAGACGCAGCCGAAGCCCGACACCGCGAAAGAGGTGCTCAAGTTCTTCGACTGGGCTTATTCGCCGGACGGCGACAAGCTGGCCGAAGCGCTGGACTATGTCCCGCTGCCCGATGCGGTGACCAGCCAGATCAAGAGTACCTGGAAGTCGCAGATCAAGGACACGTCCGGCAAGCCGGTGTACTGATCGATCGGCTTTTATCACTGGAAACTCCGATGCCCGATCCGAAGCAGAAGAGCGTCCAGCTTCAGGATCTGTTTTTCCGTGCGCTGACGCGGTGCTTCGCGTTCCTGGTCCTGGCGATCCTGCTCGCCATCATCGTGTCGCTGGTGTACGGCAGCCTGCCCGCGATCGAAAAATTCGGCTTCGGATTTCTGGTCAGCTCCGAGTGGAATCCGGTCACGGAGAAATTCGGCGCTCTGGTGCCGATCGTCGGCACGCTGGTCACCTCGTTCATCGCGCTCTTGATCGGTGTTCCCGTGAGCTTCGGCATCGCGTTGTTCCTGACCGAGCTCTCGCCGCCCTGGCTCAAGCGCCCGCTCGGCACCGCCATCGAGCTCTTGGCAGCGATCCCCAGCATCATCTATGGCATGTGGGGGCTGTTCGTCCTCGCGCCGCTCTTTGCCGACCATCTGCAGCCGTGGTTGATCAGCACGCTCGGCATGGCGCCCGTGATCGGCGCGTTGTTCAAGGGCCCGCCGCAAGGCATCGGCGTGTTTACGGCCGGCTTCGTACTGGCGATCATGGTGATCCCGTTCATCGCATCGGTGATGCGGGACGTGTTCGACGTCGTGCCACCGGTGCTCAAGGAATCCGCGTACGGCGTCGGCTGCACGACCTGGGAAGTCGTTCGGAACATCGTCCTCCCCTACACCAAGGTCGGCGTCATCGGCGGCATAATGCTCGGCCTCGGGCGCGCGCTGGGCGAGACGATGGCCGTTACGTTCCTAATCGGCAATGCTCACCAGCTGAGCGCGTCGATTCTGGCGCCGGGCAACAGCATTGCGTCGGCGCTCGCCAACGAATTCACCGAAGCCGTCGGCGACCTGTACACCTCGGCGCTGATCGAGCTCGGCCTGATCCTTTTTGTCATCACTTTCATCGTGCTCGCGCTGGCCAAGCTGTTGCTGCTGCAGCTGGCCAAAGGCGAAGGCAGAACGACCTGACGGTCGCGGACTTTGCGATGCGCTCGCTCTATTACCGCCGGCTCTTCGTCAACCGTTTTAACCTGTTCATGTCGCTGCTCACGATGGCGTTCGGTCTCGCGTTCCTGTTCTGGATTCTGTTCACGCTGTTTGCCGCGGGATTCCACGCATTCAGCACCGACCTTTTTACCCAGATGACGCCGCCGCCCGGCAGCAAGGGGGGCCTGCTCAATGCGATCGTCGGCAGCGTGCTCATGGCGGCGATGGGCACCGCGATCGGGACGCCGGTCGGGATTTTCGCCGGCATCTATCTCGCTGAATTCGGCAGCCGCGGGTGGCTCGCGCCCTGCACGCGATTCATCAACGACATCCTGCTCTCTGCGCCTTCGATCGTCATCGGCTTGTTCATCTACGAAATCTACGTCTTCCGGGTAGGCCACTTCTCTGCCTGGGCGGGCGCGCTCGCCCTTGCCCTGATCGTGATACCCGTCGTCATCCGCACGACCGAGAACATGCTGCGCCTGGTGCCGGACAGCCTGCGTGAGGCGGCGGTCGCCTTGGGCACGCCGCAATGGAAGATGATCGTGATGGTGACGCTGCGGTCGGTCCGCGCCGGCGTCATCACCGGTGTGCTGCTCGCGGTCGCACGGATTTCCGGCGAGACCGCGCCATTGCTGTTTACCTCGCTCAACAACCAATTCTGGACGACCGATCTCAACGCGCCGATGGCCAATCTGCCCGTGGTCATCTTCCAGTTCGCGATGAGCCCTTACAAGGACTGGCAAGAGCTGGCTTGGGCGGGAGCGCTGTTGATCACGCTCGCGGTGCTGGTGCTCAATATCATGGCGCGCGTCCTTTTCCGCCAGACCGCGCCCAAGTAGTCCTGAAGATAGTGCCAATGAATCTCGACATCTTTGCGATCCGGCCGGAAGCCACGCCCGAGGCCGTGGCGCGGACACCGACCAAGATCGCGGCGCGGCATCTCGATTTCTATTACGGCCGCTTTCAAGCACTGAAGGACATCAATCTGGAGATCGCCGAGCGCCGCGTCACCGCGTTCATCGGGCCCTCGGGTTGCGGCAAGTCGACGCTGCTGCGGACGCTGAACCGTATGTACTCGCTCTATCCGGGGCAGCGCGCGGTCGGCGAGATCGTCTTCAACGGCCGCAACATTCTCGAGGCCGGCGTCGATCTCAACGCGCTGCGCGCCAAGATCGGCATGGTCTTCCAGAAGCCGACGCCGTTTCCGATGTCGATCTACGACAACATCGCTTTCGGCGTTCGTCTCTACGAGAGCTTGAGCCCGCGCGAGATGGACGAGCGCGTGGAATGGGCGCTCACCAAGGCCGCCATGTGGGACGAAGCAAAAAACAAGCTCAAGCAGAGCGGAATGGCGTTGTCCGGCGGCCAGCAGCAGCGGCTGTGCATTGCGCGCGCGGTGGCCGTCAAGCCGGAAGTGCTCTTGCTTGATGAACCGACGTCGGCGCTCGATCCGATTTCGACCGCCAAGATCGAGGAGTTGATCAATGAGCTCAAGTCCGACTACACGATCGCAATCGTCACCCACAACATGCAGCAGGCGGCACGCGTTTCCGACTACACTGCGTACATGTATTTGGGCGAGCTGATCGAATTCGGAGCGACCGACGAGCTGTTCCTGAAGCCCCG
>Ga0137373_10008445_pt1 | contig 10864 bp, 10 predicted proteins | sample SagtaG_5_FD_104912 | JGI IMG/M metagenome (GOLD analysis project Ga0137373, IMG submission 104912) | Vadose zone soil microbial communities from Sagehorn Ranch, Mendocino, California, USA - Sage1_R_80_16 metaG | ecosystem: Environmental > Terrestrial > Soil > Vadose zone | place: USA...
CGGCATCCCGTACAAGTGCCCGCCGGCACCCGTCGAGTTCGCGTTCATGGTCGAGGAGTTCCTGCGGAAGCGGGGGATCCGTGCCAAGAGCGAGGTGACCCTGCTCTCGCCGCTCAATCGGGCCTTCACCATCGAGTCCGCTTCCAAGGTTGTCCAACCAATCATGGAGCGGCGCGGGATCGGGCTGGCCACGTTCTTCAACGTGGAGGCGGTCGATCCGTCCGCTCACGTCGTGACGTCCCTGGAGGGGGAGAAGGCCGAGTACGACCTGCTGGTCCTGGTACCCCCACACAGAGGGCAACGGTTCGTGGAGGCGTCGGGGCTCGGGGACGCGGGCGGCTGGCTTCCGGTTCATCGAACCACCCTCCAGCACGCCGATCACGAGCAGATCTTCGCCCTTGGCGACGCGACCAATCTTCCGATCTCCAAGAGCGGCTCCACGGCCCACTTCGAGGCTCCCGTAGTGGCCAGTAGGATCGCCTCCCTGATCCGAGGAACCGCGCCCAAGACCCGGTACGGAGGCCGGGTGATGTGTTTCCTGGAGACCGGCGGCGGCAAGGCCACGGCCCTGCGGTTCGACTACGAGCACCCCCCGGCGCCGCCTCAGCCGAGCCGCTTCTGGCACGCCGCCAAGTGGATGTTCAACCGGTTGTACTGGGTGACGGTCCCTCAGGGCCGGATCCCGGAGCTTCCCTCCAGGCGGGGGAAGCGCCAGGACGAAAGGAGCGCCACATGAGCACCACCCTAACCAGCCTGGACCTGAAGGGACTGTCCTGCCCGCTGCCGATCATCAAGACGGCGCAGGCGCTGAAGCTGCTGCCCTCGGGGTCGCTCGTCGAGGTGCTGGCCACCGATCCCGGTTCGGTTCCCGACTTCACCGCCTGGTGCCGGTCCACCGGCAACACGTTGGTCGACCAGGAGGACCAAGACGGGGTGTTCCGCTTCGTGATCAGGAAGAGGTGAGTGAGATGACCGACAAGGTGAATGCAGGCGAGGCGATCGAGGGCTGGCAGGGCCTCCGCGGGACGGCGGTCCCGCCGCAGCCGCCAGACCCGTGGGCTGGAGGCGTTGCGGGAGACCCGCGGGCCGGACGAGGAGAGGGGACGGAAGCTCGTCATCTTTGCCTGGAGCGGTGACCTGGATCGGGTGTGGGCGACGTTGATCCTAGCCACTAGCGGGGCGGCCATGGGCATGCAGACCACGGTGTTCTTCACGTTCTGGGGGCTGTTCCCCCTGGTGAAGAACGATGTGCGCATCACCGGCGACAACTGGATGCAGAAGATGCTCTCGCTGATGGATCGGGGGGGCACCGAGCACCTCAAGCTCTCGAAGATGCACTTCGCTGGGGTGGGGCCGCGGATGATAAAGAGGCTGGCGAAGGACCACAAGGTGGCCAGCCCCACCGAGTTGCTGGAGATGGCTCGGGACATGGGCGTGAACTTGGTGCCCTGTCAGATGACGATGGACCTGATGGGGCTCAAGCGAGAGGACCTGGTCGAAGGGCTGCAGGAGCCCGCCGGGGCCACCACCGCACTGCTCGAGGCCCAGGACGCCATCACGCTGTTCATTTGAAAGGGGGTTGAGGCTATGAGCGACAGTCAGCGCATCGTGGTGTTGCACGCCAGCGGCGACCGGTTCTTGGCGGAGATGAGGGGTCACATCGTCGTGATCGACCAGCCTCGAGACGCGGGAGGAGACGACGTGGGGCCGACTCCCACCGAGTTGTTCGTGACGAGCCTGGCCTCGTGCGTCGCGTTCTACGCCGAACGGTTCCTCCGCCGCCACAGGCTGCCGCTCGACGGACTCCGGGTCGAGTGCGCTTATGAGATGGGCGAGCGGCCTGCGCGAGTGGACTCGGTCGACCTGCACGTGTCGGTGCCCGCCGAGCTCACACCCTCGGAGGAAGCTGCCTTGACAGCCGTGATCGACCACTGCACGGTCCACAACTCCCTTCGACACCCCCCGTCGGTGAGGATGAGTGTAGCCTCGCGTAGTCAGGCCGCGTAGCCGACGTGCTCAAGTCTGCGCGAGCGCTTGCCGGATGGCATTGACGAGCTGCTCTCTCTCAATCGGATGGCTCACCGCCGGCGCGGCATCGCCGAGACGTGGGTGTATCCCCTGGTCATGAACCAGAAGCGTCCGTGTGTCATCCCGTAACTTCGTGCAGGAGAGGCTTTCCCAGGCTCCTCGGGCGTCGTCTCCCGCACCCACATCGATCACGGCCACATCGGCCCACTCGCGGAGCACGCAGGAAAGGCCAAGCGCCCGGGGGCAGCGGACCACGGCACCAGGGCCGGCACATGTCGCCACGTCCAGGCCTTCGACCTGGAGCCATGACGCCCATCGTTGGCGCGTGACGAAGTCCTTGCTCACGAGGAGCGGTCGTGGTCGAGCTGCCTCTCGCCGGTCCATGGATACCTCCTCGCTCCTCATCGAATGCTGGCCCCCTCTGAAGATTCGATAGAGCTTCGCCGCTCCGGGCAGCACGGCACCAGGCCGTCATCGCCCGGCCAAGGCGGCCTCTTCAAGCAGGTCCCGGATCGAGACCATGCCCACTACCTCGCCGCCCACGACGACTGGGAGATGGCGATCTCCTCGAACTGCATCTTGCTCGCCGCCTCGGCCAGGGTTCCTCTGCTTCAACCGAGAAGACACCCTGTCGGAACACAGATTCCAGTCGCATGAACGTGCTGCTGGCCGAGGGCGACGTGCCCTTCGACCAGCTGTACGACATGGACCAGATCAACCCGGAGTTCCTCCATTGCAACGTGGCGCTTGTGATCGGGGCGAATGACGTGGTGAACCCGGCGGCTCGCCACGACGCGGCCAGCCCCATCTAAGCATGCCGATCCTGGAGGCGGACAAGGGTCGCACCGTGATGGTGATCAAGCGGAGCCTGCGCCCGGGGTTCGCTGGCGTCGAGAACGAGCTGTTCTACCTGGAGAACACGATGATGGTGTTCGGTGACGCAAAGGCGGTGGCCGGGCTTGGAGGACGAGCTCCCGAAGCTCGCCACCGTGGGCTGAAGCTTGGAGGCCCCTGCCGAGGCCTCCGGTGGAGACGGTGCCACACTCTGGACCGTGCGGATGCGTTCCGGCAGACTCGGGTAGGCGAGGGTGCGAACCAGGGAATCGCGCGAAGTCCCGCCATATATCGAGGCTTCCAGCTCGCTTTCGGTCCCCGAGGCCGCTTCTCTTGACGTCGGAGCGGTCTTCGAGCGCCTGTCGAGCATGCCGGAAGGGCTCACTTCGGCGGAAGCGGCGCTACGCCTCGCCGCCGCGGGTCCCAACGCCGTGCGCACCCACCACGCTCAGCCCCTGGCGGTCCTGGGCCGCCAGTTTCGGAGCGCCCTGCTGCTCCTGCTGCTGATCACCGCCGTGGTGTCGGCCTTCCTCGGCGAGCAGGTCGACGCAGCGATCATCGGGGCCATCCTGGCCATCAGCGTCGGCCTGGGCTTCGTCAACGAGTACCGGGCCGAACGTGCGGTGGAGGCCCTGCACGAGGAGATCCGCCACCAGGCTCCAGCCCTTCGGGACGGTGCGTGGTCGGACGTGGATGTCACGAAGCTCGTGCCGGGGGACGTGGTACGCCTGGAGCTCGGGATGATCGTGCCCGCAGACCTCCGGATCGCCGAAGCGGCCAACCTCGAGTGCGATGAGTCGGTCCTCACCGGGGAGGCCGAACCGGTGGAGAAATCCCCGACTCCCGTGGCCACCGGGCTGGCCATCGCCGACCTTTCATCGTGCGTGTTCATGGGAACGACGGTGCGGGAGGGGAGCGGTCAAGGGGTGGTAGTGGCCACGGGTGCCCACACGGCCTTCGGCACCATCGCGCTCGCCCTGGGTCAGCGCCACCCCGAGACCGCCTTTCAGGTGGGGCTGCGGCGCTTCTCCGTTCTCCTCGCCTGGGTCGCCGCGGGGCTCACCGGCTCGATCTTCGTGGTGAACCTCTTGCTTCGCCGCCCGGTCATCGATGCCCTCCTCTTCTCCCTGGCCATCGCGGTGGGCATCACTCCCCAGCTCCTGCCGGCGGTGGTCACCACCAGCCTCGCCACGGGCTTCCGCCGGCTCGCCCGCAGCAAGGTGCTGGTGAAGCGACTGGTCGGCATCGAGGACCTCGGCAACGTGGAGGTCCTGTTCACCGACAAGACTGGCACCCTCACCGAGGGCCGCATCTCCTTCCAGCGGGCCACCGACCCGGCGGGCCGTGCGTCCGACGACGTGCTCCTTCTGGGGCTGCTTGCCAACGAGGCCACGGCCGGTGCTGTGGGGGTGGTGGGGGGGAACCAGCTGGACCGAGCGTGCTGGGCGGCCCCCGGCGCGGTGGGTATCCGGACCAAGGGGCTCCGGCGCCTATCGCTGCTTCCCTTCGACCACGATCGCCGGATGACCTCGGTGCTGGTGGAGGACGCCGGTCGGGGCCGATTGGTTGTGACGAAGGGTGCGCCCGAGAGCGTCCTGGACCGCTGCGCCGCGGTGCCCGACGAGGCGAGGGCATTCCTGCAGACCGAGTTCGCGGCCGGCAGCCGAGTCGTGGCCGTGGCCACCCGAACCGCTTCGGGCCTGGAGAAGGTCACGCCGGCAGATGAGCGGGACCTCGATCTGGCGGGGTTCCTGGTCTTCCTCGATCCCCCGAAGGGGACCGCCCGGGATTCGCTGGCTCGCTTGGCCCGCCTGGGCATCGAGGTGAAGATCGTGACCGGAGACAACCCCGCAGTGGCCCAGAAGGTGTGCACGGATCTCGGACTGACCTTGGCCGGCACGCTCACCGGGGCCGAGTTGGACGCGCTGGACGACGATGCCCTCGGGGCGGCCCTGGGGCGGACCACGATCTTCGCTCGGGTCAGCCCGGAGCAGAAGTCCAGGATCATCCGGGCCCAGCGCCGGATCGGCATGGACGTCGGGTTCTTGGGGGATGGGGTGAACGATGCCCTCGCCCTGCACGACGCCGACGTGGGCATCTCGGTCGACTCGGCCGTGGACGTGGCCAAGGACGCCGCCGACGTGGTCCTGTTGGAGAAGGATCTGGGCGTGCTGGCGAACGGCGTGGTGGAGGGCCGGCGGATCTTCTCGAACACGATCAAGTATGTGCTGATGGGGACGTCCTCGAACTTCGGCAACATGTTCTCGGCCGCGGGGGCGTCGGCGTTCCTCCCGTTCCTGCCGATGCTGCCCTCACAGATCCTGCTGAACAATCTCCTGTACGACGCCGGGGAGATGACGATCCCTACCGACGACGTGGACGAGGAGCTGTTGGAACGGCCCTCCCGGTGGGACATCCGGTTCATCGAGCGGTTCATGCTCGTTTTCGGGCCGGCCAGCTCCCTGTTCGACTTCGTCACGTTCGCGCTCATGCTGGGGGTGTTCCACGCCGGGGCGGGCACCTTCCGCTCGGGTTGGTTCGTGGAGTCCGTCTGCACCCAGACGCTGGTGATCTTCGTGATCCGGACCCGGCGGGTGCCGTTCTTCCGCAGCAGACCGAGCCGCCCGTTGCTCGTCGCGAGCCTGGCGACGGCAGCGATCGGGGCCGTGTTGCCGGTCTCGCCGCTGGCCCACGTCCTGGGCTTCGGCCACCTCTCCCCGGTCTTCTTCCTCGCCCTCGTTCTGATGGTGGCTGCCTACTTGACGCTTGCCGAGTTGGTCAAGCGGCGCTTCTTCCACACGCTCGGTCAGCTGCCCCTTCCGCTCGCCCAGCAGCGGCGAGACGGGGAGCGCAGGATTCAGCGCCGGGCCTTCCGGTGGAGCCACTGAGCCGGAAATGCCCGGAATGCGCTGGGCTTGGGACCTCTGGGAGCGCCTCAGCTCACGATCAGCGCTGTGGCCATCCCGAACATCCCCTGGGGTCCCTCCACGTGACTGAGGATGTGGCAATGGAAGGCCCACACGCCCGGATTCGTCGCGCGCACGATCACGTCGAACGTCTCACCCGGTCCAACGACCAACGTGTCGGCGGTGTAGGGGCGCCGCACTCGCGCTCCGTCCTGGGCCATGACGGTGAAGTGGTAGCCGTGCAGGTGCAGCGGGTGCAGCATCTGCCCCACGTTGGCCAGGCGGATCAGCACGCTCTGCCCGGTCTTCGCGGAGAGTGGGGCGGTGGCAGGCCAGCCCTTGCCGTCGATCGTGTAGCCGAGGGTCCCGTCGTTCAGGATCTCCGTGAACTCGACATCCCACGAGCGATGGCGAGGTTCGATCACGAACGCGCCGTAAAGCCCGCTGCCCACCTGCTCCGTGGAGTTGAAGTGTGAGTGGTACAGGTACGTTCCCGGCGGGTCGACCACCCTGAACTGGTACGTGAAGGGCTGATCCGGCATCACAGGGTCCTGGGTCACGTAGGGGACGCCATCCATCGAGTTCGGGACAGTGAGCCCGTGCCAGTGGATGGTTGTGGGCTGCGTGAGGTGGTTGGTCAGGACGATGCGAACGGTGTCACCTCGATGGACGCGGATCTGGGGTCCGGGGACCTGCTCGTTGTAGGTGAACGCAGTCGCGAATTGTCCCGGGGAGACTTCCCACCGTGCCGGCATCGCCATGAGATGGAAGACCTTGACCCCCTTCTCCATGGTCGGCTGAAGCACCTGACCACCGAGGCCCACCGTCTTTGCTGGGTAAGCCTTCATGGACCTCTCGTGCATCGCGGCCATCTGATCCGAGCTCATCGAATCTGTCGAGCCGGTCTGGTCGGCCATCCCCGACATGCTGGAGTTGGCGCTGGTGGTCTGCGTGGCAGCCGAGGCGGCGCTGGCCCCGGCCCTGCTGCGCTTGCTCAGTCCGTTGAACAGGAGCATCACGACAAGCGCCACAGCCATCAGGATGATCAGGCCCCGAAACAGGGGGTCTCGTTCTGGATCAGCAGGCGGCATCCTTCTCTCCTCTCTCCTCGACCCTGGAGGGGCGCGCCGTACTTCTGTCAGTCCTTCGTCAGTCATCCGTCAAGTGTCGGCATCCACCGGGGGACGATCTTGGGCAGATCGGCCCTGAATCAGTGGGACTTTGGGGCCCCTTCGACGCCGCTATTCGCATCCGGGGTGCCGAGCCGCCCGCTCAAGCCTCCCGTCGACGTGCCGACAGGGGAAGGGGCGGCATCGGAGCCTCCACCCGGACGCGGGCGTCCACAACCGTCACGCCCGACGGGAGTACCATCACGGGGTTGCAGTCCAGCTCGGCGATCTCCGGATGCTCCTCGACCATGGCTCCCACTCGAAGGATCGCGTCCTCCAGCGCCGGGACGTCGGCGGGCGGGGTGCCGCGGTAGCCCTCCAGCAGGGGGAACGTGGCCAGCGACCGGACCATCTCAGTGGCATCCCGGTCCGTGAGCGGCGTGATACGGACCGAGACGTCCCGCACGAGCTCGACGGCCGTGCCGCCTCCTCCGCACGCCACCACAGGCCCAAAGGATGGGTCGTGAACCGCCCCGATCAGCATCTCCACGCCGGCGGGCACCATCCGCTGGACCAGGAACCGTTCGACGCGGTGCCCTACGGCCCCGACAGCCGACATCATCTCCCGCGCCGCCTGTTCGACTTGTGGCGGCGTGGCCAGACCCAGCCGGACCGCCCCCGCCTCCGTCTTGTGCACCAAGCCGGGCGCCACAGCCTTCAGCGCAACGGCCCCGGCTAGCTCCTCCGCTGCCCGCGCTGCCTCCTCCGGCGAGTCGGCCAACCGCCAGTCGGCGAAGGGGAGGCCGTAGCAAGACAGGAGCTCGGCCACCTCGTCGGGTCGGAGCCACCTGGGGCCCTCCGCGACGGCCGCCCCGAGGAGGGCGGTGGCGTCGGCCGACCGCACGTCGGTGAACTCCGGCACCGTCCCCTGGGGGCGAGCTCTCCAGGCCCTGTACCGCGCGGCGTGGGCAAGGGCTCGGGCGGCCTCCTCGGGAAAGGCGTAGGACGGGATCCTCACACCTTCGGCACGGAGCTCAGGCGGCACTCCCTGCGCCGACATGAACACCGACAGAAGGGGCAGCCCATCCGGGAGTCCCCCGGCGGCCTCCCTGAGGGCCCGGGCCACGTCCGCCGCCCGGGTCACCAGCGGAGGAACGAAGATCACGATCAGGGCGTCCACGGCTCCGGCCGTAGCGAGAACCTCGATTGCCTGGCGGTAGTCCGCGGCCGTGGCCGAGGCGATCATGTCGACCGGGTTGGCAACGGAGGCTTCAGCTGGGAGGAACTCGGACAGCCGCCGGCGTGTCTCTTCGGGCAGCGTCGGGATCTCCAGCCCGTCTGCCTCGCAGGCATCCGCGCAGAGGATCCCCAGGCCCCCGGCATTGGTGAGGATGCCGACCCGCATGCCCGCGGGCGGGGGCTGGTTGGCCAGCAGCGAGGCCACGTCGAACATCTCCGCCAGTGTGTCCGTCCTGATCACCCCGGCCTGTCGAAACAGGGCATCTACGGTCACATCGGACGCGGCGATCAGCGAGCCGGTGTGGGAGGAGGTGGCCCGGGCCCCCGCCGAGGAGCGGCCGCTCTTCACGGCCACGATCGGCTTGGTCCGGCCCACCCGGCGGGTGATCCGGGCGAACTTCCGAGGGTTCCCGAAGGACTCCAGGTACAGCAGGATCACGTCGGTTTCGGGGTCGGCCTCCCAGTAATGGATGAGGTCGTTGCCGGAGATGTCGGCCTTGTTGCCCACCGACACAAACGAGGAGAGCCCCAGGCCCAGGCTGCTGGCGTAGTCGATCACCGCCAGGCCCAGCGCGCCGCTTTGGGAGGAGAAGCCGACCCGACCGTGGGGCGGGAACGCCGGAGCGAACGTGGCGTTCAGCCGCACCTCCGAGGAGACGTTCATGAGCCCCATGCAGTTCGGACCGATCAGGCGCATGCCGAAGCCGCGACACACAGCGAGCAATTCGCGCTGACGGGCTCGCCCCTCCTCGCCGGTCTCCGCGAACCCCGACGAGATGACGACCAGGGCCCGAACGCCCTTCTCCCCGCACTGATGGGCCGCCTCCACCACAAGAGACGCGGGCACGACGATCACGGCCAGATCGACCGGGCCGGGGACGTCCCCGACGGTCGAGTAGGCGGGCACGGACTGGACGACATCCGCTCCAGGGTTGACCGGGTACACGGGACCGTTGAATCCGGTGACCAGGAGGTTGTGGAAGACTTCCCCTCCGATCGTCCCCCGGGAGCGGGATGCCCCGATCACCGCGACCGAGCGGGGGGCGAGGAACGACCCCATCGCCGCAATGGCGGCGGTCTGCTCCCGGCGTTCGAAGCGCTCGATAGCTTCGGGGGAGATGGAGGTGGGGAAGGTAACGTTGATCTCCCCCAGGTCATAGCGGACATCCACGGGGAACCCGCTCTGCCGGAAGACCTCGATCATCCGGTGGTTCTCCGGCAGCACTCGGGCCTCGAACTCTCGTATGCCGTGCGTATTCGCCGCCTCGGCCAGCTGGCCGACCAGGATCGTTCCCAGTCCCCGCCCCTGGTAGGCGTCCGAGATGGCCAGAGCCACCTCGGCTCGCTCCGGAGCCGTCGAGAGGTAGATGGCGTGCGCCACGACGTGGCGCTCCCCGCCCGCTTCCGCCACCACGGCGAGTTTCCGGTCGTAATCCACGTCCACGGCGCGCGTCGCGGCATCCGCCAGATCCACGGATCCGGAGAAGAACCGTAGGTACCGGGAATCCGCGGAGAGCCCCCGCAGGAATGCCAGGAGGGCGGGCTTGTCCTCGGCCCGGACGGGCCGGACGTGAACCGTGGAGCCATCGCGCAGGACGACGTCGGCCTCGCGGCCCGCGGGGTAAATGCTCACGCCCGCTCTGGGGAGGGGGCTTCGTCCGCGAACCGAACCTCCACCACCCCGGGCACGCTCTTCGCCAGCAGGGTGGCCAGCCTCCGGTCCCGCTCGTCTTTCGGCCCCCGGAGCACCACTACCCCTCCCGAGACCTCCGCCTGGAACCGAGTCATCATCGCGATCTCGTCGTCGAGAAGATCGCGGAGCTCTATCTGGATCTGGTCGTCGCTCCTGGCAAGGACCTTCAAGATGTCCCGTCGACTGACGATCCCAACGACTTGACCGCCCGCAATGATCGGGATCCGCTTGACGTGCCGCTCGAGCATCACCCTGGCTGCTTCAGCGACGTCGGCATCCGGGTTGAGGGAGATGACATCGTGGCTCATCGCCTCCTCAGCCGTGGTGGGTAGGGGCTCTTGCCGGGGTGGCGAATGCAGGATATGGCTGCGAGGGTCGGGCTCCGTCTCCATCGGGAGAAGGTCCGCCTCCGTGACGATCCCCAGGAGGCGGTCCTCGTCGTCCACCACGGGGACGCCGCTGATCCGCTTCTCGACCAAGATGGCCGCGACGTGCTTGATCGGCAGGCCGGGAGGGACCGTGATCACCGGGTGCGACATGATCTCTCGGATCTTCATGCCGGGACGTCTTCTCGCGAGAGATCTCGCTCTGCTTCGCTCTCCATATGGGCGAGCCTGGTGTAGTAGTCGGGCAGCTCTCGGAGATGAGCCAGAGCGATCTTCGTCGTGAGCAGGGGGTCGTCATCGGTTACGTTCGTGTCCCGTGCGTGCCTGCCGTGCTCCAGTTCCACGTCCAGCCCTCGCCGGAGCTGCTCCACGTCGAAGGGGGACTCCTCCCACCGTACGCCAAGCATCGCTCCGAGCAGCCGTGCCTCTTCCTTGATGAACCTCGTTCTCCTGTTCATAGCTCGCTCCCTTCAGCCCTCTCGGATCCCATGGTGACCTCTGAGGCGTCCCATCACACGGGGCGAGCGGCCCCGCATGACCGGGACGTGTGGCCTGCGGCGTAGTTCAAGGGACGATGAGCATGGGCACCTTGCACTTTCGCGCGACGGGCTCGGCCACGCTGCCGAGAAGCCATCGCTCGGGGCCGTGTAAGCCGCGCCGCCCCATTAC
>Ga0137373_10008453_pt1 | contig 10856 bp, 10 predicted proteins | sample SagtaG_5_FD_104912 | JGI IMG/M metagenome (GOLD analysis project Ga0137373, IMG submission 104912) | Vadose zone soil microbial communities from Sagehorn Ranch, Mendocino, California, USA - Sage1_R_80_16 metaG | ecosystem: Environmental > Terrestrial > Soil > Vadose zone | place: USA...
AAACGCTGGTTCGGCCCTGCGATGCAATACCGCCGCGTCGGCAAGTGGGGGCTGACCGGAGATCTCCCTCGGCCTCTGGCACAACTTCGGCGGCACCGCGCCGCTCGAGCGGTCGCGCGAGATCGTCCGCCGCGCGTTCGAGCTCGGGATCACGCACTTCGCCCTCGCGCTCCAAAAATCGCACGGTGCCGAGGATGAACGAGAAACGGCAGGGACATGCGCCGGCTCGTCGTCTGAGCAGACGACAAATCGTGGAGCAGTTACGGAGCAGAGCGGACGCAACCGACGGCAACGGTTGGCAAACGCCCGGCCGCAAGAAACACACGGCTTCGCCATCAACCTTGAATCCGAGGGCTCGGAACGAACGCGCGTCACCCTCGAAAGTCACTACACGCCGCGCAACCCGATGTACGGTCTACTGAACGCGCTCATGCTGCGTCGGCAATTCCGGAGGGATTAGGACGCGCGCCGACCCGCCATCGCCGAGGCTCGTTAGCTCGTCATGCGAGTGGCGACGTTGTACTTCTTCACCGACGTGCGCCGCCCCGGTGTGTCACCGGCCGGCATCGCGTCCAAGATCTCGTCGCCGCGCTTGTAGTCGTCCTCCGTTTCGAAAATGACGATCACGAGCGACTGCTCGGCCTCGGGGTCGTGGAGCACGATCATCTCCGCCGCCGGGAATCCCTCCGGCGGCTGCCCCTCTTGCATCTCCCGGTCCATTTCCTCCATCCGGTCCTTGTTGACCCCTTCGAACGTCACAACGCGTGCGAGCGCCATACGAGCCTCCCTGTCGATTGAGGCAACCCTACGCCCTCAGCCCACGCCCGCGAACTCCAAACATTGACGCGCAGCCAGTCGGTGCCGCGTCAAGTCTGCGGGTCATCGCGTTTGCAGGACTTGACGTTTCCGGGGAGCGGCGAACTCGCGCTCGACCTGTTCGACCAGCTGTTCGTGCAGGTCGAGAAGTCCGCGAAGGAAGTACCTCCATCATGCTCGGCGGTGACAGTTCAACGGCGTCGCCGCCCACAAAGCGCCTGCAAATCGATCTGCAGTGCCAGACGGCCGAGCACGTCCTGTTAAGGAGGATCTCGCCATACGGACCAGCGCAGGGGTCTCATAAGCGCTGGAAATCGGAGCAATCTTCGGAGTGAGTACGGCTGAGCCGAGTCTGGAGACGAGTCTCAGGGACACTTTGCGGGTTAAGGCGCGCGCCGGAGCAGTCGTAGCCGGACCTCCTGCTGCACTGTCACCTGCGACGTGGTGGCCGCGAGCCCTGTCGAAACGCTGTTTGGGACGCGCGCGCCCTGCCAGCCGCGGACTATTTCCAGGCACTCGGGCCCGTTGTCGTAGGTGTCGGTGACGACGAACCGGGACTCATGCGGCAGCTCGTAGAGTCCGGCGCCGATCGTCTCCGCCAAGCGCTCATCGACTGAATGGATCGTGTCGAGCCAGTGGCGCATGTCGAGCGTGCCGAGGGTGACGCCGTCGGCGGCGACCGGTGGGCGAGCCGAGACCGGTTGCGTGTCGACGAGGATCGCGTCGGGGGCGAGCCCGGCGTGGATGTTGTGCAGGGCGTGCACGACGCCCTCGAGTGGGACGCATCACAATGACCAGCCGCAGAGGGCGATGTCGAACCGCTCCCGCGCCACGTCGAGCGCCTTTGCGTCGTGGACGGCGAAGCGAACGCGGCGACGCTGCTCGCTCGACAGCGTCGCCCGCGCGGCTGCGACGTTCTCTGCGCTCGGGTCGAACGCGTACACGGACGATGCGCGGGCGGCCGCAAGTGCGGTCAGTCGTCCTTTGCCGCAGCCCACTTCGAGCACCTGCTTGCCCTCGAGCGGGACAAGCGCGGCGATCGCCGCCGCCTCGACCCCGTCGTCGTCGCGCCGCTGCATTCGCTAGCTCATCGGCTTGTGGGCCTTGACGGTGGTGCCGCGGGCGCCGAACTTCTGCGCCTTGCGGCGCGTGTCTTCGAACTTGGAGCGGGCGTAGGTGTCGACGAGCTGGCCGGTCTCGATCCGCTCGAAGCCGTGACGCTCCAGGAGCTTGGCGTACGCTGCTTCCAGCAGCGCCCCGGCAATTCAGCCGGTCCAGAGGTCGATGTTGCGGCGGCCTTCGGCGCTGACCGGGTTCTGGATCGTAACGTCGGCGATCTGGATCCGCCCGCCGGGTTCGAGCACGCGGAAAATCTCCGCGAAGACGGCGTCCTTGTCGGGGATCAGGTCGATTACACCGTTCGAGATCACGACGTCGAAGCTCGCGTCCGCGAACGGCAGCTGCTCCGCCTCGCTCTCGACGAACTCCACGTTCGCCGCGCCCATCTCGGCGGCGGCGGCGCGCGCCTTCGTCAGCATCTCCGGCGTCATGTCGATCCCGGTGACGTGGCCTTGCTCGCCGACCATCTGCGCGGCGACGAGCGAGTCGGTGCCGGCACCCGAGCCGAGGTCGAGCACCCGCTCACCCGGCGCGAGCCGGCCCGGCTGCCATGGGTTCGCGACCCCGGCGAACGAGCCGACGGCCATCTCGGGCACTTTCGCGAGCTCATCCGGATAACCGAGGTCCTCGGCCCAGAGACGGCCGGTCGGGAAGATGAAGTCCTTCTCCGGCTCCTGCGAGACCGACGCGTACGTCTTCTTGATCTCGCTCTTAAGGGCTTGAACGTCGATCTCGACCTCAACAGCCATCACGCCTCCTCGGGTCGCATGGTCTCTTCACAGGCCAAGCTCCTTTCGCTTAGGGGACTGAGGCGGGGCGGAGCGCGGGGCGCGGCTGCCAGGAGGTTGCGGCAACGAGCAGGCCGCTGGCGCCGGTGAGCGCAGCGACGATGAGGATCGCGGTCTGCGCCGAGGTGGCATCGGCGCCGACCCCAGCGATCAGCGCGCCGAGCACGAAGCCGAAGTCACGCCAGAAGCGATAGACGCCGACAACCCGTGCGCGGTCGCGCGGCTGACTCGCGTCCGAGACGGCCGCGATCAATGTCGGATAGACCATCGCCGTGCCGACGCCTAAGAGCAGCGCCGCGGCGAGCGAGGGCGCGAAGGCGCCATCGCCTGCGACGAGCAGACCGAGCGCGCTCGCCTGGACGATCATCCCGGCCGTGATCAGCGGCTTTCTGCCCGTGTAGTCGGAGAGCCAGCCGGTCGCGAGTTGGCCGGCGCCCCAGACGACCGGGTAGGCGGCGGCAACGACGGCAATCTCGCGCACGCTCGCGCCGTGGCCTGCCAGGTAGAGCGGCGCCAGCCCCCAGGCGAGCGCGTCGTTGAGATTGTTCACCAGCCCAGCCTGGCTGCAGGCGCGCAGGATCGGGTCGCGCAGGCTCGCCTGCGCAAACGCGCCCCCGAGAGTCGCGTGCGCGGACCGATCAGCACCGTGCACCCGCTGCTCGAGAGCGACCTGCGGCCCGGTGTCGCGCACCGCGAACACGCTTATCAACAATCCGGCCAGCACGATCAACGCCGCGCCGACCCAGACGACCGTCAGCGGCGCGTAGCTGGCAGCGAGCGCGCCCGTGAGGAAGGCAGTGGCGGCGACGCCGAGGTAGCCGGCCGCCTCGTTCAGCCCGAGCGCGAGCCCGCGCCGACGCGGTCCGGCCAGGTCGATCTTCATCACGACGGTCATTGACCAGGCGAGCCCTTGGTTGACGCCGAGCAGCAGGTTGGCGGCAACGATGAACCACCACGAGGGCGCGAGCCCGATCAGCAGCGGCACCGGCAACGCCACCAACCAGCCGATCACGAGCAGTCGTTTACGCCCGACACGCTCGGCCAGCCCGCCCGCGGCCAGATTCGTGACCGCCTTGGCAGCGCCGAACGCGACGACGAAGGCGAGGATCGCCGACGTCGAGCTGAGGCCGAAGTCCTGTTTGCCGACCAGCGGCAGCACGCTTCGCTCCAGTCCGACCATGCCGCCGACGAGCGCGTTCAGGCCGACGAGCAGCGCGAACTGGCCGGCGTTCGCGCGCAAGCCGAGCCTCACCGCGGTCATGCGAGGGCGCCCACCTTGCCGGAGCGGTTGGCGGCGACGATCCGTTCCTGCTCTGCCGGCGGAAGCGGCATGTCGGCGATCAGCGCCTCGGCGAATGCGTCCGAATCGCCGAGTGCGAGCAGCGGGTTGTGGGCGCGCTCGAAGCCGATCGAGGAGAACGGGTTGCCGGAGAGGCCGCGGCCGCAGACCGAGCCGGCATAGTGGCTCGGGTAAAGGACGACGTGGTCAGGCAGCTCGAGCAGCCGGCGCAGGCTCCCATGCAGCAGCCGCGCCTGCCCGCGCGCGTCGCCGGCGACATGCAGGTCGGGGCGGCCAACGTCGCCGATCAGCAGCGAATCACCGCTGAACACCAGCCACGGCTCCTCGGTGCCGCGGCGGCGGTCGGCGACCGCGTAGGCGTGATGGGCGGGCGCGTGCCCAGGTGTTGCGATCGCGGTCACGAGAGTGTTGCCGAGCTCGACCACGTCGCCGTCGGCGAGCGCGACGTGCTCGAACTGAACCCCGACATCGGCCGGCAGATAGGCGGTCGCACCGGTCCGCTCGACCAGCGCGGGCAATCCCGAGACGTGGTCTGCTTGCACATGAGTCTCGAAGACGGCGACGATCGGCGCGCCCAGTGCAGCCGCCGCGGCCACGTACTCGTCGACCAGATCGGCGTGCGGATCGACGACCGCGAGCTTGCTGTGCGTTCCGCAGCCGAACAGGTAGCTGGCGCACGAGCTGGCGTCGTTCAAGAACGGACGTAGCAACATGGAATCTCCTCTCAGCTCACGATCTCGACCGGCCGACCGGCGCGCCGCCACTCCGGAAAGCCGACGTCGAGCCGGCGCGCCTTCAACCCGCGCTCACGGAGCAGCCGGACGGCGTCGTCGGCGTAGACGCAGTAAGGGCCGCGGCAGTAAGCGACGATCTCGCGCCGTCTCGGCAGCTTGGCCGCGAGCGAGTCGAGCCCTGGAAGTGGAGCAGAGCGGGCGCCGGCGATGTGACCGGCCTTGTACTCGGGCTCGGGGCGAACGTCGAGGACGACCACTTGGCCGCGCGCGAGCCGCTCTTGCAGCTCAGCGGCGGAGACTTGCTCGACCCCGTCCCGCTCACCGAGATACTCGTCGGCGAGCATGCTGACCTCGGCCACGTGGCGGACAGCGACGTCGCGCACGGCCGCCCAGAGGTCTGCAACCCGCTCGCTCGCCAGACGGTAGTAGATCCGGGTCCCCTCGCGCCGCGAGCGTACGAGTCCAACCCGCGAAAGCACGCGCAAATGCTGCGAGGTGTTCGCGACGCTCTGCGAAATCTCACTCGCGATCTCCTCGACGGAGCGCTCGCCCTGCGCGAGAAGATCGACGATCTCCGCGCGCCGCCCGCTGCCAAGCCCCTGCGCTACCGACGCCAGCGCATCGAACAGAGCGATCTTTGCTCGCCCACTCTCCATATCTTCAAGTTATCGCTTGAATACTTAGAAATCAAGGCCCGCGCTGGCGTGAGCCTCCTCTTCGCGCGCTCTCGCTGGCGATCTCGCCGCCTACGTCGGTGCGAGGAGCCTCCGGCTCTGTTCGGCGTGCCACTCGAGTCCCATTGCCGCGAAACGCTCAGCGGCCTGCTCGATGAGCAGGTCGTCTTCGCGGACGGCGCCGAGAGCCCGCAGCGCGAATGGTTCGAGGTAGATACCCGCCCGCAAGAGTGGTGTGGCGTCCCGCTCGACAAGCGACCGTTTCTTCAAAGCGGCGAGTGCGTCGAGGCGCGCCGCCGTTGCGGGCAGGGCGTACTCATGCTGAATGCGCGTCAGGTCGCTCGGTTGGAGACGCTCGACTTCGTCCATCTCACCCCGCAGCAATGCGAGCCAGGTTCTCGGCGCAGCCAACACGAGGTCGTAGCCTTCGGTCTCTACCTCCTCGGCGCGTAGCTCATAGTGCCGCGCCGTCTCGTTGTCTCGGGCGCACGCCGCGGCAAGGGCAATCAGGAGGAGGGCGCGCGCGTTGCGGACACAGGGTGTCGTGAGGTTCGCTTCGACGGCCGCCTCGGTCCGCTCTGCGAGTTCGAGGATCCGGTTCCAGCCGCCGCAAACCTCCTCGACCTCGAGCAGCACGGCGATGCCGTGGAGGCGATGGTGATCCGAGAGGGGCTCGACGATCGCGTCATGCTCCACGGCTAGTCGCCTTGCCTCGGAGAATCGGGCGTTGGCGCAGCAGGATGGGATTGCGATCTCGTAGATGTCGGCAATGTGGTCGGGATCGCTGATCTCGTCCTTGACGTCCAGCCGCCGTCGCGACCAGGTCAGCGCCGACTCGAAGTCCTTTTCGCCGAAGGCGACGGCGCCGCGCGCTCCCCACGCGTACGAGCGCAGATCGACATCGGCGGAGCGCTGCGCGAGTTCGCTCGCTTCGCGTGCTGCCGCGGGCGTGTTCCGCTCCCAGAAGCTGTGCGCGATGAGTGCCTTCGCGCGCGATTCGCTAGCGGGGTCCGTGAGCTCGAGCGCTTGCTCGATCCAACCGGCGACGAGTTCCCGATCGGGTCGCTTCGCCCACATCGATGAGCGGATCGCGGTCTGGAATGCCAGCTCGCTGTAGGTGTCGGCGCAGGTGGCCTTGTTCGAGCAGACCTTGAGCGAGTTCTGCATCGAGGTCCAGAAGGCCTCCCCGTCGAACTTGAGCGCGTTGGCCTTTCCCATCGTGCGCCAGACCCGCGCCTGCGCCTCCTCGTCGGGCTGCAGCGAGAGCGCCCGCTGCAGCAGCGCGAGCGCGTCCTCAAGCTCGTAGCGCCGCATCGCGAGCTCGGCGGCCCGCTCGAGCCAAAGAAGCGCCTTCCCGCGCAGGCGCTCGAGTTCTTTCTCCTTTCCCGCCCAGGCGAGATCCGCGTCCTCGGGTCGGACCGCCTCCGCATAGTGGTGGGCAAGCAGCGACGCAAGGTCATCGCGGCCCGGCTCTCGGCGCTCGAGCCACGCCGCGAACGCGGCGTGCATCGGCGCGCGCCGTGCTCGGGGGAGGCTCTCGTAGGCAACCTCGCGCGTCAATGCGTGCTTGATCACGTACTCCCGCTCACCGGCCATGGCCGAGCCCGCCCGGCGACGAACGAAGTCACGATCCTCGAGCACGCGCAGATCGGGTTTCGCCTCGACGAGCTCATAGACCGGTCCGGTCCAAAAGACGCGTCCGATCACCGCCGCCGCTTGGAGCGCCGCCTTCTCGGCAGCGCCGAGTAGGTCGATCCGCGCCGCGAGAACGGCGTGAACCGAGTCCGGCACGGTGAACCCACTCGGAAGCTCGTGCAATACCCAGCTGCCGTTCTCGCGGAAGAGGAGGTCCCGATCGATCAGCACGCCGAGCAACTCCTCGACGAAAAAGGGATTGCCCTCGGCCCGCTCGACAACAAGCTCGCTCAGCTCGGCGGGCAGGCCGCCCGCGAGCATCTCGTCGAGCATCCGGTCGGCGTCCTGCGCGGAGAGGGGCTCGAGCTCGAGCAGCTCTCCACCGGCGCGTGCGCCCCAGCCCGGCCGGCGGTGGAGAAGCTCAGGTCGCGCGGTCGTGATCACGAGCAGCGGCCCTTGGACGCTGCCAAGTACGTACTCGAGAAGGTCCAGGAGCTGGGCCTCTGCCCAGTGAATGTCCTCCACCAGGACGACTGCCGGCCGGTCGGCGACGACATCGGTCAAGAACTCGGCCCAGGCGTCCTGGAAGCGATCGCGGACGGCGAGCGGGTGCAGATCGCCGGCAACGTCGAGACCGAGCGTGAGCCCGAGAATCTCCCGGCCGCCGAGTCGGTCGAGCGCAACTTCTGGCGGATCGCTGTCTAGGAGGCCGAGGTGTTCTTTCAGCACCTCGCCGAGCGCCCAATATGCTGTTCCTGTTCCGTACGAAAGGCAGCGGCCGGTGCGGCGCAACGGTTCCGGATTTTCCTCCGCCAGCCGGTGCCAGAGTTCGCGCGCGAGCCGCGTTTTGCCCACGCCTGCGTCGCCGAGAACGGTCACGAGGCGCGGCCGCCGCCGCTCGAGGGTGGCGCCGTAGGCCCGGCAGAGGCGCTCAACCTCGTGATCACGGCCGACGAACGTCCGTGCAAGGCCGCTGACGCCGCGCGGCCGCATCAGCGAGAGCGCGCGCACGAGCCGTCGCGCAACAACGCCTTCCGGTTTCCCCTTCGCATCGACCACCGTCGGCTGCTCGAACTCGAAAGCGCCACGCGCCGCGGCGACGGTGCGCTCGCCGACGAGGATCGCTCCGGGGACACCCGCCTGCTCCAGCCGAGCAGCAACGTTGACCGCGTCGCCGCTGACGAAGGAGCTTCCCGCACGAGCTTTCCCCACGACGACGTCACCCGTGTTGACCCCGATTCGCAACTCGAGCTGCCCCTCGAACAACTCCGCAAGCCGGCGCTGCATCGCGAGCGCGGCGTGTAGTGCCCGCTCGGCGTGGTCTTCGAGTGCACTCGGCGCGCCGAACGCCGCCATCACCGCGTCGCCCGCGAACTTCTCGATCGTGCCGCCGGCGCGCTCGATTTCCTCCGTCATTGCGTCGTAGAAGCGGTCGAGCAAAGCTCGCGTGCGCTCCGGGTCCTCGGAACCGGCGAGCGCCGTCGAGCCGACCAAGTCGGCGAACACCACGGTCGCCAGCTTCCGCTCCTCGGCTGGCCGCTCGGCGGCAACAGGCGCACCACAGGTCGGGCAGAAGCGAGCGTCACCCGGGATCTCCGCTCCGCAACTGCCACAGATCGCCATGCCCCGATTGTCGCGCACAAGGAGCAGACAGTCAGGTTGGTTGGGGTCACGCCCGGTCTCGGCGCCGTCCTAGGATCTGGAGATGACGCCCGGCGAGCGATGGCTTGCGGCCACGTGGCCGTTCGTCCTCAGCAGTCTGCCCACTCCGCCGGCACGAGTGGTGGACGTCGGCTGTGGCCCGCTCGGCGGTTTCGTCCCGATGCTACGCGCCGGCGGCTACGAAGCCGTCGGCATCGACCCGCAGGCACCCGAGGAAGCGCACTACCAGCGGATCGAGTTCGAGCGTGCCGAGCTTCCTCAGCAAGTCGACGCCGTCGTCGCCTCGACCTCACTTCATCATGCCGCCGATCCAGCCCAGGTCATCGACCGCATCACCAGCACGCTTATGAGCGGTGGCGCGATCATCGTTGTGGAGTGGGCCTGGGAGAAGTTCGACGAGCAAACAGCGGAGTGGTGCTTCAAGCGCCTCGGCCCGGACGACGAAGCAGGATGGCTCCATCGGCGGCGGCATGAATGGCTCGCCTCAGGCCACACCTGGCAGAACTACCTGCGCTATTGGGCGGAGTGCGAAGGGCTGCATACCGGCGACGTGCTGCTCCGGCTGCTGGACGAGCGGCTCAAGCGCCAGCTTCTCACGCACGGGCCCTACTTCTTTCCCGATCTCGCCGCCACGACCGAGGCTGACGAGCAGTCCGCGATCGACGCCGGGGATATCCAACCGACCCGGATCGAATACGTCGGAACGCCACGCTGACCGGTCGGCGATCGGAACGATCGCGTATTCGCGGTTCTCGCTCAGGCGTCGGCGAGTCTGGAGGCACGAGATCGATCACGCGCGCAGCCTCAGGCGAAGAAGGCGCGGCCCACGACGAACACGCCGCGCTGAGGTATCGCGAAGTCGGCAAAACGAGAACTCGAGCGCGTTCGAGCAACAGCGCACCTCAGAGTCTGATTCTGCAGAATCGCTCCAGCTGATTCAGCTGCCGGGTCGCGGTGCGAGCCTAGCCCGGTGCCCAGCCGGGGAGGACGGCGCGCAGGCCCGCCTCGACGCAGGCACGATCGTCGTCCCCGCTCGCGCCGCTTGCGCCGGCCGCGCCCAGCACTCGACCGTCGTCCTCGATCAGCACCGAGCCCGGTCCCGGGATCAGGGGTAGCCGGACGAGCCTGCTGACCGCGTCGAAGAAGCCCTCGTACGCCTCGCGACTCGCCGCGAGCCGCTCGCCGTCGCGGTGCCACAGCGCCGTGCCTGCCGCCTTCGCCTCGGCGATCTGAGACGAGAGCGGGAACGCGCCGTCCATTCGGGCAAGCGCGACGAGGAGGCCGCCCTCGTCGACGACAGCGACGGCGATCTTCCAGGCGCTAGCGCGTGCATGGTCGTGCGCAGCGGCGATAAGGGTTTGCGTCTGAGTGAGGCTGAGCGGCATCCTCGCGAAGTATTAGCACGGCGCCGGCGGGACTCGAACCATTCGGCACTCGACGCCCACTCGGTGTCTGGCCCGCGTCACGATCCGGCCCTGAGGGCGAGCCCCTCACGACGGCAGCGCCGGGTTATGAGCCGCGAACCGTCCCGATCGGCGTCAGTCCGGGTACTCGTCCTTCCGCCAAGTGCGGGGCTCGGCGGGTTGGACTTTCGGCGTTCGCTCGAGCAGGAAGCTGTAGTACGGGGCGACAAACGGGTCGGGCGCCATCACCGTGTAGGTGTGGTAGACGGTCCCGTTCTCGCGCGCGAAAGCGATCCAGCTCGGGCCCTCGCGCAGCCCGTCCTTGAGCTCGGCCCCGACCTGGCCTGACCACTCCTCGAGCCAGTCGGGCGGGTTGTCGATCATCTCCTTGACCTCGGGAATCTGCTGCGCCTGCTCCTCGGTCATCGCAAGGCCGAAGTCGAAGGCGAAGTCGGTGTTGTGGGTGGAGACGTAGGGGAACTGCCAGCCCATCCGCCGCTTGTAGGCGGTCAGCCGCTCGATCGGCGCTCGCGAGAAGCAGAGCAGCGTCACGTCGCGGTGGTTCAGGTGGATGAGCGAGCCGTCGAGCCCGTCGCCCAGGTTGGTGCAGCCGGGGCAGGCGCCGAGCGTGTAGTCGGGGCCGAACATGATGTTGTAGGCGAGCAGCTGTGAGCGCCCGTCGAAGAGCTCGGCGAGGGTCTTCTTGCCGTCCTCGGTGTCGAACT